>Ga0316628_100005098_pt1 | contig 10445 bp, 8 predicted proteins | sample OWC_Aug_M2_C1_D5_FD_207648 | JGI IMG/M metagenome (GOLD analysis project Ga0316628, IMG submission 207648) | Wetland soil microbial communities from Old Woman Creek delta, Ohio, United States - OWC_Aug_M2_C1_D5_C | ecosystem: Environmental > Terrestrial > Soil > Wetlands | place: USA: Ohio... | reverse complement strand
TACCCCTCGGCCATCTGCGCCAGCGGCCGGACCTCGATCGACCCGTCGCGGGCCGACGGGCAGCGGGCGGCCCAGTCGAGCGCGGACTCGAGATCCGGCACCTCGATCAGGTAGTAGCCGCCGAGCTGCTCCTTGGTCTCGGCGAACGGGCCGTCGGTCACCTGCCGCTTGCCCCCGCGCAGGCGCACCGTGGTCGCCGCGCTGGTCGGTTTCAGCTCGCTGCCGCCGCGGAGCACGCCAGCCGCTTCCAGGTCGTGGCTGTACTGCCGATACTCCGCGTACATCTGCTCGACCTGCGGCTTGGACATCGAGCTCCAGCCCTTCTCGCTTCCGTAGATGAGGACGATGTACTGCATGGCGTGTCTCGCTCCTTGGCGATGAGAGGACCCGGGGGCATCCCGGGAACACCCTCACGTCGTCCGGGCAGGCCAGGAATCGACATCATCGGCCGGACCGTGGGGATCCAGCGGTTTTTCCTCGGGAAGTGTCCCCTCTCGGGGGCGTTTCGGCCCCATGCACCTCGAACTGCGCGCCCGTCACCTCCCGCCCGACCCGCGGCTCCGCGAGCTCTGTGAACGGCATCTCCTCCACTCCCTCGGACGCCTCGAGGACCAGATCCGCCGGGTCCAGCTCTGGATGGAGGACCTGAACGGCCCGCGCGGCGGCCTGGACCTCCGCTGTCGGCTCCGGGTCTGCCTGCGGCGCGGCGGCGCGCTCACCGTGGAGTCCCTCGACGCGCGCCCCGAGGCCGCGGTGGGCGAGGTGTTCGACCGGGCCCGGAGCGCGCTGCTCCGCATCGTCCAGCGCCGGCGCTCGGCCCCGATGCGGCGCCATCCCCGGCTCGTTTTGAGCTGACCGCCGCCGGGCCGGGCACGGTAGCGTCCGGCCGCATGCGAGCGCACTCCCGGCTCCTGCTCGGCCTGGTCATCGGCGCGGGGCTGGGGCTCCTCGCCCGGGCGGTGGCCGGCGACGCCCCGTGGCTCGCCTGGACCCTGGCGAACGTCACCGGGCCCATCGGGCAGGTGTTCCTCCGCCTGCTCTTCATGCTGGTGGTGCCGATGATCTTCTCGGCGCTGGTGATGGGCGTGGCGGACCTCGAGCTCCGGCACCTCGGGCGGCTCGGCGCGCGGGCGCTGGGCTACACGGTGGTCGTCTCCAGCGTCGCGGTGCTCATCGGGCTCGGGCTGGTGAACCTGTTCCGGCCCGGCGAGGGCATGAGCGACGAGGTGCGCGCCCTGGCCCGCTCCAGCGTGGTCCCGAAGGCGGCCGCGGTGGCGGGGGACGGCTCGCCCGCGGCGCTCCTGGTCTCCATCGTCCCGGACAACCCGGTGAAGGCGGCGGCGAACGGCGACTACCTGGGGCTCATCTTCTTCGCCCTGCTCTTCGGCATCGCGCTGGGGATGACCCGGGCGGCGGCCGCCGAGCGGCTCAAGGAGGTCATCGCCGGGCTCTACGAGGTGACGCTGGTGCTCATCGGCGGCGTGCTGAAGGTGGCGCCCCTCGGGGTGGCGGCGCTCCTCTTCGGGATGACCGCGCGGCTCGGGTTCGACGTGCTCCGGCAGCTCGCGGCCTACGTCGGGGTGGTGCTGCTCGGGCTCTCGCTGCACATGTTCGTCGTCTACCCGCTCTCGGTCCGGTTCTTCGGGGGCCGCAACCCGCTGCAGTTCTTCCGGGACGTGCGGATGGCGGCGATCACCGCCTTCTCCACCGCCTCCTCCAGCGCGACCCTCCCCACGGCGCTGAAGGTGGCCGAGGAGCAGCTGCGGCTCCCGCCCAGCGTCGCCCGCTTCGTGCTCACCGCCGGCGCGTCGATGAACCAGAACGGGACCGCGCTCTTCGAGGGGGTGACCGTCCTCTTCCTCGCCCAGCTCTTCGGGGTGCACCTCAGCCTGCAGGAACAGCTGGTGGTGATGGCCATCTGCGTGCTCGGGGGCATCGGGACGGCGGGGGTGCCCGCGGGCTCGCTCCCGGTCATCGCGATGATCCTCGGGATGTTCCGGATCCCTCCCGAGGGGCTGGGGCTGATCCTCGGCGTCGACCGGCTCCTGGACATGTGCCGGACGACGCTCAACGTGGTGGGCGACCTCGCGGCGGCGGTCTACGTGGCCCGCGGCGAGCCGGTGGAGGAGCCACCCGCGTCCTCCACGCCCTGACCGCGGAGCAACGCCAGCGCGCACCCGGCCATCCAGGCCACCGCTGCCAGGAGCGCGACCCGCTGCACCGCCGGGACGGCCACCGGGAGTGGCCCCTCCCGGAAGGCGAGGTAGAGCCCGAGTGCCAGCGCCGCCAGCACGAGCGACACCGCGCCGAGCAGGGCCAGCATCGGGCGGCCGCGGAGGCCACGGACGAGGAGCGCCGCGGCGACGAACCCCGGCCCCGCGCCCGCCGCCAGCGCCAGCGTGTGGGCCCCGCCCCAGGTCACGGGGACCAGGACCAGGCCCAGCAGCGAGGACGTTCCGAGCAGGCGCACCGGCCGCCGGATTCCCCGGCGCTCGACGAGCGCGGGCGCGAGCCACCAGAGGAGGCAGAGCGCGGCGACGAACGCCCACTCGGCCGCGCGGCCCCAGGGCGCGCCGGGGTTGGGCGCACCGTTCACCGCCATGTCCCGGGCGAGGTCGCAGAGGAAGTTGCCCCACCAGGAGTGGCCAGGGGCCACCGGGTCGACCCACGTCCCGCCGGGATAACGCGCCGCGCTGACGGCCGTGGCCACGGCGCCGGCTCCGAGCAGGGCGAGCAGCGCTGCGCCGCCCGCGCGGCTCCATCCGCCCTTCCAGCTCGAACGGGGCTGCATCGCCGAGCAGTCCATCACGGGGGCCGGCCAGGGGTGGCTCCTTTCACCCGTGGGGGACGGTTCCCCCCTGCTGGGGTGGTTGTTCCTCTCTTGGCGGGCCTGGGAAGAGAGGGCCGGACCGGAGGCACTCCCGATGCTCGCCCATCTCCGACGCCTGGCCGGCACCCTCGCCGTCGTGCTGGCCGCCGCTGGCTGTGACGGCAAGCTGACCGGGAAGACCGGAGACCCGGGCGCGGGAGGCACACCCGGCGGCGGAACCTCCGACGTCCCGGTCACGCCCTGGGAGGCGGTCGCCCCGTCCGTCTACCTGGCGAAGGTGAAGAACCTCCTCACCGGCCTGCCGCCCACGCCCGCCGAGCTCGCGGCCGTGACCGCCGACCCGGGCGCGCTCAGGGGCATGGTGGACGGCTGGGTGGCCTCGCCGGAGGGCCAGGCCAAGCTCCGCGTCTTCTTCATGCAGGCCTTCCAGCAGACGCAGGTGGGGACGGCCGACCTGGTCGACCAGATCGGCAACGGCGACAGCCTGAGCGGCAACGCCAGCGCGGTGGCGATGCTGATGGCCAACATCAAGGAGAGCGTGGCCCGCACCGCGCTCGCCTGGACCGGCGCCGGGAAGCCCTTCAACGAGCTCGCCCGCACCCGGAAGCTGCAGCTGACCACCGCGCTGATGAGCTACCTGGCCTTCGTCGACGCGCGGGGGGTGAACGACCGCGGTGCGGTGAACGACCGCTACTACCTCTCGCTCCCCGCCACCGATCGCGCCACCATCGGCTTCACCGTCCAGCTCGGGCAGCCCACCGGGGCCGTCGACCCCACCAACCTCAAGACGCAGGTCTTCGGCGTCCAGCCGGCGACCGCCGGTGCGACCACCTTCCCCGGCTGCACCACCGCCCCCAGCAGCACCACCCGGGCGCTCACCCCGAAGGGGCAGTTCTCGCGGGACCTGTTCAACCTGCTCCTCGGCCGCGTGCCGGCCGACCCCACCGTCACCACCTGTGGTGCCTTCACCACCGCGCCGCAGTTCCTGGACAGCGACTTCACCGACTGGCGCGAGGTGACCATGCGCGCGCCGGCGACCGGCGAGCCCCCGACCGCGTTCTGGGACCTGGCGACCCTCCGGGGGAGCAGCGAGGTGGTGCTCGTCCTCCCCCGGGCGGGCTTCTTCACCACCCCGGCCTTCTTCGCCAACTGGCAGACCAACGGGAGCAACCAGCACCGGGTGACGATGAACCAGACGCTCATCGTCGCGCTGGGGAAGAGCTTCGACGGGAACGGGAGCACCGTCCCGGTCAGCGAGAACGGGCTCGACGAGGAGCACGCCTCGGACCCGGCCTGCTACGCCTGCCACCGCACGCTCGACCCGATGCGGCAGTTCCTCCGGCAGTCCTTCACCATCCAGTACGGCCAGCAGACCGACGCCGGGGTCATCGCCCAGAACGGCGAGTTCGCCTTCGACGGGGTGACCGCCACCGGCACCGGGCGGGGAGTGCTCGACCTCGCCGACCAGCTGGCGACCCATCCTCGCTTCGCCACCGCCTGGGCGCAGAAGCTGTGCACCTGGGCCGATTCGGCCCCCTGCAGCGAGGACGACCCGGAGTTCCTGCGGGTCGCCGGCGCCTTCCGCAACTCGGGCCACGACTTCGGGGTGCTCGCCCGGGAGATGCTCAGCTCGCCGCTGGTCACCGGGGCCGCCGCCACCAAGACCTTCGCCGACCGCGGGGTCCTGGTCTCCATCTCCCGGCTCGACCACCTCTGCACCGCGCTCAGCCTCCGGCTCGGGCTGGCCAGCGCCTGCCAGGTGAACGCCGCCGCCCGGAACCTCTCCAGCACCCTCCCGGCGGACGCCTACGGCCGGGGCGCCGAGGTGCCCATCCTGACCGCCGATTCCAGCCTCTTCTTCCGCTCCATCACCGAGAACCTCTGCCGGACGCTCGCCGACCAGGTGGTGGACGTGGGCACCACCCCGCGCTTCTCGAGCAAGACCCCCACCGCGGCGGTGGACGACATGGTGCGCTCGGTCATGGCCCTGGTCGACGGCGACGCCAGGCAGGCCGGGGCGACCAGCATCCTCAACGAGCACTACGCGGCGGCGGTGAAGACCGGAGTGACCGCTCGGGACGCGCTCAAGTCCACCTTCGTCCTCGCCTGCAGCTCGCCCACCGCCGTGGCCATCGGCCTCTAGGGACACGCCATGGAACTCACTCGACGCGAGGCGCTTCTCGGGACGCTGTTCGGCGCGGGGTGGATCGGCCTGCGCTCGCTGGCCACCGGGCTCCCGGTCTCGTTCCTCCTGAATCCACGGCAGGCGGTGGCGGCGGCGGCGAGCGCCCTCCCTGCGCAGTACCTCATCCTCTCCACCTCGGCCTCGGGCGACCCGATGGGCTGCAACGTCCCCGGGATGTACCCGGACGCCTACAGCGCGACCAACGTGGTGGCCCACCCGCCCGCGGTGCCCGGCGACGCCACGCTGGACATGGCACCGACCCCGGTGACGGTCGGGGGCAAGACCTACCAGGCGGCGAGGCCGTGGAGCGCGCTCGACGCGGCGGCGCTCGGACGGACCTGCTTCTTCCACCACACCACCCTCACCAACAGCCACACCAACGAGGGCAAGGTCCTGAAGCTGATGGGCGCCGTGAAGCGCCAGGAGATGCTGGTCTCGCTCTGCTCCAAGTCGCTCGCCCCGGCGCTGGGCACCATCCAGCAGGCGCCGGTAGCGGTGGGGAGCGAGACGCTCCAGTTCGAGGGCCGCTCGCTGCCGCGGCTCACTCCCACCGGGCTGAAGGCCGCGCTGGCCAGCCCGGCGGGTCCGCTGACCGATCTCCAGAAGCTCCGCGACACCGACCTCGACCGGCTCAACGTGCTGCTCAAGCAGAGCGGGACCACGGCCGAGCGGCAGTTCCTCGACCGCATGGCCCAGTCGCAGGCCGAGGCGCGGAACATCTCCCAGAGCCTGCTGGACAACCTCAGCGGCATCGCCAACGACGGTCAGGACAACCAGATCGTCGCCGCGGTCACCCTCATCGCGATGAAGGTGTCGCCGGTGGTGGCCATCCGGCTCGACTTCGGCGGCGACAACCACACCGACACCGCGCTCCATAACGAGGCGCGGAAGACCATCGTCGCGGTGAACTCCATCAACCTCCTGTTCTCCACGCTGGATCAGCTGGGGCTGCGAGACAACGTGACCTTCGCCGCGATGAACGTCTTCGGCCGCACCCTGGCCTTCAAGGGGAGCGGGACCGACAGCGCCGGCCGGGACCACCTCGCCAACCACCACTGCACCGTGCTCATCGGCAAGGGGGTGAAGGCGGGCGTCATCGGCGGCATCGAGGCGAACGGGAACGACTTCAAGGCCATGGCCCTCCAGTCGGCGACCGGGCAGGGCGTCCCCAAGGACCAGGCGTCGAGCGCGGACATCGCCTTCGCCGACACGCTGGGGGCGGTGGGGAAGACGCTCGGCGCGGCGCTGGGCGTGCCCTCGCAGGCGCTCGAGGACAACATCACCCAGGGCAAGGTCGTCACCGCGGCGCTGGCCTGACCGCGCGCGGAGGCGAGCGAGCCTCTCAGCGGCTCAGGAGCCAGCCGGCCCAGGTCGCTCCCAGGACCGCGACCTGGCCCCCCAGGACCCGGAGCAGGTACGGGCGTGGGCCGGCCGTGGCCGCGAGCACCACCTTGGTCACCGCGTTGCTGCTCGTCGCCAGAAGGACGGCGAGCGCCGCGGCGTCGACCGGGGCGGCCGAGCGGGCCACCAGCGCGCCGGCCGAACCGGCGAAGGCGTGCGCATCGGCGAAGCCGCTCACGGTCGCGGTGACCAGGAGGCCGGCGCTCCCGAAGCGGCGCTGCACCAGCGCGGCGACGAAGGAGATGACGGTCACCAGCACCGCGAACACCACCGCGTCCCCGAGGCGGAACGCGGCCCCGGACCGGACGGCCGGCGCCTCGGCCTGCGCCGCACGGCGCGCGAACACCGCCGCCACCACCAGCGCGGTCACCCCCCCGGCGGAGAGGGCGATGGCCAGCGAGCGCAGGAGCACCGTCCCCGAGGCCGCGAGCATCAGCGCGAGCTGGACGAAGGTGGCAACCGACGAGGCGGTCGCCCCGGACACGGCCGCGGCGAGCACCCGGGGCTCGTTCGTGGCCAGGCGGCCCATGGCGGAGACCGTGGCCGCGCTGGAGACGAAGCCCGAGGCGAGCCCGGCCACGGTGAGCCCCACCCGGGGACGCACCAGCCGCTGGGCCAGCGCCCCTCCCGCCCCCACCGCCATCACCACCACCACCAGCTTCCAGACGTCGAAGGGGCTGACCGCGCCGAACGGGTCCACCGGACGGTCCGGGAGGAGCGGGAGGACGAGCAGCGCCGCCACCCCGAGGACGAGGGCGTTCTGCAGCTCCCGGTCGGTGAAGAGGTTCCGCGCCAGCCCGTGGAGCCGCGCCCGGAAGGCCAGCAGCGCCGAGGTGGCGAGCGCCGCGGCGAAGGCCAGCGCCGGCGCGCGCTGGGCGAGGACCCCCAGGGCGAACGCGAGCACCAGCGCGACCTCGGTGGTGAGCCCGGGGTCGGGCTCGGGCGCGCGCCAGGCGACGAGGAGCGCCAGCAGCACCACCGCGGACCCGGCCACGCCCACCACCACCGGGCTGCCGGTCTGCATCGCCACGCCTCCGAGCAGCGAGGTCAGGGCGAAGCTGCGCAGTCCCGCCCAGCGGCGCTGCCGGGCGGCGTCGCGCGCCCGCGCCCGCTCTCGCTCCAGCCCGAGCACCAGCCCGACGCCGAGCGCCACCAGCAGCAGCCACTCCGGTCGGTCCTCGAAGCCCATCATGCCCTGCAGTAGCACCGTGGCGATGGCGGCACGAGCAAGACCGGCCCCGGCGCGGCTTGTCTCGCCGACCGGGGGCGTTAGGTTGATGGCCGGAGGTCGCTCGCCATGCCGCTTCGCCGCATCGTCGTCGCCATCGATGGCTCGGAACCCGCGGACCGCTCCCTGGCGCTGGCCACCGAGCTCGCCGCCGGTGGGGGCGGCGCGGCCCTGACGCTGGTCTCCGCCATCTCGGATCCGGTCACCTTCGCGCCCACCCCGGTGGCCGGGCTGGAGCTGGTGCTCGAGGCGGAGCAGCGGGGGGCCGAGCGTGACCTCGCCGAGCGCGCGGAGCGCCTCAGGAGCCATGGCCTGGAGGTGCAGACGGTGGTGCGGGTGGGGGCGGCGGCGGACGTGCTGGTCGAGGTGGCCGAGTCGACCGGGGCCGACCTGGTGGTCGCCGGGAGCACCGGCAAGGGCGCCCTCCAGCGCGCTCTCCTGGGAAGTGTCACCACCCGGCTCCTCCATGTGCTCCGGCGACCACTGCTGGTCGTTCCCTGATTCCCATTGCCGTCACGCCCGCTAAGGTCCCGAACCCATGGCGACGTGGAACTTCCTGACGAACCACACCCACGTGCTGCTCTGCGTGTGGGAGGACCCGGAGGCACGGGTCCGCGACATCGCGGCGCGGGTGGGCATCACCGAGCGCGCGGTCCAGCGGATTCTCCAGGAGCTGGAGGCCGGGGGCTACCTGCGGCGTGAGCGCGTGGGCCGCCGGAACCGCTACCGCATCCACGCCGACCGATCGCTTCGCCACCCGCTCCAGCAGCGCCGCACGGTGTCCGCCCTGCTCGCGCTGGTTGACCCACCCAAGCGCGCACGCTCGTCCGGAGGGGCGGCGGTGCGGCGAAGGTCCCGTGCCCGGAGCGCCCGGGCGCGCACCCGCTAGCCAGCGCCCGGCGTCACCCGGGCGGAGTCCAGGTCCAGTCGCGCACCTCGGGCATGTCCTCCAGGTGCTCCTCGACGTAGGCGCGGTGGCGCCTCAGCTGGTCGTTGAACCGCTCGACCAGCGCCGGGGAGCTCTCCGGGATGCGCCGCGCGCGCCGCAGCGCCTCGATGGCCAGGTGGTAGCGGCTGATCCCGTTGAGCACCACCATGTCGAAGGGGGTGGTGGTGGTGCCCTGCTCGCGAAAGCCACGCACGTGGAAGCGCGCCGCGTTCGGTCGACCGTGCAGCGTGTGATGGATCCCGAGCGGGTGGCCGTGGAAGGCAAACACCACGTCCCGGTCCCGGGTGAAGAGGTCGACGAAGCGCTGCTCGTCCATCCCGTGCGGGTGCTCCTCGGGGGTGAACATGGACATGAGGTCGACCACGTTCACCACCCGGATGCGCAGGCCGGGGGCCTCGCTGCGCAGGAGCCAGGTTGCGGCGAGCGTCTCCATCGTCGGCACGTCGCCCGCGCAGGCCATGACGATGTCCGGGGCGCCCTCGTCGTTGCTGGCCCACTCCCAGACCGACGCGCCGCGCTGGCAATGGCGGTGCGCGGCCTCGAGGTCGAGGTACTGGAGCTGGGGCTGCTTGTCGATGACGATGACGTTCACGTGCTCCGAGTGGCGGAAGCAGTGGTGGGCGGTCCAGAGCAGGCAGTTGGCGTCCGGCGGCAGGTAGATGCGCGAGACGGTGGGCTTCCGCGTCAGCATGGCGTCGATGAAGCCCGGACCCTGGTGGCTGAACCCGTTGTGGTCGTTCCTCCAACACGTACTGGTGAGCAGCACGTTCAGCGAGGGCACCGGCTTCCGCCACTCGAGCTTCAGTGACTCCTCGAGCCACTTCGAGTGCTGGATGGCCATCGAGGCCACCACCATCGCGAACGACTCGTAGGTGGCGAAGAGCCCGTGCCGGCCGGTGAGGACGTAGCCCTCCAGCCACCCCTCGCAGTTGTGCTCGCTCAGCACCTCCATCACCCGGCCGTCCGGCCCCAGGGCGTCGTCCGTCGACTCCACCGGGAGCATCCAGGCGCGCCGGGTGGCCTCGAAGACGGCACCGAGCCGGTTGCTGTTCGTCTCGTCGGGGCAGAAGAGGCGGAAGCGGCCGGGGTTTTCGCGGTAGAGGTCGCGCATCAGCTGGCCGAGCCGGCGCGTGGACTCCTCATACTGCGTCGCGGGCGCCTCGACCTTCACCGCGTAGGGCTCGAGTGACGGCATCTGGATCGGCTGGCAGGTCTCCCCGTTCGTCCGGGGGTTGGCGCTCATCCGGAGCCCGTCTCGCGGGGCCAGCGCCCGGAGCTCGGGGACCAGCGCGCCGTGGGCGTCGAACAGCTCCTCGGGGCGGTAGCTGCGCATCCAGGCCTCGAGCAGCCTCAGGTGTTCCGGATTCTCCCGCACGGCGGCCAGCGGAACCTGATGCGCGCGGAAGGTGCCCTGGATCTGCACGCCGTCCACCACGTCCGGGCCGGTCCACCCCTTGGGCGTCCGGAGCACCAGCACCGGCCAGCGCGGCCGGCCCTGCACCCCCGGGCCGCGGGCGGTGGCCTGGATGCGGCGGATGCGCTCCAGGCACCCGTCGAGCGCGGCGGCGAGCGCCTGGTGCACCCGCGGCGGGTCGTCGCCCTCGACGAAGAGGACCTCGTAACCGTGGCCCTCGAGGAGCGAGCGGACCTGCGCGTCGGTGGAGCGGCCGAGGACCGTGGCGCTGGAGATCTTGTACCCGTTGAGGTGCAGGACCGGGAGCACCGCGCCGTCGCGGACCGGGTTGAGGTAGGTGATGCCCTTCCAGCTGCCCTCGAGCGGACCGGTCTCGGCCTCGCCGTCGCCCACCACCGCGATGGCGATGAGCTCGGGGTCGTCGAACACTGCGCCGAA
>Ga0316628_100005097_pt1 | contig 10446 bp, 8 predicted proteins | sample OWC_Aug_M2_C1_D5_FD_207648 | JGI IMG/M metagenome (GOLD analysis project Ga0316628, IMG submission 207648) | Wetland soil microbial communities from Old Woman Creek delta, Ohio, United States - OWC_Aug_M2_C1_D5_C | ecosystem: Environmental > Terrestrial > Soil > Wetlands | place: USA: Ohio... | reverse complement strand
GTATCCCGAGAAGTCGTAGCTGGGGCCGGACCTCTCCAGATCAAACATTAGGTTGAAGGCATCCGAGTCAGCATCGTCGGTGATGCCCACTATGATCTTGACTTTCTTTGATGTTCCCCAGGGTTTCACCTTGATGGAGTCAGCGGTTGTGTCTCCGGTCGAGGATGAGTAGGAGTAGACGTTCGGTGCGTCCCCCGTACTAGGTGTAATCGTGAAGGCCATGGTTGACATGACCGTCATTCCCATGAGCAGGAGCGCTGCAAGCATGTACTTCTTATCCATTTCAGTTCGAGACTAATGATATTGAGCGCTGCTATAGACATTTACAGTGTTTGGATGTTATACGTTTGTTAACAATAAGATAACTAAATGTTTACATTAGTGAACGACCATTTAAATTAACATAAAAATGTTAACATCATGTTGATGCGGTGCCCATGATAAATTAAAAATAAGAGTAAATAAAAAAAAGTGTCAAGTGACGGCAACGACGTTAACGCTTGCTTGCAGACTATCAGTGTCTATGTAGATGTCAGTGAGGTTGATTCTTATCCAAATCAGATCGTCAGGATCGATATCAGCAGGAACAAGATCAAAGGTGATCTCACCAAGATCATCATTTACAACGATATTACTCGCTGCTGCCCAATCGCCTCCAATTTTTCTGTATTCTGCTGTAGCACCTGTAATGGTAATAGGATCATAGCTTGTATCGCCGAATAGGAACTGGCATTCAAGTTTGTCATTGATATCCCATACTTCGCCTACTTGTATCAGCATTCTGATAGAGTCATCACTGGCCTCAATTCCTGGGAGAACGATTATTCTTGTGATGTCATTGTCGGCCTCACTCTCAATGAGCACCGGATTGGGAACTATACCTGTGGCTGAGTTTAGTGTAAATGCTAGGGTCGATACTACTCCTAGAGCAAGCATCGATGCGACTGCAATTATGTATTTTCGGTTCATGCCTACAACACGTAATATGGTTGTTTGATATATATTTATATTAGCACTTTATGTCATATGATTGTTAAATATATGTCTACATCCGTTTACTAAAGGTAAACAAGCATAAAAATTGCGTTAAATAGTTAAAACATTAGAGAGCCGACGAGGATAATCTTACAGCTCAAAGTCGAAGTCCTCGTCCTCGGCCTTCTCATCGGGCGCGGGCTCTGCCTCCTTCTTCTTGAAGATCAAGCCCTTCTTCCTGGCCAGGTACAGGCCCCCGCCGATGGAGCCCCCGAGCGCCGCGCCTAGGCCATACACGTACGGCGGCTCCATCGCCGTCGTCTTCAACTTGTCGATCTGTTTCGCTATCGTTGGGCCGCCCACCTGCAGCTTCTCGAAGGAGCTCCTCGCCCCCTCCGTGTAGATGCCGTCGGCGTCAACGATGGCCTGCAGAGTCCATTCCCCCTGAATCTCCGGCGTGAACAAGGTAATATAGTGCCCCTCGTTATCCGTCAGTGCCAGCAGAGTCGTCTGGTTCCCGCCGCACCGCGCATCGATCCTCACCTCGTAGCCCACCCTGGCCTCGCTAAAGACTCCCGTGACGTTGGTGGAGCTGCCTAGGCCGATAACCGGGGTGCTTATGTTGAGTGTGATGCTTGTGGGCTTCCTCTCGACGACGAACGACTCGTGGCTTGAAGCGCTGGAGCGGTAGGACTCGTCGCCGGCGTACTCGGCGTACACCTCCCACGTGCCCAGCTTGCTTGGCGAGAACACGTGGCTGAAGTAGCCGCCAACATCCGCAGTCACGTCGAACTTGGTGGCTGTACCCTGCTTATAGTAGACCTGCACCTTGGTCTCAGGTAGACTAATCCTCCCGGACAGCAGCACGTAGTCGCCTCCCAAGACCTTGCTCTTGTCCAGGCTGATGACCAGGGATGTGCTTCTCATGGCCTTGTACTGGCTGGACTTGTAAGCCTCGTTCCCCAGGGCGTCCACGGCCACCCACTTGTAGACGACTACGGCACCGGGGTCATGGCCCGGAATAATACCGTTGTAGAGTTCGCCGTTTGACGTGTAGGGGGCCTCACTCCAGCTGACGGAGTCTGTGCTGTATAGGAGGCTCACAGAGGCGAGGGGTGACCGGTCCTCGATCCTGCACCGTACGGGGACCTCCTCTCCGCTGTTCACCTCGGTGACTGTGTCGAGTAACGTTATCTTGGGCGGATCGAAGTCAGTTTGAACCCTGACCTTGATGGTGCCGTTGCCGTACTCGGGTATGAGCACCAGCTGGTACAGCAGCTCGTCCTTCATGCGCTGCCTGTAGTCTATGAGCATGTCCTCGCCGCTGGTCTCGCAGCTGTCGGACATGTTCAGGTGCCTGAAGCCCTGGGGATCGTCGTTTACTCCGCCGTACACGCCGTCCGTGGTCCCGTTGATGCCGCGCCACCAAGGGTTCGGTGCACCGTTGACGTTAAACCCAACTATCTTCTTAGCGTTACCCACGATGTAGAGCCTCGCCTCGTACATGTCGAGGGCGTCAGGCACCTCCACATCGATCTTCAGCCGCGGGTCGCTTGACGTGAACTCGTACACCCACCCGGAGTCGTACCGGACCTCGCCATCGTCGCTGGGCTCCGTCAGGTACCTAGAGTACCATGTGTTCAGCTCCAGGCGCTCCACGACCATGAGCACGGCCGACTCTGAGCCGTTGCTTTCAAGAAGATCGTTCCTCACCGTGAAGTAGTAGTTTCCTGAGACGCTCGGGGTCAGGTACCGGCCTAGATCGTCGTTGCTCACCTGTTCAGAGTAGCCCGCGGCCTCCGTGTGGCTTGACATGAACTTGGCGCCGGTATGCGTCTCCCTGTAGAGGAAGACGTCGTAGTCGGTCCTGTGGGTAGTCAGGTTGGCGAACTCGCCTATTAGGTAGGCGTGGTACGTGTGGCCGCCCTCAAGCGTGTAGTTGTACGTGACTACGTCCCCGGGCAAGGTGTAGTTCTCGGGTAGGCTCACGGGCCAGCCGAGGCGAGGGACGTTTATGAATAATCCATCGTACGCGTAGTAGGGGTCCGCTGAAACCGGGTTGACTGGGCCTAGAAGTAGAATGATTGCTACCGCTGTGCTCAGCCTCCAGTTTCTTTGTGTGCGCATCTAGGACACGCCTAATTCGGCGTTTCATTGTGCGTGACCTGTTAAAGTCATTATGAAGTTGTGTTCCGTGATTAGGTTACTTAACATGGTTCCTAGATGCCTGGACCATAGTATGTACGAGTATATAGTTAAGATGGTTATTCTTTTATAGTCATTGAGTATTCTTTGTCTACTGAATTTATTATCGCAATTTTTGCGGCGGGAATTGTTTTGGCTCCTGATGTTTTATGAGTTTTTGTCGAGGATAGCCTTATTTCATCGTTCCTTATGCGCATGAAACCAATGTGATTTAGGATATTTAGAGAAAATGATGACCAGTTATCTGATTTCATGGTAAAATAATAACCAAGAAACGGATAAATGGATAATACATTGTGCCTATGGACTGACAATAAACGTTAAAACAAATCAATATAGAAAACCAGTGAGTTCATTGACTGAAGCATATTGCAGCAGAAAATGCAGATTACGCTACTAATCACACTAACCATAGTGATACACTGTACATCAATTGCGCCCACAACAGAGGCAGCCACAAATAAAGTCGTAAGTCGCTGGCTTCAAAACCCAGTCACCCCAGACGGCGAGATCACAAACAACGTGGAGTGGTGCGACACAGAGAAACACGAGATAACCCTCGGCCTCAACGGAGGCAAAAGCCCGCCATTCCTGAGAGCCTGGATGTGGGTCAAAAACGATCAAAGCAACATCTACATACTCCTAAAAATAGAGTACTTCAAGACACTACAGTACGACACAGAGGACCATGCCATCATCTACTACCTGTGGTCGGACGACCCTACACAGAGCTGGGACAGGAGCGACGCCGCGTGGATATACCAGATCGGCAGCCCCTCAGACCTCCACAACTACGACGGCGCCACCTGGACCCACGACACCCTGGCCGCGGAAGGAGAGAACAACGTCAAGGGTGGAGGATACTACGACAGCCTCTTCTACTGGTTCGAGGCCGTGAAGGTCCTCAACAGCACAGACGGATGCGACTGGGCCCTGGCGCCCGGTGACGCGGTGGGCGCCGGCAACCCTACGCAGACGAGCGACCTGCTATACGTCGGCCTCTACGACGACAGCCAGGGAAAGAGATACGAGAACAGGGTCACCGTAGCCCTCAGCGTGGATCCCGGAAAGACGAGCCCACCCGTGGGCGGCAGCCTCGAGCCCAACGAGGCGAGCCTCCTGAATCTCGCCGCTGCGGTCACGCTTCTAGCCCTCGGAGGCGCAGCCCTCCCCAGGCACAGGCCGGGCGCGTAGAGCCACCGCGCCCTGAAGGCCCATGAGTTAAATATTTAACGAGGCGCCCCATCAATGCATGTTGCGCGGGCCCGTGGCCTAGAACGGTTAAGGCGTCTGACTGATAATCAGAAGATCATGAGTTCAAATCTCATCGGGCCCACCAACCCACCTTGTCCGTGAACACCCGACACACACATAACATTATGTAAAAAGTCCATGAAGTTCGATGCGACAACCTTGGAGGGAGACCACTGAAGGACAGCCAGCCACCGACCAGCAGTGGCCCCGCGCGGGCTCCCCCTATACACGGAGGATAAGGCCATTGATCACCCAGGAATACTCGCAGCTCCAGGAAGCCAGGTTACGTGAGGGATTCGAGGCGGAGCTGGATAAGCGTTCAGAGCTCTTCAAGGCCCTCGGAGACAGGAACAGGCAGAAGATACTGCACCTGCTGAGGGACGGAGAGAAGAGCGTATCAGAGATTCTCCCCCACTTCGACATACTCCAGCCGACGGTGTCCACCCACCTGCTCCTGCTGGAGGAGGCGGGCCTCCTGAAGGTGAGGCGAGACGGCAGACGCAGGCTCTACAGCATCTCTGACTACAGGATCTATGAGGCCATGGACTCCTTCGTAGAGGACGTGTCCGGTTTAGTCGGAGCATAGAAAAAGGGTGTGGCTAGAAGAGGGGGCCCCCGTCCTTCTCCAGCAGGCGGGCCCAGAAGCCGTCCACATCGGCCTGTATCTCGTCCACCTCCTCATCGGTTATGTGGCGGAACCTGCCCTGGCTCCTCAGCACGTCCTTCACGGGCTTCAGCTCCTTGGGCTTGTACGTGATCCTCAGGCCGCCCTCCACAACCTCGTAGAGGGGCCAGAGGCCGCTTAGGACCATGTCCTTGGCCACCTTGACGCTGTACATGGGGTCGAACCTCCAGCCCGTAGGGCAGGGGGCGCTCACCTGTATGAACCTGAAGCCCTTGACGGGTTTGGCGTACTGGAGCTTGCCTATGAAGTCCTCTGGGTACGCGACGGATGCCGTGGCCATGTAGGGGACGCGGTGCACCCCCACCAGTATGGGCAGGGGTTTCTTCCTTTCCTTCTTGCCGCGGCTGAACTCGCCCACGGGAGTCGTCGTGGTCTCGGCGTACTTGGTGGTGGCGCTGCTCCTCTGGCCGCCTGTGTTCATGTATGCCTCGTTGTCGTAGCAGACCCACAGCATGTCTTCGTTGCGTTCAGCCGAGGCTGAGAGGCCTTGAAACCCTATGTCTATGGTGCCTCCGTCGCCTATGATGCCTGTGACGCGTATGTCGTCGCGGCCCAGCTTGTTGAATGCCCGGGCGAACCCGGTCATCATGGCCCCGGCGCCCTCGAAGACCTCGCCGTAGAACACGGGCTGGGTTATGTTTCCGAAGGCGGGGCCACAGCACGCGACTTCTTGGCGGACCATGTCCTTCCCTATGATCTTGCTGACGATGCGGGCCACGATGCTGCCCGCGCATCCCTGGCAGGCGCTGTTGGCCGGCACTATGAACTCTTTCTCGTCCAGCTTGCTCAGTGGTACTGGTTTGCTCATCATCATCTCCTCCTAAGCCCACTCCACAAGTGGGGTCACCTTCTCGCCCCTCGCTGCCTTGAGCGTCTTCTCGGCCATACGCTTGAGGTCCTCGACGCGGACCTCCTTGCCCCTCAATCCGGCGTGGAAGTTGAGGGTCACGGGCCGCTCGTCCAGGTCGTAGAGGCTGTGCCTCAGCTCGGTGAAGGTTATCCCGCCGAGGGTGCCCGTGCTCACGTTCCTGTCGATGACGCCAAGGGCCTTGACCTCGGCACCTATCCTCTGGAAGTCGTCGTCGGGGAACGGCTTGAAGCTCTTGATGGCTACGAGGCCCACCTTCTTGCCGTCCCTCTGGAGCTGGTCGATGGCAGTCTTGGCCGTGGACGCGATGGTGCCCATGGCGACGAGCGCGGCGTCCACGTTCTCGCACTTGTACTCCTCCACGAGGCCGTTGCCGTAGCTTCTGCCGAACCACTTCTCGAACTCGCTGCTGACCTCCTTGATGACTGTCTTGGCGTTCATGGCTGCCTCCTGCTGCTGCTTCCACACGTTCTGGGGGTCCACGAAGGGGTTCCACATCTGGCTCATGAGCTTCATAGCCTCCTCCGCCTCCTCCGGGAACATGGGGTAGGGCCTCTTGTAGGGCGGCAGGAACGCGTCCACCTCCTCCTGCGCCGGTATCTCCACGGGCTCGGAGGTGTAGCTCAGTATGTAGCCGTCCCCCATGAATATGGTGGGCAGCCTGACCCTCTCATCCTCGGCTATCTTGAACGACATGATGCCTGTGTCCAGGAGCTCCTGGCTGTTCTGGCACTCGAACATGAGCCAACCCGTGTCCCTCTGGCTCAAGGCGTCCATGTGGTCGGGCTGCATACCCTTGGTGCTCCTGTGGACCACCGCCATGACGAGGGGCAGCCTAGCCCAAGTGGTCATGTGCATGGGGTGGTGCATGTAGAGGAGGCCGGGGCCGCTTGTGGCCGTGAAGCTGCGGACAGTTGTGGCCGCTGTCATGGCGCTGCTCTGGCAGCTTAGCTCCCCCTCCATGTTGACGTAGTCGGCGTCCAGCTCTCCGTTGGCCATCATTTCGGCCAGGTACTGGACTATTGTCGTCTGGGGCGTGATGGGGAACGCGCTCACGAACTTGACGCGGGCCAGCTTGGCCGCGTAGGCTACCGCCTTGTTACCTACCATAACTTCGAACTTTGCCATTCACTTCTCCTCCTAGATGGTCTCCTGAACGAACTCTAGTGCCTTTACGGGGCACTCCTCGACGCAGATGCCGCAGCCTTTGCAGTACCTGTAGTTGATGTCGGCCTTCTTGTCCACTATGCTGATTGCTACCTCCGGGCACAGGATGTAGCAGCGGCGGCAGCCGATGCATTTGCCCTTGTCCAGCTCGGGTCTGAACAGCCTCCAACTGGAAACGTCCCTGTCCCCTGGTATGGGCTTCACAACCTCCGCGAGCTTGACGCGTGAGACGTCAACTGGTTCGGACACTTGCTCGTAGGCTTTACGCACCGCTTTAATGTTCATGTCCGCGACGCGTCCGCTCCACTGCTCATTGATGGCTTTCTCTATCGACTCCAATTTGACGATGCCCGTGACTTTGGCGAAGGCGCCTAAGATTGCTGTGTTGGTGATGGGGCGTCCTATCACCTCTAAAGCGATGCTGGTGGCGTCCACCGTTGCCACCTTGAAATTTCCGCCTAGGCCAGTCTCCTTGCCACCCTTGGGGTGGTTGATGAGAACCAGACCGCCCTTCTTGAGGCCCTCCGTCACGGGCACGGTTCTACCTAGAAGAGGGTCAAGGACCACGACCATGTCGGGCTCGTGGACCAGGTCCCTCTCGTTGATCCTCTCGTCTCCTATGCGAAGGAAACTCACCACAGGGGCTCCTCGCCTCTCGGTCCCGTACATTGGTATACCCTGGGTGAACTTTCCGTCGTAGTACAGTGCAGTGGCGAGAATCCTCACGCCCGTGACGGCACCCTGTCCGCCTCTGCCGTGGAATCTGATCTCCAAGACTCGTGTCTCCTTTCAGGAATGGGAAAAGCAGAACAATATCAGGATTTAATCTCTTCTACCTTTTCCAAGAAGAGTAAATACCAGAAAATTAATGAGTTAAAAACCGTGAAATATAGACTCGGCGTATTGTATTAATAATATCAAATTTCTGCTCAACAATGCTTAATAAACTGTCCATGTCCCTCAGAGTCATAATACAATTTTGAAGGCGCACAAACAAGTTTGTTCAAGGAAAAAAACGGAACCTACTCGACCATCCTGTTCTCTTTCAGCTTCATACACGGGATAGTGATCGGTATCTGGGCCTTCCTCTCTGTGTTCCTGCTCGACCTAGGAGGCACGGCGTTCGACATCGGGCTTCTGGCGTTCATGCCAGGCATCGCCTCGACGTTCATGCAGCTCGCATGGGGTAGACTGGGGGACCGCATCGGCGCGACGTGGAAGATGGTCTCCGTCGGGTTCCTGTTCGCCGCGGCGTTAAGCGTTCCCGTGATATTCTCCACCAGGCCGTGGCAAGTCATCCTGGCGACATCAGCTCAGGCTCTCCTTGGTTCCATATCCGAGATCGCAATAACGGTGAGGTTCGCAGAGGTCCTTGAGCCCTCCAGGAGGGCCAGGTTCATGGGGATATACAACCCGCTCGGGTGCGCAGGCAACATAGTGGGCAGCTTCATGGCGGGTCTACTGATCCCAGTCATAGGATACAAGTTCACATTCCTAGGCTACACTCTCCTCAACCTGGTCGTAGCTGGAATCATCAGGTTTGGGCTGTCAACGCCCGACGAGAAGAACGTCAGCAGTTTCGAGCTTCTGAGATTAGCTTTCGAGGAGCTGAGGAAGGGACTGAAGAGCCTACCTGAGGTGAGCCTCAACGGCGGCCCCTACACGAGGTGGTGCCTGGGGATAAGCGTCCGAGGCTTCGGTATCGCCATGTTCGGCCCCATCCTGACGCTCTATGTCGTTAACATCCTGCAAGCCACCAAACCCCAGATAGGGGCCCTGAACAGCATAGCTTTCCTCATCAGGCTCGTGGGAACGCCCCCACTCGGCGTGCTCGTTGACAGGAGCGGACCCAAGAGGGTGATGATCATCGGCGTCCTACTGGCCGTGCTTCACCCCCTCGTCTTCATGTTCGCCCCCGAGATCACGTACCTGGTACCCATATACCTTCTAAGCGGAGCCTACTGGGCGTTCATCAACTCGGCATGGTTCGCCTGGCAGATGAACCTCATTCCAGCTAAGAGAGGCGTCTACGCCGGGTACCTGGGCTTCGTCAACGGCATCTCCTGGGCCATCGGCCCCCTCATCGGCGGGTTCCTAGGAGGCTACGTCAGCCTACAGGTGAGCGCGGTGCTGTCAGCGCTAATAGTGCTCGTTGGGCTCTTTATACTGATGAGAGTCCCAGATAGAGCCGTGGCAGAGGTAAAACTCGTAGCACCAAAACAATAGAGCTTACTGGCGCCAAAGCTCCACTCCACATAGAACAAATAACCCACCGACATATCCTGCCCAATGCTTTTAATGCGCGAAGAACACCATCAATCCTGATTCCCTTGAAACTAGTCATCTTCAACACCGGGAGACTCGGAGCCCTCCAAGAAGACGGGTCCGTCATCGACCTCAACCTCGCCTACGCGGCGTACATGAAAAGCCAAGGCGAGGAAAGGCCGTACGCGAAGGCCGACGCCAAAGTGCCGGCAGACCTCCTAGCCTTCATACTGGAAGGAAAAAGGGGCCTAGATGAGGCGAAGAAAGCCGTGAACCACGTCAAGGCGGGCCACGAGCTGGGGCCCATGGACGAGAAGCTGCACTACGAGAAGGAAGATGTGAAGCTTCACGCACCGCTACCCAGCAAAGGCTCCAAGATCGCCATGGCGGGCGCCAACTTCTACGACCACAGCCTGGACGCGGCGAGAAGCCTCAGAGGAGACACCACGACCACCGTCGAGGACCTGAAGAAGCAGGTGGAGAAGGGAGACTACCCCGCCTGGGGCTTCTGGAAGATGGCGGGCTGCGTCATAGGGCCGGACGCCGAGGTCCCGTACCCAAGCAGAACCCAGCGCCTCGACTACGAGGTGGAGGTGGCCGCCGTTGTGGGCAGACAGTGCAAGGACGTATCCGAGAAGGAGGCCGCAAGCAACATCTACGGCTACACCATAGTCAACGACCTTAGCATCAGGGACGGCGCCAGGAGAACCGGACCGGACGGCTTCTTCTACGCAAAGAACTTCGAAGGCTGCGCCCCCATGGGGCCGTGTATCGTTACGGCCGACGAGATAGGCGACCCCTATAAACTCAAGATGAAGCAGTGGGTCAACGGCGAAATCAGACAGAACGGCTCCATGGAGAGCATCATCAGGGGCTACGACTGGTGGCTCAGCCACCTCACGAGGGACATGGTCTTCTACCCAGGCGACGTGATCTGTGGCGGAACATGCAGCGGCACAGCCATGGACCAGACGCCCGTCAAGGACGGCAAGACCGACCCCAGGCTGTTCCTCAAACCCAGGGACGA
>Ga0316628_100005096_pt1 | contig 10447 bp, 8 predicted proteins | sample OWC_Aug_M2_C1_D5_FD_207648 | JGI IMG/M metagenome (GOLD analysis project Ga0316628, IMG submission 207648) | Wetland soil microbial communities from Old Woman Creek delta, Ohio, United States - OWC_Aug_M2_C1_D5_C | ecosystem: Environmental > Terrestrial > Soil > Wetlands | place: USA: Ohio... | reverse complement strand
TTGTTCCATTTTCCTATTACCTCCTTATCTATAGACTCAAATCTAGAAGGTCTCGGCAAATAAAAAAGGCCACAAAGTCAAGAGTCTTTGTGGCCTCATAAACGGCAAAAACTTCTAAAATTCTATACTTAGAATAGCACGTCCTTACATAATTAATCAAGGAAAAAATAAGTGCGGTTATTGGTAGTGTCCTAATTAGGACACTACCCGGTTTTTCAGAGCCTCGTTTGCGCCATCGAATATTCACCCCGCTTATGAGGGATCGGGGCGGACCTGCCGTTATAAGCTCAGCAGATTGCTGCGGCGTACCTAGGCCCCTCTTGTTTCATTATACGATTGATCTGCCGAGGGCGGTTGGGAACGTAAAACATGAATATATATGTAAAAGGCGCATCCCTCGCATGACTTGGTCCGTTCTGCGTGCTTGCCATGCACGCTGCCCCCGCATAATGTTTTTGCCACGAGCCAGCACGATCTGCCTGCCTTCTGATCGACCGCAGGGCATAATGAATCCTTCCCATGACCGCAGTTATTGTAATTCCAGCATTGCATGTTTTTGTTGCTTTCCAAGATCCTTCCCCCTTTTTTAACAACGAAACACATTACGAGTACATACGTACCTTAACACATAAGGCCATTATTGATTTTATGGGAGTAACTTAAAAGACACTTTATTCATCCCTGAATATCCTTTACCGGCCAGGCGTGCTATGCTAAAGATAGAAGATAAGGAGGATAACGAATGTCCACACTGGATAACTTATATAATGCACTGACGAAAAAAGTACAGATAGCGAACAAGGACATCACCAGGGAAATAGTCGAAGATTGGGTCGGACATGCAGGTTATCAGGCCCAGCAGATAGCCTTCATGTCTGTCGCTCTGGGTGAACTGGAAAGCGGAAAATATACGCCTGAAGAAATAGTTGGGGACATACTTAAGCTGTCTTGCCTGGATAATTAATGAAAAGGAAGAAAATACAATGTGCTATAGCATCTTGACAAGAAAAAAAATACTCTTGACAATCGCCCGGGACAGGAGTAACTTGTAACCAAGAGTGGCCTACCAAGTGGTGGTCTTGCTCTTCTCATCTCGCCAAAAAAGGTTTTTAGGTCGCAGGACGTAAAGCAAAGACGTAAAAGTCTCAAGCTGTATGTCTCAAGATGTTCAAACCGCAGAGAATGAGGAGTAGCAAACACCACTTTTTTATTGCCCGGTGGGCGTTCTCACCGGCGTTAGCTATTTTTGGTACGCTTTCCTTCCCCTTGCCTTACTCACTTCGCCCTTGCCCCCTGTGTCGATCTCCTTTGAGAAAATATATAGCCTGACCTCCTGGCTGATACGGCGAACGAAAGCCTTTTGCCTTTTGATCCAGGAGGTGCTATGTTTTCTTTAAAAGGATTGAGAACATGGACTCCCTGAAGAATGCATATGGTTTTCGATCTCCCTTAAGCGGGGGGCCGCGAATTCCGCTCTATTAAGGACCTCTCTATGGAAGATGCCGGACTACGGGTCTCGGGCAGCATTCTATTGTACAGACTCTATGATGTCGCCTGGGACATAAACCTCGTCAGGGTGGAGGAGAAGGTCAGGGACCATAAACGTCAGGGCATCGACAGAAAACGCTTCAGCAAGGCCTTTGAATTTGTAAACCCTCCGCGTTCCCTGAACCTGAAGACCTTTGAAAAAGACCTCAAGGGGCAGCTGCGCACAATCAACGTCTATGCAAAGGCCTATGACTACGGGGTCCTGAGTATTATTTTCGAAATTCCGGTCAAAGAGATAGAGATTACGGAATTTCAGACCATCACAGTAAATCTCGAGGAGCTTTTCACTGAAGATTTTCGAAAGGAGCTCGATCGCCTTGTCGAAGACCTCGGGGACGCCCTCCATCAGGTAAACCCGAGCAGATTTGAAGAGGATTACACAATTTATTATCTGAGACAACTGCATCCCGAAAAGGGGGCGAGAGACCTGCCCGGACTCTGTGATATCGGGGGTCTTCTTCTCTATGAAGAAGGGGAAAGGCCTCCCAGCCCGGCAACCAAAGAGGAACTGCTGTCATTCAGCTTTTCTTACTCCGACAGCGACCTCGTTGTTTTAAGCTGGGACAGGGCCCTCGTACTTGAGCCCAGCGGGAGCATGGATATTCCGGACCTCCTGGAGTTTGCCAACGCACAGCTTCTTGAACTCAGGGTTTATGACGATATGCTGGACAGGGAACTCGATATCATAAACGCCCGCATCATGAAACAGGTTTCTCCTTCCATCTGGAAGATCAAACGCTATGAGGAACTTGCCGCAAAGGTGATGCTCACGGTTACGGACCTCACGAATATAACAGAAAGGATCGATAATTCCATTAAAGTGACCGAGGATGTTTATTATGCGAGGGTCTACGCGTCCGCGCTTTCACTCTTCAAGGTGCAGCAGTGGGAAGCGAGCATAGAAAGGAAGATAAATATTGCTTCGAGGGTCTATGACATGCTCTACAGGATAATATCCAATAAAAGAACAGAGCTGCTCGAAGCTGTGATCATCTTCCTGATTGCCCTGGAGATCGTGTTGTTTCTCATGCTTAAGCTTTAGGGCGTTCTCACGCTTTCGTCCGTAATCACATGCCGCCTTTCCTGGCGAGCCTTATACCGGCGCTCTCTATAACAATAAGCCGTTTCTTGTAAAGGCCGCCTATCGCCTTTTTATATGTCTTCTTGCTTGCCCCGAACAGGCGGTAGATGACCTCAGGCGCAGTTTTATCGTCCACGGCAATAAATCCGCCCTGTGCCTTCAGCTTGTCGAGAATTCTTCCTGCTATATCACCCACCTTTTCAACCCCGGCTTTTTGAAGACAGAGATCGATCTTGCCGTCTTCCCGCACCTTTTTGATGAATCCTGAGATATGCTGTCCCTTTCTTAGGGTCTGAAACACCTCGTTTTTATAAAGCAGGCCCTCTCCGGAGTTGTTGATAATCGCCTTGTAACCTATTTCGGTCCTGTCGCTAATCAACAAATCCACTGCCTGGCCCTCCAGAAATTCGACATCCCTATCATCACGAAACTCAACACGTTTTTTTATGTCCGTCACCCTGTCAGCTCTTCCTCTTTTCATATGTTCCATTGTTTACTCCGAACCCCCAATATTTGTGTTCTTATATAAATTAATAAAAAAGAAGGCAGACATCCGAAAAAACGGCCATAGTCGAGGCTCCGCAGCCGCATGGATAACCCGCTATCACGTCCTTCAAAATAACTTAAGGTGAAGTCTGCGTTCACGTGTATCATAATAAAATTCTGCCTATTGTATGGCGTTTTTTCGGATGTCTGCCTTCCTCTTCACTCTTTCATCCCCGCCCTTTAGGTATTGATTCCAGCAGTTCCCACCTCTCATATGCCGCCGGAATCTCTTTATCCAGTTCCGCCATCCTCGCCTTGACCGCCGGGATCCTGCTTCCGTCCTGTCTGTAGAAGTCGGGGTCCGCAAGTATTTCATAAAGGCCGGCCCGCTCCGCTTCCATCGACTCGATCAGGCCGGGAAGAGTTTCGATCTCTTTTTTCTCCTTGAATGTCAGGGTGCGCAGACGCTCCCGCTGAGGACGGAACTTTTCGGGCTTATCCTTCTTCTTCGCCTTCCCTGCCTTCTCCGTCACTCGGGGTGATGAGATACTTCGCTGTCTCAGCCAGTCGTCATAGCCGCCGACGTATTCGATGAGCCTTCCGTCGCCTTCAAACACTATCGTGCTTGTTACGATATTATTAAGAAACTCCCTGTCGTGGCTCACCAGCAAGACCGTGCCCTGGTACTCCATCAGCATCTCTTCCAGGAGCTCCAGGGTATCGGCATCCAGATCGTTCGTCGGTTCATCCAGTACGAGCACATTCGAAGGCTTCGTAAAGAGCTTGGCCAGAAGTGCGCGGTTTCTCTCCCCGCCGGATAGGACCTTTACAGGCGACCGGGATCTTTCAGGGGGGAATAGGAAATCCTCCAGGTAGCCGATTATGTGCCTCTTAATTCCGTTTACAGTCACGTTGTCGTTACCATCTCCTACGTTTTCCATGACCGTTTTTTCGTCGTCGAGCTGCATGCGGTGCTGGTCGAAATAGGCGACTTCGAGGCGGGTACCCATGCGCACGGACCCGCGAAGGGGCGCTATCGATCCGAGCAGGATATTAAGCAGGGTCGTTTTTCCCGAGCCGTTAGGGCCTATGATGCCGATCTTGTCGCCCCTCATGATCACCGTCGAGAAATCTCGGATCAAGGGACGGCCCTCGAAGCTATGCCCTATGCCTTTGGCCTCGAGGACCAGCCTTCCGGACCTTTCCGCCTCGTTCAGCCTCATCTCGGCGGACCCTGTCTGTTCACGCCTTGCAGACCTCTGCCTCCTCAACTCCTTCAATGCCCTCACCCTTCCTTCGTTGCGGGTGCGGCGGGCCTTGATCCCCTGCCGTATCCAGGCCTCCTCCTGCGCCAGTTTCTTATCGAAGAGCGAGTTATGGGTCGCCTCTGCATCGAGCTCAGCCTGCCTTCTCGCCAGGTAGGTTTTGTAATCTCCCGGCCAGTCGGTGACCCGCCCCCTGTCGAGTTCGACTATGCGCGTTGCGAGAGTATCGAGAAACCTCCTGTCGTGGGTTATGAAGAGTATGGCGGACCGGAAGGCGAGGAGAAATTCCTCAAGCCAGCCGATCGATTCGATGTCGAGATGGTTCGTAGGCTCATCCAAAAGCAGGAGGTCCGGCTCGTTCACGAGCGCCCTGGCAAGAAGGACCCTTCTTTTGTAGCCGCCGGAGAGCCCGGCAGCAGCAGCGTCAGGGTCCAGCCCGAGACGGGAAAGGACCGTCTCGACCCTCTGTTGTATCTGCCAGCCGCCCGAGGACTCGATAAGATGCTGTACCCTTTCGAGGTCCGCGATAATGCCGGCGTCGTCGCCCGGGCCGAGGCTGTGACTCAGGGAGCGATATTCGGAGAGCAGGTCGACGATGCCGCCGAGTCCTTCGGAGACGACGTCGAAGACAGTTCCGGAGAGGTCACGGGGCACTTCCTGTTCGAGGGATGCGACCCGGCAGCCTCCTGCCCTTATGACCTCGCCTGAGTCAGGGGTGAGCACGTTGCCCACGATCTTCATAAGGGTGGATTTACCCGCCCCGTTTCTGCCGACAAGGCAGACCCGTTCCCCTCTCTCGATCTGGAGGGTGACCCCGTCGAGGAGCTCCGGGCCGCCGAAGGCGATCCTCACATCCTGCAAACTCACTAGCGCCACGTCTCACCTCGAACGGACTTCCTGAAAAATTCCATATTCATCAAGATCATATTCTCTTTCTCAAGTAATTTCGGCCCGAGGGAAGTCCTAGCGGCGGCCCATGTCTGAACGGTCCCCTATGGCGGCGGCTTCGGATTGTTGCCGTATACTTTGCCATAACTGTTTCTCCTTTTCTCTACAGTTATTATACCGGAATCGCTGCTTCGCCCTGTGGCAAGCTGAAGATATTTGAGATCTGACTGTATCTTGCGAGGACCGCCGAACGTTTGATTGAATGAACCTCTGCTGAATGAAGGATTCCACTAATTTGTTCTGGCGTCGCATTATCAGGTACTTGTTTAGGCCCCTGGTTGAGAATAGCAGTCAAGAGGTAAAACTGATATTATGAGATAAAGTAATAAGTCTCATGGAGGTACATAAATGAATATCCCGGAATACTTAACAGCCCAGGAAGTCAGGCGGGTCTGCAAGGAACTCGGGATCAGGGACTGGAGCAGGCTCAAGAAACCGGCTGTAACCAGCGAAGAGGCGACCAAAATTCTCAAGGAATCAGACGCTCAGGGGATGAAGATAGACATCGACCAGTTCCGCGCGGGCCTAGAAGTCGAACTGGAACACGGCATCATGTTCAAGGCATACAACGTCACCGGTAACCACCCCCTGCTCACCGGGAAGATAGTGCTCGCCCACTTTATGGAGAGCCTCGACTACTACAGACGGCTTAAGGTGATGGAGCTTGAGGGCGAATTGTTCAAAGCGATTGCGGGCGGAAACATGGAGAAGGTACGGAAATGTATGAAGCGGCTTGCGGGGGCAAAAACCGCATTGACAGAGGCGGAAGGCAGGCAGCTGAAATAACGGTTATGTATGACAGCCAGAATCGCCTTATTTCTTTTACTCTTGGTGTCTGCTGTTTTGGCTGCCGGGTGCCACATGAAAAGGGATGACCGCAGTCCATTGCAGGTCGTTCCGTTTGTTGACCTTAGGCGTTATGCAGGGGAATGGTATGAGATCGCCCGTTTACCTAATACGTTTCAGAGAGACTGCGTCGGGAGCAAGGCTACGTATAAGCTTCGGGATGACGGGCGATCACCGTACTAAATCAATGCCATGACAGGTCATGGAGCGGCAGGCTCAGGGAGACAAAAGGGAAGGTCTGGGTCGTCGATAAACAAACAAACGCCAAACTCAAGGTCTCTTTTTTCTGGTCTTTCTCGGGAGATTACTGGATTATCGAACTGGGCATGGACTATGAATACGCTGTAATCGGGCATCCTGACAGGAAGTATCTCTGAATCTTAAGCAGAACAAAGACGATGGGAGAGACGCTTTACCGGGAAATACTCAGCAGACTAACGGCAAAAGGTTATGACACAACAAAACTGCTCATAGCCACATAGGAGTGAAATCATGACACTGAAAGCTTATCCTCATCATAAAAGCGAGAGGGGCCTTCAAATTTTTTTCCGTGATCTCTTCCTTTTGATGTCGCCGGCAAGGAGCCCGCAAATGTAGGTGCTCGTGTCCATCCCCTTCTCCAACGCCTCTTTTTTTATCTGTTCTTTCAAGTCCTCCGGTATTTTAAGGCTATATCTGATGACATCACATTCGGTCATCCATCGCGGTCCAGAAGGTATGGCAGCAGTTTTTTTCTTTGGCATCCTTATCTCCTTTTCCCCCCGTAGTTACCAGATTTATAGAAAAATGTACCAGCTAACGGGTGGTGTGTCAAACTCTTACCGCTAAAATTTCAGGGGAAGAGGGCGATTCAGGCAAAAGGCCTAGCCTTGTTTATCTCTTTGACCTACCATGTTGGCCTGTCATCGACTTCGGGTCCAGAAGCCTCTCAAGCTCCGCCTCTGGAAGTCCGGTCATTTCAGAAGCGACTTCCTTTACCGGTCTGCGTTCCGCAAAAGCCTTCTTTGCTATCTCCGCTGCTTTATCATAGCCGATGATCGGGACAAGCGCAGTCACCAGTATAGGGTTACGGCCGAGGACCTCAGATATCCTCTCCCTGTTGACTGAAAATCCGGAAACCGCTTTTTCAGCCAGCAGCCTGGCCGCATTCCCAAAAAGAGTAATGGACTGGAGTACATTATGGGCGATCAGGGGAAGCATGACGTTCAACTCGAATTCGCCCCGGCTGTTGGCAATCGTCACCGCAGTGTCGTTTGCGATCACCTGGACGCAGGCCATTACCACCGCCTCAGGGACAACAGGGTTGATCTTTCCGGGCATGATGCTCGATCCAGGCTGCAGGGGCGGCAGAATGATCTCGGAAAACCCGGCATTGGGGCCGCTGTTCATCAGCCTCAGGTCGTTTGCGATCTTAAGTAATGAAGAAGCCGAGGTCTTAAGCCTGCCGCTTAATTCGGCCACTGTATCCATCGCCGCCTGGGCAGCAAAATGATTATCCGTTTCTACAAAGGACAAGCCGGTCCGGCCGGAGAGTCTGGCGGCCATCCTCCTTCCGAATTCGGGGTGGCTGTTCACCCCTGTCCCCACCGCTGTCCCGCCGATCGCAAGTTTCCCCAGATCTTTCAGGGCTGAACGTATCCTCTCTTCACTCTGCTCGACCTGGCAGGCCCAGCCGCCGATCTCCTGGCCGAAGGTGAGGGGCATAGCATCCATTAAATGAGTCCGTCCGGTCTTGACCACCTGTGACAACTCTTCGGCCCTCACCTTAAGCGCAGCCGCAAGACCGGCAAGCGCCGGGAGGAGGTTCTCGACGGTCTCCAGATATGCGCTGATATGGAGCGCCGTCGGGATCACATCATTAGACGACTGGCCGAGGTTCACGTGGTCATTCGGATGGACCTCGCCGGAGCCGATCTCCCTCCCCATGAGCTGAGATGCCCGGTTTGCAATCACCTCGTTTGCGTTCATGTTAGTCGATGTACCCGAGCCGGTCTGAAAGATGTCGACCGGGAAGTGCTCGTCCCATCTGCCTGCTGCAACTTCGTCCGCAGCCTGCCTGACGGCGCAGGCCCTGCGGCTTTCAAGAAGGCCGAGTTCTGAATTCACGTCGGCGGCGCAGCCTTTTATCAGCCCTAATACACGGATGAAAACGCGCGGGAAACGTATCCCGCTCACCTGAAAGTTCTCGACCGCTCGCTGGGTCTGCGGCCCGTACATCGCCCCTGCCGGGACCCTTACCTCGCCGAGAGAGTCTCGTTCCGAACGAAAGTCAGACATTCACGCCCCCTTCATTTAAACTTCTTCCTTACAGCAAGCCGCTTCATCTTCGAGATATGTCCTGTAATGTCGATCTCTTTCGGACAAACCTCGACGCAATTGTAGATCGAATGACACCTCCAGAGCCCGTGGGGCCGGCAAAGGGCCTCGATCCTTTCATCGGCTGCCCTGTCCCGCGTATCCAGGATGAACCTCGCGGCCTTGAGGATCGCGGCCGGGCCGAGATATTCCTTGTCGGCCCAGTACACCGGACAGGAAGACGTGCAGCACCCGCACATGATGCAGGTGATGGCCTGCAATATCTTGTGCTGGTCTTCAGGGTCCTGGAGCCTCTCTCTCTCCGGAGGAGTTTCTTTATTGATAAGGAAGGGCAGGACCTCCTGTTTCTTTCCGAAGAAGGGGTCCATGTCGACGACAAGGTCTTTTATCACAGGGAAGGCGGGCAGAGGCTCGAAGGAGATGGTTTCGGGCATGTCCTTGCTTAGAGTCTGGCACGCCAGGCGGTTCTTGCCGTTAATCTTCATCGCGCAGGAGCCGCAGATGCCGTGCGCACAAGATCTCCTGTAGGTGAGACTGCCGTCCATCTCGTCCTTTATCTTTCCCAGACCGTCGAGGAGCCTTTCGAAAGGCTCCATCTCAACGATGTATTCTTCCCATCTCGGGGAGAGGTCCTTTTCAGGGTCGAACCGTTTTATCCTAAACTTGTATTTCTTCATCCCCTGAAACCAATCCGCATCAATATTTTCTCTCGACCGGTTGAAACCTTGTTATCTCGACCGGCTTATACCCGAACTTTATGCCATCGGGGGTCTTAAACGCGAAGGTATGTTTCAGCCACTTGTTATCGTCTCTCTGCGGATAGTCCTCTCTGAAATGTGCCCCCCTGCTTTCAGTTCTGCCGAGGGCGGACCTGACGATCACATCGGAAAGGCCTACCAGATGATAAAGTTCGACCGCCTCGAGAAGTTCGGTATTGAACCTCTTTCCGCTGTCCTTTATCCCGACCTCTGCAACCCTTGCCTTAAGAACGTTCAATTGATCGACGAGCCCCTTCAGTCCTTCTTCATTCCTGTAGACCGAGCACTTGTCCATCATAAGCCGCTGAAGTTCAGTCCTTATCAAGGACGCCTTTTCCGCTCCTTTTCTTTCATAAAGCCGACTGATCCTGTCCTTCGCCCTATCGAGGATATCCCTTCGGACCTCCGGCTTTTCTGCAGTCTTCAGATACATCCCTATCGCGATCCCGGCACGCCTTCCGAAGACAACCGTATCGAGAAGAGAATTGCAGCCGAGCCTGTTGGCGCCATGGATCGAGACACAGGCGCATTCACCCGCTGCAAAGAGACCGTCGAAGACCGCGCCCTTCTCATCACGAAGCACCCTTCCGTCAACATCGGTCGGGATCCCTCCCATCGCATAATGGGCGGTCGGAAGCACGGGGATGGGCGATTCGGAAGGGTCAAGCCCCATATAGATCCTGCAGAACGCCGATATCTCCGGGAGCCTCTCTTCCAATATCTTCTTGTCCACGCCTCTCATGTCGAGATGTATGTAATCCTTGCCCCCTATGCCCCTGCCTTCCTTGATCTCGGTCATTATCGCCCGCGAGACCATATCCCGGGGCGCCAGGTCTTTGATGGTGGGAGCGTATCTCTCCATAAAGCGCTCACCCTTGCCGTTGATTAGGATGCCGCCCTCACCCCTCGCCCCCTCGGTGACAAGGATACCGAGCCCGTAAAGCCCGGTAGGGTGAAACTGGAAGAATTCCATGTCTTCGAGCGGTCCCCCCGCGTCAAATAGGATGTTCAGGCAGTCACCGGTGCTGGCGATGGCGTTTGAGGTTGTCTTATATACCCGTCCATACCCGCCCGATGCGATGAGGGTGGCCTTGGCGTTGAACATATGAAATTCTCCGGTCTCTATCTCGATGGCGACCAATCCCCTGCATGCCCCATTTTCGATCGCGAAGTCCAGCACCTGGAATTCAGAGAAAAAG
>Ga0316628_100005095_pt1 | contig 10448 bp, 7 predicted proteins | sample OWC_Aug_M2_C1_D5_FD_207648 | JGI IMG/M metagenome (GOLD analysis project Ga0316628, IMG submission 207648) | Wetland soil microbial communities from Old Woman Creek delta, Ohio, United States - OWC_Aug_M2_C1_D5_C | ecosystem: Environmental > Terrestrial > Soil > Wetlands | place: USA: Ohio... | reverse complement strand
TCGGGGCGGCGTTCTCCTGGCAGGTGGCCTATTTCGTCGGAGGCGGGCTCGGCCTCGCCCTGCTGGTCCTCCGCATCGGTCTCCACGAATCGGGCATGTTCGAGAGCGCCAGAACGAGGGCGGCCCCGCGCGGGAACTTTCTGGACCTCTTTGCGAATGCGGCACGCGCCCGTCGGTACCTTTCCGTCATCCTCGTCGGCCTCCCCATCTGGTTCACGATCGCCATCCTGGTAGGGCTGTCGCCCGAGCTTTCCAGGGCGATGGGCCTCCCAGCAACGCCGGATCCCGGCAGGGCGGTGATGCTCTTCTACATCGGGGGGTCGCTGGGGGATTTCGCCAGCGGACTCTCGAGCCAGATGCTGCGGAGCCGAAAGCGCGTGCTCGCTCTCTTCATCGGGCTCACCGCGGTGGCGATGGGGTGCTACTTCACCCTGGGGCGCACCTCCGTTTCCGCGATGTACGGCTGCTGCTTCTTTCTGGGCGCGGCGACCGGTTACTGGGCCATCTTCGTGACCGTGGCGTCGGAGCACTTTGGAACGAATCTGCGGGCCACGACCACGACCACGGCGCCCAACTTCGTTCGGGGATCGGTCGTACCGATCACGTCGGCGTTTCAGGCCATGAAGGGGCCGCTCGGAGCGACGACCAGCGCCGCGATCGTCGGCACTACGACTCTGGTCATCGCGGTGGCCGCTCTCGTCTCGCTGGACGAGACGTTCGGGCGCGATCTCGATTTCATCGAAGAATAGCCCGCCTGAGCTGAGCGCCTGGAGAGGTGCTCGTCGTCGCGTACGAGACCATGGGTCTGGTCGGCGCAGGTTCGCTCATTGTGTTCCGAGCACCGAAGGTGGCTCTACGAGGCCGGTCGCGGCCCATGACGGCGAAACAGGCGTGCGACGCGGTTCGCGGGGCCGCGCAGAGCCGCGTACGGAAGCAGCGCGAGCCACACGGCGACGATCATGCCTTGCAACGGTCGAAGCCCGTGGAGCACGACGAGCTGGTAAATGAGGTCCAGGAGGAAGGCGAGATAGAAGACACGGCGGATGGACTGCCACGCTTGCTCGAAGAGCGGCCTCCGGTCGCGAGGGCGGGTGAGCACGTCCCAGAACGCGGGCGGGCGATTCGCCCGGGCATCTCTGATCCCGTCGCGTACGGCGAGCAGGATCGCCATGAGGGGCTGCAGGTAGAAGCGGAAGGCGAGCGGGCCCCGGGGTCGCGCCGCGATTTCTCGCCAGAGGTCTGCGGGGATCTGCATTTGCGCTCGAGTGTGGGTCGCGCCAATTGGCTGGCTCGACGCGCTGGTCACACGAGCCACATGGGCAGTCGTGCGACGCCGGTCAAGGTGGGTGGCGAGGTGCCGAACGAATCGGCCGGGAGGCCTCCGCCGGCCATCACTCGAACAGCGTGCGAATCGTCGAGACCAGGGACGCTTCCGTGAAGGGCTTCGCCACGAACCGGGTGTGCGGGTCGGGAGGACCGGGTCGTGCTCGCGTCTCCGGGTAGCCGCTCATCATGACCACCTTCGTGGTCGATCCAGCGCGTCGCATTGCAGTGAGGACCTCCGCGCCCGTTCTCTTCGGCATCGTCAGATCGAGCAGCACGAGCGCGAGCTCGGAGGAGCGAGCACGGAACAGGTCGAGGGCCTCCTCTCCGTCGCCCGCGCGGACGACGTCGAATCCGAGGGCCGTCACGATGGCCTCGATGACGTTCGACAGCAGTGGCTCGTCGTCGGCGATCAGCGCGAGGCCGGTTGCGCGAAAGCTCTCTCTCGGCGCCGTGGCGACCTCGGCGATGGGCTCCGCTCGCCGGGCACTGGCCGGAAAGTACACGGTGAACCTCGAGCCCTGGCCGGGCCGGCTGGTGACGGCGATCGCTCCTCGATGAGCTCGGACGATCCCGAGGACGGTGGCAAGCCCCAGACCTCGGCCGGCGAACTTGGTCGTGAAGAACGGATCGAAGATGCGCTTCAGCGCATCCGGTTCGATGCCGGATCCCGTGTCTTCGATCTCGAGCAGCGCCCGCCGGCCGTGGCTCACGGTGGCGTCGAGGTGCACGTCGCGCAGCGCGTCGGGGCCATGGTCGACGGAGGACGTCCGGACGCGGATCTCGCCGGCATTGTCGCCGAGCGCGTCCGAGGCGTTCGCGATGAGATTCATGATGAGCTGGCGCAGCTGTGCCGGATCGGCGTCGATGGTCGGTGCGGCAGGGTCGAGATCGAGCACCAGACGAGCCTTCGGCGAGACCGTGACGCGGAGTAGACCGGCGATGTCGTGCGCGATCTCCCCGAGATCGACGGGGACCGTGCTGGTTTCGCGGCGCCCCGCGTAGGTGAGGAGCTGATTCGTCAGATCGCTCGCGCGGGTGGCCGCCGTCTGTACCTGGAGCAGGTGCACCGCTGCATCGGAGTCTGGGTCCAGCGCTTTCTGCGCCAGCCCCGCGTGACCCAGTATGACCGCGAGGAGATTGTTGAAATCGTGGGCGACGCCGCCAGCGATCATCCCCAGGCTCTCGAGCCTCAGGGATTCGTTCAGGCGCTCCGAAAGCTCGCGCTTCTCGGTTTCGATGCGCCTTCGCTCCGAGAGATCCCGTACGGCGGTGATTCGCGCCGGTCGGCCGCGATACACGATGTTGCGCCCGAGCACCTCGCAGGGGAAGGTCGTGCCGTCGGCGCGGAGCGCGACGACCTCGTAGCCGTTCTCGTTCCGCTGCTCGACGTGCGCACGAACGACGGCTCGCGACTGCTCGGTGGCGAAATCCAAGAGCGAGCGCCCGATGACGTCGGCGCGCGCGGCACGCGTGTGCTGGATGAACGCATCGTTGGCTTCGACGATGCGGCCGTCCACGGAGACCGCCAGACCTTCGAAGCCACCCTGGACGAGCGCTCGAAAGCGCTCGTCGCTTTCTTCGAGCAGCCGCGTCCGAGCGGCGAGCTCACGCTCGAGCTGCGCGACCCGGGCGGCGAGACGCGTCACCTCGGGAGGTTCGTCGGACATGGGCCGAGGCCACGTTCAGCCGAGCAGCAATCGCTGCAGCTGTTCGGCCCGAGCTTCGTCGATGCCGAGCGCGTCGGCGAGGTCGTTCAAGAACGAGCTCTCTTCCCGTGAGACTTCGTCGTCCGCATAGGCGATGGCCGAGGCGAGGACGTAGCCGACTTCACCGCGAACCGGGTCCTCCTCGAATGCTCGCGCCACCGCCGACAATCGTGCCGACGCACCCTCGGCGGCGAACCGCTGCTCGGCCAGCTCCACCATGGCCTTGAAATGGTGGGTTCGAATGCGATCGTCGAGCTCCCTCAGTGCCCCCCTGATCACGTCGACCTCCGCCTGCTCGAGCTTGCCATCCGCACCCATTGCGAGAAACATGACTTCGCACAGTGGCCCATACTCTTCGATCAACATCGCGGAGTAAGGATCCTCACCGAGAGGGGCCGCCATGGACGCCGGGGCTCCTCGTTCGCGGAGGCGTTCCGCAAGTGACCGGAGCTTTTCTGGGCTGAGCCGGAGGCGCACCGGAACGAGAGTAGCCGAGCAGTCCGGAGTTCGCGAGCGGCTTCGGAGCTCCCCGGGGCTCGGATGGGGCGCTACGGTCTGCGCAAAGGTACGGATCGGCAGTGTAATCCTACAGGTTGCGAGCGCGGGCGGAAGCCCATCCGAGCCTCGATCCGGGTGGCTCACGGCGGGATGCTGCGGCAGACTCGGTCCGCCCACGTCGACGTGGGCCAAGGAGGGAATCGAATGAGAGCTTCTGGAGTCAGCTGGATCTTCGCCTGTGTCGCCATGCTGGGGTGTGAGGAGCAAAAGCCCATCACACACGAACAGCCGAAGGCCGTCCAAAAGCCCGTCGTGACGGCGCCGACCGGCGTACAGATCGACTCCGCGAAGCTCGCCATGTTCGCTGCTCTACCTGATTCTGCCGAGTCGAAGACGAATCCTGCGACGGAGGACAAGGTGGGGCTCGGGCGGATGCTCTGGTACGACAGCCGACTGTCCAAGAGCCAGGCGGTCTCGTGCAACTCGTGCCACGGGCTCGACACCCACGGGGCGGACGGCAAAGACTTCTCGGTCGGGGACAACGGGAAGAAGATGGGGAGAAACACGCCGACGATCTACGACGCGGCGCTCTCGTTCGCTCAGTTCTGGGATGGACACTTCGAGACGGTCGAGGATGCCGTGAAGGCGATCCTGCTCGACCCGGCAGTCATGGGGCAGCCCGACGAGAAGCATCTGGTCGACACGCTGAAGTCGATGCCCGCCTACGTGGACGCGTTCAAGAAGGCTTTCCCCGACGACACCGAGCCCGTGACCCTCGACAACACCGCCAAGGCCATCGGAGCGTTCAACCGGAAGCTCGTGACCCCCGGGAAATGGGACCAGCTCCTGAAAGGGGACAAGCAGGCGCTCACGGACGACGAGAAGAAGGGCTTCTTGAAGTTCGTCGAGGTGGGGTGCCCGACCTGCCACGTGGGGCCGCTCGTGGGGGGCACCATGTACCAGAAGCTCGGAAAGGAGCGCCCCTGGCCGAACCAGGCCGACAAGGGACGGTCCGGGATCACGAAGTCGCCATCGGACGACATGATGTTCAAGGTCTCGTCTCTTCGCGACGTCGAGCACACGGGACCGTACTTCCACGATGCATCGGGCAAATCGCTGACCGATGCCGTGAAGAGCATGGCCGCGCACCAGCTCGCGAAAGATCTGAGCGACGACGATGTGAAGTCCATCGTGACGTGGCTGGGCACCCTGACCGGCACTCCGTCGAGTGACCTCGTCAAGAAGCCCGAGCTGCCGCCTTCCACGGCCACGACCCCGAAACCCGCCAAAAAATAGAGGCCGGGCCGGTCGTCGCCGCTGGGTGGCGGTGTCGACGAGCCGTTGACAGCGCCCCGGCTCTCCACGAGCCTCGGCGCGCCTCATGCCAACATCCGATCGTCGTGCCGCCGTGGTCGTCTTCGCCATGGCGGCGGCCGTGATGGTCCTCGAGATCGCCCTGACCCGGGTGTTCTCGTTCATCACGTACCATCACATGACCTACCTCGTGATCGCCGTGGCGATGCTCGGGTTCGGGGCCGCGGGGACGTTCCTGACCATCCGGGGAGTCACCGCCGCCGGGGAATCGAGGCGGCAGGTCGCGCGCCACGCCGCTCTGTTCGGAGCCGCGACCGTCGCGGCGCTCATCGCGTTTCCGCACATCCGATTCTACGCGATGGACATGTACAATCTCGGCGATCCCAGAAACCTGGTCACGCTGCTCTTGCTGATCGTCACGGCAGCGGTGCCGTTCTTTTTCGGGGGCGTGTGCATCGCCGCGCTCCTCAGTAATGCCGGCCCGGCCGTCAACCGGATCTACTTCGCCGATCTCGTAGGGTCGGCCTGCGGGAGCCTTGCCGCCATAGAGCTCGTGAATGGCCTGGGTGCAGTGGCAACCTGCGTGGTCGCAGCAGCCCTCGGTCTCGGGGCAGCCGCACTCATGGGGCACGGGCGGGCACGTCTCCTGTTTGCGGTGAGCGCGATGGGGGTCGTCGTGGGGGCTCCGCTCTCCGAGCGGGTGCAGTTCATGCAGCTTCACGTCCCGCCGGGCAAGCAGCTGTTCGGCTCGGAAGCGTCGATCGAGACGACTCGATGGCACGTGATCACCCGCCTGGACGTGGGGCGCCCGATGGACTGCGCCTGCTCGTTCGGCGGGGCCCTCTCACAGAAGTACGTCGGGCCGGCGCCGCAGGCACGGCTCGTGTTCCAGGATGGGTCGAACCTGACGGGGATCATCCGTCCGACGCCGACGCCTCGCGAGACGCCCGTCTTCGGTTATTTCATACAGGGAGCACCCTACGTGGTCCGCCCCTCCGCCGAGGCGCTCGTGATCGGCTCCGGTGGCGGCGTGGACGTGATGGTCGGTCTCCACCACGGAGCGAGCCACCTCGTCGCCGTCGACGTGAACCCGAAGACGATGGCGCTCGTGCGCGGCGAGTATGCGAATTTCGCCGGGCACGTGTTCGAACGACCCGACGTCGAGCCGGTCGTCTCCGAAGGGCGCCATTTCTTGAGCCGCGATGGACGAAAGTACGACGTGATCCAGCTCAGTGGCGTGGACACGTGGGCGGCGCAGGCCTCGGGCGCGTACGCCCTCACGGAGAACTTCGTGTACACGGCGGAAGCGTTCGACGAATACCTGCGGCACCTTCGCCCCGGCGGCATGCTCGGGTTCTCCCGGCCTTTCGTCGATCCACCGCTCGAGACGCTGCGGCTCATGGCCACCGCGCTCGACGCCCTCGACCGAGCCGGAGCGTCGAACCCCTCGGCGCATCTGCTCGTCATCTCGGGGCTCGGGCAAGCTGCTCAAGTCCCCTGGGCGGAGATGCTCGTGGCCCGGGATCCGTTCACCGAACGCGAGCTCGACACGCTGGGGCGGTGGGCGGCCGAGCGGGGCTTCTCCATCGCCTACGATCCGCGCTTCGAAGGCGGCACCCCGCTGGACGCGATGGGTCGGAGCGACGCTCCTCAGCGCCGCGCCCTCATGGCGGCGTACCCGCTGGACGTGCACCCCGTCACGGACGATGCCCCATTCTACTTCCAGTACCACCACTGGCACGATCTCGTCGGCGAGCCGCCGCTCGGGCTGCCACCGCCGATGGCGATGTGGGTGCTGGCAGCCAGCTTGGTCGAGGTGCTCGTCCTGAGCGGGCTCCTCATCTTGTACCCCCTGTACCGGAGACGTTCCGCCGCGCGAGGGCAGGGCAAACGGGCTTCCGTGTTCTTGTATTTCGCCTCTCTCGGGCTGGGCTTCATCTTCGTCGAGATGTCCCTGCTGCAGAAGCTCGGCGTGTTCCTCGGCGGGCCGGCGTATGCGCTGTCGATCACGATGTTCACGCTGCTCTCCTCTTCCGGGCTGGGGAGTTTTCTCTCCGATCGAGCCGCTGCCGAGCCGCTGCGCTTGATGGGGAAGGCCACTCCCGTCCTGGTGGCCCTGATCGGCCTCGAAGCTCTGGTGCTGGACGCCGCAATGCGCGCTGCTCTGGGTCTGTCGCTGCCCAGTCGAGCCGCGGTGGCCGTCCTCCTCGTCGCGCCGCTCGGGCTCGTCATGGGAGCGCTCTTCCCCGCCGGGATGCGCCACCTCGAAGAGACCCGGCCGGGGCTGAAGCCCTGGGCGTGGGGAATCAACGCCTGCGCCACGGTCGTGGGCACGACCATCTGCATGCTCCTCGTCTCGGCCTGGGGCTTCCGCGCGGCGCTGCTGGCTGGGGCTGCCGTGTACGCGGCGGGCTGGCTCGTGCTCGCTGCCAGCGAGCGAGCAATCGCTCACGATCCGGCGCCCGCGATGGAGCAGACGCCGTGAAGTGCCCGAGCAACGGCTGAGCTGAGGCAGTCGGTGATGCGGCGGGCCGGGGCGCCGCCGCCGTATCCCTGGTTACTGCTGAACCCAGGTGCCGGTGCCCCCGTTGAGGGAGCTACCGGGTTCCTCGATCGTCCAGGTTCCGTCGACGAACGCGCTGCTGTCCCGGCTGTATCGACCGCTGATCGTGCCGTCGAAGCTCGCCGTCCCGGGAAGCGGCGACAGCGAGTACGAGCCGCTCTGTATGTTGACGGACAGCTCGCCGGTGGAGCAATCGAGCGTGCCGCTCAACGTGGCGGCTGCGCCGTTCGGTCCCTTGTAGCTGCCGGTCACGGGCCCGGAAGAATCCACGGAGAAGTCGATCGTGGCGCCCACATCTGCGCGGCTGAACCCGGAGACGTAGGTACCGCTGAGCTTGCCCTTGTACTGCCCTGCCGGGCAGGGCGCCGGTGCCGGTGGGTCCTTGCCCGGGCTGCCGGAATCGATCGCCGCGCCTCCGCCGCCGCCAGAGGCACCACCGCTGCCGGGCGTGCCTCCCGTCGCGGGCCGATTGATCTCGCCGGTTCCGGCAGCATCGGTCGCATTCGCCTGGCCGCCGGAAGCCTCGGCCGAGTCGCACCGGCATGCGCCCAGGGTGCCGTCCGAGCCACACTCCTGGTGGCCGGCACAGGCATTCGCGCCGACGCAGGGCGCGCTGCTGCAAGCACCCGTCGGCCGAGTGCCGAACAAACCGGTGTCGTCATGACTGCCGCAGCCGAGCGATAGAGCTCCGCACGCTGCCCAGACCCATCGAATGCGCACGCGCGGATGCTAAACCAGCGAGCGCGATTCGGCTACACGGCGCGGTGGCGCATCGCAAGCGGCGAGATGGGGCTCGATGCTTCCTCGTGCAGCCAGAGTCGAGTTGTGCAGCACGAGTAGACCGGGCTCGGCGATCTCGAGGCCAACTACTTTGGTACCGGAGGCCCGTGTCGCAGAACTTCCATGTTCGGGATCCGGCTGCGCCGGTTGCCAGACGTATGGGTACCGAAGCTCGCGCTCTCGCTCGCACCACTCTACGCGGAACGATTGCCGAGCAGGGCCAGTGAGCGCTCGCCGTACCCTTGGCCTCCAGATGGCCGGCCGTCGCTCATCCAGCCGCACAGCTCCTTTCTCCGGACAGCCGGTTTCGTGAGTGCTCGGGGATGGCGAATGGACAACTGATCGCCGGTCCCTACCTCTCTCGTGCGATGGACAGCACGGCCCAAAGCGAAGGTGTGGCTGCCGCGTTGCGGCCCGTGCGCCTGGCGCTGGCCCGAGGGTGGCAGAGCTACTTCGCCCATGCGCCGGTGGGGGTGCTGGTATCGTCGGCGGACGGAACGGTCTTGCTCGCCAGCGACGAGCTCGGTCGCATTCTGGGGCGAACGGCACAATCGCTCGTCGGCACGAAGCTGAGAGAGCTGTTCTTGCCCGGGCTGGACGTCGGGCTCGCGGACATGGTCCGCCTCACCGACGAGCGAGGGGTCAACGGCTGGGAGTCCACCCTGGTTCGTCGAGACGGGACGAGCTTTCGCGCGAGAATCGACGGTTCGTCCGTGAAGGACGAGCGCCGCGGAGTCAAGGCAACGGTGCTCCACATTCGCGACCTGACGGAGGAAATCGAGTCCGCCAAGCGCAACGTGCAGCTTGGAACTCTGCGAGCAGTCGTCAACAATCTGCCCGTCGTTCTGTTTGCGCTGGACGCGTCCGGCACCTTCATTCTGTCCGAGGGTGGGGGGCTCGGGGCACTGGGGCTCGAGCCTGGTCAAGCAGTCGGGTCGTCGGTGTACTCCCTGTATCGCGACGTTCCCTGGCTCATCGACAGCGTGCAACGGGCGCTCGCTGGGCAGGCGTTCGTCGGCGTCGGCGAGGTACAGGGGCTCGTGTTCGAGTCGACGTACGCGCCCATCCGCAATGGATCGGGTGCCATCACCGGCATTCTGGGGCTCGCGCTGGACGTGACGAAGCGAACGCGCGCCGAGCAAGAGAAGGAGGAGCTCATCCAGAAGCTACACGCGGCGCTCCGGCTCCGCGACGAGTTCTTGTCGATCGCGTCGCACGAGCTGCGCACGCCTCTGTCCACGCTCAGCCTGAAGCTCGAGCTGCTCCAGCATCAGGCTTGCACGGCGGCTGGGTCGACGATGGCGGCGGAGGACGTTGCGGCGCACGCAGAACAGCTGCTCCGGTTGTCCGCGCGCATGGCACGTCTGATCGATGGCCTGATGGACGTTTCTCGCATCGCCACCGGCCATCTCAAGCTCGACCGGGAGGACGTCGATCTCGCTCGAATCACGCTGGAGGTGACCGACAGAATGCGCGCTCAGTTCGAGCGCGCCGGCTACGAGTTGGTCGTCCGGGCACACACGCCGGTCATCGGGCAATGGGACCGGATGCGGCTCGAGCAGGTGCTCGAGAATCTGCTGTCGAACGCGCTCAAGCACGGAGGCGGGCGTGTGGAGGTGACCGTCGCCCCCGCTGGGGCGGAGGCCGTTCTTCGGGTACGCGACCACGGCGCCGGCATCCCGCGCGAGCAGCAAGAGCGCATGTTCGAGCGGTTCGTACGGGCGGCGCCGAAGGGGCTCGGTGGGCTCGGGCTGGGGCTCTACATAACCCGCCAGATCGTGGAAGCACACGGCGGCACCATCCGGGTGGAGAGCGAGCCGGGCCGGGGATCCGAATTCTTCGTCATGCTCCCGCGACGGCGGACGGCCGATGGGAAGGCCTGACGTGCCAGGCTCCGTCCTCGTCGTGGAAGACGACGCCGAGCTCGCGGCCACGCTGCTCGAGGCGCTCGAGACTGCTGGATTCAGCGGCAAGGTGGCATCCGACGGGCGCGAAGCCCTCGCAGCCCTCGACGAGAAGCTGCCGGACGTCATCCTGCTCGATCTCATGATGCCGGTGATGGACGGATGGGAATTTCGTGAGCGGCAGAAGAAGCACGCGCGGGCGTCTGCCGTACCGGTCATCGTGATGACCGCGGGCGGTCGGGTCGAGGAGAAGGCACATGAGCTCGGCGCGGCCGGGTTCGTGGGCAAGCCGGTGTCGCTGGGCACGCTCATCACCGAGGTGGAGCGCGTTCTTCCTTGCACCGGCCAGAGCAGGCG
>Ga0316628_100005094_pt1 | contig 10449 bp, 15 predicted proteins | sample OWC_Aug_M2_C1_D5_FD_207648 | JGI IMG/M metagenome (GOLD analysis project Ga0316628, IMG submission 207648) | Wetland soil microbial communities from Old Woman Creek delta, Ohio, United States - OWC_Aug_M2_C1_D5_C | ecosystem: Environmental > Terrestrial > Soil > Wetlands | place: USA: Ohio... | reverse complement strand
GCCATAGACAAACAACAGAATAGAAGGAATCAAGAAGAGATACGAAAGTAACAATGGAATTTTCCTTCCAGCCCTGTCAACAAGCTTACCAATAGGAATGGACAAAACAATCATGGCAACAAACAAAAACATCAGGACAATCGACCAATCGGGCCTCGTTAGCCCCAAGTCTTCAACAGCATAAATTACGGTAAATGTCTGTATCATAGCGAACGAAAACCCGCCTAGTAGAAAAGACACGAACAAATAGAACGTTGATCTCGGCACAATCTTCCACACTTTGAAACTCTCCCGTAATGAATCCGGGTAAGCGTTCAACAATTCTCGCGGGCTAATCTTGGGCGGATCCTTAATTGTTTCCTTCAGACTCAACCTAAGAAACGCAGCAACCAAAAACAAAGCCACTACTATGCCGTAGCTGATTCTCATACCCAATATCGATCCATATTGAATGAAAAGAAAGGCAGCGACGATAGGACCCGGAGTGGTGGCCACGCTACCGATAAGTTGAGTGATTGAAATTCCCATTCCCCGCTTCTCGGGAGGCAGTGAGTCAGAAATCATCGCAAACAAAGCCGGCTGATAAATCAGGCACAAGTTCTGCAACACTGCTCCCAACATGATGAATTCCCAACTGGGTGCCAAAGCATAGAACACATAGGATAATGCGACGCCAAATGTCATACTGGAGATCAACCATTTTCTTCCGAATTTGTCAGCTAGGTGACCGCCTGGGAACTGAACTGCGGCTATGCAAAGGAAAGATACAAAGCCGATTAGGCCAACTATGACTTCGTTGCCTCCTAGGTCCACGACGTAGAGTGGATAGTATGCTCCGGGGATTTCTCCTGCAAAATCCATGAAGATCCAGCTTATTACGAGGATTAGGTAGTTGCCTTTGAGAAACGAGAATTCCTGTCTGAGCGCTTTGAGTACCTGCACGTTTTCAATTGCCTCGATCAATCGCCTACGATGTGGGCACAGTAGTAACCGGTTGAGGTATTTATCCATTGCAGAAAACGGCGAATGATTGCTATCGGTCTTGTTTTCGACGCACTTCGGGAGTCTTACACAATGTATCTTTGCGTGGATTTCTCGAAGTCTTTCACGATTTCTACGACTCTCCGTGGAGCCTCCAATCTGCCCAGAGGGAGTCCTCTCAGCAGTGCCCATGGGCTTTTCTTAGCCAACTCTGTTGTCACGTGGTCTTCACCAAAGCAACTTCTGGAAACCTCGTACACCAACGAGCGAGCTTCACCTTCTGGAACATGTCCAAGAGCATGCAGGTACTCGTGCAGAAGTAGGCTGTAGACGAAGGCGTTGACCAACTTTTCTGATTTCGTGGCCGCTTCAACCACCTGAACCAATGCTCTGTTAAGTACTATGTTGTTAGTGCCTAATGCGTGGTATGCGCCTAATTGCATGGGCAAGTCAGCGAGGAAAAGCATCATTGGGCCTCTTTGCTCGCCCAATGAATCTTTGACTGAGTCTTTGACGATTTCCCAGACTTCGCTGTAACCTTTCGCCGTGTCGATGCGTGAACGATACTCTGCTATTCGTTGAGATCTTTGTGCTTCGTTCTGGCTCATGAAAATCATCTGTCTAATCAGCGGTTGATGGTTTCGCATCGGGTTTGAAGAGACGTTTTTCATACGCGGATTTTGGCCGTTGTTGGTTCATGAGTCTTTGGCGTTCGATGTTCCTTAGCCTTGCTTGGGCTTGTGCAATTCTAGTCTTGGAGGGCGCCATGGGTTTTTTCGATCGTGGAAACCTTAGAGGGCGTTTGTAAAACTCGGTTTTCTTGTTTTCCTTTTTTTTCGGTTTCCTCTCTGGGACGGCAACTCTTATGAAAGTGACGGTGTGGCTGTTCAGGTCAACGTTTTGAACGTCCCATCCGACTGCTGCCCACGGTCGCCCTTTAGTGTTGCTCCACCATTCAGCACTTCTTGAAGCGTTGACGGGCAAGTTGTCTCCAATTATTCCTTCAATCTCGCCTACGCGCAGCACCACTCGATCGGTAAACATGCCTCGCCGCAGAAGATAACGACTTAGCTGACTGTATTTTGTTCCTAATCGACGGGGCGAAACCTCTCGTCGGGCACAATTCAAGCAGATTGTGTATCCGTCTTTGGTACGCGTGATACAATCAAAACAATAAAGCCTGTTGCATCGTGAACAACGACTCAAATACCGGCTTGAAACAACTCTGCCGCACAGCGCACATTCGTCTTTTAACAGCAGCATGTCACGATGCATAACATAACTGAAGCTCAAAACCATGGCATTAATCTTACGAATCAGAGACACAGAAACGTGGTTAGGAATAGCAAGGCTACATCTAATTAATGCTTGAGACAGGTTGAAATCAGGGGGCAAAGGTGCTTTAGCTAAAATGGACTTGTGCCTAGCTTCTTTCCTTCGGCAACCATCATCGTTACAGTTGAGCGGACACCGTTCAGTTTACGAATGTCGTAGGACACAGCGTTTTTCAACTCGTCAATTTTCTCTGCTTCAACATAAGCAACTGCGTCGTACACGCCGTAGACAGTGTAGGCTTCCTTCACGTTTTTCATGCTTTTGAGCTGATTGACTACGTCTTGCTCCATTCCTGCCTCGGTGTTAATCAGCACGAACGCTCTAGCCACAGTGTTCTCCTCAGTCTGCTATATGCAAACGAATGTATTAATAAAAGATTCGCAAAACACAGAATACAGGCCAAGAAGCTCAGTTTACGAGGGAAAAACCCCAGAAACAATCAATAGAGACTCGGGAAGAAAACCTTGTAGTGGAGTCTTGACTAGACGAAGCCAACGAGGCGAATTTTACTTCCGCACTTGTTGCATTGAATCGTTAGTTCTTCGAGAGCCTCGCCGTTCACCTGTGTATCCACAATTGTGTACACGGTGTCTGTTGTATCTTCTGGCGATATGCTGACTCCACAGTAGGGACATGGAAAATCACCGTTTCCCTCAATTCTGGCTAAGTCAACTGTGAATACCTGCGGGTTTGTTTGCTTCATGTTTTTCCACTTCTTCTGCGTCGTTCAACGTTTTTCGTTGTGTGGTGTCATACATATAATAACGTTTATGAACTGATACTAAGTAAACGAAAATCACTCGCCAGAACGTATACCCATGTGAGGTGTTGCATGGTTTCTACCGGAACATCCATGCAAGCTTAAGACGTTCGAAGTCAATGGCCCAAACGGAAGCATTCATAAGAAAAGAGTAAGGTAAAGGGGCGCACTGCGTCACAGATGCTTAGCTGTTTTTCAGCCTTTTTCAAGATGCTAGACTACTGAGACTCGCGGCTTATTGTTCGGTTATTTTTATCGCTTGAGTTGGGCACTGTACCTCGCATGCTCGACAGAATATGCATTGAGGCTCGTTCACTGGATCAGATTTCTTTTCAGATGTGGGATGCCCTGGTGAGTCTACCCAGTCGAAGACGCTGACGGGACAGACGGATATGCAGATGCCGTCTCCGTTGCATGTGTCTTGGTCAAGTGCGACTTGGGTGCCGTGGATTCCGAGTTTCTCCGGAGGCTTGACTTCGCCTCTAACTTTGTGTCCAGCGTGTTCTCCAGTCACAGGCTTGTTTTTCATGAAATCCGGATCAATTGGCAAGTCAGTTTTCACCTTTCATTTTGCAACATACGGATTTGCATCATATTTATGTTTTGCTTAGATGATGAAAAAGCTCTGAGCAATTCTTAAATAAGTTGTCTGCGATTGCTGTCGCCATGGATTTCTTTCCTCTGCTGGCTTCGTTTGGCATAATTATGTTAGCAGAGCTCGGAGACAAGACTCAACTTGCCGTCATAAGCCTGAGCTGTAAGCGTAGGTCCAAATCAGTATTCATAGGCGCAATCTTAGCTTTCGCTGTGGTCGACGGCGTCAGCGCGCTTGTGGGAGGCGCAATTGCAGCAGTCATTCCTGCATTCTGGATAGGCATAGGCGCAGGAATAGCCTTCATCGCTTTCGCAGTGTATACGCTTGTTTTTGAGAAAGATGAAAAGCCTGACATCAACGATCGCCCCCTTGCTGTGGCATCTACCTTCTCGCTTGTCGCTTTGATGGAATTAGGAGACAAGACGCAGTTGGCATCCATCTCGTTGGCTGCAGAGTATGATGCTCCTCTCATGGTTTTCGTTGGAGTGATGCTGGCATTCACGGTTTTAGCTGGACTTGCTGTGGTTCTGGGCATGGCTATCTCAAAGTATGTGCCCTTGCGGTATGTGAGAATTGGGTCAGGCTTGCTTTTCATTGTGTTCGGAGTCTTATTCATTTGGAGTGCTGTGAGCGGAGTTAAGTTGTTCTAGGGAGTAGTAACTCGTTTTCGAGTGGCTTATATATGCAGTCACGCTTTTCTGTCAACCAGAAGGCGAAAATTCATCATGACCATGCCGGACGCGACTGCATCATCATGGAAACACCTGTATGCCTTGTACAAGCTTGCTGAGCTTGGAGCTTCGCGTCGAACGGTCAAAGTTTCAACAGAATACTTCGCTGACAAAATGAGCTTATCGCAACAGACTGCGTCGCGGTATCTGATTCAGCTTGAGAAGAAAGGCTGGATCAAGAGAAGCATCACGCCCGACGGATGCTTGGTCAAAGTCACAGATCCAGGTCAACAGGAACTGAAGCAGCTGTACTCTAACCTGCGTCTCATCTTCGAGGCAGCCTACCCACCATCAGTCACCTTAGAAGGCGTCTTGTTCTCGGGCTTAGGCGAAGGCGCCTACTATGTGTCTAAGGAACCGTATCGGAAACAGTTCATGGAAAAACTGGGCTTCGACCCCTATCCGGGAACATTGAACATCAAGCTCACAACAGACTACGACATCAAAACCAGATCAGAAATTGAATCTTACCCAGCCATTGAGCTAAAGGGCTTCCAAAACGAGACAAGATCATTCGGCGGCGCCAAGTGCTACCCGGCGATAATCAACAACAAAGTGAAAGGCGCCATCCTAACCGCCATGAGAACTCACTACGACGCTTCAGTCATAGAAATCATTGCGCCAATCTGCATCAGAACACACCTGAAACTCAAAGACGGACAGAAAGTCAAAGTTGAAGTTTTGACTCTACCCTAGCAGACATTCTTTCTGAACAGGCAGTTCTATTCGTATTTGCCGTTGTACAGCTCCATTATTTTTCTCTTGATCTTCAACGAGCTGTTCAGCTCAGGCTTTCCGAATCTGCCGATTCTCACCACTTTGATGTCTAAGCCTTTTTCTTCAACAGCTCCGCGTGCCTCTGCTTCAATATCAGTCTGGTCATGGCCTACTGCGATTATGTCGGGTTTGATGGCTTCGATAACGTTGCCCATGTCAAAGTTCTCATAGCCCAAGATGGCTTCATCAACAACCTTTAATGATTCAACAAGAGCTCTTCGCTGATCCTCAGGCATCACTGTCCTTCTGCCTTTTCGGTTTTCAACTGTGCTGTCTCGGGCAACAATGACCACAAGTTTGGCGTTCTTACCTCCAGCCTGTTTGGCTTCTTCCAAGTATTTGACGTGACCCAAGTGCAACAGGTCGAAGGTTCCCGATGCTAGAACGACTTTTCTCTTTCTCTTCACGTCTTTTCTTTTGCCTCTGGCCATGTGAAATCCACCAACTTCAGCAATCTCAGAGCGTCAAGCAGACCTTCACAGTACGCGATTGACACCAAGCCTGTTTCATACTGCTGTTTTTCTCCATAATACTTTGCGTCGCTCAGATAGCGTTTTGCATACTCAACGACTTCAGCAACATGCTCACGACCCAGAGATTCTGTATTCTGGCTAATCTTGACTTCGGCAAAGACTTTCTCCGAATTCTTGATGTACTTAATCAAAAGTGCCTGACTGCTCATTTGGTCATCTCCAAGATCTCTCGTGGTGCTTTTGCTAGCCCTACAAGGGCTTCGGCTTCCATGAAATGCAGCTTTCCTGGGAAAACTAGTGTGTGAGGCGGCTTTCCAAAGTCATATTTCTGAAGTTGCTTTGCATAGTCTGCTTTGACCGCTGGGTTGTCTGAGCCTGCTCTGGCTATGCCAACCGCTAACGTTTCGTCTCTAATAATGCGCTGTTGTTTACTTTTTTCCAGCGTCAAAAGCACGTCTAACGCGTTTTTGATGGTCATGAATCTTTTTTCTTCAGCTCGAATATCCAAGAAGCATAGCGTGTGAAGCCCCGTCCTCAGATTCTCACCAATCACGTTGTAAGGAGTTGCATCCAATGAGATCGTGTTGTTGAGGGGTATGGTTACGCTTCTGCCGAACTTGTAGTTCTGAAGCCCTGACAAGCCAATAACTGCTGAAACGATTGAAGCACCATGCACAATTCGAGTTCTCAAGCCCTGTTTTTCCGCGCGAATACGCAGGTCAACATGTGTTGTAGCCATCAAAGGATCGCCTGGAACCAGAAAGACGGTTTTGCCCTTGCTTGCGGATTCAAGAATTCTTTTTCCAGAGTCTTCTTCCAGATCGCGTCGAAAAATCATGTGAACATGCTTTCCGATGAGTTTCTCAAGCCTTTTGAGGTCAAGTTCAGGCATTAGGCTCGTGTACAGTTCTATATAAACCGTGTCAGCTTTCTTAGCCTCTACCAAGCCGAGAAGTGACATGTTTTTTTCGCTGTTTAGTCCTAAGCCGATGAACGTTAGTTCGCTCTGAAGGCTCATTCAGTGTGCACCTGTCAGAGTTAGGACTGCAGCCTAAGCTATTTAAAGTGTCTAAACTGCAGTAGGAATCATGAAAATCGTTTTCATCCAAGCTGGAGGCACAATTGACAAGGACTATCCCCGCATGCAGAAGGGCTACGCCTTCGAAATCGGGGAACCAGCTGTCAAAAGAATCCTGGAAAAGATTCACCCAAGCTTTGAATCTGAAGTGATCTCACTTCTGAAGAAAGACAGCTTAGACATGACAGAAAAAGACCGAGACAGAATACTTGAAGCCTGCCAGAAAACAGACGCAGACAAAATAGTGGTCACACATGGGACCGATACCATGATTGAGACAGCCAGAAAACTGAGCAACATCAGAAACAAAGCCATCATTTTGACAGGAGCTATCAAGCCTGAGAAATTCTCCGATTCCGATGCCTCGTTCAATGTTGGAGCCGCAGTGGGCGCCCTTAATGTTCTGAGCAACGGCGTTTATATTGTTATGAACGGTCGAGTTTTTCCTTGGGACAAGGTTAGAAGAGATGAGCGAACGGGGGGTTTTGTCGAGTCCAGAATTGCTCGGTCTAAGTAAGCTTAATAAAGCCATGTAAAATGTGCATTATGGCTAGTCGTTTCGTAGGGGCCCGTAGCTCAGCAAGGTTAGAGCGGCGGACTCTTAATCCGTAGGTCAGGGGTTCAATTCCCCTCGGGCCCGCCACACCTTCTTTCCCGAAAGAAGCTGTACCAAGAAAGGGCGTGTTTTGGGGTCTTGCGTTTGTTTGGTTGTCTAATAGTTGAATGAGACTTGATTCAAGGTTTTTGACAAGTTTATGTCATATTCTCGGGCTATTGACAGCAAATGCGCGCGCGGCGAAGACTACGGAGCTTCGGCTGAAGCACGGGACTTCTCTTTGTCAATTCTGAACCCTCGTTCCAATAAAGCATCTTTCACCTTCTGAACGTACGCGGAGTGAGCACGATTGGAATCATCATACAATCCAGAGCCTGGCCCGCCAGCACAAGAAATCACTTGCAGTCTGGTTTCTTTGAGTGAATGCTCTTCTATGGTAATCAGGATTGCCACATCACTTATGAATCTGAGAAAAATTTCCTCACCCAAAACCACTCCAATTCGCACTTCTTTTTTCCCGAATTTTCTTGCGTAAACATTGCCGAAAGAATCGCTCAAAACACGGAAAACGTCAGTGAAGCGACTCTTCACGGTGCACTCCATATAGTGGGACGTCATCTAAAGGCACCTACAGCACGGCAAATTCATGAATCATTACAAGTTGCATTAACGATTTGCGCAGAACGTAGGAGAAAGAAGAAAGAACTTGGACTTCGGTTTGGCTTCTCTGGCTTCCAAGGTAAAGCGCCTACTACGGTGAAGTTGTGCTTGCGAGTCTTATGTTATCGTAGCTATTTGTTTGATGCCAATTGGCACTCCAACCATCATTAAGGAACAGGATGATCCTGATTCTGGAATGCCCACGAACGTACGAAGAGACATCATTGACGTAGCTTCGCCATCCCGTATCCATAGTTCCTCCAGCTACAAGGCTTTGCGAATAGAGAGATGAACCTGAATCGGCATCCTGAATCCGCAGAGCAGCATTGGTTACACAGGATGTGGAGTAGCCTGAAGTAGCTCTCCAATCGAACGAAAGCAACAGTGCCCCAGTTTCGTCCCAATCAGAAAGGTCAGCAACCTTCTGCATTCCACAGTCTACAACCGGGGGATACCCATGGTCTCCACTTATCATAGCAGCATTTGAAACCCATGTTAGCACATAACCTGGCCCACCCCAGTAGCTCCAGTTATCAAGTCCCATATCGAATCTATCATAGAAGAATATGGCTTCTTCCGGAGGCCTGTGCAGATCCTCTAACAAAGCTATTCTCTCCGCCAAAGCAGATTGATTCAACTCCAGAGCCTCAATTCGTGAAGTTAACGTGTTGTTCAGACTGTCCAGTTTCGCTTGAAGTTCAGAAATCTGCTGTTGCTGTTCAGTCACTGTTGCATTTAGACCATCTAGTCTTGATTCAATTCTGTTAATCGCTTCCAAAATGCTTTCCAGAATAGGGTTACCTTCACTGAAAGCTGCGGAATTCAGCAATGTTCCAGCAAGCAAAACTACCAAAACCGTACTTATGACTATGGTAGCTTTTTTCAAAACTCAATCACCTCCCTCTGCATAGTACAATACATTCTGTGACTGCACGTTGCATAAACGATTTGTGGAGAACGAGAAAAAGAGGCAGAACAGAGCCTTGAAAAGGAACTCCATATCGAGCGCAATCGCAGATGCCTCGCAATATGGAGATGGTTTCAGGCTCTCTTGTCTTCGAGAGAAAGCAAATAAGGGCCAAAGGGGATTCGTTTTTGGTCAGGTAGCTCGAAGAAAGCTGACTATCAGATGTTATCAGGCATCTGCATGGTTCTTGCTGCCATATTTTCTATTTTCGGGTTAGCCTATGACATTATGATGGCGAGATCTGGAGTCTTTTCATTCTATGTCTGCAGTTCGATCCTTATTTCTGGCGGTATTGCTCTTGTTGTTATCGGCTGGGGTTTTTCTGACGTGCCCGTCAAGAGAAACAAGTAGTTCAGTAAAGCCCGAGAACAAGAAAAAAAAGAGGGTTCTGAGGGTTACTTGGGTTTTCTAGTCTGGGACGGGGCGCTAGCTACTGTGTCTCTAATTCGGGTATGTTTGTTTCCTCTCGTCGATAGTAGCTTTTCTTTTTCTTTATCCAAAGTCTTTAATCCGTATTGATGTACCCATTGAAATGGAGAGATGGCTTATGACGCAGAAGGAAGAGAAGAAAGAAGACTTGTTGAAGGAGCAGTGTGGGGAAGACGCGGATTTCTATGCTTTTCTCTGTCACACCTTGTACGTGGACCCGACGACGGCCATATCTAAGAAGGATCTCGTGACTCTCATTGATGAGGCAGAAGAAAGCGTCAAGAATGAAAATTACGGAGATGCATTGCGAAAGTATCAGCAGGCAGCAAACAAAGCCATTTTCGAGGCTACTCAAAAACCAGGGGAAAAGGGCAGATGCATCAAAGTTATTCAAGATCTGGTGCCGAGGACCGTTGAAGTTATCGAGAAAGTGAAGGAGAAGGCAGAGAAGGACGGACTGGCTGAGCGTGCAGGTTATCTTGAGAAAGAGATCGGAAACTACGAGTTCTTGAGCAAGAGAATTGAAGATGTTATCAGAGTGGCTTCTCTCTACTATGATGAAAGATTGAAGGAGCTGCGAGCAACGGAGGAACAAGCAGCTAAACGGGAAAGCCACGAGAGAAAAGAAACTGCAAGAACGATTAAGAAAGTGAAAGAGAAGGCAGAGAAGAATGCCGACGTGGCAGCTGCGGAAAACGTAAACAAATGATCTGTCTAGGCTTTTCTCTTCCTCATAGATTCTCAGTTTGCTCTGCATGTTTTAGTGTGGTTCTTACTTGCGTGAAGCTACTGGCTTGAAGGTTCCGAAAGCGTCTGTGGAAAAAGCCTTGACGCTTTTGATGCAACGGGGTCTACTTAGTGCCGAGCTGAAGATACGACCAGAGAACGGCTACATACATATCCCTTTGTCTCGTGAGCCGTTTGCATGGGAACTTGAAATGATCCGGAACAAGGTGCCCGAAATGGTGCTCTGCGATAGCGAGTTCCCTGAGCGACAAGATAAAATAACCAGATTTGTCGATTTTTTGAGCGACGAACTGCCGCCTCATCTTTTAGCGAGCTTGCCGCATGCCATTGATTTTGTCGGCGACATCGCTGTTGTGGAGA
>Ga0316628_100005093_pt1 | contig 10449 bp, 6 predicted proteins | sample OWC_Aug_M2_C1_D5_FD_207648 | JGI IMG/M metagenome (GOLD analysis project Ga0316628, IMG submission 207648) | Wetland soil microbial communities from Old Woman Creek delta, Ohio, United States - OWC_Aug_M2_C1_D5_C | ecosystem: Environmental > Terrestrial > Soil > Wetlands | place: USA: Ohio... | reverse complement strand
CGACCCGTTCGTCGGCACGGGCGGCGTGGCGTTCGGCGTGGGCACGACGTACCCGGGGCCGCAGGTGCCGCTCGGGATGGTGCGGCCCGGGCCCGACACGTCGTCGAACGGCGGCGCCGCCGACTTCATGCACTGCTCGGGCTACTCCTACGCCGACGACACCATCGAGGCGTTCAGCGAGATGCGCGTCCACGGCGCGGGGATCGCCGACTACGGCGGCGCGGGCTTCATGCCGGTGATCGGGATGACGGCGGCGAAGTCGGCGCCGCACGGACACGGCTCGCACTTCTCGCACTCCACCGAGACCGCCCAGCCCGGCTACTACGCCGTCACGCTCGACGACACGCAGATCGGGGTCGAGCTCACCGCCACGACCCACGTGGCGCTTCATCGCTACACGTTCCCGCAGGCCTCCGACGCGACGGTCATCGTCGATCTCGGGCACGTCATGGCCGACGGCAACTCGGTCACGAGCGGCACGGTGACGATCGACGCGCAGGCGCAGACGGTGAGCGGCGTCTCGCACGTGATGGGCAGCTACAGTAGTCGCTACGGCGGGGTCGACATCTACTTCGCGGCGCGCTTCGACGCGCCGTTCGCTTCCTTCGGCACCTTCTCGAGCGGCGCCCTCACCGACGCGAGCACGAACGCGACCGGCGCCGACGTCGGCGCGTACCTGCACTTCGACGCCACCACCAAGACCACCTTCGAGGCCCACATCGGCGTCTCGCTCGTCGACGGAGCTCACGCGCTCACCAACCTCGTCGCCGAGGACACGACCTTCGACGCCGCGCGCGCGGCGGCCGACCAGGCGTGGGAGGCGCGCCTCGGCCGAGCGCGGATCCGCGCGCGCAGCGACCACGACCGGCGCGTCTTCTACACCGCGCTCTACCACACGGCGCTCATGCCCGCGCTCTCGATGGACACCGACGGCAGCTACCGCGGCATCGACGGCAACGTGCACACCGCGAGCGGCTTCCGTTACTTCAGCGACTTCTCGCTCTGGGACACGTACCGCACCCTCCACCCCTTCATCACGCTGCTCTACCCCGAGGACGCCGCGGATCTCGCGGCGAGCCTGGTGCAGATGGGCAAGGACGGCGGCTTCATCCCGCGCTGGCCGATCGGGCCGGGCGAAGCGGGCGGGATGGTCGGCGACGGCGGGACGATCGTCCTCGCGGACACGTACGTCAAAGGCGTCACGAGCTGGGACGCGCAGGGCGGCTACGCGATCGCCAAGCAGCAGGCGACGGTGCCCGCCGCGCCGAACGCGAAGGGCGGCCGCGAGGACCTCGCCGACTGGCTCGCGCTCGGCTACTACCCTGCCCCCGCCGACGACTCCGTCGCCAAGACGCTCGAGTACGGCGCGGCCGACGACGCGCTCGGCACCTGGGCCGCCGCGATGGGTCAGCAAGCCGACTCCGACACGTTCCACGCGCGAGCCAAGGCCTGGCAGAAGCTCTACGACCCCGCCTCGCACTTCATCTTTCCCAAGACCGCCGACGGCACGATGACGCCCGTGCTGCCCACGGCGATGGGGGGGCCCTACACCGAGGGCGACGCCTGGCAGTACGATTTCATGGTCCCGTACGACACCGACGGCCTCGTCGCGGCGATGACGAGGCCCGTGCTGCTCGGGCGCGTGGAGCAGCTCTTCACGCGCTTCGCGTGCACCGGCAAATCCAACGATTTCCCCAATCCCTACTACTGGCCCTCGAACGAGCCGGATCTGTTCAGCGGCTGGGTCTTCGGCGCGGTGGGCGATCCGGTGCGCGCCGGGCGGTGGCTGCGCTGGACGACGCTCACCCACTTCGACGACACGCCGGCGGGTCTCCCGGGGAACGACGACAGCGGGACGATGAGCGCCTTCTATCTCTTCGCTTCGCTCGGCTTCTACCCCGTCCCGGGCAGCGACCGTTACGTCCTCGGAAGCCCCTTGTTCCCTTACGCCACGCTGGCGACCCCGACAGGCACGCTCACGATCGACGCTCCCGCCGCGAGCAAGAAGACCCGCTTCGCCAAGAGCGTCACGCTCGCCGGCGCGCCGGTCTCGTCGTTCGTCCGCCACGGCGACCTCGTGCACGGCGCGACGCTGCACTTCGAGATGACCGCGACGCCGTGACCGCGCGGCGAGATCGCCGAGCCGCGCGCACCTTCGAGCTGGGATGGCATGCGCGATGCTCCAACCCTCATGTCTCGAAAGGAGGCGTGAGATGCTCACCAAATACATCAACCCAGCCATCCTCATGGCCGCGGCTCTCGCGCTCGGAGGCACTGCCGTCGCGCAAAGCACGGGCGGAATGAAGACCGAGCCGAAGGCGCAACCCAGCCCGTCTGCGCAACAGGCGCAACCCGCCGCGCCGGTACCCTCGAAGGCAGAAGCGGCTCCCGTGTTGAAGTCGGTGCGAATGTCCGCGCTCGACAAGAACCAGGTCAAGGACGTTCAGCAGCAGCTGAAGAACCTCGGCTTCTACAAGGCCGAACCGGACGGAGTCCTCGGCGCGCAGACCCGCGCCGCGTTGCTCGCCTACTTCCAGCACCAGATCGCGCTCACGCAGCAGGGCCGCATCAGCGACGACGCGCTGACCGTCTTCGGCTTCGGCAAGAGCGACATCGAGAAGGTCCGCGGCATCGACGAGGCGAAGGGCCCCGAGCGCGAGACCACGCAGGGCCGTGAGGCTCCGGCGACTCCGCAGCAGAAGGAGCAGATGAAGCAGCCGCAGGCGCCGCAGCCGCAGCAGCCGCAACCTCAGAAGTAGCCCGCTTAGGTCTTGGGCGGGACCGCTCGCGACCGCGCGTCGAGCCATTCGTGGAAACGGCGGCCGTCGCGGGCGGTGCCCCCGAGCTCCGCCCCGAACTTCTCGTAGGCGTAGTCGATGGGGACGGCGAAGGTCAGCCCTTCGCTGTTGTGGAAGATGAACGACGAGACGCCGATGAGCTCGCCGCGCTGGTTCATCACGGGTCCGCCGGAGCTGCCCCCGTTCGCCGCGAGGTCCGTCTGCACGTACGAGGTGCCGTCGAACACGCGGCCCACGTAGGACACGATGCCGTGGCTCATCGAGAACCCCATCTTGCGCGGCGCGCCCATCGCGAAGACCTCGTCCCCCATGGCGACGTCCGCGACGGACGCCGCCGCGAGGGGCGCGCGATGCGCGGGCAGTCCGTTCGTCAGCGAGAGCAGCGCGAGGTCCACGTCTTTGGCGCGCGCCACCACCTCGATGGGGACGGGCGTGGGGTCGCCGTCGAAGTACGCGTCGACGTGATCGAGGCCGTCGATGACGTGATCGCACGTCAGGACGTGGCCGGCCTGGTCGAGCACGACGCCCGCTCCGTACACGGCTCCGCCGCGCAAGAAGACGGTCGAAGCGAGCGCCCGGCCAGCGATCTCGCGCGGCGCGAGCCCACGGCGCACCCCGCTCTTCTCCGCGCCCGGGGGCGTGGGCCGCGCGGCGGGCGGAGCGGCTTGCGCCGCGGGGAGCGGGAGCTCGCGCATCTTCGGAGCGAACAGGACGCCCGCGAGGACGCCGCTGGAGAACAGGAGCAGAGCGCGGAGCGGGCGAAGGGCGTTCCGTACAGCGTGCGAAAACATCGGCGTTGTTTTCTAACACGCACGAGGATGCGCGTCGGCTCGCGCCCGCCGATGGACGAGCTGCTTCGGCTCGGCTCGTCGAACGGTTCAGGCCGGCGCTCGATGTTTCGCGCCGGCGTCTAGTCGTGGACCGGCACGAACGTGCTGCCCGCCGGCGTCTGCTTGAGCACGAAGCCGACGAGCGCGTCGTACCAATGGCCGACAGGCGAGCCGGGGACGTCGGCCCCGGCGATCCAGTCGATGTGCGTCAGCGTCGGCTGTTGCATCACGGAGAACGCGTCGGGATCGGTGCGCGGTTTGCCCGCGCTCGGTCGCGACGGCCCGACCGGCGGCAACAGCGCCTGCAGCTTGTCGTAGGCTCCCGGCAGCGCCACGACCGAGCCCGTCGCGAGGACCGGCACGTCGATCTGGGCGCCGTGTTCCGCGAGCAGCCCGTACTGGGTGGCGCGCCAGTCGCTCGGCACGACGTTGAGGGTCAGCGCAGCGGTGACGTCGATCGGGAGCCGCTGCGGGAAATACCACTCGGCGAAGTTGAGCTGCGGGCCCTCGTACCAGGAGCGCGCGGCGTCGTCGATCGAGGTGTTCTCCTTCGGCGAGGCGCCGTCGAACTCGGTCCAGTCGTAGGTCGCGGTCGGGTCGGACGGGTGCGACAGGGTCCCGCCGAGCGCGCTCTGGTACTGCGTGATCGCGCCTCCCTTGCCCGAGCCGCACGCGATCGCGGCGATCTGCAGGCCGCACGAGTCGTCGTCGAACGCGAAGCCGAACGCGGCGCGGTTGGTGAGCGCAGGCATCGGCGACTGGCCGAGCAGCACGGAGAGCAGGTTGTCGCGCTGCGAATCGGCCTCGACCGCCGCCGGAGCCCAGCGCGCCTTCATGGCCACGTACTCCGAGACGACGTACGCCTTGTCGCCCAGGAACGGCAGCTGCAAAAAGACGTTGCCGGCGCGGATGTCCTTCACGACGCCCAGCTGCGGGAACGGCCCCTGGCTGCTCTGCGGCGCGCCTTGCTCGTAGGTCCCCTGATCGATCGCGGGCTGGGCATCGCCCTCGTCGCCCGTCTCGCCGTCGACGAGCACGAGCCCGGCGAGCTCCGCGTAGCCGGGGGTCCCGCCGAAGTCCCAAGCCGCATACTCCTCGGCGAGCGCGCCGCCCATCGAGTGGCCGAGCAGGACCACGCGCGCGCTGCGGTCCGCCTGCGGCACGAGCGAGATGGCCTGGCGCAGGTCACCGAGCGTCACGGGCGCACCCCACTCGCTCGCCCACGGAAACGCGGCGCCGTTCAAGAAGCCGTCGAACGTCTTGCCGAAGACGGTGTCGAGGTCGAAGTAATAGCGCTGCGCATGAGTCGCGTCGTGCAGCGACTCGGCGACGTCCAGCCCGAACGTGTCCTCGAGGAGGTTCGAGCGCCGATCGATGGCCCACGCCTCGAACGCGTCCGCGGCGGTGCTGCGCCGCACGATCGCGCGCGCCAGCCCGTCGAGCGAGCCGGCGCCACCCAGGAAGCCCGGCATCATCACCACGATGGCGCGCGCCGGCCGCGGCGGATCGGCGTCGACGCGGTACCGGACGACGCGGAGCCTGTTCTGCTCCGGAGGAGTCGTTGCGTTGCCGTTCGGATTCGCCGGCGCGGCGACCCCGTCGAGGACGAATGCCTCCCGGCGGATGGCGACCGGCCCAGGGTCTTCGACGACCACGCTCGCGGGCGGAGGCGTGTAGGTGGGCGTAGGCTGGGAGGAGCAGCCGGCGGCGCCGAGAACGATGAGCCGTAAGACCAGCCAACGCGTCATGGCTGGAGCATACGCCAAGCTCGGCAGCCCACCTCGCGGCGCATGCCCTGCGGCTCGTCGCGCGGTCGTTGCGAGCGCATAAACCCGCACGACATGACACGAATCTGACTGCGCGGTGGCGCCTCGCGCACCATAGTTCAAGGGTGCCGCGAGTGTCTGTCGAGCCCCCGAAAGCCGCGCCCCGCGAGAGCCTCCTGGTGTTCTCCGACGTGCACCTGGGCAGCGACCTCAACGACCACGCCAAGGGCGCCAAACGCTCCCGCCGCATCGATCGCGATCTGGTGAAGCTGCTCGAGCACTACCGCTCGCGGCCTCCGGGCGACACGGACGCGTGCGAGCGCTGGCGCATCGTCATCGCGGGCGACTTCATCGACTTCATCGGCATGTCCGTCGATCCGACGGGCCCGCTCGCCACCGATCTGACGGAGGAGGAGCGCCTGCACGGGCTCGGCAACGCCTCCGACCACGCGCGAGAGAAGCTACGTCGCGTCGCGAAGCGGCACCCCGAGGTGCTGGGCGCGCTCGCGCGCTTCGTGGCCAGCGGCCACGCGCTCACGATCGTGCACGGCAACCACGACGTGGAGTTCCACTGGGAAGAGGTGCAGGCCGATTTCCGCGCGCTGCTCGTCCAGCACGCGGACGTCATCGGCGCCGAGGCCGACGAGTTCGCGGCGCGCATCGACTTCAACCCGTGGTTCTTCTACTGGGGCGGCGTCGCCTACATCGAGCACGGCCACCAGTACGATCCCTTCTGCGCCACCGAGAACATGATGGCGCCGCTCTCCCCGCTCGATCCACGGCGCGTCGCCCGCGGCTTCAGCGACGTGCTGCTCCGCTACGTGGTGCGCCCCACGATGGGCCTGCGCGAGCACGGCCATGAGACCAAGGGTGCGCTCGACTACCTCGCCTTCGGCGCGCACCTCGGCCTGCGCGGGATGGTGCAGCTCGGCGTGCGGTTCGTCGAGGCGGTGGTCGAGCTCTTCAAGCTGCGGCGCTCGTATTTCACGGACGCGGCGCGCGCGCTCCGCGAGGAGCACGAGCGGCGCGTGGCGCTGCTCGCGGAGGCGACCCGCATCGGGGTCGACCGCATTCGAGCCCTCGCCGCCCTGCAGACCCCGCCGATCACGCGCTCGATCCGCGGCATCCTCGCGAGCGTCCTGCTCGACCGGCTGGCGCTCGCCCTCGGGTGCTCGATCGCGATGTTCGTCACCGCCGTCGTGATGGGGCTTCGGTCGGGGCACTTCCTCGTGCCGAGCCTCACCATCGCGTTCGCCTGGGTGCTCGGGCACCGCTACCTCGCTCGAGCCCGCCAGCTGGATCCCGCCGAGCAGATGGCCGAGCGCGCCAACCACCTCGCGCGCCTGCTGCCCGCGGCGTTCGTCGTGATGGGGCACACGCACGCGCCGGCCGAGAAGCCGGTGGCCGACGGTACGGCGAAGTACATCAACCTCGGCTCGTGGGCCGAGGAGGAGCCGGACACCGGCACCGACGACAACGGGGACATCGCCTACCACGCGGCGCGCACGCACCTGGTGATCCACCTGCGCGACGGGCAGGCCGTCGGCGAGCTGCGCGAGTGGGACACGCAGGGGCCGCGCAAATTCATGTCGTGATAACCTGAGCGCATGAGGGTCGCGGCCTGTCTCGCGCTCGGAGTGGCGTTGTGCGCGTGCAATGGCGGCGGAGGCGGCGCGAGCGACGGCGGAGGCGGCGACGCAGGCTCGTGCAACCCGGATCCGCTCGAGACGGGCCTCGTGGCGCAGCAGACGGGCGTGAGCGTCGATGCGTTCGACTGCCCGATCCTGAAATGGAGCGCCGCGTACGGCGAGCCCGATCCGATGATCTTCAAGGCGATCATCTACGTCGAGTCGCGCTTCGATCAGGCTGCCGTCGGGTGCCCCAACGACCCGTGCGGGATCCCGAGCGGCTGGACCACGTCCGAGACCGGCTGCTTCGGGCTGATGCAGGTGGTTCCGGCGTGCGGGCCGACGCCGAACGACGCGGGGCTCTTGCCCAACGGGCAGCCGAACCTCGAGACCAACACCTCGGCGTCCGACTGGGGCGGCTCGATCTTCAACCCGGACAACAACATCGAGATCGGCATCTCCGGCGTGGCCGACAACCGCAAGCAGGAGATGCAGAAGTTCCCGGGCTGCACCACCGACCAGTACACGATGATGGCGATCGGCGATTACAACAGCTACGGCAGCACCAAGAGCTGCACCGTCTACAACACGACCTACGACAGCGCGGTGCTCGCCGCCTATCAGCAGTACGCCACCGCGGCCGGCTACGCCGCTCACGCCTACTAGGTCTAGTACGGGTTGTTGGGATCCGGGGCCGTATCCGTGGGGGGCGGAGGCGGTGGCGGTGGCGGCGTCGTCGCCGTGGGAACGATGTTGGTCGTCTCGACCGGGGCCGCGGTCACCGTCGCGACCGGCGGCGGCGTGGTCGCGGTCGCCGTCGGGAGGGCCTCGACGTGGTGGTGCGTGCTCGCCGGCGCGGTCGCCGGCACCGACGCCGACGCCACCGCGGAGGCCGACGCCACCGCGGAGGCCGAAGTCGCGGCCGATGCCGACGCTGCAGCCGATGCGAGACCTTCGGGCGAGGCCGAGGCCGCTTCCGCGGCGGAGGCCGACGGCTCGGCGGACGGCGGTGGCGCTTCGTTCGTCGCCGGCTGCGTGGGCGCGGGTCGAGCACCGGCCGCCATCGCTCGCAGCCGCGCGGCGCCCGGCCAGACGAACCAGGCTGCCGCGCCGACGGCGAGCACGGCGAAGAACCAGCCGATGCCGCGGCTCTTCGGAAGCCCCGCCACCTCCTCGGTGATCGCGCCCATCGCCGTCGGGTGAGACTCGTCGGGCGAAGCGCGACCCTCGAGCAGCGCGCGCGCGCTCGGCATCGGCTTGCGCATCGGCCCGACCGCGCTCGCGGGCGACTCGGCCTTCGTGCGGGGCTCGCGCTCCGACACGACCGTCGCCGCGTAACCAACCTCTTCGGCGGCCGCGAGCGACTTCTGGCTGCCGCGGTCCCCGGTGCGCGCGTCGGCGTCCTCGATGGCCTTGGCGACGACCTCCCGCCGCCGCTTGGCGAGCTCCTGCATGTGAACGCGCAGGAAGTCGGCGATGTCCTCGCCAGTCGCCTCGAGCTGGAGCTTGTCGATGGCGATCTCCACGGCGCGCCGCATCGCCGCGGCGGTCGCGAAGCGCTCCTCCGGATCGCGCACGAGCGAGTGCGCGAGGATGTGCCGCACCGGCTCCGGCACGGACTCGTCGAGCTTGGGCGGCGGCTCGTCGCCGAGCAGCCGGCGGACGACCTCGACGTCGTTCTCGTCGTCGTAGGGCAGCTTTCCCGCGACGAGCTCGTAGAGGCACACGCCGAGCGCCCACACGTCCACGCGCCGGTCGAGCGGTCCGCTCTTGATCTGTTCGGGCGCCATGAACCGGATCTTGCCCTTGACGATGCCCTCGCCCGTCTCGCCGGCGCGGCGGTTCTTGGCCTTGGCGACGCCGAAGTCGATGACCTTCACCGAGCCCGCCGTGGTGACCAGGATGTTGTGCGGGGAGACGTCGCGGTGCACGACGTTCAGGCTGTTGCCCTTGTGGTCCTTGAGCTCGTGCGCCGCATGGAGGCCCGCGCACGCGTCGGCGATGATGCGCAGCGACAGGCCGAGCGGCAGCTGCTTGCCCAGCTTGCGAGCGAGTCGGGCGATCTTCGACACCGACTCGCCGTCCACCCACTCCATCACGATGTAGAGGGTGTCGTCCTGCTCGCCGAGGTCGATGATGTGGGTGACGTTCGGGTGCTCGATGCCCGAGGCGATGCGCGCCTCGTCGAGGAACATCTCCTGGAAGCGCGTGTCCTCGGTCAGCTCGTTCTTGATGGTCTTGACCGCGAAGAGCTTCTCGAAGTCACGCTTCCCGCGCAGGCGCGCCAGCCACACGCTCGCCATGCCGCCGGAGGCGATCGGGCAAAGCAGCTCGTAGCGGTCGAGCTTGTAGCCGGCGCGAAGGGCTGAGGCGCCTTCCATCGGCCCTTATCATGCAACCGAATCGCGCCGAGGGCGACCCTTATTGCTGCGCGACGATGCCCACCCAGACGTTCTTGCGCGTGCCGAGCTGCGACGACACCACGAGCGTCGCGGTGTGCGAGGTGTTCGTCACGGCCGCGGTCGACGTGATCGTGAGGTTCAGCTTGTCGCCATTTTGCCCCGCCGCCGTGTCGACCGTGACGCTGATGGGCGGCTGGCTGCCGTGCGCCATCACATGCGCGGAGACCTGCCACGCGCCGCTCGTCGGCCCGTCGCTGAACAGATCGAGCGTGATGGTCTTGGACTGACCGACGGGCACGATCACGCCCCGCGTCGGGATGCCGCCGCGCGCAGTCACCTTGTCGGGAAAGATGGGCGCGCTGTTGAAGTACGCCGTGCCGTCCGACGGTTGACACGGATCGTGGCCGGCCTTGGCGGAGGCGTTCGACCAGTTCCGCTGGACGACGTACGGCAGATCCGTCGGCGTGTAGTACGAGCTCGAGAACTGCGCGCACATGTCGCCGACCTCGCCTCCGCCGAGGAAGAACTCCCACGCGATGTGATCGAGATCGACCTGACCGAAGGCTGTCTGGTCCGTCGGGTACGGATCGGTCGCGGCCTCCGAGAGCTCGTGGCTCGCCGCGCTGGTCACGGCGTCCTGCTTCGTGAGCGACCCGAACGACGGACACTCGGGGAGCACCGCGTACGGGATCAGCTGCCCGTTGATGGTCACGTCGTCGTGGTAGCCGCCGAAGCTGTTGCAGCTCTTCTGCCCGCTCAGCGTTCCGCCGTCGGCGGTGCCGCCGGCGCTCATGTAGATGTTCGTCGTCGGCGGATAGAAGAGCGTGTAGATGGTGTTCGGATCGGGCGCGCTGCCGAACTCGGGGTGCGTGCCGTCGAAGCGGGCCGTGAGCCACGCTTTGATGTCCGCGTCGGTGATGTCGCCGACGTCCGCCGGCTGGATGTCGTTGCTCGTGAGCGTGATGGGCGTGTTCGAGACGAGCGGGCCGACGCCGTACTCCGCGAGCGGCGCCCAGTAGCTCGAC
>Ga0316628_100005092_pt1 | contig 10450 bp, 9 predicted proteins | sample OWC_Aug_M2_C1_D5_FD_207648 | JGI IMG/M metagenome (GOLD analysis project Ga0316628, IMG submission 207648) | Wetland soil microbial communities from Old Woman Creek delta, Ohio, United States - OWC_Aug_M2_C1_D5_C | ecosystem: Environmental > Terrestrial > Soil > Wetlands | place: USA: Ohio... | reverse complement strand
CTGGGCGAGGTAGCCGCGGCCGAGCCCCATCTGGCCGGCATCGCGGCCCTCGTCGAGCATCTTCACCGCGGACTCCAGCAGGGGCTTCGCGGTGCGCCACTGGCCGAGGTGGAGCTCCTCGCCGCCCTGGACCACCAGCGCGTTCGCGATCCGCGCCGGGGTGTCGTTCGAGCGCTCGCGGGCCTGCAGCGCCTCCTGCGACAGCTCGAGCGCCTTCTGGTGATCCCCCCTCCGGTCCTCGAGATCGCACATCGTCATCAGCACCCGCGCCGTCGTGGGGTGCGCCTGGCCGAAGCTCTTCCGCGAGATCTCGAGCGCCCGCTGGAGCGCCTTCCCCGCCTCGTCGAAGCGCCCCAGGTCCTCCAGGAGCTGGGCGAAGCTCGTGAGCAGCGGCGCCATCAGCGGGTGCTCCGGCCCGCTGCTCTTCTCGCGGAGCTTCAGCGCCCGGGTGAACGCCTGGTAGGAGTCGTCCAGCCGCCCCTCGCGGCGGAAGGTGACGCCGATGCTGGTCAGCGGGTCGATGAGCCCGGGGTGGTCCGGGCCGTAGGCCGCCTCGGCCTCCTTCAGCGCCTCCGAGTAGCGGGCCATGGCCTCGTCGACGTGGCCGGCTCGCCGCAGGACGTTCCCCATCGCGTTGAGCGAGGCGATCCGGTCCGGGTGCCCGGGAGGCAGCGCCGCCTGGCGCAGCGAGAGCGCCTTCGACAGGTGCTCCGCGGCGGCAGTGGCGTCGCCCTGGAACAGGAGCAGCATCCCCTGGCGCTGCTCGACGTCCGCCTCCAGCGCCGGGTCCCGGCGCGATCTCGCCGACAGGAGCGAGGTCGCGTGGCGCATCGCCTCCGCCCCGTCCTCCCGGCGGCCGAGCCTCTGCATGAACAGCATCGCCCGGAACGCCCAGGCGCGGATGAGGACCTCCTCGTGGCGGCTCGCCTCGGCCACGTGGATCGCCTCCTCCACCTCGCGCTCCGCGCCGGCATAGGAGCCGCGGCCGTCGAGGAGGGAGGCGCGGAACAGGTGCGCCTCGGCGTCCAGCGGGCCGTACCCCGCGCCCTCGATGCCGGCGGTCGCGGCCGCCAGCCCCGCCTCCGCGCCCTTCGCGTCGCCGGCGAGGAACTTCGCCTCGGCGCGATCCAGCGCCGCCTGCGCCGCCTCCACCTTCGGGCGCTGCTCGCCGGTGGGCGGAGGAAGGCCGCGCATCAGCGCCTCGAGATCGGCGCAGCCGTCCAGGGGATGGAGCGATCTCGCGGCGGCGCTGGACTGGTCGACCGCCGGGCCGTCGGCGTGCTCCAGCACCTCGACCAGCGCCCGCAGCTCCCCGAGCCGCGCGTCGAGGCACGCGGTGCGCACCGAGAGCATCTCCAGCGTCTGCTCTCCGCGGATCCGCGCCGCCCGGCAGGCGTCGGTCTGCTGCGCCACCCAGGCAGTGCCGTACGCGTCCAAGGTCGGCACCAGGGCGTCGAACGCGGTCTGCCCCGCGCCGCCGGCCGCCTCCTGGAACGCGTCTCGCACCAGGCTCCGCTTCTCCTTGTCCCAGACCCCGGCGAGGCGCGCCTTCTGGTTCGCGCACACCGCCTCGCGCCGGCGCTCGTTCCAGGCGAACCCCAGGAACGCGAGCACCACCGCCAGGGCGACGGCGGCGGAGCGGGCGCGGCGCACCAGCACCCGGCGCGGATCCCGGAGCAGCGCGTCCAGCAGCTCGCGCATCGACGGATGGCGATCGTCCGCCTTGGGCGAGAGCCCCTTGCGGAGGATGGGCCACAGGTACGCCGGGGCCTTCGAGCCCTCCGGCGGCGGAGGGACGTCACCCGAGCTGCTGGAGCTGGCGAGCTCGACGAGGGTGCGCCCGGCGAAGGGGCGCCTCCCGTAGAGCGCCTCGTACAGCGCCACGCAGAAGGCGAACTGGTCGGAGCGGTCGGTGGCGGGCTGGCCGCGGTACTGCTCCGGCGCCATGTACCCGGGCGTCCCCATCACCGCGCCCGCGACGGTGAAGGCGCCGGCCTCGAGCAGCGAGGAGGGGGTGCTCTTCCCCTCCGGCGGCGTCGGGGAGCTGGACGCGGCCGCGGCGCCCGGTGCCTCCGGCGCGCGATCCCCCGCGGCGCGCGCCAGCCCGAAGTCGGAGACGCGCACCTCTCCCTGGTGGCTGAGGAGCACGTTCTCCGGCTTGAAGTCGCGGTGGATGAGGCCCTTGCCGTGGGCGGCGGCGAGCCCCTCTCCGGCTTCGCGGAAGACGCGGAGGATCTCGGGGACGGGGCGAGGCTGCCGCAGCCACGCCTTCAGCGTCTCGCCCTCCACGAACTCCAGGGCGATGAACACCTGGCCGCCGACGGCGCCCACGTCGTGGACCGCCACCACGTTGCGGTGCGAGAGCCTCGCCAGGGCCTGCGCCTCGCGCTGCATGCGGGCGCGCCCCTCGGTGGAGAGCGAGCCGCCGAAGGCGCCATGGCGGATCACCTTCAGCGCCACCTTGCGGTCGAGCTCCGGATCATACGCCGCGTAGACCTCCCCCATGCCGCCGGCGCCGAGGAGCTCCAGCACCACGTACCGGCCGAGCTGGGCGCCGCGCTGGAGCGACTGGGGCGGCGGCGCGGCCGCGGGAGGGCCCTCGCGGTGGAGCGTGTCCGAGGTGGCGTCGTCCCCGGAGGACACCGTCCCGCCGTCCCGCGCGGGGGCGGGCGTCGGGGGAGACTGGTGGGTGTGGCCGAGGAGGCTCGCCGCCTTCGCCTTGCACTCGGCGCAGGTCCGCACGTGGGCCTCGGCCTCGGCGTCGAGCGCGGCCGAGCCGAGCACCCACTGTTCCAGGAGATCTGCATCCGGGTGCATGGAGCGGCGGAGCGTACCTCACGGCCGGGGCCGCTACTCCTCGGCGAACGGCTGGATCGCCTGCGCCACCGCCAGCTCCTGGCGGGCCTCGGAGAGCTCGGAGTTGGTGGCGCGGAGGCGATCCGAGAGCACCTGGACGAAGCTCCAGAGGAGCTTCACCGCGAGGATCGACTCGCGCTTCATCAAGTTCATCAGGTCGGAGCGCGAGATCACCATCACCCGCGTGGGCTCGGTGGCGCGGACGGTGGCGGACCGGGGCGCGTTGTCGATCAGGCCCATCTCGCCGAAGTGGCCGCCGGCCCGGAGCTCGGCGATCTCCACCCCGCCCTTCTCGATCGCCACCCGGCCGCGGATGACGACGAACAGCTCCTCGCCGGGCTGGCCCTCGATGACGATCTCCCGCCCGCCGGGGAAGGTCCGGGTGGTGGCGATGGAGAGGACCGCCGTCTGCTCCTTGTAGGTGAGGTGGCGGAACAGGGGGATCTTCCGCAGCGCCTCCATCCGGGACTGCGCCTCGGCCGTCTCCTCCGCCGCCACCGCGTCGCCGGACACCGAGACCAGCACCGCGGTGACGTTGTCCTTGCCGCCGCGCTCGTTGGCCAGGGTGATGAACTTCTTCGGCAGCTCCTTCGCCGGGGCGGCGGCGACGATCGGCGCCACCTCCTCGTCCTGGAGGTAGCCGTGGAGGCCGTCCGAGCAGAGGATGAAGGTGTCCCCGGGGAGCAGGTCGACGATCAGGGTGTCGACCTGCACCGACTCCTGGATGCCCACCGCGCGGGTGATCACGTTGCGGTACTGCGAGGTCGCCGCCTGCTCCTTGGTGATCGTCCCCGCCTTGAGCTGCGCCGCCACCAGGGTGTGGTCCTCGGTGAGGCGGTGGCACTGGCCGTTGCGCACCAGGTAGACGCGCGAGTCCCCCACGTGGCCGATGACGCCCTTGCTCCCGGCGACCACCAGGCAGACGAAGGTGGTCCCCATGCCGCGCTTGGTGCTGTCCGCCGCGGCCATCCGGTAGATGTCGGCGCACGCCCGCTGGATCGAGACCTCCACCAGCGCCGCCGCCGCGCCCCGGTTCGCCTGCGTCGGGTTCGACTGCAGATCCTTGAGCGCCTGCCGGTTGGAGGCGATCTGCTGCTTGAAGACCTCGATCGCCCTGGCGCTGGCGACCTCGCCGGCCGCGTGCCCGCCCATGCCGTCGGCCACGACGTACGCGCCCAGCTGCGCGTCGACGAGCATCGAGTCTTCGTTGTGCTGGCGTTTGCGGCCGACATCGGTGAGTCCAAATCCTTCAGCGGTCAGTGGCACGCGGGCTCCATCCAGGTCGCAGAGGCCGAAAACTTATTCGGCGCCCCTCCGGCCGGTCAACGCGCAGGAAGCGGGCGCCAGTCGAGGAACGCGCCGCCGATTGGACCACCAGTGAAGATCGCCGTCAGCGAGTCCTGGGGGAAGTCGTAGAGCTGGGCCCAGCCGCCGGAGAGGCCGAAGACGAACGGGCCCGCCTGGATCCCGAACTGCACCCTCCCCTCCACCGTCATCCCCAGGCGGCGCTCCGCGCCGGTGTCGGTGATGTTCCCCCCGTACGCCAGCGGCCCGGTGGCGAAGTGGAAGCCCCAGTGGAAGCCGTTGGGGTACGTCGCCCGGTAGGCGACGCCGGCCAGGAACGCGTGCTGGTAGAAGTAGGTCATGTCCCCGCCCGTCAGGGACACGTTCCTCGGGAGATTTCCCAGGCCCCAGCCGCCGCCGACCTCGGCGATCCCGACGAAGGCGTCGTGCGGCGTCTGCAGGAGCGTGAGCTCCCACTGGACGCGGAGCTGCGGGGTGAAGGCGGTGTTGTTGGAGTAGGCGCCGAGGAAGACGGCGCGCGGGAGGTAGGCGGGGGCACCGGGCGCCGACGGGATGCCGAGCTGGGCGGCCGCGGCGAGGGGGAGCAGGGCGCAGAGGAGCGGGAGTCGGCGCATCAGGGCCGCGAGTCATAGCAGCGCCGGCGGCCTTCTCCCAGGGCGCCGGAGCTCCGGGGCGACTTGTGCAAGGAGGGGCCCTCCGCTATACCGCCCGGCCTGTTCCGCCCTGGGAGGGGGCTCGCCGTGGCCACGTCGCTCCGGACGTACGTGTTTCTCGACTCGCTGCAGCCCCAGCTCGCGGCGCACATCTGCACCACCTGCCGCGGCTACTTCCCCGTCCCCTACGTGGCCTCGCTCTTCGTGGAGATCGCCCCCGGAATGGCGATCCACGGGATCATCGACACCGCGCTGAAGCAGACCAAGGTGCAGCCGGCCACGCTGGTGGTGGAGCGCGCCTACGGGATGCTCGAGGTCCACAGCGAGGACAAGGGCGAGGTGCGCAGCGCCGGGGACGCGATCCTGAGCCACCTCGGGGTGAAGGAGGGCGACCGGCTCAAGCCGCGCCTCGTCTCCAACACCATCATCCGCGCCATCGAGCCGATGCACGCGATGATCCTCGACAAGATCCGCTTCGGCTCGATGATCGAGCCGGGGCAGTCGCTGTTCATCCTGGAGTGCGAGCCCGCGGCGTACGCGGCGCTGGCGGCGAACGAGGCGGAGAAGGCGGCCAACGTGCGGCTGGTGGACGTGACGCCGTTCGGCGCCTTCGGCCGGCTGTACATGTGCGGCCCGGAGGCGGAGATCGACGCGGCGGCGGCGGCGGCGGCGGCGGCGCTCCAGGGGCTCGAGGGCAAGGAGCAGGCGCCGTTCAAGGACAAGTAACCCCACGCAGGAACGGAGGGCAGGCACCCAATGGCTGAAGCGCTCGGGATGATCGAGACGAAGGGCTTCGTCGGCATGGTGGAAGCGGCCGACGCGATGGTGAAGGCAGCGAAGGTGGAGCTGGTCGGCTACGAGAAGATCGGCGGCGGCTACGTCACCGCCATCGTCCGCGGCGACGTGGCGGCGGTGAAGGCGGCCACCGAGGCGGGGTCGCGGGCGGCGGAGCGGGTGGGCGAGCTGGTCTCGGTGCACGTGATCCCCAGGCCGCACCCGAACATCGACGTGGCGCTGCCCCTGGGACGCACGGACAAGGCCAAGGCCGAGCTCGGCGAGACCTGAGCCAGGCCCCCGGGAGAGTCGCGATGCTGATCGGCAAGGTCGTGGGCACGGTGGTGGCCACGCGCAAGGAGCCCGAGCTGGAGGGGCTCCGGATGCTCATGGTCCGCGGCCTGGACCTCGAGGGGAAGCCGACGTCCACCCTGGTGGTGGCGGTGGACGCGGTGGGGGCGGGCGTGGGCGAGGTGGTGCTGTACGCCTCCGGCTCCTCGGCGCGACAGACGAAGGTGACGAAGGACCGGCCGGTGGACGCGACGATCATGGCCATCGTCGACGAGATCGAAGTGGGCGGGAAGCTGTCCTACGTGAAGGAGTGATGGTCGTGCCGATGGTGAGGATCAAGGCGGGCGGGAGCGGGAAGGCAGAGCTGTCCAAGAAGGTGGGCGAGCACGCCCGGGCGCTTTTGGCGGCGTCCGAGGACCGGGTGCTGGTGGTCTACGGCGAGCGGGCGGCGAGCATCTACTACGAGGGCGAGCGGACGCCCCGCGCCCGCGCCGTGTGAGGCGGCGGCGCCGCCGCCCGAGGTGCCGATGAGCCTGAACGAGCGGCAGATCGATCTCATCGTGGAGCAGGTGGTGCGGAGGCTGGCGCCGGAGCTGGGGGTGCCCGTGCCGCAGGACCGGCCCGCCATGCCGCCGGAGGGACACGCCGACGACCGCCGCGGCGCCGAGCGGCGCTTCGGGCAGTACGCGCGGATCCCCGGCAGCGCGCCTTTGGCCTCCCCTCCCCCGCGCGCCCCGGCGGCGATCCACGGGCGGATGGGGATCTTCGACGACCTGGACTCCGCCACCGCCGCCGCGACCCGGGCCTTCGAGGAGTGGCAGCGCACCTCGGTGGAGACGCGGAACGTCGTCATCGAGGCGATGCGGCAGACGACCCGCGACCTCTCGCCGGAGCTCGCCGAGCTGGCGGTCCGGGAGACGGGGCTGGGGAACGTCAAGGACAAGATCCAGAAGAACCTGCTCTGCGCCAACAAGACGCCGGGGACCGAGATCCTCAAGCCGGTCGCCTGGTCCGGCGATCACGGGATCGCGATCCTGGAGCGGGCGCCGTTCGGGGTCATCGGCTCGATCACCCCGACCACCAACCCCACCGAGACGATCATCAACAACGGGATCGGGATGATCGCCGGCGGCAACTCGGTGGTGTTCAACGTCCACCCCAGCGCCAAGGGCGTCTCCGCCTACTTCATCCACCGGCTCAACGAGGCCATCGTCGCCGCCGGGGGACCGGCGAACCTGCTCTCGGCCCTGGCGGAGCCGACCATCGACTCGGCGCAGGCGCTGATGAAGCACAAGAACGTGCGCCTGCTGGTGGTCACCGGCGGCCCGGCGGTGGTGAAGGCGGCGATGAACTCGGGCAAGCGCGCCATCGCCGCCGGCCCGGGCAACCCGCCGGCGGTGGTGGACGAGACGGCGCACGTGGAGAAGGCGGGGCGCGACATCGTCAACGGCGCCTCCTTCGACAACAACATCGTCTGCATCGTGGAGAAGGAGGTCTTCGCCGTCGACGAGATCGCCGACCGGCTGAAGAAGGTGATGGTGCAGAACGGCGCCTTCGAGGTGACCGGGCCGGCGATCCACCGGCTGGAGAAGATGGTGGTGGTCGACGGCCACCCGAACAAGGAGTGGGTGGGCAAGGACGCGGTGAAGATCGCCGAGGCGGCGGGGATCCGGGCGCCGCAGGGGACGCGGCTGCTGTTCGCCGAGGTGGACCCGACGCACCCCTTCGTCCAGGCGGAGCTGCTGATGCCGGTGATCGGGTTCGTGCGGCAGCCCACGGTGGAGGACGCCATCGCCGCCGCGGTGCAGGCGGAGCACGGGTTCGGGCACACCGCCACCATGCACTCCACCAGCCTCGACCACCTGCACGCGATGGCGCGGATCATCAACACCTCGATCTTCGTGAAGAACGGCCCGTCGTACGCGGGGCTGGGCTTCACCGGCGAGGGCTACACCAGCTTCACCATCGCCTCGCCGACCGGCGAGGGGCTCACCACCGCGCTCTCCTTCACGCGCGAGCGGCGCTGCACGCTGAAGGACTACTTCCGGATCGTCTGAGTGGCCCTCCCCCCCGTCACCACAGGCGATCTGCCGGGCCCCGCACTCGCGCTGATCGAGCTGGAGTCGATCGCCCGCGGGATGATCGCCGCCGACGCGCTGCTGAAGCGGGCGCCGGTGTCGATCGCGCTGGCGGAGGCGATCACCCCGGGCAAGTACCTGCTGCTCTTCTCCGGCGGGGTCGCCGAGGTGCAGGAGTCGTTCGCCGCCGGGCTGGAGGTGGCGGGGACGGCGCTGCTCGACAAGCTGCTCCTGCCGGTGGCGGCGCGGAGCCTGGTGGACGGGCTCCGGGGGAAGCTCCACGGGGGCCAGGGCGAGAGCGTCGGGATCGTCGAGACGCACACCGTGGCGTCGGCGCTGCTGGCGGCGGACAGCGCGCTCAAGGGCGCGGACGTCCGGCTCACGCAGCTCCACCTGGCGCGCGGGATCGGGGGGAAGGGCTACTTCGTCCTCACCGGGGAGCTGCACCAGGTGGAGGCGGGGCTCCAGGCGGCGGCGGCGGCCATCGAGGCGCGCCTGCTCGTGGGCACCGAGCTCCTCCAGCGCCCGCACCCCGAGCTGCGCGGCCCGGTGCTCTGAAGGCCGCCCGGCCCAACCGTGGCCGGCGCCTCAGGGCCCGTCCGGCAGCGACAGCGATCGCGAGAGCCAGCGGATGCGCTCGGCTGCCGCGCCCGCGTCGTCCATGCGGTGCGTCGTCTCGTAGAAGTGCAGCTCCTTGGGGTCGCCCGCTGCATTGAAGAACGAGCGCGCCGAGGCGCCGGACACGTACGGGTCCTTGTTCGAGAACTGGAACAGGACCGGGCGCGGCGCCAGCTCTCCAATGAACCGGATCGGGTCCAGCTCCGCCATCTGCCGGAGGTAGGCCGCCTTGTCCTTCGGCGGCGCGCCGCCGAGGAGGAACCAGTCGCTGAAATGAGGCGCGGCCGCCATCAGCACCAAGGCCTTCGGCCGCGGATCGGCAGAGGCCATCAGCACCCCGTACATGGCGCCGAAGTCGTGGCCCACGTACCCGATCCGCGCCCGGTCCACGCCCGGCTGGGCCACCAGGACGTCCAGCGCGCGCCTCAGATCCCGCACCTGCTCGAGCGATGAGCCGTAATCGTCCTGGCAGGCGCGGGCCTCGAACCAGTGGGGGTCCGACCAGGGCGCGTTGACGAGCAGCGAGACCGCGCCCTTCTTGGCCAGCCCGACGGCCTCGTCCAGGAACTCGGTCCGGTCGCTCTTCTGCTCCCCCAGCCAGTGGACCCAGAGGATGCCGGGATGGGGTGCCGCCCCGGCCTCCGGCACGACGAGGTACGCCTGGAGCTCCCGGCCCGCGGAGCCGGGGAACGCGAGGTCGTGCACCGCCGCGCCCGCCCGCGCCTCGACGCCCAGCTCTCGAACCGCGGGGGCCTTCGGCTCGTAGCCGAACGACGGCCGTTCGGATCGAACGCCGGGCGAGGACGCGCACCCGGCGAGCACTGCCACCAACGCCACGCTAGCTCTCGAGTCTCTCCACATCGGGTAGCTCCAGTTCGATGTTGCGGATCCGGGGATTCATGAAGGCCGCGGCGGTGATCCCGATGAGCCCCAGGCCCAGGGTGAAGATGAGCAGCCCCGAACCTCGCCCGGAGCCCACGCCCATGACCCGGCCCACCGTACCCGCCAGGCGGCCGCCGGGCATCAACAGCGGCTCGAAGATCCGATCCGCCAGGGGACCCGCGAGCAGATACGCGATCGGGGTCGCGGACAGCGAGACCAGCGACTGGCAGGCGAACACCCTGCCCTGGAGCGCCGGCTCGACCTTCCGCTGCCAGATGGCCTGGCTGCCCCCGCCGATGAGCGGCAGCGAGAACAGCACGCCGAACGCGGCCGCCGCGATCAGCGGGACGGAGTGCGGGAGCGCGGCCAGCAGCAGCAACAGCCCGACCACGACGGCCGGGCCCAGGACGCCGTGGATCTGCCGCTTGGGGCCACCCCACACCCCCATCACCAGGCTGCCGGCGAACATCCCGATCCCGCCGACCGAGAGGACGACGCCCAGCATCACCTGGGTGGAGAAGCCGAGCACCAGTGGCGTGATCAGCACCTGCAGCATCCCCAGCGTCAGGTTGACCGAGGCGAAGAACAGCCCCAGCCCCAGCAGCCCGGGGCGCCGGACGATGTACTGCCACCCGGAGGCGACCTCCCGCCACACGCCCTCCCTCGAGCGCCCCGGAGCCTGGGGCGGTTCGGCCCCCCGCGGGACCCGCGTCCCCAGCAGCGTGGCCACGGCGAACACGAACGTGAGCGCGTTGATCACCACGATCCCCGAGATCCCGATCGTCCCCAGCAGGACCCCTCCCAGGACGGGGGCGACGAGCTGGGAAGCCGCCATGGCGAGCTGGAGCAGGCCATTGGCCCGTCCCAGGTGCTCCTTGGGGATGAGCTGCGCGGTCAGCGCGGAGAACGCCGGCCAGCGCAGGGAGGCGAACATGGACGCGACCGAGGTGGCCACCAGGATCCCGCCCAGCCCCGTCCAGCCGGCGAGGAACG
>Ga0316628_100005091_pt1 | contig 10450 bp, 8 predicted proteins | sample OWC_Aug_M2_C1_D5_FD_207648 | JGI IMG/M metagenome (GOLD analysis project Ga0316628, IMG submission 207648) | Wetland soil microbial communities from Old Woman Creek delta, Ohio, United States - OWC_Aug_M2_C1_D5_C | ecosystem: Environmental > Terrestrial > Soil > Wetlands | place: USA: Ohio... | reverse complement strand
ACGGGCCTTCCGGTTGGTAAACTCCATTGAGAAGGTTATCCTCATTTTTGGGAGAGAACAGGTGGAGGACAGAAAATGGTAGCTTATGAATTTTACTTTCATGACGAGACTGGGGAGGAGCATCTTATTGGAATACTCCCAGAAAGAATAACAAAGGAATCCATCCTTAATTGGGTATGGGAGGTTATAGGCTATAACTCAGACCTCAATAGTTTGTATTTCGTTCAGGTAGAAACGTAGGGACTTAAAAAGTAAACCAATATTGAATGTCAAAAACCGAAGCGCAGGATCAGAAATGGTCCTGCCTTTTTTGTTTGTTTCCTTCGGTAATCGTCAACTTCAAAATTACTTGCTACTGAGTGTTTGTAGGCGTACTCGTTAGGCAAGAGGTAATTTGACAGGGTCTATCAGACTAAGTATCGTTTAGAACAATTTATTTTTTCTAAGTTCGACAACGGTATCTTCCTCTGAACTCATTGTTGCTTAGTAGAAAGCGAGGCTGGCGAAGGTGACCACAGACTGGGCCTCCGGTGTAAAGGCCTGGCCATATTTGAGAAGTTTGCCTTCCCTGGCTTCGAGAATCTTGATCATCGAATAGATGGACGGATAGCCACAGATTTTTCTCCGGTCTCTCTCTCTCAAAATCGATGAGAAAAACCCTTCCCCGTCCATCTTCTCCGCATACGCCAACATCTCCCGGTCTTCCTGGGCGATGATTCCGAGGCCATATTCACTCACCCCATCTTGATCCCCAAATTGAAGGCCCATATGTGCAAGATCGGCACTGGCAATATAGCAAACGTCTCTCCCAAGAGTTGAAACAGCCTCCTTCAAGGCATCGAGAAACTGCCCGATGGGTCGCACCTCCATCGGTGAGACTCCCTTCTCGATCGCTTCATGAAATGATCCGCACAGGACAGGGACAATTTTCAGAGAACTGGATTCCGGGTAAAGGTATCGGAGAAAGATACATTGAAACTCGATGGAATGCTCGCTTCGGTGGATTCCCTCATCCTCAAAGAGATCATCGGGGCAACGGGACTGAATGGCCTCGACCAGTTCCTTATCCACATTCAAAGTACCGAGGGGAGTGACGAAGTCTTTCCGCGTGAGACCAAAGAAATTCTTCATCGGAGTGTGGGCTGTTCCGAAGATGATGAAACAAGCGGAAGAATTTCTCTCCCGGATCTCCCGGTGTCCATAGGCATAACAGAAGCCTCCCCTTTGAAAATCGATGTGGGGAACAACCACTCCCTTCAAACCTTTCGTAGACTTCTCCTCCCGAAGAGGTCCCGGACCGTCCGCCCCCTCAAAATAGCCTTCAAGTTGAGTCCTCAATCTATCGGGGTCTGCCTCATAACTCTTCCCGGCAAAAACCGCTTCCCGAAACAAACCCTTCTTAAACGCTTCTTCTTTCTGTCTCAAAGCCTCTTGAAAGCGATTCCCTTCAAGAAAGAGATTTTCGTCCAACTGGCTGATGATCTCATGTAACTTTTCTGTGTATAGGAGCTCCTTAAACCTCCTCATATAATCAGCCTGAATATCCAGGATCGAATGCCGGCCATCAAAGAGGGAAACGATGAAATAAAGAGGGGGAGACAAGAAAAGAGCCTTTTCGCAGATGTTCTCTGGGTCCTGAAGGCAGAGGAGTGTCTGCCCGGAATTCTGGATCGGGAAGATATTTATGTTCCTGAGTTTTGGGTAATCCACGAAGTGGCCTCAGATTAAAACCGCAATGACAGGCATGCTCCGAGAAAGGGGAAAAAATTTTGGGTTTTAGCTAACCGGAGGGCTAAAAGCTTCTCTTTCCGCGCTCCGCGGTTCCGTATGTTTTAGCGCCAGCTCGATGGCCTCGTCCATCCTCTGGATATATTTGAAATTCATCTGATTTCGAATATTCTCAGGAATCTCCTCCAAGTCTTTTTCATTCTTCTTCGGAAGGATGATCGTCTTAATCCCGGCCCGCATTCCTGCCAGGACCTTCTCCTTAATCCCCCCTACAGGAAGGACCAGGCCCCTCAAGGTGATCTCTCCGGTCATGGCGACATCATTTCGAACAGGTCTGTTGGTCAACAGGGAGGTGAGTGCCACAAACATCGTCACCCCAGCCGAAGGCCCATCCTTCGGAATGGCTCCTGCCGGGACGTGAATGTGAATGTCATTCTTTTCAAAAAAGTCCTCCTCGATGCCGAGTTCTTTCGATTTGGATCGAACATAGGCCAATGCCGCCTGGGCGGACTCCTTCATCACGTCTCCCAGTTGCCCGGTTAAAGTCAGTCCCTTCTCTCCTCTCATCTTCGTCGCTTCCACAAAGATGATGTCCCCTCCGGTAGGCGTCCAGGCCAGACCCGTCGCCACGCCGGGATTAGAGGTCCGCTCTGCCACTTCGAGGAAGAATTTGACCGGCCCCAAAAATTTATGCAAATTGTCTGGAACGATCAGCACCTTGTCTTTTATCTCTCGTGCGACATCTTTGGCCACCCCCCGGCAAATGGTGGCTATTTCTCTTTCCAGATTTCTGACCCCTGCCTCTCGGGTATAGGAACTGATGATGGTTTGAAGTGCCGCATCGCTAAATTCGATGAATTCTGAGCTCAACCCGTGCTCATTGATCTGTTTTGGAATCAAGAACTCTTTGGCGATCATCATCTTCTGATCTTCGCTATAGCCCGGGAGTTCGAGAGTTTCCATTCGGTCCCTGAGAGCAGGCGGGACGGTATCGAGCACATTGGCGGTGGTGATGAACATCACCTTCTGGAGATCGAAGGGTACGTCGATGTAATGATCCGAGAACGAGAAGTTTTGTTCTGGATCCAACACCTCCAGCAGTGCGGAGGAAGGGTCTCCACGAAAATCCATCCCGATTTTATCCACTTCATCCAGCATGAAGACCGGATTATTCGATCCCGCCTTTTTGACCCCCTGAATGATGCGACCGGGCAGAGCGCCGACATAGGTCCTGCGGTGTCCTCGAATTTCAGCTTCATCCCGGACGCCACCTAAAGAGATCCGGATGAATTTACGTCCCATCGTCCGGGCAATCGACTTTCCGAGGGAGGTCTTTCCAACCCCTGGAGGACCGACGAAACAAAGGATCGGTCCCTTCATATCCGCCTTCAATTTTCTGACTGCCAGATATTCCAAAATCCGTTTCTTCACCTTTTCCAAATCGTAATGGTCTTCATCTAAGATTTTTTGGGCGTTGTCGATATCCAGATTATCCTCGGTGGTTTCAGACCACGGGAGTTCCGACAGCCAATCCAGATACGTCCTGGCAACGGTATATTCTGCCGAGGCAGGAGGAATCTTGGACAGGCGATCTAATTCCTTTTCGGCAGCCGCCAAGGCCTCGGGTGGCATCTTGGCTTTCTTAATCTTCTCCTTCAGCTCCTTGATCTCCGTGGAATGTTCATCCAACTCCCCCAGCTCTTTCTTGATCGCCTTAAGCTGTTCCCGGAGATAGTACTCCCTTTGGGTTCGATCCATGTCCTCCTTGACCTGCGATTGGATCTTGTTGCCCAACTCCAATACCTGGACCTCTTTGTTGAGGAAGAGATGAACTTTGGTCAGCCGCTCTCGAATCTCGAAGGTCTCCAGAATTCCCTGCTTCTCGGTCGTCGAAATATTGAGGTTCGATGCAATCAGGTCCGCGAGGATGGCGGGCGACTTAATATTCGAAACCATGGTCCCCAACTCGCTGGTCAGGTAAGGAGCCAGCTCCACGGCCCTTTGGAAGAGGTTCTTCAAATTCATCATGAGAGCATCGATTTCCACTCCCTGTACCAACCCCTCGTCGATCACTTCGACCTTTGCTTTGAAATAGGGCTCTCTTTGAATGTACTCCTTCACTTTCATCCTCGAGACCCCCTGGACGATGACTCGTTGGCTCCCGTCCAGTTCCCGAATCATCCTTAAGATTAATGCGGCGACGCCCACCGAATAGAGATCGGTTTCTTTAGGGTCTTCAATTTCAGATCTCTTCTGAGTAATGACCCCGATAATGCGGTCGGAATCCATCGCATCGTCGATCAGCTTGACTGATTTTTTTCTGCCGACCATAATGGGCAGTATCAAATCCGGGTAAAGCACTGTGCCCCTTAGAGGAAGTACGGGTAGCTCGTCAGGGACTACAACCTTATCGTCCTTCCCCTTTTCTTCTCGATCAGCACCCCCCCTTGGTAGAAATATCATTGTTTCCTCCTGTGAAATTAATTAGTTAACCCTTTACGCTTAAAATAATCATCGTTATCTCGGCTGTCAATGTGGGTCACCTTTCTTTGATTCTTAAGGCATTGTTTATACAAGAAATATGCCAAGTTTAATCTTCCTCCATAAAAGAGGAGGCAGTCTATGCAACCTTCTCTTCACGATCGCCATAAGTTTTCCCGCAAACATTACAGACTCCGTTTTCATTGATCGTACCGATACAATTCCCGTCACTACACAACTGACGTTCGGAAAAATCGCTTTCCGCCGGCTCCGCCTCCGCCGCTATCGGACTACCGCACCAGCAGCAATGACGACTTTTCTCGGGGATCTCTCCTTTGCACTCCGGGCAGAGGATAGAGGCCAGTGCCTCGCCACAATGAGGGCACTTCATTTATTCCTCCTCAACATGAAGACTTCTCACAAAACGATCGATGTCCCGTTTATTTCGCCTCAGCTCGTAAAGGAGTTTCTTGGTTCCTTCATCGGGGAAAAGGCGATTCAAATCATAACCCTTTTCAGGGAAAAGGGCATTGAGGTCGATCTCCCGCTTCTTCTCCTCTTCCTGCTCAACTTTTTCCGGTTGTTCTTCCTTCTCTTCCATAGAACCTTTCATCCTATATAGGACAGCGATCCTCTTTTGTCAACCCTCGTTAGCGTTAATTTTCGATTAAGATTGATAAGTTCGGAGTGATTCCTTGAGAGATCGTAGGCATCCATAAGATTACTCCGGACTCCCGACTCTGAACTCCGAACCGGACTTAGAAAGGGCCATATTGAAGTTGATAAAGCCTGAAATAGATGCCTTTTTGTGCCATCAATTCTGTATGGGTTCCGACTTCCCGAACCCTTCCTTTATGGAGAACCACGATCCGATCGGCGTCCTGGATCGTCGAAAGACGATGAGCGATGACAATGGCGGTCCTTCCCTTGAGTAACCTTGTCAGACCTTGCTGGATCAACCGTTCCGTTTCAGGATCGACATGAGAGGTCGCCTCGTCAAGGACGAGGATCTTAGGATTGGTGGACAAGGCCCTTGCAAAGGCTAATAGCTGCCGTTCCCCGGCCGATAGCGCCTCTCCCCCCTCCCCTACCATGGTTTGATATCCATGCGGTAACCGGCCAATAAAATTTTCTGCGTTGACCACCTGTGCCACTTTCCTCACCTTGCTTCCATCGATCTTTTGATTTCCCAGTCGAATATTCTCCTCGATATCTCCGGCGAAGAGAAAAGTATCTTGCATGACCAGCCCGATTTGCAACCTGAGTTGAAGGATGTCCCTCTCTCGAATATCGATCCCGTCGACCAGAATAGCCCCTTTCTCCGCTTCGTAGAATCGTTCGAGCAGGTGCAGCAAAGAGGTCTTTCCGGCCCCCGTCGCGCCGACGATGGCCACCGTCTCCCCTTCACGAACTGAAAAAGAAACGTCCTTGAGGACCTTGTCTTCCCCATTGTACGAGAAAGAAACATCGCGAAACTCGACGTTACCCCTGATCTCTTCTTTCTCAGGAGAGAGAGGCCCGCCCGCGAGTCGCCCCGGCTTCGAAATCTTTCGATCTTCGTCGAGCAAAGAAAAAACCCTTTCGAGGGAGGCCATCGCGGATTGCAGGATGTTATATTTTTCGGAGAGGTCCCGGATCGGCTGGAAGAACATCCGAACATAGGAAAGAAAGGCGACCAGGACTCCGAGAGTGATCATCTCCTGAATCACCTTTCCTCCTCCGTACCAGAGGAGAAGGCCGATGGCTCCGGAGCTCAGGATTTCAACGAGAGGGACAAAGAAAGCATAAATGGATATCTGCTTCATGTTTGCCGAATAATATCCCCGGTTGATTTTTTCAAAGCGCCGGTCGTTTTCACTTTCCCTTCGGAAAAGTTGAACCACATTGATGCCGGAAAAATTTTCGTTAAAAAAAGAATTCATCTGGGCAATCTTAAAACGGATCTCCCGGAACACGTCCCTGGCTTGACGGCTGAAAAAGAGGGTCGTAATAAAGATGAAGGGAATCACAGAAAAAGAGACCAAGGCGAGCTGCCGGTTGAGTTGAAGGAGAAGGATGATGATTCCCACGACCAGAAGAATATCTTTCAAGAGGTTGATGAGAACAGAGGTAAACATCTCATGGATGTTCTGGATGTCGTTGGTCAACCGGGTCACCAACCTTCCGACCGGGTTGCGATCAAAAAAGGAAATCGGGAGCTCCTGAAGATGGGAGAAGACCTCCATCCGGAGGTCGTGCATCATCTTTTGACCGGCCAGTTCCATGGTATAGACCTGAGAGAAGTTTAATCCAAAATTGACGACCAGGATGAGGACAACGAGGAGGGCAATGTGGAAAACCCCTTTTATGTCTCTCCCCCTCAGGGCGTGAAGATCTTCTCTTTTCAATTCTTTCATTCGGTCGATGGGAATGAACCAGTGGGACCCGCTTTTCTCAAAAAGGGAGGGATATTTCTTAAAGATGCCCTCCTCTTGTTCTGGGGGAACCAACAGATAATATCGATTTTCCGTGAGCAGGCCGGATTTCTGGAAAAGGGTCATCTCTTTTCGATCCATTGACCGCAACACTTCCGGCGGGAGAAGAAATGATTTTTTCTCTTTTTTCGGGATCAGTTTTTGACCATACTGATTCCAGAAACGGCGCTCTTCCGGCGTGCCATCTTCCCTTAAGATCACTTCTCGTGCTTCCACAACAATGTAGCGGTCAATCGCCTCTTTGGTCAGGTAAGGGATGAGGAGATCTAAGGCCGCTATGATCATAATGAAAAGGAGGGAAAGAGCCATCAGCCTCCAATACGGCCGTAAGAATCCCCCCAACCTGGCCATCAGCTTCAGGTCGTAAGGCTTCCCTAACTTTCCCTCTTCCATATAGCCGAAATCAGCGTACATTAAGTAAGGACCTTTAGTTCGGAGTTTCAAGTTCGGAGTTAGGAGTTATTTCTCATCTTTTCAAAGATCTCTGCAAAATACTCTCAATCATTCTTACTTCGCGAATTCCAAAGGTTACTGAAAAACCTTTAGGATTTGGAAATCAGACCTTTTGTCATTTATCCGTAACTCTCCGAACTCCGAACTCCGAACTGTTAACATTGTTCTCCTTTTCCAGCTCTTCTTCCAGCTCTCTCTGCCGATAAAGCTCGGCATAGATCCCCCCTCTGGAAAGAAGGATTTTGTGATCCCCCATCTCCACCACCTGTCCCTGTTCAAGAACGATAATCCGATCTGCTCTCCGGAGGGGGGCGATCCGATGGGTGACAAGAATGCTGGTCTTCCCCTTTAAAAACTTATCCAACCCCTCCAGAATCCGTTCTTCTGTTTGGATGTCCACTGAGGAGAGGGCATCATCCAGGACAAAGATAGGCGGGTCCATGAGAACAGCCCGGGCAATGGCAATCCTCTGCCTCTGTCCTCCGGATAGGGTGATCCCCTTCTCTCCAACCATCGTATCCATGCCTTCCGGAAATTCCGCAATCTCATCATAAATCTGCGCAAGTTGCGCAGCCTCTTCAATCTCTTTTTCCGTGGCATCCATCTTTCCAAATGCAATGTTTTCGCGGATCGTATCTGAGAAGAGGAAGGTATCCTGCGGTACGTACCCAATCGATTTCCTTAACACCTCGAGAGGGATTCCATGAATTTCGACCCCATCCAAGAAAAGATGTCCTGGAGGGGGCTCTAAAATCCTTGTCATGAGATTGCAGAAGATTGTTTTTCCGGACCCGGTCCTTCCAACGACAACCAACCTCTCTCCCTTCTCAATCGTGATATGAATGTCCCGAAGCAGAGGATTCCCTCCGTTTCCTGGAGAAAAGCTGAGACCTCTCATTTCGATGCTTCCTTCGAGTAGACCGGACCGGGTGATGCCCGAAGCGTCATAGATTTCCGGGGTCTCCGCAAAAACTCGATTCAAACGGTCCATGGATGCGCTGCCTCGCTGGATCATATTGATCGCCCAGCCCAAAGCCATCATGGGCCAGGAAAGCAACCCGAGGTAGCTCATGAACGCCACGAAATCACCCGTCGAGATTGTTTGAAAGATCGTCAGCTCCCCACCCAGGTACAGGACGATGGCCATGGAAAGATTGGAGAAGAAAAGGATAAGCGGAAGAAACATTCCCCATACCTTGGTGACATTCAAATTTCTTCGGATATAATCCCTGCTTAACTCAGAGAGTCTTTCCCTCTCCCTTTCCTCCAGAACATAGGCCTTGACCACGCGGATACCCGTAATGGCCTCCCTTACCCTTTCGGTGAGGGAGGCGAAGGTCCTCTGAAGAATTTCGAAACGCTGATGGATCGTCCGGCCGAAAAGGAGCGTAATCAGCGTAATCAACGGCATGGGAAGACAGGCATAAAGGGTCAGCTGGGGATGGATATAAATCATAAAAAAGACCGTCAACACTCCAAGGAAGACCGTATCCACCATGAACACGATCCCCATCGAGAGCGACATCCGGACCGCCTCGATGTCATTGGTGGCGTGGGCCATCAGATCCCCTACTCTGGTGCGAGAGAAATAAGAAGGGGAGAGAGTTTGGAGGTGAATAAAAAGGCGACCCCTGAGCGTCTTTTCGATTCGGCGGGCCGCTCCCAAAAGGAAATACCTCCAGACATATCGAAACCCTCCAATACCTAAGGCAAGGATGAGGACCTGCAGTCCGTAGAAGAGAAGGCCGGAGGGAGAAATAACACCCAGAGTAAGATCATCGATGGCGTATTTGATGATCCTTGGAATGAAGAGTTGAAGGACATCAACGATCAGAAGAGCGGTGAGCCCGATCAGAATCCACCGTCGGTTCTCGAAAAAATCATTCCTAAGCGTCTTAAATATCTTCATCTTTCTCGATTCTCTGTTCACTAAACTTTAATAAACCCGTCTTGATAAAGTCAACCCTTCGACTCCCGGGTCTGTCCTCCGACTTCGCTCGGGTTGGATTCAGGGATGGTGAACTTGCTGCATCAAGGAGCCCTCATAGGTCACGATAGAGGAAGGAACTTTAGGGTAGGTTTTTCCGGCAGTCTCTTAGAAAGAAATGTTTGCAGAGATGAAAGGTTAGAACAAAGAAGCCCGTTCGACTCCTCAACCGATCGAAGAAACCCCTCAAAAGGCTCTTTGGTCCAAACGTATAAGAGGCTTTAAGAAAATCAAAAAAACAGAAAAATAGTAGATCAGGTCGGCTTGACTACATTGGTTGCTTGAGGCCCTTTCGGGCCGTTGGCAATCTCGAACTCTACCTCCTCTCCTGCACGAAGAGATTTAAAACCATCCCCCGTAATCCCAGAATAGTGAACAAACACATCGTCCCCGCCAGGTTGCTCGATAAACCCATATCCCTTCTTCGTATCAAACCATTTCACAACCCCTTTAGCCAACTCCTTGCCCTCCTTCTCCAATGTGGTCTTTACAGCGAAATTTGATATCACTAATCAAATTGGTTGTCAAGATTTTTGTATAAACTAACTAGCCAATAAAACGAATGAAACCGAATTTGACGAATAAGATTGAATCTACAGATATTCGGCCAATGAGTGGGCATTAATTGGTTCTATTCACCTAGAACAACCACCGTCGGAAATGAGATTTTTCCTCAATAAATCCCTTCAAATTTCACTTTCTTACTGCTGCCCGTGTAGCTAGGTAGACGCCGAGGAGAATCATCCCCCCGCCCGTCAGGGTGATCCATTGAATCTCTTCGCCTAAAAGAAAATGTGCCCCGATCAAGGTGACCAGCGGCTCCAAATAGAGATACATTCCTACAATGCTTGAATCCTTTTTCTCCAGAGCAGAATACCAAAAAAGATAAGCCAGGCCAGAGCTGAAGATTCCCAAAAAGAGAATGCTTATCCATCCCTGCAGAGAGAGATTGAAGAGGATACTCCATTCCCATTTCAGCCAGGTGAAGGGAAAGATGACGAGGCCTCCCACGATCATAACGGGTGTGATCGCTGCAAGCGGCGAAAATCGTGAGAGAAATCCTCTTCCGCCGACCGTGAAGGCGGTCCATGTCAGCGCACTGACGAGGATCAGGAAATCACCGAAGGTGGAGCCAAAACGAAAGATGGAAATGGAAAACATCCCTTTTGAAATGACCAGAAACACCCCAATAAAACCGAGGAGTATTCCTCCAATCTTTCTCCGGGTGATGGCTTCCCCTAAATAGAAACGAGCTGCGATGGCGATGAAGATTGGCATGATCGCAACAATCCATCCCGTATTGATGGCAGTCGTATAGAGCAGCCCG
>Ga0316628_100005090_pt1 | contig 10451 bp, 2 predicted proteins | sample OWC_Aug_M2_C1_D5_FD_207648 | JGI IMG/M metagenome (GOLD analysis project Ga0316628, IMG submission 207648) | Wetland soil microbial communities from Old Woman Creek delta, Ohio, United States - OWC_Aug_M2_C1_D5_C | ecosystem: Environmental > Terrestrial > Soil > Wetlands | place: USA: Ohio... | reverse complement strand
ACGACTGCGGAGAAATTCATGTAATAATGCAACAATTATATGCCCGAAGGGCACCACTTACAACCGGCCACTGGCCACCGGCAACCGGCAACAGCAAACAATCGAGGCTCCCTGCTCATTGCTCGAACCTCTCCTAAGAACTAAGAGCTAAGCTTCTCTCATAAGAGCTAAGAGCTAAAAAATAAGGAGTAATACAATGAAACGTTTAACGCTTTTAAGTGGTTTATTTGTATTGTTGTTATTGGCGATACCGGCAATGGTGTTAGTGGCAGAGGCCCCGGGTTCGACCGGAATGCAAAGCGATAACGGGGAGAATGGTAGTAAAGTTGAATCTTTCATTAAATTGGCCAGGGAGTACCGTGAAGCCGGGAAATTCGAGGAAGCTCTTAATCTCTTGGATACAGCCCTGGAAAAATTCCCCCAAAAAGAGCACAGAGAAAAACTTCAAAACGAGTGCTCCAATGTCCATTTTTGGTGGGCTGAAAGTTTAGAGAAAAAATACGATTATGCCAATGCCATCAAGCATTATGAAATGGCTTATACCATCGATAAAGATTACCATCCCAAAGACGCAGCAATCGATTTAAATAACATCGGATTTTTGTATTCTGCTCTTGGCCAAAAGAAAAAAGCCCTGGAGTATTATAGAAGAGCATTACCCATCCGGAAAGAAGTGGGGGACCGCGCCGGCGAGGCTACCACTATCAACAACATCGGGATAGTATATGATAGTCTTGGCCAAAAGCCAAAGGCCCTGGAGTATTATAGAAGAGCATTACCCATCCGGAAAGAAGTGGGGGACCGCGCCAGCGAGGCTACCACTATTAACAACATCGGAATAGTTTATGATAGTCTAGGCCAAAAGCCAAAGGCCCTGGAGTATTATGAGAAAGCATTACTCATCCAGCAAGAAGTCGGTGACCGCGCTGGCGAGGCAACTACTCTTAACAACATCGGGGCAGTGTATTGTGACCTTGGCCATAAGCAAAAAGCCCTGGAGTATTTTGAGAAAGCTTTGCCTATCCGGAAAGATGTTGGAAACCGCGCAGGAGAAGCCCTAACTCTCAATAACATCGGCGCAGTTTATTCTGCATTAGGCCAAAAGCCCAAAGCCATAGAGTATTACGAAAGAGCATTACCCATCTTTAGAGAAGTAGGTGACCGCGCCGGTGAGGCAACGGCTCTCTACAGCATCGGGACAGTATATTCTGATCTTGGCCAAAATCAAAAAGCCCTGGGTTACTATAAGAAAGCATTACATATCTATCAATTAGTGGGTGACCACACTGGCGAGGCAAGGACTCTCAACAATATCGGGGCAGTGCATTCTGACCTTGGCCAAAAGCAAAAAGCTCTGGAGTATTATGAAAGAGCATTACCCATACAAAAGGAAGTGGTTGACCCAACCGGAGAGGCAATGACTCTCAACAATATCGGGGCAGTGCATTCTGACCTTGGCCAAAAGCAAAAAGCTCTGGAGTATTATGAAAGAGCATTACCCATACAAAAGGAAGTGGTTGACCCAACCGGAGAGGCAACGACTCTCAACAACATTGGGGGAGTTTATGATGACCTTGGACAAAAGTCAAAAGCCTTGAAGTATTATCAGAAAGCATTGTCCATCTCTCAGACAGCGGGTGACCGCGTCGTAGAGGCCAGGACTCTCAATAACTTCGGAATAGTGTATTCTGATTTTGGCCAAAAGCAAAAAGCCCTGGAGTATTATGAAAAAGCATTACACATCCAGAAAGAGGTGAGGGACAGCACTGGCGAGGCAATGACTCTCAACAACATCGGGTCAGTGTATTCTGACCTTGGCCAAAAGCAAAAGGCCCTGGAGTATTTTGAAAAAGCATTGCCCTTCTTTAGGAAATTGGGACACCGCGCTGGCGTGGCAATGACTCTAACCAACATCGGGTCAGTGTATTCTGACTTTGGTCAAAAGCAAAAAGCCCTGGAGTATTATGAAAAAGCATTAAAAATCCGGAAAGAGGTGAGGGACCGCGCCGGCGAGGCAACGACTCTTAATAATATCGGCCTCGTTTATTCTGAACTTGGCCAAAATCAAAAAGCCCTGGAGTATTATAAAAAAGCATTACACATTGATAAAGAGGTGGGTAACTGCGTCGGCGAAGCAACGACTCTCAACAACATCGGGTTAGTATATTCTAACCTTGGCCAAAAGCAAAAAGCCCTGGAATATTATGAGAAAGGATTACCCATCCTGAAAGCAGTGGGGTACCGCGCTGGCGTGGCAATGACTCTAACCAACATCGGGGCAGTGTATTCTGATTTTGGCCAAAAGCAAAAAGCCCTGGAGTATTATGAAAAAGCATTAAAAATCCGGAAAGAGGTGAGGGACCGCGCTGGCGAGGCAACGACTCTTAATAATATCGGTGCAGTGTATTCTGACTTTGGCCAAAAGCAAAAGGCCCTGGAATATTATGAAAAAGCATTGCCCATCTTTAGGGAATTAGGTCACCGCACTGGCGAGGCAATAACTCTCAACTACATCGGTCTAGTGTATTCTGCCCTTGGCCAAAAGCGAAAAGCCCTGGGGTATTATGAAAAAGCTTTACTCATCTGGAAAGAGGTGGTGGACCGTGCCGGGGAAGCAAGTACTCTTACCAACATCGGGACAGTGTATGATGACCTTGGCCAAAAACAAAAAGCATTGGATTATTATGAAAGATCATTACCCATCCAGAAAGAGGTTGGTGACCGCGACGGCGAGGCAACCAATCTCAACAACATCGGTATAGTTTATGATAGTCTAGGCCAAAAGCCAAAGGCCCTGGAGTATTATAATAAAGCATTGTCCATTTATCAAGCAGTGGGGAACCGCGCCAGGGAGGCGACCACTCTCAACAACATCGGGACAGTATATTCTGATCTTGGCCAAAAGCCAAAAGCCCTGGAGTATTTTGAGAAAGTATTACCCATCTGGAAAGAGTTAGGTGACAGCGCCGGAGAGGCGACCACTCTCAACAACTTCGGGGGAGTCTATTCACACCTTGGCCAAAAGCAAAAAGCCCTGGAGTTTTACCAGCAAGCATTGCCCATTTTCCAGAAAGTAGGGCACCGCACAGGGGAGGCAACGACTCTCGACAACATCGGGATAGTGTATCATTCCCTTGGCCGAAGGGAAAAAGCACTGGAGCTTTTACAGCAAGCATTACTCATCCAGAAAGCAGTTGGGGATCGCACAGGGGAGGCAATTACTCTTACTTCCCTCGGGCTAGTATATTCTGCCCTAAACCAAAAGCAAAAAGCCCTGGATTGTTTTATGAAAGCATTACCCATCCGGAAAGAAGTTGGGGACCGCGTCGGGGAAGCTTCAACTCTCAACAACATCGGTCTCGTGTATTACACTATTGGTCAAATAAAAAAAGCCCTGGATTTTTATCAGAAAGCATTGTCCATCTGTCAGGCATTGGGGTACCGCGCCGGCGAGGCAGCTACTCTCGGAAATATCGGGAGCGTGTATTCCTATCTTAACCAACCACTAAAAGCCCTGGAGTTTTATGAGAAATCATTGCCCATCCGAAAAGCAGTGGGGGATTGCGAAGGGGAGGCCCTAGCTCTTAACAATTTGATGTTTTGCTGGGAAGACCTGAAAAACACACCGTTTTCTATCTTTTATGGCAAACTGTCGGTGAATGCCTATCAATATTTACGAGAAAACTTATCAACGCTTGAGAGAGAGAGTAAGAAAAGTTTTCTTGAAACTCGAAAAGAAACCTACCGCTTTTTAGCTGGATATCTGATCGATGAAGGACGAATCCCCGAAGCTCAGCATGTACTGGATATGCAAAAGGAAAAAGAGTACTTCGAATTTACCGGCAAAGACCAGTCGACTACCCCTACCTACAGTCAAATGGATTTCACTGAATTTGAACAGCAGTGGCTGGATAAATATAAAAAAGTCGCCGAAGACTATTCCACAATTTCAGGGGATTATTATCTCCTTAAAAAGAAAAAGATAAAAAGCGATGAGGAAAAGAAGCAATTGAAAGAGCTTGAAGCGGCCCTTGAAAAGTATCGGAAAGACTATGACCAATACCTGGCGGAATTGAAAGATGCCTTTGATAAATACAATAAAACCGTCGAAAAAGGGACAATACAAACTCCCAATTCCCAGGAACTCCTCAGCGAGCGACAGGCAACCCTCAGGAAATTGGATGAGATGGAAGGCGGGAAGAACGTTTTTCTACATTTTCTTGTCCAGAACGAAAGAATAGCGGTTATATTTACCACCCCCGATTCGCAATTTGTGCGATTTTGCGATGTTAATAAGAAGCAATTGAACCGGTTGATTTTGGAATATCGTGAGGCGATTAAGAGACGAAAAAGTGCGCCGCAAAAAGGAGTGAATATCGATCCCGCGAATAAAACCATCTACGGGAAACTGTATGACCATATTTTTAAATCCGTGGATGTGGAATTAAAGAAATACGGGGCCACTAACCTGATGATCTACCTGGATGGCCTGTTAAGATATATTGCTCTGCCAGTGCTGTGGGACGGTGAAACCTACCTGGTGCAGCGTTACCGGATGGCTTTGTTCACCAATGCCAGTTTCGCCCGAATCCAACGCGAACCCGGAGAGATTAATAAAATCCTGGGCCTGGGTGCCAGTCGAGGAGGAAAGTATTTCGAACCCTTACCCAATGTCAAAGAAGAAATCAAGAACATCGTAAATGATAAAGAAAAAGGTTTCAACGGCCTTATCCCGGGTAAAGCCTTTTTAGACGACGATTTTACCAGAGAGACTTTTGTCAACCAACTCGAAACCGCCGCTTTCCCACTGGTCCATATATCCAGCCATTTCGCTTTCGACAACGGCGAAGAAACCGGTGAAGATAGCAGCGATGAAACAAAAAGCCATCTATTGATGGGAGATGGCAGCCTGATGAACCTGAAAGAAATCCGCGAAAAAGGTAATCTATTTAACCGTGTCGAATTGCTGATGCTGTCCGCTTGCGAAACCGGACGGGGCGATGCCGACGGCCGGGAAATCGATGGTTTCGGAGAACTGGCCCAGCAAAGCGGCGCCCAATGCGTGGTGGCTACCCTCTGGAAAGTCCCGGCCGAAAGCACCAAAGACTTAATGGTGAATTTTTACCGCATTCTCAAAGAAGGTAAAGTAACCAGCAAAATTGAAGCCCTGCGCCAGGCTCAATTGGAACTGGCAGGACTTGAAGATCTCTTAGATAAAAAGCATCCGATAGTGAAAAGAGAAAGCACTAAATATTCCCATCCCTATTGTTGGGGGCCCTTCATCTTGATCGGCAATTGGAGATAGAATCAAATGGATGGAGGGTATCAGATGAAATGTTTCAAGGTGCTTAGAACCGTTATTTTAATCCTGATACTATCCTACATTGCTCTCAGCCAGGAACAAGACAAAACCGCGGAAACGGCGGAAGACCTTATTATTAAAGGAATTGAATTAAAAAATGAGGGTAAAAATAATGAGGCAAATGAGTGTTTTCAGAAAGCAGTGAAGTTAGACCCATCGAAATCGGTCTATATTGAAATTACTGAATTTATTAAAGATGAGAAATTTGAGGAATCCTTGAAAAGAATTGAAGGAAAAAAATCTCAATCTTTATCAAAAAAGGAGCAAAAAATTATTCAAATCCTGCTAGCAGATTCCCATTTCTGGTGGGCTGAAACATTTAGGAAAAACTACGATTCCCAAAATGCTCATTATCATTATGAGGTAGCTTATAATATCGATAAAATATACAGACCAAGAGACTCAGCAATAGATTTGTATTACATCGGAGTCATTTACAACTCTATTGGTCAAAAGCATAAAGCCCTGATATATTATAATAAGGCATTACCCATTCATCGAAAAGTGGGGAATAGGTCAATGGAAGCTACCACGTTAAATAACATTGGATTGGTATACTCCGACCTCGGCCAGAAACAAAAAGCCCTGGAATATTATGAAAAGGCATTACCCATTCGCCGTGAAATGAAAAACCGCTCCGGCGAAGGCACCATTTTGAACAACATCGGAATGGTTTACTCCGACCTGGGACAGAAGCAGAAAGCACTGGAATATTTTGAGAAGGCATTAACGATTAACCGTGAAGTGGGAGACCGTTCAGGTGAGGCCATAATTCTAAACATTATTGGAGATGTATATTCCCTGCTGGGTCCGATTCAGAAAGCCCTGGAATATTATGAGAAAGCATTACCCATTTCCCGTGAAGTGGGAGACCGCAACGGTGAAGCCATAGTCCTGAATAATATTGGAGGGATGAACTCCTTCCTTGGTCAAACTAAGAAATCAATGGAATATTTCGAGAAAGCGTTGTCCATTTCGCGCGAAATCGGAGATCGCTCCGGTGAAATTATAGCCCTGAATAATATCGGAGGAGTATACGATGCACATGGCAAAAAACAGATTGCGCTGGAATATTTCGAAAAAGCATTGAACGTTTCTCGTGAAGTTGGAGACCGCAACGGCGAAGCCATATCTCTAAAAAATATTGGAGGAGTATACTTCTTCCTTGGCCAGAATAAAAAAGCAATGGAATATTTCAAGATGGCATTACCCGTTTCCCATGAAGTTGGAGATCGTTTCGATGAAGCCATGATTCTGAACAGCATTGGGAATGTATATTGCCTGCTGGGTCAGAAGCAGAAAGCACTAGAATATTATGAGAAGGTTTTACCCTTTGCTAGTGAGATTGGAGATCGCTCTCTCGAAGCCACTTCTCTGGGTAATATCGGAGGGATTTATAATGACCTTGGTCAGAAGCAGACTGCACTGGAATATCTCGAGAAGGTATTAACAATTTTTCGTGAGGTTGGAGATCGTGCCGGTGAAGCCAATACCCTGACCGCAATTGGAGATATTTACGCCGACCTTGGTCTAAAGCAGAAAGCATTAGAAAATTATGAAAAATCATTACCCATATTCTGTGAAGCAGGAGATCGCTCTGGGGAAGCCAATAACCTGATCGGCATCGGAGGCGTTTACTACGACCTTGGTCAAAAGCAGAAAGCATTAGAATATTGTAAAAAAGCATTACCCATGTTCTCTGAAGTGGGTAACCGCTCTGGCGAAGCCAATACACTGAATAACATCGGCAGTATATATAATGCCCTTGGACAGAAGCAAAAAGCATTGGAATATTATGAGAGGGTATTACCCATTTACCGTGAGTTGGGAGACCGCCCTGGTGAATGTGTAACACTGAACAATATCGGTAGAGTATACAAAAGACTTAATCAGAAGCAAGAAGCACTGGAATATTATGAGATGGCATTACTTATTTGCCGTGAAATTGGAGATCGCTTCGGCGAAGCTATAATTCTAAATAATATCGGAGGTGTATACTCCTTCTTTGGTCAGAAACAAAAAGCACTGGAATATTATGAGAGGGTATTACCCATTCGCCGTGAGGTGGGAAACCGCTCCGGTGAAGCCGCTACTCTTAACAACATCGGAAGGGCATATGTTGCTCTTGGTCATAGCAAGAAAGGATTTGCGATTTTCTGTAGAAAACAAGCTATAAATTTGCTTCAATATTTGCGACAAAATATTGATACCCTGAACACAGAGACAAAATTAATATACCTGAAAAGTAAAGAGGATACATACAGATTTACTGCATCTTTAACAATTGATTCCGGTAGATTATCTGAAGCTCAACAAATCCTGGATATTCTCAAAGATGAAGAATATTTTGCCTATATCAGAGGGGACCGATCCGCTTATACTCCGGAATATTCCCCTATTGATTATACTGGGTTTGAACGCCACTGGCTTAACCAACAAAATATTCTTATGGAAAAAATATCTTCCATCAGCAGGCCATATTGTATACTTTTCATCAAACCTAATAGAAATCCGGAGGAGGAAAAAAGACTTGAATCGCTAAAAAGAGACCTGGAAAAATCCCAAAAGGAATACAGCGATTTCCTGGCCCTGATGAAAGCTGAATTTGAGAAACATGAAAGCGAGAAAGATCCCGACATTGACGCCTTAGCTAAAAAATCCAGTGTTCTAAAAAAATTACTTAAAGCTCTCGACCAGGAAAATAACGGAAAAAACGTCGCCCTCCACTTCCTTGTCCACAATGACCAGATATCGATAATCATTACCACACCGACCGATCAGACTGTTAAACAATGCCCCCGCTTCGATGGTAAGGTATTTAATGCAATAATTTATAGATATCGCGGTATGATTGAAAAATTTAAAAATCTCCCCAGGGGAGTTAAGATCATACCCTCTTCGGATAGTCAAATAGAAGAATTAAACATACTAAAACGGGCGATTGAAAAAGTACTCTATTACTACATTTTCCAACCTGTCGATCAATATCTTAAAGAATACAGCGCAGTAAACCTACTCGTATCACTGGACGGTGTCCTGCGCTATATTCCACTTGGAGCTTTATGGGATGGAGAGTATTACCTTATCCAGAAATACCGGTTTGTCCTCCTCACTCCCTCCAGCTTAAAACATATCGCTGAAAAGCCGGTTAGTAAAAATAAAATCCTGGGGATGGGAGCCGGTAAAGGCGGGAATGGATTTGCTCCACTTCCCTTTGTTAATAGGGAAATCCGTGCTATTGTGAATGACAATAAAAAAGGCTGTTTAGGTGTCATCAACGGCAATGCCTTAATCGATGATGATTTTACCAGGGATAACATGTTTCACAGATTAAAAAGCAAAATTTATCCCTTTGTCCATATTGCCAGCCATTTCAAATTTAGCCCCGGAGATGAAACCAAAACCCAACTCTTATTAGGCGATGGAACGATTATGAGTTTGATCGATATCCGAAAAGAAGGTAAACTGTTCAATAAAGTAAATCTCCTGGTACTTTCAGCCTGTGAAACCGGTGTTGGAGGAAATGGGGACGAAATCGATGGATTTGGGGAGTTGGCACAACAATGTGGAGCTGAGTGTGTTGTAGCTTCCCTTTGGCCCGTGGCGGATGAGAGCACCAAAGAGTTGATGGTCAGATTTTACAGCCTCCTTAAAAAAGGAAAAGTAACCAGCAAAATTGAAGCCTTGCGCCAGGCCCAACTGGAATTGGCGGGACTGGAGGATTTGTTAAACAAAAACAATCCCCAAACGGATCAAACAACCTCAAAAAGCAATATATATCCTCATCCCTATTACTGGGCTCCTTTTATCATGATGGGTAATTGGAGATAAAAGATGCCCGCGAAAGACACGAATTTTAAAATGGAAAAGAATGTTTTTATGAGATTGCGGAACATGGGCTTAACTGGCTTCATTGGTTTAGTTATTGTGTTGTTTTTAGCCAGGGCTTTTCCGGTTACAGTAATAACGGCCAATCAGGTACAGCAAGCGGAAGAAAAGGAATTGCCACCAGATCAGGTATGGGCCCAAAAAGGGCTTGAATTTTTTGAAAAAAATAATTACCTCGCTGCCATTGAGTGTATCAAAAAAGCATCAGCATTAAATCCCAAAGAAATTTCTATACCACTTATACTATCAAAGTTATATAACACTATCGAAAAATTTCCTGAAGCACAGCAAGTATTGGAGAAAGCATTAGTAGCTTTTACGGATGAAAAATATCAGCAACAAATTCATATAGCACTTGCGGATGTTCATCTTTTTTGGGGGTATAAAATGTGGGAAAAACACGATCATCTCAATGCCGTTAAGCATTTTGAAGAAGCATATAATATCAACAAAAACCTTCGCCCCAAAGATTCGGCAATTGATTTATGCGCCATTGCGAAAATGTATGAAGACCTTGGTCAGAAAGAAAAAGCCCTGGGATATTATGAGAAAGCATCATCGATATTTGTGGCTCTTGGTGACCGTGCCGGTGAAGCCACTATCCTGAGCAAAATCGGAAGCGTATATGATGACATTGGAGAGAAAGAAAAAGCCCTGGACTATTATGAGAAAGCATTACCGATATTTATAGCTGTTAGCGACCGTACCAGTGAAGCAACTATTCTGAATAATATCGGTGCAGTGTATTCTGCCTTTGGAGAGAAAGAAAAGGCCCTGGACTATTATGAGAAAGCCCTACCGATATTTATAGCCATAGGCGACCGTACCAAAGAAGCTATGATCCTGAACAGCATAGGTTACGTGTATAATGCTCTTAATAAAAAAGAAAAAGCCCTTGTGTATTATGAGAAAGCATTACCGATATTTGAGGCTGTGGGTCATCGAGCCGGTGAATCCACTACCCTGAACAACATCGGGAGTATATATGACGATCTAGGTGAGAAAAAAAAAGCCCTGGGCTATTATGAGAAAGCCTTATCACTACGTCGTGCTGTGGGCGACCGGGACGGTGAAGCTACAACCCTGAACAGCATCGGTTCTGTGTATAATGCTTTTGGTGAGAAAGAAAAAGCACTTGGCTATTATGAGAAAGCATTACCGATATTTGAGGCTCTTAGAAACTGGACGGGTGAAGCCGCCA
>Ga0316628_100005089_pt1 | contig 10452 bp, 11 predicted proteins | sample OWC_Aug_M2_C1_D5_FD_207648 | JGI IMG/M metagenome (GOLD analysis project Ga0316628, IMG submission 207648) | Wetland soil microbial communities from Old Woman Creek delta, Ohio, United States - OWC_Aug_M2_C1_D5_C | ecosystem: Environmental > Terrestrial > Soil > Wetlands | place: USA: Ohio... | reverse complement strand
GCCCGACAGTCCCCCGGGAACCATTCCCATCTCCGGGGGAGTTGAAGTCATGAGCCGGACCGAGCCCAAAGACCTTAAGAACCCGGTCTCCCCCACTGCCGCTGCGGTTTCCCAGGGGGAAGGGGCGTACTTCAATTTCTGTGTCCATTGCCATGGTCCCAAGGCGGACGGCAACGGGACCGTGGGCCAAAGTTTTGCTCCCCTGCCCACGAACCTGACCGACCCGCAGGTCCTGGAGCAGAGTGATGGGGAACTCTTTTTCAAGATCAGCCTGGGTTTCGGCCGCCACCCCGCCCTGGCGAGCACGATATCGGAGACAGACCGGTGGGCGATCATCCATTACCTTCGATCGGGCAAGGGGAAATCCTGAAAGGAATGCCTAAAATGCCTAAAATTCGAAATGCCTTAAATATTTTATCCGCGTTTATCTGTGTTCAAAAGAATTTGGAGTCAAAGGCGATAAAGCCCCGTTCCTAATTTTGGGCAATTTTAGGCATTTCGAATTCTAGGCATTTTTTATCTGTGTTTATCGGTGTCCAATTAAATTATGTCTCTTGATTATATAACTCCTTTTCTAATCGGCCTGGCGGGAAGCCTCCATTGCCTGGGAATGTGCGGTCCCCTGGTGATGGCTTACTCGCTCCATATCCGGAGCGCTGAAAAGGAGCCTGTTGGCGGGGCATCGGCCCTCTGGCGAAAAGGAATTTCTCATCATGCGTCCTTTCACCTGGGGAGGATCCTTACCTACGGATTCCTCGGGACGCTGGCGGCCAGCATGGCCCAGCTCGCCGACCTGAGCCGATTTTTCTCCGGGTTCCGCAGCGGGATCACTCTCGGGGGCGGAATCCTGATCGTCCTTCTGGGGCTGGTTCTGTTGAAAGTCGTTCCTGGGTCTCTGTTCTCTCTTCCTTCCGGGCCGAAATCCTTTTGGCAGAAAATTTTGCCCCCCCTCTTCCAATCCCGGCGCCTGACTTCCAAATTCGCTCTGGGGTTGGCTGCCGGTTTTTTACCCTGCATGCTCTCCTGGGCCATGGTGGTGAAAGCCGCAACCACCCAGCAGCCTCTGCCGGGGTTTTTGACCATGGTCCTTTTCGGACTCGGGACGGTTCCCGCTCTATTCCTGACCGGGCTCTCCGCCTCCCTGCTCTCCATGAGGACAAGATTTCTGGGGGAACGGGTGGCCGCCGCCTCGGTCATCGCCATGGGTCTCATATTGATCATCAAAGGGTCCAAGTACTTTGTCTGAATTCTCTTCCCCGGCTTCCATTCCTCCCCTCCCGCGTGGCCAAACCCAAAAGGAGCTTGGCGGTCAAACCTGCGACCTCTGCGGGTTGCCCGCAGGAAGATCGAACATCTCCCCCACTATCGCGGGGGCGATTTACCATTTCTGCTGCCCCGGCTGTGCGCAGGTTTTTTTGATCCTCTTCAACCGCCCGGGGGGTAAGCCGGAGAACTTCCGGGATACTGAACTCTACCGGGCCTGTGTCCGAGCCGGGATGATCCCCAAAAGCCGGGAGGGCCTCCTCTCTCCTGAAGCCGACTCCTTAAAGATCGAAGAACCGAAGTTCCCGCCACCCCTCGACCTCAGTCTCGACCTTAACCTTCAGATCCGGGGAATGTGGTGTCCTGCCTGTTCATGGTTGATCGAAGAAGTGCTCCGGAGAACGCCGGGAATTTTGGAGCCCCGGGTGTCTTTTCTCTCCGACCGGGTCGAGTTGAAGTACCTCCCCCACTTGCTTTCCCCTGCAGAGGTCATGGAGAAGATAGCCAGGCTGGGGTACCATCCATCGCTCCAACTGGAAGGAGAAGCCTCTTCCCGGGAGAAAAAAGATCTGCTGGTGCGGCTGGGAGTTTCAGCCATCCTCGCGGTCAACATCATGATGATATCCTTCGCCCTTTACTCCGGATTTTTCCGGGATCTCCCGGCCGCCGTGGTCGCTTATTTTTCCTATCCTCTCTGGCTGATGGCCACCCTGGCCCTTTTCTACGGGGGGCTTCCCATCCTGCGAAAGGGACTTGCCGGCCTTCTCCACCGGAGGCCCACCATGGAGTCGCTCATCGCCATCGCTTCCTTATCCGCCTATTTTTACAGCGTCTACCGCATGTCCCAGGGCAGTCTCTATCTCTATTTTGACACTTCCTCCATGCTCATCACCCTTGTCCTCCTGGGGAGATGGATCGAGATCCATATCCGGGGCAAGGTGGCTGCCGGGATCACCGGCCTGCACCATTTAACCCGGACGAAGGTTCGGTTTCTGGACCGGGGAGGCGAGAGATGGGTTTCTTCCGATGCCCTGAGTCCGGGGGATTCCTTCCTCGTCTCCGCCGGGGAAAGGGTCCCCCTGGATGGGGAGGTTCTGGAAGGGCGTGGAGATATGGACGAATCCATCCTTACCGGGGAAGCCCGGCCGGTGCCCAAGCGCCCGGGAGAAGGGGTCAAGGCGGGATCTCTCCTGCTGGGCGGGGAAATGAAGGTTCGGGCCACCCGGGTTGGCCGGGAGAGCTCCCTGGGGCAAGTCGCCGCCCTCATGCAAGCCGCCCTGGACATGAAGAACCCGGCGGAGCTTATGGCCGATCGAATCACCCGCTGGTTCGTCCCGGCCATCCTGGCCATGGCCGGGGCTACGTTTTTTTCCCTTTGGCTTCTCTCCTTTCCCGAGGAGGAGGCTCTGCTCCGAAGTCTCACCGTCCTGGTCATCGCCTGCCCCTGCGCCCTGGGAATCGCCATCCCCATCGTGAAGCTGGCGTCCGTGGGGCTGGCCAGGTCCAAAGGGATCCTGGTGCGGGAGCCGGCTGCACTGGAAGCGGCGAAGGATCTCGATGTGCTGGTCTTTGATAAGACCGGCACCCTCACCGAAGGCAATTTCCGCCTCCAGGAAATGGTGACCGACGAAGAGACCGAACCGGGTCAGGCCCTGTTCCTCATCGCCTCGGTGGAAGCTCTCTCCGGCCATTTTCTGGCCCGGGAGACCCTGCGAAAGGCCCGGGAAAAATCTTTGAGGATCGAAAAGGCGGAGGATTTTGAGGCGCTCGAAGGCCGGGGGGTGAAAGGCCGGGTGGGAAGTGTAGATATTTTTATCGGGAACCGAAAGTGGATGGGGGAGAGAAATGTGGGGATTTCCCCCGCTCAGGGGGAACGGGCCCGAGAGGCGGAGGCCCAGGGCAGAACCGTGGTTTTCGCCGGCTGGGGAGGCAGAGTCCATTCTCTTCTTCTCTTTGGGGACTCCCTCCGCCCGGGAATCCAAGAAATGGTCGAGGCTCTTCATGCCCGGGGAATCGAGACCTGGATCGTCTCCGGGGATTCGCAGGCGACGACCCGATCCGTGGCCCACCAGTGCGGAATCCCCGAGTTTCGCGGGGAAACCCTTCCGCAGGATAAAGCTCAGCTGATCAAGGATCTGCAGTCCAAGGGGCGGCGGGTGGGGATGATCGGCGACGGAATCAATGATGCCGCCGCCCTGGCCCAGGCGGACGTGGGGTTTGCCCTGGGGACCGGGACCCGCCTTTTCCAGGAAGCCTCGGACATCACTTTTTTAGTGCCCGACCCGAGCCGGGTGATCGAAGCCTTAGACCTTTCCCGCAGGACGGTGCGCACGGTCCGTCAGAATCTCTTCTTCGCCTTCCTGTACAATTCCGTCGCGATCCCCCTGGCCGTCGCCGGGTGGCTGAACCCCTTGATCGCCGTCTTCGCCATGTTCGCCAGCAGCCTCACGGTCACCGGGAACGCCTGGCGAATGACCCGAGCCAGGGACCCTGAACGGGCCGTGCCTGCATGCCCCGGAATCATCTGGGAATCCTGAAGAAATTAGAAACTTTACCACCGAGGTCGCAGAGCACGCAGAGTCTCTTATCATTCCCCAAGCAACAAGAAAACCCTCTTGTGGGGAAGGGCCCGGGGAAAAATATCCAGCCGGGAAAATTGGCGGTCAACCTTTTTGCAGACCGTGCGTTATAATTGACAGGCAGGAACGAAAGCGTCCATGGAATCGGCCCTGGGTTCGAAGGAAATGATGAATGATTTTTTGGCCGAGGTTGAACGCCGGGCCTTTCAGATGGCCAGATTCGCCACCGGGAACCGTGATGAGGCCCTCGACCTGGTTCAGGAAACGATGCTTCAGTTCGTCCGGCGCTACTCCCTCCGCCCGCAGCAGGAATGGAAAGCCCTATTCTACCGGGTCCTGCGAAGCCGGATCACGGACTGGTACCGTCGAACTTTTGTGCGCCGGAAGATATTCGCCTGGCTGGGCCGCCCCGAAGAAGAGGACGCGGAGGACCCCCTTCAGAGTCTGCCCGATACCGGAAACCCCAACCCCTCTGATCATCTCCTGCGGCAGGAAGATAGGGGCGTTCTGGAGAGAGCCATCCGGGCTCTCCCCGCACGGCAGCAGCAGGCGTTCCTCCTGCGCGCCTGGGAAGGAATGGACTTGAAGCAGACGGCGTTCGTTATGAAATGCTCGGAAGGAAGCGTGAAAACCCATTACTCCCGCGCGGTCCATACCCTGCGCGGGCTGCTGGAGGGCATACGTTCATGAATGCCAAGGATCCCGAAGAGACCTTCTTGGAAAGAGTCCAGGACATCTTGGACCAGGGGACGGAGAATCTCGGAACCCGGACCGAGCGGCGGCTGAAAGACATCCGGGGCCAAGCCTTGCTGGAGGCCGGGGAAAAGCGTTCTTGGCTCTTGCATCCCCGGCGTTGGGTCCTGGTGGGCAGCTTCGCGATGGTAACCCTGGTAGCGGCGGGCTTATTCTTCCTGTTGAGTCCCTCTACCGAGACCCTGCCGGCGGGAGAGATTGAAGATTTGGAAATTATCACCTCCCAAGAGCGGATTGATGTTTATCAGGAGCTGGATTTTTACCGCTGGCTGGGAAGCAAAGACGACTATCTGAGGCCGAACGGGAAAGGTTTGTGACCTTTGAAGGGGAAAGAGCCCGAAAATGAAGCCAGGGGAAGCAGAAGATGAATAAATACTTTTTGATCTTGGCTTTGGGAATGATCCTTTTTTCCACGATCCCATCCCGCGAATCTCTTGCCGGCCCCTGGGATCGGCTCAGCCCGGAAGAGCAGCAGGTCTTGCGGCCCTACAAAGGGCAGTGGGATCAACTGCCTGCCGAGCGGCAGGAACGCCTTCGCCGGGGGGCGGAACGATGGCAGCGCATGAGCCCCGGGGAAAGAAAACAGGCGGAGGAGCGCTTCAAGCGATGGCAGGAGCTTCCTCCCCAGGACCGAGATCTCATCCGCAAACGATACCACGACTTCCGGAACCTTTCCCCCGAGGAGCAGGAAAGGGTCCGTCGCGGGTCCAGGTGGTTCCACGAATTACCCCCCCAGCAGCGTGAAAACCTCCGCGAGCAGTGGCAGAGATCGTCCCCCCCCCGGGAGCGTAGGGACGGTAGGCCCGGCCGGCAGTTTCACAGCCCACCGCGGAAATAGCAATTCAGCCACCGCAACTATCTCTTCTTGAAAATGCCGGGATAAATTTCCACGTGGAGTCGAAGGGTGGACTCGTACGCCCCGTCAAAATCCGGCGGCCTCTTGAAAGTCGCCTCCGCCCGGGTGCCAGGCCCAAGTTTCCCGGGAATGCCGAATTCTGTGAGTCCTTCGCCGGATCCGGGGATTCTTCCGCGAAAATTAAAATCAAGAAAATTCCCGGCTCTGTCAACCCATCCGTCTCCGATGCGTTGTACAAGGCAAAGGACCGTTTGTCCGAAGTGACCCTGCAAGCCGTTCAGTTTCTTAGATCAGGAGGTGAGCCTATCATGAAACGGTGGGTCATCATTGGGTTGTTATTGGCCGGCATGGTTTTCAACTCTGTCTCCCTTTCCTTTGGGGATGACCGGGTGAGGGGACGCTGGGAGGGAGTGGCCATCGGCCTTGGAGCGGTGACGCTCTCCAACCTATTTCATTATGGTTATCCTTCGCCGGTCCTTCCTCCCCAACCTGGGTACCATGGGCCCGTTCATCCTTCTCCGCCTGTAGTGTACCAGCCGGCAGGTCATTGGGAAATCCACCGGGTTTGGGTTCCGGAGCGGCGGGAACACGTCTGGATCCCGAGCCATTATCAGAATGGGTACTGGATCAGCGGCCATTTTCAGGTCCGGGTCTATCCGGGATACTATGAAGAACGGAAGGTCTGGGTTGCTGGCGCAGGTTATTAATGACGCCCCTTTGAAGAGAATTCTTCGGGAGATCCAAGCCGAAGGTTGCAGGCGATCATTTCCCCCGGTAGTATTTCATGGCCTCGGGAAGAAAGGCTTCGATCTCCCGAATGCGCGTCTCCGGAGCCGGGTGCGTGGAGAGGAATTCCGGGGGCCTGCTTCCGCCTTTTTCATTCATCCTTTTCCAGAAGGGAACGGCTTCTCTAGGATCATAGCCCGCCCTGGCCATGAGGGCGAGGCCGATTTTATCTGCCTCGGCTTCCTGGACCCGGCTGTAAGGAAGCAGGACGCCTACCTGGGTTCCCATTCCATAGGCGGACAAGAATAAATCGGTCGCCGCTGCGGGCTGGGTGGAGAGGGCGACGGACAGGGCCACTCCCCCCAACTGGGCCAGCAGCCCCTGGCTCATTCTTTCGTTCCCGTGTTTCGCTACCGCGTGGGCGATTTCATGACCCATGACCACGGCCAGCCCGGTTTCGTCCTTCGTGACCGGCAGGATCCCCGTATAAACCGCCACCTTTCCGCCGGGCATGCACCAGGCGTTGACCGTCTTTGGGTCGTCGATCAGGTTGAACTCCCACTTGTAAGTCCGGATGTCCTCTGCCATTCCTTTTTCCTTCAGAAGCTCTTCGGTAGCCCGGGCAATCCTGCTGCCAGCATTTTTCACCATCTGCACCTCGGCCGAATTATGGGATAGTTTCGATTCCTGTATAACTTTGCTGTACTCCTGGAGGCTCAAGGTGGTCATTTCTTCGTCGGAGACCAGATGGATGGCCCTTCTCTCGGTGATCGGAACGGTGGCACAAGAAAAGAGGAGCAAAACGCCGGCCAAGGCAGCACTCCAAACAATGCCATGATACGGCCTTTTCAAGATGTCGGATACGGTCATGCGGTCAAATCCCCCTTTCCTTCATTTCTTCGGAGGTTGGGGAAAGAATAGTATATGTGGAGTCGTGGGCTCCTGATTCGCCGGAACATGGGAAGGAGCCACCTGCCCTTTACGGCCGAGGCTCTTGATAAACCTGTATAGAGTCCGGGTATCTTCATCTGTGAGGGTGTGGAGGACCCACCAGGGCATGGGAGGCCTGGATTTGAGGAGACGGCTTTTTTTCACCCAGTTGTCTTCGGATAGGTCTGAAATATAGATGCGCAGGTTGGCTGGGTACGTCGTTCCCCAGGGACCACTCCAGCCGACTCGATCCCCCGTCAGCCAATCCTTCTGAGGAACAGTGCCGCCCGATTCTGCAAATCCCGGGGTGTGGCAGTCATTACAGCCGGTGATGATGGTGAGGTATTTTCCCCGCCCACCGTCTTTTTCCTTACCCCCGGATTTTTGGCTGTCAGCTCCCGCAGCTCCCGCAGCCAAAAAAAAGAAGATGGCAATGGCCCCCAGCCACCCTCCCCTTTTGGGCCATGGTATCCGATTTTCCATCTCACCCTCCATTTCAAAATGGGCGTCAGGCCCCTACCGGGTTGCCTTCGAAAAATTCGGTCAGAGAGCCGTCGATTGTGAAACCATTATTGAGGCTACAAAAAGTGTGCCATCCCTCGAAAAGAGAAATTTCTTCTATATTTCGCTGATCTAGTCGTCCCGGATGGAAATCCCTCCCAAAGGAGGACAAGATTGTTTCCCGCACCCCAGGAAAAAATCCTGTTTTACGGGAAACTCTCTTTGGGAAGCGGGGATACCAGAAGAATGAATGCTTCTCTTTCCGGTAGACCTGTCAGGATTTCGCCGTTCTCATCCTCCCCTGATTCCCCCGCAAAAATTGACGCTTTCTTGACGTTTTTGGGGCTCTTTTTGAGGCCCAATTGATTCTCGAATGCTTAAAATATATTGATAGAAAGAAGCAACCCAGAAGCGATTTATCAATCGGATGGACTCAGACTCCAGCAAGAGGTGAAGGATATGGCATTTCTAAAAAATCTCTTATTCCGGCATTCCAAGGGGGTCATGGATTATTTTTCCGATGCGGTGAGGATTTACGCTTTCAAAGGAGAGGAAGATGCCCGCTGGGCGGCCGTTGTTGCGGCCAAAGTGGCCGGGAAAAAACAGAGAAAATTCATGATCGGCCATTTGGCTCAAATGACTTCCAATGTTTTGAAGAATTACCCGAGCCGACCGGCTCGAAAAACCCTCGCTGACCGGATTGTGTCCCTTCGAGAGCAAATCGAATCCAGCAACGGGAATCCCCGGAAGGCTGAAGACAAGCTGTTAAAACTGAATGAGGAATATCTTTACAGCCTTCGCCATGGGGATTCGGCGATTTTCCGACGGAAGCACCCCCAATGCTTCTAAGCCGCCCCCGGGGCTAAAAGACAGAGAGCACAAGAATGGATACCACAAGAATGATTTCCCTGGCCGGTCTGACGATGATTTTCTTTTGGATCTATCTTTCCATCAGAAGGAACCGGAACCTACCCAAGCGCCACGCGGCCGAGAGACTGTTTGAAGCATTCAAAGATGAAATTCAGGGTTTATCGAGTGGGAAGAGAGATGCCTACGAAATCCTGAAGCAAGCTTTCCCCAGGCACGAAGGCGCCTACCTCCACTTTCGGCCCCATCTGAACGGGAAAGTTCTTCAAAAATTCGATGAAGCTTGGCGGGAGTATACCTGTGGCGTAGAAGACCGATCCCCATCCTTTCCAAAAGAGAATTCTGCCCCCGGAAAAGAAGCATTGTTTGAGGAGAGCCGTCAACTGGCGTTGAGGAAGATCTTGGCTCTTCTATCCTTGGCAAGAAAATATTCGCATCTTCCCCCGCGGTAAAATCGAAAGGATTCATTTCTTTATCTGTTTATTGGATTCTTCTTTGATATCTTCGAGGACGATGCCTTTCGCTCGTTTCCCACCCCAGCTCGTGGACCTCTCAAGATTCTTGATGGCCGGCGCGTAGGAGGGGTCGAGAGAGAGGGCCGCACGGTAGTTTTTTTGGGCTTCAATCCGGTCCCCCCGTATCTCCAGGAGTGCTCCCAAAAGATTAAACGCCTCGGGTCGCGAGGGATCGAGAGAGATGGCCTTACGCGCATGTTCGATGGCCGCATCAAAATAACGGTTTCCGATAGATCTTTTGGCGAGTTCAATCGACGAACTATAATCGGCCACCTTCTGCTCATCGAGTTTCTCTCGATCCAGAACCCGAGATACCAGCGCCCGGATGTCTTCGGGGGAAAATGGCTTCGGGATAAAATCCACCGCCCCCAGCTTCATTGCCTCAACCGCTAATTCAATCGTTCCGTAAGCGGAAATCATGATGATCTGGATATCGGGCCGAATCTCCCGGACCTGACGAAGGACCTCCATCCCATCTATCCCCGGCATTCGGAGGTCCAGGAGGATCAGGGTAAAATCCTTTTCCTTTAACTTGGCCAGGGCTTCTTCTCCATTCGTGGTGGTGTCGGTTTCCAGCTGGAGAACCTCCAGGGATTGGGAGAGGGTTAAAAGAATGTTCTTCTCATCATCGACAATGAGGACGGATCTGCCTTTCATGCTCTTTCTCCTTTTCGAGTTTGCTCGACAATGGGAAGCGTGAAGTTGAACGTGCTCCCCGCTCCGGGAACCGAATCCACCCAAATCGTGCCCCCGTGGGCCCGAATAATTTCCCTGCAAATGGCCAGCCCAAGCCCGCTCCTTCCTAATATCTTGTCGCTCTTGACCTGAACAAACTTATCAAAAATTTTGGACTGATATTCATATGGAATGCCAGGGCCATTATCCATGACTGAAATTTGAACAAAGGGGCCGAATGCCCCGGCCGTTAAGCGAACGGCTCCCCCCCCGGGGGTGAAATGCAAGGCATTCGAAATGAGGTTAGTTAACACCCAGGCGATCCGATTCCCGTCTGCTTTTATATCGGGCAAGCCCTCAGGAACCTGGAAAGAGAGGGCGACCTCCTTTTGTTCCGCCGGAATTCGGAAAGATTCAATGGCCTTCTCCAAGAGGGGACGGACAGCATGGGTGGAAAATTCCATTTCCATTTTTCCTGCTTCGATCCTGGATAGGTCAAGGAGGTTATTCACCAGGACCTTGAGACGCTGCAAATCCTCATGGGCTGCGGAAAGAAGCTGCTGTTCTTTCCCATCGAGTTTTTTCGGGGCGCTTTCCAGAAGAAGATCAATACTCATGCCGATACTCGTCAAAGGGGTCCGTAGTTCATGGGAAGCCGTCATCACAAACTCGCTTTTCAACCGATCCAGTTCTGCCAATCGGGTGACATCCCGCAACAACAGGACCACTCCCAGCAGGGAGCCTGTCCGACCAGGAACAGGGGTCACGGAAAACTGGAAATAACGGG
>Ga0316628_100005088_pt1 | contig 10452 bp, 7 predicted proteins | sample OWC_Aug_M2_C1_D5_FD_207648 | JGI IMG/M metagenome (GOLD analysis project Ga0316628, IMG submission 207648) | Wetland soil microbial communities from Old Woman Creek delta, Ohio, United States - OWC_Aug_M2_C1_D5_C | ecosystem: Environmental > Terrestrial > Soil > Wetlands | place: USA: Ohio... | reverse complement strand
GCATCGTCGTCAGCATCATCGTCTGTCTCATTCTGTATCTCATCAGCAAGTTCCGGTAGAATGGTGATGCTGAGAAAATTCCTGCCTCTCCATGCCTGCGTACTCTACGGAACATCCATCAGGAGCACGTATGTATGATGTCGTCGTAAAAAGGTCCGCACTCCTTGTCGCCACACTCGCTTCCTTTTTGACTCCCTTCATGGTTTCTTCGATCAACATCGCGCTCCCCGCCATCGGAGGGGAATTCAAGATGAATGCGGTACTCATGAGCTGGGTTCCGACATCATATATCCTAGCCGCAGCCATGTTCCTCGTGCCCTTCGGCCGGATAGCTGACATCTACGGGCGGAAGCGAATATTCGCCTACGGCATGTGGATATTCACCATTTCCTCGTTTCTGCTCGCCTTCTCAACCTCTGCTGGGGTGCTCATCACTCTCCGTGTTTTTCAGGGTTTCGGGAGCTCAATGATCTTTGGGACCGGCATGGCGATACTGACCTCCGTGTTCCCGGCAGCTGAGCGCGGACGGGTACTCGGGATTAATGTAGCCGCCGTGTATCTGGGGCTCTCTCTCGGCCCTGTCTTCGGCGGCTTCCTCACCTATCAGTTAGGTTGGCGCAGCATCTTCCTTGTGAACGTTCCGCTCGGGATCTTTGTAATATATTTTGTCTCCACGAAATTGAAGAATGAGTGGGCGGAAGCGCAGGGCGAGAAGTTTGACCTGACCGGCTCTCTCATCTACGGTGCCATGCTTGTCGCGCTCATGTACGGTTTCTCTCTTCTGCCGGCAGGGACGGGGATCGCTTTCATCATTGCCGGCATTTCCGGTGTCGTGCTGTTCGTTCTTCGAGAGATGAAAGCGGCGAGCCCGCTTCTGAACATGAACTTGTTCTTCCACAACACGACCTTTGCCTTCTCTAACTTAGCTGCGCTGATCAATTACAGCGCAACGTTCGCTGTCACGTTTCTCCTGAGCCTCTACCTCCAATACATCAAAAGTTTTACTCCGCAGCATGCCGGCATGATTCTAATCTCTCAGCCTGTCGTGATGGCGATTTTTTCGCCTTTTGCAGGCAGGCTTTCTGATAAAATAGAACCAAGGGTCGTCGCGTCCGTCGGCATGGGATTGACTGCAGCGGGACTCTTCCTGTTCACGTCCCTTGGCCGAGATACGCACCTCGGCTTCATCATCACGGGCCTCGTGCTGCTCGGGTTTGGCTTTGCTCTCTTCTCATCGCCGAACACGAACGCCGTCATGAGTTCCATTGATAAGCGTTTCTATGGAGTGGGCTCTGCAACGCTCGGCACTATGCGCCTCACCGGCCAGATGCTGAGTATGGGGATCGCGATGGTCGTTTTTGCACTCCACATCGGGAGTGTGCGTATCACACCAGAATACTATCCGCTCTTCTTGACGAGCATGAAAACGGCATTCATTATATTCGCTGCCCTCTGTTTCGGAGGGATTTTCGCATCGCTCGCGAGGGGAAAGGTGAGGTGACGTATGGACCGCAGAAAATTCCTAAAATTGACAGTTCTAGCAGGCATCGGCGTCTCGATGCCGCCGGAACTGAACGCACTCGCGGAAGCCGCTGAGGCGTCTGCACTACCTGACCTTGTCGTTGCGCATGGCGCATCTCCCGAACAGATCGTGAAGGTCGCCATAGGTGCCATGGGAGGAATCAAGAAGTTCATCTCGCGCGGAGACATCGTGGTTATCAAACCGAACATCGGCTGGGACCGGACACCTGAGCAGGCAGGGAACACGAATCCCGAAGTGGTTGCTGTTGTAGTCAAGCTCTGCTTCGAGGCAGGAGCTAAGAAGGTGAAGGTCTTTGACCGACCGGTGAACGACCCCCGTCGGTGCTATGTCCAGAGCGGCATCGCGCCGGCTGCCAGTGCCTTGGGCGCCGAAGTTGAATATGTGGACGAGCGCAAGTTCAAGGACATGGCGATCAATGGAGAAGCCCTCAAGTCGTGGCCGCTTTATAGCGAGCTCTTTGATGCCGATAAAGTGATCAACATTCCCATCGCGAAACACCACGGTCTGGCGAAGCTCACCATGTCTATGAAGAACTGGATGGGGGTGATGGGCGGATCTCGGCGGCAGATCCACCAGAAGCTTGACGAGAGCCTCGTGGACCTCTCGATGAAGATCAAACCTACACTCACGATCCTTGATGCTGTACGCATACTTACGGCTAATGGCCCGCAGGGCGGCAGCCTCGCGGATGTGAAGAAGCTCGATACGGTCATCGTGGGTATCGACCCGGTCGCGATCGACTCCTACGGTGCCACGCTCTTCGGCATGAAGGGGAGCGACCTTGGTTATGTCCGGATCGGCGACAAAATTGGGTTGGGAAAAATGAATTTAAGCAATCTGAAGATTAAGAAGATACAGGTTTAGCCGGGCTTGGCTAAAAGCTGGAGATTTTATGTTACCAGTGCGAACGATCAAGATGAGCGCGGAAATCTCACATCCAACCTTGCTTGTCGCTTCGTTGCGCGAAATGACGATATCATTGTCCACTTTACATAATTGACTGATAATATGCGTATCTTCACCTTTCAAAATTTTCGCAGAATTACACAGGGACTATTCCTTGTATTCTTCCTCTTTCTGTTCGTTCAGACCGAATCCAAGGGAAATGATGAACTTGGCTATCCGGTCCGGCTCTTTCTGGATTTCGACCCGCTCATCTTTGTGACCACGATCTTGTCCGCCCATGCTGCAGCGAAGGCTTTTTATCTCTCGGTCATCACCATTGGCATCACGATTATCTTCGGCAGGGTTTTCTGCGGCTGGGCGTGTCCGCTCGGCACGCTGAATAACCTCATCGGCTCTGTCAGGAAAAAAGCGGCTGCACACCGGGGCAGGGATTGGTACCGGGTCAAGTATTTTATTCTTATCGGCATCCTCTCCTCGGCCGTATTTACGCTCCAACCTGTGGGGATCATGGACCCGCTCTCGCTCCTCATACGATCATTCTCCGTTAGCGTCAATCCACTGTTCAATTACAGCGTTCGGGCTGTTTTTGACACCCTATTCAGCTCAAACCCGCTCGGCATTGCGGTCGCCACGGAACCGCTGTACTCGCTCCTGAAGAAAACCGTCCTCACCTTCGAACAGTCCTTCTACAACCAGAATGTGCTTATCGGTCTTATTTTCTTGGTCATTCTCGGCTTGAACCTTATCGAGAAACGGTTCTGGTGCAAGTACCTCTGTCCTCTCGGCGCTTTCCTCGGCCTTTTGTCGCGCTTCTCCGTCCTCAAACGATCAGTGAGCGAGGGTTGCACGGAATGCGGAGCCTGCGCCACGGTCTGTCAGGGAAATGCCGCGCCTGACCAGAAGGAGAAGTGGAAGGAAACGGAATGTCTTTACTGCTGGAACTGCGATGACATCTGCCCGCAGAACGCGGTGAGCTTCGGCTTCAGCAAAAAGAAAGCGTCAGCAGCCATGGACCTCGGCAGACGACGGATCATCACATCGGCGTTCACCGGAATAGTCGCAGTGCCACTCCTGCGCGCAACGCCCCTTTCAAGGACGAACTCTCAGAATCCTAGCCTTATAAGGCCGCCGGGATCTCTTGAGGAGAAGGAGTTCCTCAAGAGATGTGTAAAGTGCGGTGAGTGCATGAAGGTCTGCATCACGAATGGGCTCCAGCCGACGCTGTTCGAGGCAGACGTTGAGGGCATCTGGTCGCCGATGCTTGTGCCGAGGATTGGGTATTGTGAATACCGTTGCACGCTCTGCGGTCAGGTCTGCCCTACGGGCGCGATTAAACGTCTGCAGCTTGAGGAGAAAGCCAAGGTCAAGATAGGTCTCGCCATGATCGATAAAGGCCGTTGTCTGCCCTGGGCCCATGCGAGGCCGTGCATCATGTGCGAGGAAGTTTGCCCTACACCAAAGAAGGCCATCTGGTTCGAAGAAGTACGAGTGCGCGACCGACAGGGGAAAATCGTGATGCTACAGCAGCCGCACGTAGACCTGGAGCTTTGCATTGGCTGCGGCATCTGCGAATCGAAATGCCCCGTACTCGGAAGACCTGCGATCTATGTATCAAGCGTAGGAGAGAGCAGGTCAAAGGAGAATCAACTGCTCCTGACCTGAGTTCAAGACGGTCTTTGGAAAACTGGTACTAAATATTTTCTACGAAGCAAACTTATGGTGAGTGAGAAACCGAATTACGTGCTGTATACCACGAACAATTTGTGTAGTTTCTGCACTACCAGGAAAATACTCCCTAAAACTGCGTGTAAAAAACACTTGATTAATAATATAATCTGACGCAATATAATTAAAGCATCAATATGAAAAAAATGATATCAGACGACTATCTTCCCTGCGCTACACCCGGATGTAAAAATACTCCCAGTGATATTACGGCGAAGACCGCGCACGCTATATGCGAATATCAATTGCGGTATAATCCCCGGTTTACTCTAAACCTGGAATGTGAAGTATGTAGAAGACGGACAAAGTATACCTATGAGCAAATTATCAGCCTCATCCCTCCGGAGGGCCGTCCAAAGCCATTGCCTCACGACTATTTCTGGGCATTTATCCTGCTTGAAGTGGATACTTGGAAGGGTGTGGATAATCGTGCATTCGTGGGTGACCGGGTGCTCGTACAACGATTACATACCGAACCAAATAAAACTTGGTATGGTACCCTTAAATCGACATCTCCCTATGCTCCATCATTGATAATTGGAAACTACGTAAAGGGTGCACCATGGGGAAAGTATGAGCAATGTCTTTTTGTTATAGAGGACGGTAACCCGAATCCCGTTCCGCGTCCCGCACCAATTCCTCGAAGCAGCAGTTTTGGTATGTTCTTGTCACCCAAACAGAATGATGAGGAACTGTTGTGCGCAAATATATTTTGCAGTAATCCCTCGTGTAATCACATTTTTAGCACTATGACGTACAAAAAATTTAAGGAATTAGCCAGACGGGACCTCGAGCATGCACACTTATTTGATAAGGACTCGTTGCCAATAGTGATGCTCCAGTGTGATGTTTGTGGAATCTCACGGATTATTGATGAACGATCGTTTGATGGCCTTTTTAAAGAAAAATAAATAGGACAAAGACATCATTATTTTATCGAGCCTTATCAAAAAGATGCATTGATGCTCGGCGTGCCCAAGACTTTATGCTCATTTGACCGTGATCCATGAGAGCTCTGTGAAATCTATGGCAGAGCTCCAAAAACAGCAAGGTTAGCTGAATTATATTATTGTTTATTCAATTAATGGCTTATCGGGCTGCCTCAGACATATTTCCTATTTCGCGTTTATTTTCCACTTAATGATACTTTGCCTCCCTTCACGATCTCCTTCACCTTGTTCACGATCGCCTGTTTCGATATTTCCTCGTAATCCAGGAGCTCATCCGGCTTACCGCTCTTCGGCATCTTACGCACGGCGAGCGAATACACCGGAGCCAGGCGACTTGCGAGAGTGCTGGCTACGGCTTCTCCGATCCCTCCCTCGGCAAAGTGATCTTCTACCGTGATAATCGCGCCGGTATCGCTTGCTGCTTGTGTGAGTGTCGATATGTCCACGGGCTTGACGCTGTAGAGGTCTATCACCCGGATAAGGATTCCCGCTGCCTTCAGTTCTTCATACGCCTTGAGCGCTTCATGAACTGTGATGCCTGCTGCTACGACCGCAGCCACGTCAGCCTTGTTTGATTTTAATATCTTGCTGCCGCCCATTCGGAACACCTCATCGTTCCGGTAAAGGATCGGCGTTTCCTTTCTCGTCGTCCGCAGGTAAGAGATCCCTTTATGCTCAGCCATCTCCTCGACGAGCTTTTCCGTGGATACGGCATCCGAGGGATAGAATACAACGCTATCCAGGAGCGTCCTGAATATGGCGATGTCCTCGAGACCCATCTGGGACGACCCGTCTTCGCCGATGGACACCCCTGCGTGGGACCCGCAGAACTTGATGTTCGCGTGCGAATACTGGCTCATCCGTATCTGGTCAAAGGCTCGGGTCAGAAACGCGGCAAAGGTCGAGACAAAGGGCGTCTTGCCGCGGATCGAGAAGCCGAGGGCCGTGCCGACCATGTTCTGTTCGGCAATGAACATCTCGAAGAACCGGTCGGGATATTTCATCTTGAATATCTCGGCATAGGTCGAGTTGCTCACCTCCGCGTCTAGTACCACCATGTCAGGGAACTGAGGGAAAATACGCTCTAGCGCCGTGCCGTAGGCGTGGCGGGTGGACACTGGCTTCACCGGATCGAACGAAACCGGTTTTGCCTTATGGCCTGTCTGCGCAGGCGGGGTCACGTCGTCCGGCTTTTCTATTTCACCTCTTAACGATTTGTTGACCACACCAAGTTCCCCGAGCGCGCGGGCAAGCTCGTCTTTTTTTAGCGGTTTGCCATGCCAGCCGTTCTTGTCCTCGATGAAGGATACTCCTTTGCCTTTTATGGTCCTGGCGATGACCATGGGAGGTTTATCCTTGGCCTGAAGGGCCTGCTTATACGCAGTCAGTATCTGGGGGAAGTGATGCCCGTCGATGACGATCGGCTCCCAGCCAAAGGACGATACCCGCTCTTTATACACAGAGAGATCATGGCCGTACATGGTTTCTCCGCGCTGTCCGAGCCGGTTCACATCCATGATGCCGATGAGATTGTCGAGCTTGTAGTAGGCGGCGATCTCCATTGCCTCCCACTGCGAGCCTTCTGCCATCTCGCTGTCCCCCAGGAGCACATAGGTCCTGTACGGCAGCTTGTCGATATATTTCGCGTTCATAGCCATGCCCACTCCAATCGAAAGCCCCTGTCCCAGGGAGCCGGTGGCGGCTTCGGTATAGCGGAAGGCCGGCGTCGGGTGCCCTTCGAGGGGACTGCCGAACTTCCTGAAGCCCAGCAGCTCCTGTTCCGTGATTTTGCCCGCTGCGGCCCAGAGAGAATAGAAGAGGGGAGACGCATGGCCCTTGGAAAAGATCAGCCGGTCATTATTCGGGTGACGGGGGTTGTCGAGATTGTATTTGAACGTCCCACTGAACAAGAGCCCGGTCATCAGGTCCGCGGCGGACAGAGACGAGGTAGGATGTCCCGAGCCTGCCTCAGTGGACATGACGAGGCTGTAGTAGCGGATGAGCTTAGCGATTGCTTCAAGGTTATTCATGAGAACCTCCCGATTCCTTGGACGTAATTAACAGGTGAAGAGATTAAAAACAGCAGGAGAAACGGGAACATGGAGGAAGAGAGAGTGAGGACAAAAATACAGAAATTCATTCATTATACCAGCTTCTCCACTTCCCCACTTTCACCTTAATCATTTCTCCAATATATCCAGTAATCCTGTAAAAAAAATTAAGTCAGACCCTGCACCATCTTCTGAATAATTTGTATCACCGGCACAGGATATACTCCGAGCCAGATCAGGATGACTGTGAGTCCCGCGAGCACAGCGCTTCCCGAGAGTGACAGCCTCGGTGTTGCTGTCATTTCCTCTTCTTCGCGCATGTATAAGACGACGATAATGCGCAAATAATAATAAAGTCCAAGAGCGCTATTCACTGTAAGAATGATCACTAGGAGCCAGAGACCTGACCCTATACCTGCCGCAGCGACATAGAATTTCCCAACGAACCCTGCAGTCAGTGGGATGCCTGCTAAGGAGAGCAACATAGCAGTGAAGACGCCTGCCAGCCAGGGTCTGCGCCAGGCAAGGCCACGGTAATCATCCATGCTGTCTGCATCCCTGTCCTTTTCTGATAAAACCGTGACCACACCGAAAGCGCCGAGGGTGGTAATGAAATATGCGCTAAGGTAAAATGCCGCTGCGGTCGCGGCCATGGCCCCGCTTGCAAGCAGTGTCACCAGGATATAGCCGAGGTGCGATATAGAAGAGTATGCCAGGATGCGTTTGACATTGCTCTGAAACAAAGCAAGCAAATTGCCGGTGAACATCGAAGCAATGGCAATGATGGTGAAGATCATGAATATCGGTCCGGAGATAGTGACGCCCACCATACTGAAATAGCGCAGAATGACGGCGAAGACGGCTCCTTTCGAGGCCGTAGACACGAATGCAGTTGCCGGCGCTGGTGCTCCTTCATACACATCGGGAGTCCAGAGGTGGAACGGCACAACTGCAAGTTTGAAACCCAGGCCAATGATGATCATCGCGATGCCGGCTGTGAAAGGCAGGGTGTGAACCCCGGGGGACGCGGCACCGGCAGCGATATGCGTAAAATCCATGCTGCCAGTCTCAGCATAGACCAAGGCCATGCCGAAGAGGATGAACGCAGACGATACCGCGGCAAGGATCAGATATTTAACGCCCGCCTCAATACTTTTGTCGCTGTGACGCAGATAGGCGGCCAAAGCATAAAGCGATACGCTCAGGATCTCGACCCCTAGGAAGAGCGAGGCAAAATGCGTGCTTCCGGCGAGAACGGCGCATCCGAGCGTTGCGAGGAGAAGGAGCGGATAGAATTCTTCGCGGTGGCCTTCGTGGATTTCAAGATAAGAATAGGAAAGTGTGGCAACGACAAAGCTCGCAATGAAGATCAGTCCCGTGTAAAAGAGCCCATAGGGGTCAAGAATGAGCAGCGGAGTTATCCTGCGCGGCATCATGGGAGAGACAATCATAAGAGAAGCCCCCGCAAGGGCGAGTCCTGCAAGGGTCAAAACAGCCGTGAGCTTGTGATCCCGGAAGAAGGCGATCACAAACATGACCACGATTACAGTGGCGGCGATGATGATGAGCGGCAGAAGTGCGGAGAGATCAGAAACGTTCATTGCACTCCTCCTCGTACTGATGTTTGAGTCGAAGAGTTGCTATGCGTGATGCTGTTCAATGCCTGCTCGGACATGTTCAAGAAGGGCTGCGGGTGGAGACCGATCCAGAGTATTACGATGATCAAGACCGCCATCATGCTCGTTTCGCGCATCGAGAGGTCGGGCATCTGCAAGCCTTCCTGTTCCTCTCCGTGGAACACGCGCTGGACAAGCCAGAGCGAATAGATCGCCGAAAGGACAAGTCCTGTTGCCGCAAGCACCGTGATCATAAGGCTCACGCGGTATGAGCCTAGGAGTACCAAAAACTCTGCGACGAAGTTGCCGAAACCTGGAAGGCCGAGCGAGGCCAGAGCGAAGACCAGCCCTACGCTACTCAGGCGGGGAACTACAGACCAGAACCCGCCCATCCTGTCCAGTTCGCGGGTATGGATACGCTCCTGGATCATGCCCACGATGATAAAGAGTGCGCCTGTGCTCACGCCATGGACAAGCATCTGGATGACCGCACCGGAGAGGGCGGTCAGGTTCCCGACGAAGATGCCGAGGAGGACGAAGCCCATGTGGCTGACGCTGGTGTACGCCACCAGTCGCTTCAGATCTGTCTGGCCGAAGGCGAGCACGGCGCCGTAGATGATGCCGATTACGGCGATGACCGTGGCCATCGGAGCGATGGAAGCCGCCGCGCCGGGGAAGAGCGGCAGGACAAAACGCAGGAGACCATACGCGCCGGTTTTGAGCAGCAGTCCGGCAAGGATCACGCTCCCTGCAGTGGGTGCCTCGGTGTGGGCGTCGGGAAGCCATGGATGGAACGGCACTGCAGGAAGTTTCACGACAAAGGCGATGAAAAAACCGAGCATGAGCCACCTTGCCGCCGTCGGGGACAGGGGCGTGCCGAGGAGCAGCGTGTAGTCGAAGGTGTAGGAACCCGTATTACCTCCGTGGATGAAATAAAGACCGAGGATAGACAGGAGCATGAACAGACCGCCGGCCTGGGTGAAGATGAAGAACTTGAGCGAGGCGTATACCCGGTTCTCATGGCCCCAGATGTTGATAAGGAAGTACATGGGGATAAGCATCAACTCCCAGAAGAAATAGAACAGGAACAGGTCGAGTGCCATGAAAACGCCGATGATGCCGGCGAGTATCCAGAGGATGTTGAAGTGGAAGAACCCGACGCTCTCGTGGATCTCGTTCCACGAGCAGATTACGGATATGATGCCGAGGAACACGGTGAGCGCGACTAGCAACAGACTCAGGCCGTCCACAGCAAGATGGAGGCTGATGCCGAGCTGGGGGATCCAGGGGCGGTTGTATTCGATAAACCACGTGCTGCGACCGAGCGCAGCCTCTGTGGAAGGTGCCGGCCAAAAGTACAGAAGCAGGGCCACATCAAGGACGAGAGAGGCGAGCGATATCCATCGAGCCCAGTCGCTGTACTTGTTGCCCAGGAACCAGGCAACCAGTCCGCCCATGAGAGGTATGAGGATCAGCCATGCGAGGATCATAAGTGAGACTCTTTTCTCTTTGTAGACCCTCCCACCAGAGGAGGGGCTATTCATTAACGAAGGAACACCACGATCCCTAAGAACACGACCGCACCCGCGGCAATTCCCATTGCATACCAGCGTATATTGCCCGTCTGGGTAGCGCTCAAGACAGCGTGAAGTATCCGGTTA
>Ga0316628_100005087_pt1 | contig 10453 bp, 9 predicted proteins | sample OWC_Aug_M2_C1_D5_FD_207648 | JGI IMG/M metagenome (GOLD analysis project Ga0316628, IMG submission 207648) | Wetland soil microbial communities from Old Woman Creek delta, Ohio, United States - OWC_Aug_M2_C1_D5_C | ecosystem: Environmental > Terrestrial > Soil > Wetlands | place: USA: Ohio... | reverse complement strand
TTTCTTGCCGGGGAAGAAGGCTGCGCAAACAAAGCGATGGCTGTGCCGGCAGCTTCCCTTTCCTTTCCCGGCATGCGCAACTTGGACCCGCGCCCGCGGCCTTTCGATGTAATACTCTCGATGCCATAATTGTCAGCCGTTCGCCGGGCCGCGCCTCATTGACCGCCATCGTCCACAAATTCGACGCTGTAATTCTGGGAGCAGGGGCGGCGGGATTGATGTGCGCGATCGAAGCCGGAAAGCGCGGACGGCGCGTCGCTGTTCTGGAACGCGCCGGGCAGGCCGGAAAGAAAATTTTAATTTCAGGCGGCGGCCGCTGCAATTTCACGAATCTGCCTTGCGGTCCCGAAAATTTCATCTCCTCGAACCCGCACTTCGCAAAATCCGCCCTGGCCCGGTACACGCCGCGTGATTTCATCGCCCTCGTCGAGAAGCACCGCATTCCCTATCACGAAAAAACGCTGGGCCAGCTCTTCTGCGATCGTTCCGCGGAAGACATTCTCGGAATGCTGGAAACGGAATGCCGGGCCGCGGGCGTGAAAATCGTCCTGGACTGCAACATACAGGAAATCCGCCGCCCGGACGGGTTCGTGGTCCGCGCCGCATCCGATGAGTTTCATGCCCCGGTTCTGGTCGTGGCGACCGGCGGGCTGTCGATTCCGAAAATGGGTGCAACCTCGCTGGGATATGACCTGGCGCGTCAATTCGGCTTGCGCATCCGGCCCACGAAACCCGGGCTAGTCCCTCTCGTGCTCGCGGCCAAGGACCGCGCGGACTATTGCGATCTTGCGGGCGTCTCCGCGGAGGTCATCGCCTCCACTGGCCGGCAATCGTTCCGCGAAAAAATGCTCATCACCCACCGCGGACTCAGCGGTCCGGCCATCCTGCAAATTTCATCCTATTGGGAGGAGCATCGGCCGATTCAAATTGACCTGGCGCCGGATCGCGAAATCTGCGCCGCAATACGCGAGGCAAAAGCCAGAAATATCGCCGCTGCACGTGCCGCTCTGCAGGCCACTCTCCCCAAGCGTCTGGCCACGCGCTGGATGGATTTGCACGCCCCGAGCGCCTGGACCAACCAGGATCTTATTCGGTTGGAACGCCAGGCGCACCAGTGGGCGCTCGAACCTGCCGGCACCGAAGGTTACGACAAGGCGGAAGTCACCGCCGGGGGCGTGGACACGGACGAATTATCCAGCAAAACCATGGAAGCTCGAAACGTCCCGGGACTGTTTTTCATCGGAGAAGTGGTCGATGTGACGGGCCACCTGGGCGGCTTCAATTTTCAATGGGCCTGGGCCTCGGGGGCCGCCGCGGGACGCTCGTTGTAAAAAAATAGGACGCAAGAATCCCCGCCTCTGATCCCTCGCTGTAACTCGGGACAAGAGAGGCGGACTACAGCAATGTCCCTTTATCCATGAGATAATTATAGTGCTCGGGTCTTCAGACCCGGGGAATTTCAATGTTGCGGCTGAGAAAGCAAAGCTAACCTCGCGCCTTCCCAGCCGTCTTATACTATGGAGAACGAGACTGGCACCCCTAGGCCAGAACATCGAAATTTTGCATTGTGTTGAAGGAGAAACCATGAATTCGAAGAAATTTTGGAGAAAGCCGCAAGTCATCCTGGTTGCGATGCTTCTTCTAGCAGGAGTCGCGGGACTTGGCATGGCGCGCGCCGGCCAGAATCTATTTTCGCCCGGCTTACACGCTGCCTTGAAGCTGGCGGACCCCGCCGAAGGTCCCAGCAAGACCGGATTTGCTCCCATGGTCAAGGGAGTTCTGCCGGACGTCGTGAATATTTCCACGTCAAAAGTAATCCGCGGATCGGATCAATCTTCCGAGCAAGATGACCTTCCCCCGTTTTTCCAGCAATTTTTCGGACAGCAGTTTCCGGGCATGAATCCTGGAGACCGCGCGCCGAGGCCCCGCGACCGCCGCGAAAATAGCCTTGGTTCGGGCGTCATCGTGAGCCCCGAGGGCTACATCCTGACGAATAATCATGTAATTGACGGCGCCACAGAAGTCCGCGTCACGCTTTCCGACAGACGCCAGTTGACCGCGAAAGTCGTGGGCACCGATCCTAAAACCGATATCGCCGTTTTGAAGGTCGAAGGAAGCAATTTTCCCGCCATCACCATCGGAGACTCCTCCAAGGTCGAGATCGGTGACTATGCCCTGGCCATCGGAGATCCCTTTGGCGTCGGCCAAACCGTCACCATGGGAATCATCAGCGCCTTGAACCGCGGCAACCTGGGAATCGAGGATTACGAAGATTTCATTCAAACCGATGCGCCCATCAACCCCGGAAATTCCGGCGGCGCGCTGGTGAATGATCGCGGCGAACTCATCGGAATCAATACCGCCATCCTATCCGGTGGATCGGGCGGCAATCAGGGCATCGGTTTCGCCGTTCCGGTGAACATGGCCCGCCAGGTGATGTCTCAAATCCTGGATCACGGCAAAGTCACTCGCGCGTATCTGGGAATCATGGTGCAGGACGTCACCCCGCCGATTGCCAAAGCCATGGGCCTCAAAGACATGCAGGGCGTTCTGGTGGGAGACGTCAGCCCCTCCGGCCCAGCTAGAAAGAGCGGCCTCCAAAGAGGGGACGTCATCCTGGAACTCAATGGCAAGTCCATGACCGACAGCCGCATGTTGCGCAATGCCATCTCCATGATGAAACCGGATTCGACCGTGAAGCTGAAACTCCTGCGAAACGGCAACCCGACCGACGCCACCGTTACGCTCGGTGAACTGCCAACCACGCCGGAACAAGCCAAAGCCGAGGAAGGAAGTTCTCAGGGAGCACTGGAAGGAGTGACTCTGCAGAACCTCGACCTGGATACGGCCAAGCAGCTCGGGTTGCCGGCGTCCACCAGCGGCGTAGTGGTCACGGATATCAGCCCGTCGAGCCCCGTCGCGATGTCAGGCTTGCGCCGCGGGGACGTCATCCAGGAAGTCAACCATCAACCGGTGAAGAACGTTGCGCAGGCCGAAGATGCCATCCGCAAGGCTGGCTCGAACGTTTTGCTGCTCGTCAACCGGCAAGGCAACACGATGTTCATCGGCGTAGCTAAATAACCAGAGGCAGTCCCTGCGATTGCTCGAACATTCCTTGTAGGGGCACGGCAATGCCGTGCCCCTATTTTCTTGTGGCGAAACGTCCGGTCTGCAATACGCGTCCAACGAACGGAATGCAATTGAATGATCTCTCGCCCAAATGAGCCCCCCGAATGCGCCTGCTGCTGAAACGAATACTGTTCGCTGCCGTCGTGCTGCTCGCCGCCATTTATTTAGTTGACTATCTCTCCGTCCGGCATCGCATGGCCGCGCAGAAACAGGGCGACCCGTTCGACGTGGTGACCTATCCGCACATTCTCGAAATTCCGCAAAAGGGCAATCGCGTGGAATACGCCCTGGACGCGCAATCGCCGATGATGTCCGAGGCATGCGTTCATTCCATATTTCCCCATTACGGTTACGTCCCCTGCTGGTACGTGCATCGCACGACGGCAGCGCCGACCCCCATGTTCCTTTTGCCGGCGTTACAGCTGCTCGACCAGAAGCCGCTTCCGGCGCGATTGTAAATGCCGCGAAGCATCTAACCTCGAGTTCTCGAAGCTGCGATGAAAATTCCCGCGTTTTCAGAGACGGGGATTTTTTCTCGCGGCAAGAAATTCAGTCCAAGCCCGATTTTCCAATTTGAACTTTCCTTACGAATCGTCGTCCGACGAATGCCATGCGCTCAAAAATCCCGCAGAATCATTGCATGCGGGCAGGGTTGGGTGTACGTTATCGCTCAGTCGGGGAGTCCAACGGGAAATCCGGGAATCAATGGGACGTAAAAAATATCTCGCCTGAACCTGGAATTCACGGGAATCAAGGATCGTAATCCGGCATTGGCCGTCTGGGAGGAAATCGATGCGCACACGAACTGCAATGATGGTAACCGCCATCTGTAGCTTTTTCTTTCTGTTTCTATTTGGCTATAAAATCCCGCCGGTACAGGGCCAGCCGCAATCCTCGGACACGGCCGGACGCGTTCCGGAAAAGGGCGGGCAGGAGCAGAGCGGGCAATACGAAGTCGTACGAGACTGGCCAAAGCCGCTGACGGCGCTGCCGGGCCATGAAAAGTGGACTTGGGGATCGCCGGAAGGCATCTTTGCGCAGAACCCGGACCGCATATACGTCGTGGAACGCGGCGAGTTGCCGTTTTTGACGCGCATGAAAAATACTCCCATCCCGCAATTCGGGCCGAGCCTTTCTTTCCCCGTGAATCAGGCGCCCATGCGCAACGCCTCGCAGGGTCCGGTGGCCGCCGCGCCGGGCGAAGGCGGAACCGGAGAAACTCCCGGCGGGCCGGGCTTTTTGGGCAAGGACGGCATCGACTACCGCTGGGAACACGTCTTCCTGATTTTGGATCGCCAGGGAAATATCGTCGAGAACCTCTCGCAATGGGACAAAATGTTCAAACGGCCGCACGCCGTTTATATCAACCCATACGATCCGGAAAAGCATGTCTGGGTAGTGGAAGACGCGCGCTGCCAGGTCTATGAGTTCACCAATGACGGAAAGAAAATCGTCATGACGCTCGGCACGGCCAACGAACCCGGTGCCGACGCCAAGCACTTCAACCGGCCGACGTTCCTGGCGTGGCTCCCCGACGGCACCATGTTTGTGGCCGACGGATACAACGGCACGCGCGTCGCGAAGTTCGACAAGAGCGGCGAGTTCCTGCTCGACTGGGGCCAGAAGGGCGATCTCGGAAAAGAAACCCGGCCCGGCTATTTCAATAGCGTGCACGGCATCGCCGTGGACCCGGTCACGCGGCGCGTCTTCGTGAACGACAGGGAAAATCACCGCATTCAGGTCTTCGATGAAAACGGCAAGTTCCTCGATCAATGGCGCACGGGCGATCCGCCGTCGCACGTCTACAGCATCTACATCGGAGCCGACCACAAGTATCTTTGGGGCGCGGATTCCGGCACCTGGAAAATGGTCAAGTGGGACCTGAACGGAAAATTCCAGTACTCCTTCGGGTACGAGGGCGATGCTCCGGGAGCGTTCTGGGGCGTGCACGAATTCTCGGTGGACCAGGAAGGAAATCTGTACGTGGCCGAAGTTTCCGCCGGACGCGTGCAGAAATTCCGCCCCATGCTGGGCGCCGATCCCGCGAAGCTGATCAGCAAGCCGGAATACGTGGCCTGGAAGGATTGACGCGGCGTGAAGCTTGGAACGCGTCTCAGGCGTTCGTGGCTCTGTTGTCGCCGGGATGTGCTGATGTTGTAGCTCACCTCTTCAGAGGCGAGGATTTGATTGCCCGTGGCGAAGAAGATCCCCGCGTCTGAAGACGCGGGCTACAAAAACCGTGACCCGAATGGATGGATGCCAACAAAGCTGGATGGCTTGAAGAATCTTCAGGAAGCCGTGGCCGCGATGCCGCCACGGCTTCCTCTTTTTTTGGGGGTGTGCAATTTTGCCTTCAAGACTCTGCCGGCCATAGCGATTACAATTGGCCAGGAGGTTTCGACCCGATGAGTTGGTTGATCTGGGCTTTGCTTTCCGCTTTCTTTGCGGGCGTCACGGCGGTTTTCGCGAAAGTCGGCGTCCAGGATATCGATTCCAACATGGCCACGGCGATCCGTACCGTCGTCATTCTCGTTTTTGCCTGGTCCATCGCGCTGGTCACCGATCGCCAGCCTCTTTCCGCCATCGGAAAACGCACCTGGATTTTTCTGATCTTGTCGGGAATCGCCACCGGCCTTTCCTGGCTTTGCTATTTCAGGGCATTGCAACTCGGCCAGGTTTCCCGCGTCGCTCCCATCGATAAACTCAGCGTGGTCGTAGCCATCGTCCTAGCGGCAATTTTTCTGCGCGAGCACCTCACCTGGCACCACTACGTCGGCGGCGCTTTCATTTTCGCCGGCGCCGTGGTTCTGGCCTACGCCTGAAGCAGATCCGTGGTCTAAGCCTTCGCGTCTTGCGATGCCGCCGCCCATTTTCCCTGTGCCTTGACGATCAATTCAACCACTTCGCGCACCGCGCCCTCTCCGCCGGAACGCGCCGTGACGTAATGCGCCGCGCGCTTCACTTCCGGCGCGGCATTCGCCACGGCGACTGCCAATCCGACGCGCCGCAAAATCGACAGGTCGGGAAGATCGTCGCCGACATAGGCGACTTCTTTTTCGTCGGTGCCGGTCGCGCGCACAATTTCCTCATACGCTTCTATTTTTGTCACTCGCCGCATATACACAAATTCAATTTCGCATTCGCGCGCGCGCTGGGAGACCGCTGTCGATTCCCTGCCGGTGATGACTCCCGTGCGCAGTCCTGCCACCCGCGCGATCTTCAGTCCTGCGCCGTCGTACGCGCTAAAGCCCTTGATCTCGCTGGCCGTGCCGTCCCGGCGCGACAGCAGCCAGATGCGGCCGTCGGTCAGCACGCCGTCAACATCCATGAGCAGCACGCGAATTTTTTTCGCGCGCGCCGTAACGGCGGCAGTCACGCCGGTGCGATTCGGTTGCGTCTTTTTCGGTGGCAATTGTCCCTCGCCGTCGGAATTGGCCCTGGGCCTGGTAAAAAACGGACCCGGGGTTTCAGTAGCGTAGACTTCAGTCTGCGCGGTTTGAATTGTTGCTGTGCGAAATCGAAACCGCGCAGACTGAAGTCTACGCTACAAAAATCAAACCCTAAAACAGTTCCAGCGTCCACAAATCGTGCAGGTGCACCACGCCGAGCGGTTTGCGTTCCGCATCGATCACGACCAGCGACGTGATCTTGCGATCTTCCATGATGCGCAGCGCGCTTCCGGCCAGTTCCCCGGGAGCGATGGTCTGCGGATTTTTCGTCATGCAGTCGCCGACCACCAGATCGATCGTCGCCGCGCCGCGCTGTTGCATCAGGCGCCGCAAATCGCCGTCGGTCAGCACGCCGGCCAGGCGGCCCGCCGCGTCGACCACCGTGGTCATGCCCAGGCTTTTTTTGCTGATCTCATAGATGACGTCCGGCATCTTCGCCGAAACGTCCACGCGCGGCAGGGCTTCCCCGGCGTGCATCAAATCCTCGACGCGCAAAAGTTTCTTGCCCAGGCGCCCGCCCGGATGCAGCGCGGCAAAATCGCGGGGGCTGAATCCCCTGCGGTCGAGCAGCGCAATGGCCAGCGCATCGCCCATGGCCATGGCCACCGTCGTGGAGGCCGTGGGCGCGAGATTGAGCGAGCACGCCTCTTCCTTTACGCTGACGTCCACCACGACGTCACTCGCCATGGCAATCGTCGAGCGCGGATTCCCGGTCAGCGCGATCATGCGAAGGCCCAGCCGCTTGATTGTTTCCAGCAGTGCGATGATTTCCTCGGTTTCGCCGCCGTAGCTCACCGCCAGTGCCACGTCGTCGCGCATCAGCATCCCCAGATCGCCGTGCACCGCCTCGGCCGGATGCATGAACAATGCGGGGGTCCCGGTGCTGGAAAATGTCGCGGCGATTTTCCGGCCGATCAGTCCCGACTTCCCCATGCCGGTAACGACCACGCGGCCCTTGCAGGACATCAGCAGATCGACGGCCTGCTCGAAGCGCGCATCCAGACGCTGGAGCAGCTCACCGATGGCCTCGGCTTCGATGCGCAGGACGCGCCGCGCGGATTCTAGACTCACTGTATGCTCCAGCCGCGGACGAGCGCGCTGATCTGTTTCAGTTTTCCCAGCAGGGCGGGAAGTTCGTGCAGCGGCAAGGCGTTGGTGCCGTCGGAAAGCGCTTTCGCGGGATTGTCGTGCACTTCCAGAAACACTCCGTCCACGCCCACGGCGACTCCCGCGCGCGCCAGCGGCTCGATGAATTCGGGCTGCCCTCCGCTCGATTTCCCCGCGCCGCCCGGCAACTGCACCGAGTGCGTGACGTCAAAAATTACGGGACATCCAGTCTTGCGCAGGATGGGAAACGAGCGCATGTCCACCACCAGATTCTGATAGCCGAAGGAGGCGCCGCGCTCGGTGAGAATGATTTTTTCGTTCCCCGTTTTCGCCACTTTTTCCACGGCGTTGGCCATTTCCCACGGCGAAAGGAATTGCCCCTTTTTCAGATTCACGACGCGCCCGGTTTTTCCCGCCGCCACCAGCAAATCCGTCTGCCGCGAAAGAAACGCGGGAATCTGCAGCACGTCGGCGACTTCCGCGACAGGATCGGCGTGCGAGACTTCATGAATATCGGTCAGGATGGGAACCGAAAAGGCTTCCTTGATTTTTTTCAGGATGCGCAATCCCTCGGTGAGGCCGGGGCCGCGGTAGGACTCTCCGGACGAGCGATTCGCCTTGTCATACGACGCTTTAAAAATAAACGGCACTTTCGCGTGCGCGGCGATATCCACCAGGTGCTCGGCCATCATCAGCGCGTGCTTCTCGCTTTCAATCACGCACGGCCCGGCGACCAGCACGAGCGGCTCGTTCCCGCCGATGCGGAAATTTCCAATCGAGATTTCACGCGCGGTCTGCATGTCAGGCTCAATGTGAATCGTAAAGGCGGTTCATAGCCTATGCGGGACACGCAAGATTTGCAATGGCAGGAGCGGTGAAACAATGTTTCACTAATTCGACGGCGAAGGCTTGGCCGCCATGGAAATAGCATTGGTATTTGAGGCAGCGCCGCCGCTGCTCTGACGGCGCGCGAGGGCCGCGCCGACGAAGTCATGGAAAAGCGGGTGCGGCGCGAGAGGTTTTGATTTGAATTCCGGATGGAACTGGCATCCCAGAAACCACGGGTGGTCGGGGGCCTCGACAATTTCGACGTATTTGCCGTCGGGAGAGCGGCCGGTGATGCGGAAACCGGCGTCGGTCAGTGTCTTTTCGTATTCGCAGTTGAATTCGTAGCGGTGGCGGTGGCGTTCGCTGACTTCGGTCGTGCCATACGCGCGATATGCCGTGGAATCTTTTTCAATTTTGCAGGGCCACGCGCCCAGGCGCATGGTGCCGCCCATTTCATCGATGCCCAGAAGTTCGCGCAGCTTGTAGATCACGCGGTGCGGCGTCTGCGGATCGAATTCCGTGCTGTCGGCCCCGGCGAGGCCGGAAACGTCGCGCGCGTATTCAATCGTGGCGCACTGCATGCCCAGGCAAATACCGAAAAAAGGAATTTTGTGCGTGCGTGCATACTGGATCGCGTAGACCATTCCCTGAATGCCGCGCTTGCCGAATCCGCCGGGGACCAGGATGCCGTCCGCGTGGCCCAGGCGCGACGCCGCCGTTTCCGGCGAATCGATTTCTTCCGCCTCCACCCACTCGATCACCGTGCGCCGCTTGTGCGCGAGACCGGCGTGGACCAGGGCTTCGCGCAAACTTTTATAGGCGTCCTCGAGCTGCACATATTTCCCGACCACCGCGATGCGCACTTCGCCCTGCGGATTACGCACGCGATCGAGAAGCTCGAGCCACGGCTTCATATTGCGTTCGTAGGCCTGCAAATGCAGCAGGCGCAAAATTTCGTCGTCCAGCCCTTCGTCGGCCAGCGCCACCGGAACGCCGTAAATCGTGTCCATATCGCGCATGGAAATGACGCGCGATTCCGCCATGTTGCAGAACAGCGCGATTTTATTTTTCAAGTCCTGCGGCAGGTAGCGGTCGCTGCGGCACAGCAGCAGGTCCGGCTGAATCCCGATCGAAAGCAGTTCCTTCACAGAGTGCTGCGTGGGCTTGGTTTTCAGTTCGCCGGCCGTGGGGATGAACGGCACCAGCGTGACGTGCACCAGCACGGAATTTTCCGGCCCCACTTCCAGGCGGAATTGGCGGACCGCTTCGAGAAACGGAAGCGATTCGATATCGCCGACGGTCCCGCCGATCTCGATGATGACCACGTCGTTGTCGCCCGCGATCTTGCGAAACGCAGCCTTGATTTCATCGGTGACGTGCGGAATGACCTGCACGGTTTTGCCGAGATAATCGCCGCGGCGCTCTTTCGAGATAATGGATTCGTAAATTCTTCCGGTGGTCCAGTTATTGTCGCGCGTGAGCTTGGCGCTGGTGAACCGCTCGTAATGCCCCAGGTCGAGGTCCGTCTCGGCGCCATCGTCGGTGACGTACACTTCGCCGTGCTGGTACGGGCTCATGGTGCCCGGATCGACATTCAAATATGGATCGCACTTTTGGAGGGTAACTCGGAGACCTCGGCTTTCGAGCAGGCAGCCAATCGACGCCGCTGCCACGCCTTTGCCAAGGGAAGATACAACGCCACCGGTAACAAATATATACTTCGGCCCCATCCGCTCAGTTCCGTCCGCAAAAAAATTACGGGTTACAGAACTGGGTTAAAACCTCCAGGAAGATGTTGGCGTACAACGCATTCTACGGGGAATGCGGGTTGCTGTCAATGCAGCGAAGTCATGCGGTGACGTAATTTTGAGTGTGTAAAAAGAAAGAGGGTGTAGGTTTTGTTGTGACGAGCAACAAAATCTCCGGTAAAGGAGCCTACA
>Ga0316628_100005086_pt1 | contig 10454 bp, 9 predicted proteins | sample OWC_Aug_M2_C1_D5_FD_207648 | JGI IMG/M metagenome (GOLD analysis project Ga0316628, IMG submission 207648) | Wetland soil microbial communities from Old Woman Creek delta, Ohio, United States - OWC_Aug_M2_C1_D5_C | ecosystem: Environmental > Terrestrial > Soil > Wetlands | place: USA: Ohio... | reverse complement strand
GATCGCCTCCGCCCTGGGTTGGAAACCCAACGTGACCCTCGAGCAGGGACTTGCCCGTACCGTGGACTATTTCAAACTTCAATCCGCTCATGGGGCCTAACCGAGCACCGGAACTGTCCAGGTTGCGCGAGGGGAGCCATCTGGCCATCGCGCGGGCGATCTCCATGGTGGAAAACGACAGTGAGGGCGCCCCGGAATTGCTCAGAGGCATCTTCCCCTGGACAGGGCGAAGCTACCGCATTGGCGTGACCGGGCCACCCGGAGCAGGAAAAAGCACCATCACCAGCAAGCTCGCCCGGTTCTATCGCATGCAGGACAAGAGCGTCGGGATCATTGCGGTCGACCCGACAAGTCCCTTCACGGGCGGAGCGCTGTTGGGAGACAGGGTGCGGATGACGGATGTGGAACTTGATGCCGGTGTCTTCATCCGAAGCATGGCCTCCCGCGGGAGCCTGGGAGGCCTCAGCAGAAAAGCAGTCGAGGCGGCCGATATTCTTGATGCTGCGGGGAAGGATGTCATTATTCTGGAAACTGTCGGTGTCGGACAATCGGAACTCGATATTGCGGGCGCTGCCGACACGACCATCGTTGTTCTGGTGCCGGAGTCAGGAGATTCCATTCAGGCGATGAAGGCAGGGTTGATGGAGATCGCCGATTTCTTCGTGCTGAACAAGGCAGATCGCGCCGGCGCCGATCAGGCCGTGATGGCCATCCAGATGATCCTGAACTTCCGGCAGTCGGGCGAATGGAACCCGGACGTGGTGAAGTCTGTTGCCAGCGATGGGATCGGCATCCCGGAAATAGCCGGGAAAGTGACGGAGCATCGGGCCTACCTGGAACGCACCCAGCGTCTTGCCGTGAAGCGGAAAATCAGGCTCGAACGCCGGGTGCGCGAGCTCATTTCAGAAAGGCTGCACGTGGATTTCTGGTCTGATGAACGGGTCGCGCTCCTCCGTCGCCGCCTGGATGCGCTGATGGCATGGGAATCGAGCCCGTGGGATGTGGCGCGCGAGCTCGTCGAGGGTCCCTGAGGGCGTTTGCATTGTCGAAACGCCTCGGATCAGAGGAGGTACCGGCAGGTGGTTGAAAAAGGGAGGAAACGCCATGGCGAACAGTGTTGATGTAATGCAGGGCCCGCGCTTCGAGCTCACCGGGAGTCAGGAAGCAGTTCGTGCGATGGTACGAGAATTTGCCGAAAACGAACTGCGTCCTGTGGTCATGAAGTACGACGAGTCTCAGGAGTTTCCCTCCGAGATCATCCGGAAGCTGGCAGCTCTCGGCTTCATGGGACTGACATGGCCGGAGGATCTCAGCGGCGCCGCGTTGGATGATATCAGTGCCGCCATCGTCGTCGAAGAGCTTGCGCGGATCGATCCTTCCGTTGCCCTCACCGTTGCTTCGCACAACAGCCTCTGCACGGGACATATCATGCTGTTTGGAAATGAACAGCAGAAGCGGCGGTACGTACCGGACCTCGCGTCCGGAAGGGCGCTGGGCGCCTGGGGGCTGACCGAGCCCGGGTCCGGGAGTGACTCAGGGGGACTGAAGACCATTGCCGACCGCGACGGGGACGACTGGGTGCTCAATGGAAGCAAATCATTCATCACCCAGGGATCGGTCGGGTCAACCTATGTGATCATGGCGCTCACCGACCGGAATAAGGGGAAGGGAGGCATCTCGGCGTTCATCCTGGAGAAAGGCATGAAGGGGTTCTCAGTCGGGAAGAAGGAGAACAAACTCGGCATGCGGTGCAGTGACACCGCGACGTTGCTTTTTGACAATGTGCGTGTTCCCGGAAAGAATCTGATCGGCAATCCCGGAGAAGGGTTTAAGCAGGCCCTCCGCGTTCTGGATGGCGGCCGGGTGGGGATCGCCGCGCTTTCGGTCGGCATCGCGCAGGGGGCCCTCGATGCCAGTCTGAAGTACGCGAAAGAACGGCAGCAGTTCGGCAGACCGCTGACAGAGTTCCAGGCGATCCAGTGGAAACTGGCGGACATGGCGACGGAGATTCAGGCGGCGCGTCTGCTTACGTACCGGTCTGCCTGGTTGAAAACGCGCGGTGATGATATCAACCTAGCGGCATCACAGGCAAAGCTTTTCGCGAGCGAAGTGGCAGTCCGTGCGACCGGCGAGGCGGTCCAGATCCATGGCGGCTACGGCTTCATCAAAGACTATCCCGTGGAAAAACTGTACCGGGACGTCAAGCTGATGACGATCGGCGAAGGAACGTCGGAGGTGCAGAAGATGGTCATCGCACGCAACATTCTTGGCGGGAGGTGACGGAGCGGATGGCCCCTATCGGATCGGCGCTTCACAAGACTCCGGCGTTCCAGAAAAATGCGGAGAACCTGCACACCCTGCTCGAGCTTTACCGCACGCGCGGAGAGGCCGTCAGGAGGGGAGGAGGGAGTCAAGCGGTCCAGAAGCTGCATGAGAAGGGGAAGTTGAGTGCCCGCGAGCGCATTGAGCGCCTGATCGATCCGGGGAGCAGGTTTCTGGAGATCGGGCTCTTTGCCGCCTACGATATGTATCATGAGTACGGCGGGGCGCCCTCGGCAGGGACGGTGCTCGGGATCGGCCTTATCCATGGCCGTGAAACGGTGATCGTGGCCAACGACGCCACCGTGAAAGCCGGCGCCTGGTTTCCGATGACCTGTAAGAAGAACCTTCGTGGGCAGGAGATCGCGATGGACAATCGCCTCCCGATCATCTATCTTGTAGATTCCGCGGGCGTCTTTCTCCCCCTCCAAAGTGAGATCTTCCCGGACAAGGAGCATTTCGGCCGGATCTTCAGAAACAACGCAGTGATGTCCTCTCTGGGTATTCCCCAGATCGCGGCGATCATGGGCCCGTGTGTTGCCGGCGGGGCGTACCTGCCCATCATGAGCGACGAAGCATTGATTGTAGAGAAGACCGGCAGCGTCTTTCTTGCCGGCTCGCATCTTGTCAAGGCCGCGATCGGCGAAGAAATCAAGAATGAGGATCTCGGCGGAGCGGTGGTCCACAGTGAGATCAGTGGTGTCACCGACCACAAGGTTGCGAACGATGATGAGTGTCTCAGGAAGATCCGCAGCATCGTGGGCAAAATGGGATCGAGACCAGGAGGCCTCTTCGACCGCGCTCTCCCGCAACAACCGCGCTTTGACCCCGCCGACATTCTTGGCATTGTTCCGCTGGAACGTACCAAGCCGTACGATATGTATGAAGTCCTTGCACGCATCATCGATGGGAGCGATCTGGATGAGTACAAGGCTGGATACGGCAGGACGCTTATTACCGGCTACGCCCGGATTGACGGTTGGGCTGTGGGGATCGTGGCAAATCAGCGCTCGGTGGTCAGGACGCGAAAGGGTGAAATGCAGGTGGGAGGGGTGATCTACAGTGACAGTGCTGATAAGGGCGCGCGATTCATCCTCAACTGCAACCAGAAACTGATTCCGCTCGTCTTCTTCCAGGATGTGACCGGCTTTATGGTGGGAAGCAGGGCTGAGCAGGGTGGGATTATCAAAGACGGGGCGAAGATGGTGAATGCCGTTGCCAACAGCGTCGTTCCGAAATTCACGGTCATCGTGGGCAACAGCTACGGAGCCGGCAACTATGCCATGTGCGGCAAAGCCTATGATCCGCGCCTGATCTTCGCGTGGCCCTCTGCTCAGATCGCGGTCATGGGCGGAAAGCAGGCGAGTGAGACCCTGCTGAGCATCCGTGTGCAGCAGTCGCTGAAGGGTGACCGGGAGCTTACCGGGGAGCAGCAGCAAAAGCTTCTCGACGAGATCAGTGAGCGGTATGAAAAGGAAGCCGATCCGTACTATGCGGCGGCGAGGCTCTGGGTGGACGGGATCCTTGATCCTCTCGAGACGCGGGAAGCGATCTCTCGCGGGATGGCGATCGCGGCGCACAACGCCGAGATTCCCCGCTTCAACCCGGGCGTGATCCAAACCTGACCGACAACGCGCATGGCACCAATCGTTCGTCGGCTTGCGCTGGCGGCCATGGTTGCGGGAGCGGCGGCCGGCAAGATGATCGGACAGGAGAATTACCCCCCGGCGGTGTTTGAGCCGCTGGATCCAATTCCCGAGGCACTCAGTTTCTTCGCCCCCTTGTTCATCCCGAAACTTCTTCAGGATGAATACCGCCTCAGGGACTACATCCGGGGGAAGGAATTTGCCGAATTCCGCTGCGCGTACGGCGACCGCCAGGCTGTGGATGCGATCTTCAACCGTGCATTGCATCTCTGTTGGAACAACACGGGGGAGGCTCTTCTGATCTGCCTGTTGTCCACGATGGACCACCGGTCCTTCGGGGTGGACCTCCCTCTCGTGGGGGCTGTGCTCTGGGTACCGCTCACGTCCGAGTTCCCGGACGAATTCCACGCGCGTGTCAACGCGCTGCCGATCCGGCTGTATGCCGATACCCCGCCGGGTCGTGCCGGAGACCGGGACAAGCTCCAGCATTTCTTCGGGTCGGCGTACTTGACGGTTCTGACCGAATCTCCAGACGCGGCCGAGCGCTCGGGATTGTTCATTGAATGGGGCGAAGAGGAGTTTATCGTCGGCGGCGTTAACGACCCGCGGGATATCCGGGCAGACCGGCAAGGGCAGAAGTTCGCGCTGGGCCTGATGACCAATCTTGATCTGCGCCCGTCAGGCTTCCTCCTTCCCTGACATCAGGAGCATTACATCCGCATATGGAGCTGTTATGAAGACGATTCTGGTGGTTGACGACGACAAAGAGATACGAAGCTGGCTCAAGAAGACGCTGGAGTACCGCCACTACGAGGTTCAAGGCGTCGAGAACGGGCCCGCAGCCCTCGCCCAGATCGAGACCACGACCCCGGACCTTGTCCTGCTGGACATCAAGATGCCCGGCATGGACGGTCTTGTGGTGCTGCAGAAGATGAAGGAGTCGCACCCCGACCTCCCTGTCGTCATGATCTCAGGTCACGGGACCATTGAGACCGCTGTGGAAGCGACCAGGCACGGCGCCTATGATTTTCTTCAGAAGCCTCTGGACCTGGAGAAACTCGTCATTGTGGTCCGGAATGCCCTCGAGCGCAAATCGCTTCTGGCGGAGTTCCGCCAGATGAAAGAAAAGGTGGAAGGGAAGGACGTGATCATCGGGGAAAGCCCGAAGATCAAAGACGTCCTGGCTGCGGTCGAACGCGTGGCGCCGACTGATTCCAGTGTGCTGATCACCGGGGAGAACGGGTCGGGTAAGGAGCTCGTCGCGAAGGCGCTTCATCGCTTCAGCAGGCGCTCGAAAGGTCCGCTCGTGGAAGTGAACTGCGCGGCCATTCCCAACGAGTTGATAGAGTCCGAACTTTTCGGACACGAGAAGGGCTCGTTCACGGGGGCGACGATGCAGAGGATCGGGAAGTTCGAGCTTGCTGACGGCGGGACAATTTTTCTTGACGAAGTGGGAGATATGAGCCTGAACGCGCAGGCGAAGGTCCTCCGGGCACTGGAAGAACGGAAGATCGAGCGGGTGGGGGGCACGAGGCAGATCGCCGTGGACGTGCGCGTGATCGCTGCGACGAACAAGAACCTGGTTGAGGCCATCAAACAGCACGCGTTCCGGGAAGACCTGTATCACCGGTTGAATGTTATCCCCATCCATGTCCCGCCGCTCCGGGAAAGACGAGAGGACATCGCGCTTCTGGCGGCGGCGTTCGCGGAAGATATCTGCCAGCGGAACGGTATGGCGTTGAAAACCTTTTCCCCGGAGGCGCTGAACAAACTGCAGTCCATGGAATGGAGCGGAAATGTCCGGGAGCTGCGGAATATCGTGGAGCGCCTGGTGATCATGACACCGAAGAACGTTATCGAAGCGGATGCGATCAGCTCCGGAGTGCCGGGCAAAGCGAGTCCGGTGGACGAGATGGTGAATGCCGGGGGCACTTTTCAGGAGTTCAAGGATCGGGCGGAGGCGGCATTCGTCAGGAAGCAGCTGGAATTACACGGCTGGAATATCAGCAAGACGGCGGAGGCGCTGGATATTCAGCGGAGTCATTTGTACAACAAGATGAAGAAGTACGGCCTGATGAGAGGCGATGAGACGGAGTAATATTACCTGCTTCCCGAAGGCCGGGAGAAGCGGGCACGGCCAGGGGTTCGCGGTATCGGGATGGCCATCCACTCTGAGGATCCGAGATTCAGCTGGAAATGAGTTCAGAAGTTCTTTTTGGTCGGCTCCGGGTTCCCGGATCCCGTGCAGATTGCCGGAGGCGTTCAAGCAGGAGGTGTATGCACCTTTCCGCGCTGTCGCACCACCTCGTACATCACCAGCGCCCCCGCAACTGAGGCGTTCAACGAACTCACCTTCCCCCGCACCGGAATGCTCACCAGGAAATCGCAATGCTCCTTCACGAGGCGCCGGATTCCTTTTCCTTCATTTCCCACGATAAGCGCAATGGGGCCAGTGTAGTCGCCGGCGGTATAGGGCGTCGTGCCTGATCCTTCCAGCCCCGCAATCCAGAATCGCTCATTCTTCAGTTCTTCAATGGCATTGACGATGTTTGTGACCTCGGCAATTGCCATGTGTTCTGTTGCCCCCGCTGACGCTTTCACGGCTGCCGGTCCGATCGGTGCGGAATGGTGCTTCGGAAGAATGACACCGTGGACGCCGGCGCATTCTGCGGTGCGGATGAGCGCGCCAAGATTCTGAGGGTCTTCAATCTCGTCGAGAAGGAGCAGGAAACCTGGTTCCGACCGTCCGCGGACGGCGAAGATGAGCTGATCCAGGGACAGAAGCTGCTTGCGGCCGGGGGTAAGGGCGACAATGCCTTGAGAGGTGATGTCGTCGGCGAAGGTTCGGAAATCTTCTTTCGGCAGATCCGCCACGGGGATGTGCACCCGCCTCGCAGCATTACGGATCTCGTCGATAATGCCGCCGTGAACCCCATGCAGGAGAAGGATCTTTTCGATCTGCGTGCCGGCCTTCAAGGCTTCCATCACAGGTTTGCGTCCCGCAATCCTGCCGGGAGTGCTGCCACGCGGTTCCATGGGGTGAACTCAGTGTGTAACGGATTCGGATGCCTTCTCCCGCTGCTTCCGGTCCAGGTACAACATGATCAGGAGACCCGCAACGAAGAGAGGAACACTGACCAGCTGTGCCTCCGACAGGCCGAACAGGAGCCGGGGATTAAGACGGAGGAACTCCACCGAGAACCGGAACACGCTGGAAAGCATCAGGTAGATCATGAACAGCTTTCCGTCCGGGTAGGGATTCTTGCGCAACCGCCAGAGAATTGCGAACCCGATGACCCCGAGGATCATTTCGTACACCGGCGTCGGCTGGCAGGGGGTGACCTTGTCGAATTCCGTGTAAGGGTTTCCCAATGGGTCCTTGCCCGCGATGCGAGAGGACAACTCGTCGTAGTGCCACCGTGCGCGTTCTTCAGGGTTCCGCGCGAAATAGTCTGCCAGCGCCCTGGTGGGCTTGTACGTTCCATTGTAATACAGGGTGCCCCAGGGAAGCGTCGTCGGAATTCCGTAGTCGCCATCGCCGGAAAAATGGCATCCGAGCCTGGCTACGCCGTAGGCCAGTATGAGTGCGACCCCGAGTGCGTCAAGAAACCTGAGAATAGGCACCTTTCTCCGCCGGACATAGGTGATGACGGCGATGAGGCCCAGCGCGAACCCGCCGTACCATGTCAGTCCTCCGGGGGAGAAAGCCATCCCGACCGGATCGTTGACGAAGTATTTCCATTCTTCGATCAGGAAGAGGATCTTGGCGCCCGCAATGCCAAAGATGACCGCCAGCACGGTGACGGTACTGGCCATGTTGGGGTCGAGTTTCTTGCGTTTCAGCTCGAGCGAAAGGATGTAGCTCCCCAGCAGAAAGCCTATGCCGAGCATCAGGCCGTAACTGTAGACCTTGAATGGTCCGATTTGAAAAAGGACAGGTATCATAGTTCAGCCCAGGTGCCTCGATCGGTACAAATGTTGATGAATGTGTGGGCAGGCTTGCTCATCAGGCGCACCTGTTGCGGGGCAATACGGACCGAGAACGAATTCACTTTTCCGTCGAGCCCTTCGATAACGACATCGTAGGTCCCCTGCAGATCCTCGTACTCGCGCATGAACCGTGCGTGTCCCGACGCCGGAAGGGAAAGGTGAGGAGTCTTCAGGCCCAGGACGCGGTACTTGATGGTCTTCCTATCGATGGTCTCCTCGACCGAAAGATCGTACCGGAAGCTTGCGAAGGATTTCACTGTCTCGAGGAGAAACAGGGTGGTATATTTCTGACCGCGTTCGTTGAATTGCGGGGTGATCAGCAGGCGGTATTCCAGTTGTTCTGTCGGTTCCTTGCGTGCCATTCAGACCTCGAAGTAGGTCGCCTCCTCCTGCCGGAACATCTCGATGATCTCGCGCGGCGTCTGCTGCACCAGCAGGCGCTTGCGGAAATCCTCCTTGTTCATGAGGCGGGAGATTCTGCTCAGAAGCTTGATATGCGGCCCCACGAGATTGTCTTTTCCGACGAGCAGGAAGACGAGGCGAACCGGCTTCTCGTCCAGGGACTGGTAGTCGATCGGTTCGGCGGTCACGGCGAACGCTGCCACGATGTCCGTGACCGCGTCGGTTTTGCCGTGCGGAATTGCAAAGCCGTTGCCGACGCCTGTGGACATGATCCTCTCGCGTTCGAAGATCGCTTTGCGCACCTTCTCTTTGTCGAGCACCTTCGGGGACACAGCGACAATGTTGATCATGGCATCAATGATGTCATCTTTTGTCTTGCCCTGGAGTCCCGTCACAACAAGATCATCGGTGAGAATGTCGCTGATTTTCATGTAGGTAGTGCTTTCTTATGGTTCGTCGCGCCAATGAATGACTTTCTGTTCGTAATCGTCAGCGACCCGGTCAGCCGCACCCTGGTTGTTTCCTTCGGCGGTGATATGAAAGAGCGGACGTTCCTTGTCCGGGATGAGCAGCGCGGAGATGGCGGGTCCGTCGCCGTCGAAATGGATCTTGACCCCGTCCACCAGATCGCGCCGGAACCGATCGGAATCGCTCATGATCTTGCGCATGACTTTGCCTTTGTATTCCCAGGAGCAATTCACCAGCCGGCGTGCTGTCGCCAGACGCGGAATGCTCTTGTCGACGTCGCCGAGGCTTCTGCCGGTCACCGCCATCATTTCAAGGATCTTCGCGACGGAATACATCGCGTCGGTCGCAAAGAAGAAATCGGTGAACACAAACCCGCCCTTCGTCCCGCCGACGAACCGGACGCGTTTGTCTGATGTCGCCTGCATCATCGCCAGATGGCTGTCCCGGGTCTTGAGCACTTCCACGCCGCGCTGGCGGGCGATCAGGTCCACTTCGCCGGAGGAGGTGATCGGCACGGCAATGACCTTCGTGTCGGGATGGGTTTCCAGGAAGAGCTCGGCCACGATGGCGAGCATCCGCTCGCTGTCCACGGCTCGTCCGTTCTCATCGACCACGGTCAGCTTCTCCCCGCCCGCATCGATGAGACATCCGATGTCATACTTGAGAGACGTGGAAATGTGGCAGAGCTGGTTCACGGAATATTCGTACTCGTTCCGGTCCCGGGTCAGTTTTCTCGGGTCGAGGTGGGCATTCAGCGCGACCACCTGGCAATCGAAGGAACCCAGAATGATCGGAAAAATGGTGGAGGCGATGCCGTTGGAATAGTCGATGACAATGCGGAACTTCTTCTTGCTGATCGCGCCGATGTTCAGCGAGGAGAGGAACTTCTCCTTGTAGGCTTCCGTGGTGCGTTCGGGAAAAAAGATCTGCCCGACCTGTTCATGCTGGGCGCGCGCAAAATCTTCCCCGAAGAACAACCGCTCCACGTTCTTGGTCCGGCTGCCGGGGAGGTCCTTGCCGTTCGCATCGAAGAAGATGATGTCTGTCAGGTTCTTGTCCGTCGGGGAGCGGCGGACGTGCAGGCCGCCCGCTTCTTTTCCGGTGCTGAGCTCATGCCGCAGCAGCGGGATCGAGGTCGCCCGCAGGTCGGAGGTGTTCACGCCTGCCGAAAGGAGACCGCAGATCAACGAACGGTTCATCATCCGCGAGACGTTGTCCGAGTCGCGGCTGGTCACCACGGTCTTGCCGGCCCCGATGAACGCGCCGTAGGCCGCCCCCAGCTTTGCGCCGAACTCCGGGTTCATTTCGATATTGGAAAGTCCCGTGACGCGCGAATCTGTGAATAATTCGCGGAGCCACTTATCTTCCCAGACAAGACTGCGCGTCAGGATTGCCCCTTCTTCAACGACCTTTTCCGGCCAGAGCTTGATGTTCGCGCTCAGATGCGCGCCGCGGCCGATCCAGCACGAATCGCTGATGAACACGTTGTCCGCAATCACCGCGGCGTCGCCGATCGAGGTCTGGTATCCCACGACATCGGCGGACAGCTCGGCGGTGTGCCCGATGACCACATCGTTCCAGATCACCGAGTTGGAGAGGACCGCGCCCGGCCCCACCACGCAGTTGTCA
>Ga0316628_100005084_pt1 | contig 10455 bp, 7 predicted proteins | sample OWC_Aug_M2_C1_D5_FD_207648 | JGI IMG/M metagenome (GOLD analysis project Ga0316628, IMG submission 207648) | Wetland soil microbial communities from Old Woman Creek delta, Ohio, United States - OWC_Aug_M2_C1_D5_C | ecosystem: Environmental > Terrestrial > Soil > Wetlands | place: USA: Ohio... | reverse complement strand
TATCGCTCCGAAGGCGACGGCCTGCCGCGCAAGCTGACGACCGGTTGGCTCGATGGCGCCAGGTTCGAGGACCGGGATTTCGAGTTCGGGAAGGCCTACGGCTACTTCGTCCGGGCCGCCGCGGTCGGGCCGGAAGGGACGGTCGAGAGCGCTGATTCGCCGGCCGCCCGGGTCGTCCCGCGCGATGTCTTCCCCCCCGCCCCTCCCGCCGGCCTCGTCGTGCTCGCCGGCGACGACATCGTCTCCCTCCATTGGCGGCCCGGGACGGAGCGGGACCTCGACGGCTACAGGCTCTGGCGGAGAGAGGTTGCCCGGCCGGCGTTCGCCCCCCTCGCCGAAGGGCTTGTCCGGGAGAACACGTTCTTCGACCGTTCGGCGGTGAAAGGCGTGTCTTACATCTACGGCGTCAGCGCCGTGGACCGGGCCGGGAACGCCAGCCCGCTCGCCGAATCGGAACCCGTCGTCGCGAAGGGAGCGAAGCCTTGAGGATCTACCGGTTCCGCTACCGCAAGAAGATCCTCCAAGGCATCCTCAAAGAGGAATTCCTCTTCCCCATCGTCGGGTCGGTCTTCGGCGACTTCCGCATCGGCACGAGCCCCGTGCCCATCGGCGATGTCCGCGTCCTGCCGCCGGTCCTCCCCTCGAAGATCATCGGCATCGGCCGCAACTATCAGGACCACGCCAAGGAGATGGGGAACCGCTTGTCCGAGGAACCCCTCATCTTCCTCAAGCCGCCGACCGCCGTCATCGGTCACTTGGACCCCGTCGTCCAGCCGCCTTCGGCCGGCCGCGTCGACTACGAGGGCGAGGTCGCCGTCGTCATCCGGAAGAAGAGCCGCAGGCTCGGCGACGATGATCCCGTCGACGACTGCATCTTGGGATACACCTGCTTCAACGACGTCACGGCCCGTGATCTGCAGAACAGGGACGTCCAGTTCACCCGGGCCAAGGGCTTCGACACCTTTGCCGCCGTCGGGCCCTGCGTCGCCACGGGGCTCGATCCGGCCGGCATCCGGCTCAAGACATTCCTCAACGGTAAGCTCGTCCAGTCGGGGACGACCGCCAATCTGATCTTCCCCATCCCGTTCCTGGTCAGGTTCCTGTCCCGGATCATGACCCTCAACCCCGGCGACATCATCGCCACGGGCACGCCGGCCGGCGTCGGGCCCACATCGCCCGGCGACCGGGTGGACGTCCAGATCGAGGGGGTCGGCGTGCTCTCGAACACCTTCACACGTCTGACCTGCAAGGAGGAGATATGAAGCTATTCCTGGATTCGGCCAATCTCGAGGAGATCCGTGAAGTCGCGAGCTGGGGGGTCCTCGACGGGGTGACCACCAACCCGTCCCTCTGTTCCAAGGAGACCGTGACCTTCGAGGACAACATCCGGGCCATCTGCGCCGTCTGCCCGGGCCCGGTCAGCGCTGAGTGCGTCTCGCTCCGCGCCGATGAGATCATCGTCGAGGCCCGGACCCTGGCCCGGATCGCCCCCAATATCGCCGTCAAGGTCCCCGTCGGCCTGGAAGGTCTCAAGGCGGCGAAGACGCTCCACGGCGAGGGCATCGCGGTCAACATGACGCTCATCTTCTCCTCCGGCCAGGCCCTCCTCGCGGCCAAGGCCGGGGCCCGGTTCGTCAGCCCCTTCATCGGCCGCCTCGACGATGTCGCCGAGGACGGCATGGCCCTCATCGAAGAGATCGTCCAAGTCTTCGAGAACTACCGGATCGAGACCGAGGTCATCGTGGCCAGCGTCCGCCACCCGCGGCACGTCATCGAAGCGGCCCTTCTCGGCGCGGACATCGCCACCGTTCCGTACGGGGTCATGACGAAGCTGGTCAAGCATCCGCTGACGGATATCGGCGTCGAGCGCTTCCTCGCCGACTGGAGGAAAGTCAAGAAGTGAGGTTTCACCCTATCTTCCGGATCCGCGAACAGGTCCGGGCCCTCGTCCAGAAGATCCGCAGGGTCACGGTGTTCCTCCTCGTCCTGGGCGTTCTGGCCGTCAGCCTGGTCGTCGGCAAGAACGCCCTGCTGAACGAGGTCCGCAAGGAGGTCCGCAAGACGTTCGCCTACGACCGCCTGGCGCTGTCCTACTTCCCGCCGGCCCTCGTCATCGACAACCTCCGCTCCCTCGCGGGGACGCAGGCCTTCCGGGCCCGCCGGGTCCGGGTCGAGGTCCCTTACCTCTCGATCCTGCGGAACCGCAAGGTCTTGTCCGTGGTCCTCGATTCGCCGGAGCTCCGGCTGAGGCCGCCGGCGAAGGATGCGCCCCGGCCGAAGTCCGTGCGGCCGCTGTCCGTTCTCTCGCTCCCGTTCGTCATAGAACGGGGTCTCATCGAGAACGGCTCGCTCGTCTATGAGGCGGCGGCGGCGACGCTCGAGGCCCGGGGCATCCGTGCGGTCATCACCCAGAGCGGAGAGAGTTTCACCATCCGGGCCGCGGCCGAGCGGTGCGGCTACGTCTACCTCAAGAGAGCCCCGGAGCCCATGGGGGCCCTGACCGTCCTCCTCTCCGGCAAGGGGGAGGACGTGACGGTCAACCGGCTCTCGGTGGAAGGACCCGCCGTCAGCCTCGAGGCGAACGGCCGCTTCCGGAATTTCCGCGACCCGGCGGTCGAACTCGCCGCCCGCTTCGACCTCGATACGGACTTCCTCGACGCGGTCCTTCACATACCCTTCGCTTGGAAGGGGAGGGCGGGCGGCGAGGGCCGGCTCGAGCGCCGGGACGGCCGCCTCTCCTTCGCCACGAGCGTCTCGTCGGACACATTGGCTATTTCCGGCGTGTCCATGGGCAGCCTCCGGGGCCGCTTCGAGCTTGCCCCGGAGACGGGCGGTCGGCTCGACGTCGTCATCCAGAAACCCGGGCTTCCGGCCGAAGATCTGAGCCTGACGTTTCTCGGCGGCCGTGTAGAGGGCCGGGCCGCGCCGGTTCTCCTCGACCCGGTGTTCCGCGATCTGGAGATCCCCTGGCCGATCAAGTCCCCGGCCTGGGGGACCTTCACCCTCGAGAACCGCAAGCTCGCGGCGGACGCAGAGTTCCGCGACCCCTCGCTCGAACGAGAGGGGGACCGTTTCGCCCTCCGCGGCAGCGCCAAGGTCGGCGTAGACTTCCCGGGCCGCCGCGTCTCTATCGAGGCCCCCGGCCTCGAATCGAATTTCGGCCGCCTGGAGGCGACGGCCGATATCGACCTCGCCGGGGCGATCGACGCGAGGATCAGGGGGCAGATAGCCGACGTTAAAGAGACCCGGGAGTTCGTCTCCCTCGTCCTCAACCAGGAGTTCGGATTCGGGGAGATCCGAGGCCAGGGTTACGCCGATGTCCGGCTTGGCGGCCGGTCCGCCTCTCCATCCGTGTCCCTCAAGGCCACCTTGTCCCCCGGCGGCTTCGGCCTGTTCGACGCCGCCTCTGTCGAAACGGACGCCGTCATTTTGGGGGGCGGCTTCGACGGCCTGTTCGACGTCGACGACCCCGAGCTCAAAGGTCGGATCCGGATCAGGACGGCGGCCGACACGGTCGAAGTGGACGTTCAGGACGGGGAAGGGGAGCTGGCCAGGATCCTGCCCGCCCTCGAGGTCCCCGTCGCCCTCTCCGGCCGGGCCGCGGGGGATTTCCGGATGGTCGACACGGCCGGCGCCCGGGAGTTCTCGGGGACCTTCGCAAGCCCTGAGATCCAGGGCTACGGCCAGAAGGCCGGACGGGTCTCGGGCCGTCTCGAATGGAAAGAAGGCATCCTGTCCTTCCCCCAGTTGACCATGGATTTCCACGGTGGGCGGTTCGACGGCCGGCTCTCCGTCGGCACGGTTAACGGCGAATTCGACGTCGACGTCCGCGGCGAAGAGCTCGACTTCCACACCGTCGTCCCGGCGGCCGGCGGCCGGCTGTCCCTGTCCCTCGCCGGCCGCGGTGTTTTCGGCCGGGACAAGCTGGCCGGGTTGTTCAGCATCAAGGACATGGTCCTCTCGCCCCTCGACAAGATCGAGGCCCGCGGCGACCTCAGGCTGGACGTCACGGGCGGCAAGGTCCTGCTCGACCTCGACGGCGGGCTCGTGCCCGGCTCGAATCCGTTCGAGGCCTCCTTCATCTTCCCGCTTTCGGGCGAGCCCTTTTCCGGGGTCGTCAAAGGGACCCTGAACGACCTCGACCTGGTCATGCCTTGGGACGGCGCGAAGGGGCGGTTGAACTACACGGCCGACGTCAGGGAAACAGAGGAGGCCTCGAGCATCTCCCTCGCCCTCGACGCCGCCGGATCGGTCATCCCCCTGCCGGGCTTCGCCCACGCCCTGACCGATTTCGCCATGGCCGGGGAATATTCCGACGGCAAGCTGACCTTCATCTCGATCGGCGGCAAGCTGGGCGGAGGAGGGGTGCAAGGCTCGGGAGAGATGGGCATCGGCGGGAGCGGCGTCGCCTCGATGGACATGCGGTTCGAGGGCAAGGACATGCTCCTTTCGCCTATGGAGCGGGTGCGGGTCCAGGCCGACGCTTCGTTGCGCCTGCTCAAGGACGACAAGCGCTACGTCACGGATGGGGAGATCCGGTTCAAGCGGCTGACCTGGCGCCGCGAGATCTACGAGGAATTCGGCTTCTCCTCGCAGACCGAGCCGGGGCCGGCCGGGCCTTCGTTCTTCGACGGCATGTCCCTGAACATCCGGCTCCGGGCCGACGAGAACGCGGTCTTCGAGAACTCCCTGGGCCGGTTCAACGGCCGGTTCAACCTGGCCGCGACCGGCGCCTTCGACTCGCCCGTCCTCCTCGGCGACATCGACTTCGTGAGCGGCGATCTCTATTTCCAGGACCGGAGCTTCCGCGTCATCCACGGACGATTGGGCTTCGCCGACCCCGTGAACACGGAGCCTTTTCTCGACTTCCGCGGCGAGACCTACGTCAAGGACTTCCGGGTGACGCTGAACATGAGCGGACCCGTGAGCCGCCTCAAGCCGGAGTTCTCCTCCTCGCCGCCGCTGCCGCCCGAAGAGATCCTGTCGCTTCTCGCCCTGGGCGAGTCCTTCCGGCGGACGTACTATTCGTACTCGGGAGACCGCAGCACGGCCTTGAACACGGCCTCCCTCCTGACCTACCAGATCGCCGACCTGGCCAAGAAACGGACGGGCGGCCTCTTCTCCCTGGACCGTTTCCGGATCGACCCCTTTATCCCGGAAAGCGCGCCGGGCGGCATCGCCGCCCGGATCACCGTGGGCAAGAAGGTCTCCCGGAACGTCCTCGTGATCTATTCGACGATCCTGGCCAACTCATCCGTCCGGGAGGCGGCGGAAGAGGAGGATATCTTCCGCATGGAGTGGGATATCAGCAGGATATTCTCGCTCGTGGGCGGGCGGGATGAGCGGGGAAGGCTGAGCTTCGATGTCAAGTTCCGTAAGCGTTTTTAGGCTGCTCCGCCGAACGCGGCCGGCCGGGACCTTCCTGGCCCTCGCCGTGGCCCTCCTCTTTTTCGGCCCGCGGCCGCTCCGAGCCCAGGAGGCCGGGCCCGCCGTCGTCGGACGCGTCGTCGTCGAGGTCGATGGGCAGCCGGGGGAGCCGGGACTCATCGATCTCATCCCTATCCGGCCGGGCGATCCGTTCTCGCCCCGGCTCGTCGACCACGCCGTCAAGCAGATCTTCCGCACGGGACTGTTCGCCGACGTCCGGGTGCTGAGCCAGGGGGATGAGCGGGTCGAGCTCGTCTTCGCCCTGACCAGGAACGTCTTCATCAACGCCGTCCGCTTCCGCGGCACGAAGGCTTCTCCGACGCGCCTGAGGGAAAGCTTGGTCTCCCTGCGGCCAGGAGGCTTCCTCCAGGAGGACCGGCTGGCCGAAGCCGTCACGGAAGTTTGCGAGGGGTTGAGGCAGGAAGGGTATTTCGACGCTGTCGTCGTGTGCGACGTCCGGAGAAAGACGGGGGCCTCCACGGCCGACGTCGTCTTTCAGACGATGGATTGGAAGAGCTACCGGATCGGGGGTCTTGAGGTCGAATGGAAGGCCGAGATCCCCGAGCGGGCGCTCCTCAGGAAGCTGAAAAGCAAGGTCGGCGGCGTTTATGTCCCCAACCGCTTGGCCGCCGACCTCGCGGCCCTGTCCTCCGGCCTGGCCAAGGCGGGCTACCGGCGGGCCGATGTCCGCCTGGCCGGGGAGAGCTTCGACGTAACGAATCAGCGGGTCGATCTCCGGATCGAGATCCTGCCCGGGGAAAAGATCACCATCGTCGTCAACGGGGCGAAGATCCCCAGCCGCCTCCTCGAGCCGATCTGGGAGGAGCGCGTGTTCGAGCAGTGGGGGCTGGCCGAGGGTGAGGTCCGGGTCCTCAACCACCTCCGCAGGAAGGGCTACCTCTTCGCCGTGGTCCAGAGCCGGGTCGAGAAGGGCCTCGATGAGATCCGTATCGTCCACGACGTCACGCCGGGCGGGAGATACAAGATCGATGATGTCGATTTCCAGGGCCTCGCCGCGCATTCCGACCTGGACATGAAGACCCTGCTGGCCGTCCGCGAAGGAGTCCCGTTCTTCTCGCTCCTCAAGTATGACCGGCTGTTCACCATGCCGAGGGTGATCGAGAGCATCTACCAGGAGAACGGCTTCGCCGATGTCCAGGTCAGGCTCGACCTGGTCAACGAGCAGACGGGCGTGCGGGCCGTCTTCGACGTCCGGGAGGGGGCGAAAACCGTGGTCGAGGCCATCCGGATCGAGGGAGCATCCCTTTTTCCCGCCGAAACCCTCATCCGCGAGCTCGTCAGCCGTCAGGGCGGCCCCTACTTCCCGCCCAACGTGCAGAGGGATGTCGGCCAGATCGAGACCTTCTACCTCAACCGCGGCGTCCGGGGCACCGAGGTTCTCTCACGGGTCGAGCCCTCGGCGGAAGACCGCGTCTCTCTCGTCTATGAGATCGTGGAGGGAAGCCAGGTCGCCTTCCGGGATGTCTTCGTCACCGGCAACAGAACGACGAAGAACGGCATCATCCGACGGGAGATCCGTGTCGAGAAGGGCGGCGAGGCCGACTATTCGAAGGTCCAGGAGACGAAGCGGCGGCTCGAGCGCCTGGGCATCTTCTCGGATGTCCGCGTCGACGAGGTCCAGACCGGACCGGGCGACGAGGTCGTCGTCGTCACCGTCCGTGAAGGGGAAAAGAACTACACCGGCCTCGGCCTCGGGTTCGAGTCACTGACCTCCCTTACCGGCTCGCTGGCCTCCTGGCCCACTGATTACCGGCCCCGCGGCACGGCCGAGTACATCCGCAGCAATGTCTTCGGGCTTGGGGCCCAGGTGGGCGTTCTAGGCCAGATCAGCACACGGGAGAGGCGGGCGGTTATCTCCTGGAATCAGCCCTATATCTTTGGCCTGGCCATGCCGACGGCGCTCCTGGCGTGGGCCGAGCGGGAAGCGCGCGAGAGCTTCACTCTCGACCGGCAGGGCATCAGCCTCAGCACGGTCAAGGCCCTCAGCAAGGCCCGGCTGCTCCTTGCCTCGCTGAGCCTGACTCGGACGGCCATCCCCGAGTACGACATCGAGAACCCTCCCGAGGACATCGACCGGCAATTCCTCCCCTATTCGGCGGCCCTGGCCTCGCTCAGCATGAGCTGGGAGAGGCGGGACGACACGCTGAACCCGACCAAGGGCTTTTTCTTGAGCGCCGTCGGCGAGTGGGGCGTACCGATCTTCGGGATGGAGTCGGACTACCAGAAGATCTTTCTCAAGTCCCAGCTCTACCGGCCCCTGACCTCCGGATTGAACCTCGATCTGACCGGCCGGCTGGGGCTCGGCAACGGACTGAGGAACCTGCCGGAGAGGTTCTTTGCCGGCGGCAGCAATACCTTCCGGGGCGAGGAATTCGAGATGCTCGGGCCCCTCGACGAGACGTCGCTCGAGCCCTACGGGGGCGAGGCGGTCCTGCTCGTCAACACGGAGCTCTCGTTCGCGGTTTTCCCCTCGTGGCGCGAGCTGCGGCTGGTCACCTTCTTCGACCTCGGCAACGTCTACGCGAGCCTCCAGGATTTCCGGCCATTCGATCTCCTCGGCGCGGCCGGCGCCGGCATCCGTTACCGGACGCCTCTCGGCCCGGTCCGCGTGGAGATCGCCTGGAAGCTCTGGGGATTCGACGCCCAGGACAAGAAAGGGAAGCCGCTCATCTTCCTGACGATCGGTCACATCTTCTAGCGAGGCGGGAACGACGATGGCCAAAAGAATCGTGCTGGTCACACTCCTGGCGGCGGCCGCCGGCCTGGCCCAGACCGTGGACTGCCTGGTCGCCGTCGTCAACGGCGAGATCATCACCCTGCTCGACGTCCAGGTCACGGCCGAGTTCGGCTTGGGGCAGACAAAGGCCTTCGAGGCGGGGAAGGACCCCAAGCTCGACGCGCTCGATGCGCTCATAGACCGGAAGGTCGTCCTGGACCTGGCCCGCGAGGCCCGGGGGGTCGAGGCGAACGAGCTGGCCGCGGCGGTCGACGACCTGCGCCGCGGGCTCGGCGAGGACGTCTTCGCCGCCAAGCTGGGCACGTTCGGGTTCGTCGCTAGGGACCTGGAGCCATATCTCGCAGACCGCATCCTTTATGAACGGGCCCTGACCACGCGGTTCAGCCAGACGATCCCCGTCGCGGTCACGGAGGCCGAGCGGTATTATCGGGACATCTATTCCCCGGAGCAGACCCGCCTCGGCCTCGAGGCCGAGCCGTTCGAAAGGGTCGCCGAGCTGATCGAATCCCGGATCCGGGACGAGAGGCGGACCCAACAGATAGGCGAATGGGTCCGGGACCTGAGAAGGCGGGCCGACATCCGGCTCAAGAAAGGCTGCCTGCAATGAACATCGCTTATCTTTTTCCCGGACAGGGATCGCAGGCCGTGGGCATGGGCAAGGACCTTTTCGAAAGATCCCCGGAGGCCCGGGCGCTCTTCAACAGGGCCGACGAGATCCTCGGCTTTCCGATATCTAAAATTTGCTTTGAAGGACCCGAGGAAGAGCTCCGCTTGACCCAAAACACCCAGCCGGCTCTCCTCGTCGTCAGCACGGCCGCGTGCCGGCTTCTCGGCCGGGACCCCGTCGTGGCCGCGGGTCACAGCCTGGGTGAATATTCGGCGCTCGTCGCCGCGGGCGTCTTGCGCTTCGAGGACGCCATCCTTCTCGTCCATAAACGGGGCCGCTACATGCAGGAAGCCGTGCCCGTCGGGGTCGGGGGAATGGCCGCCGTCCTCGGCGTCCCCGGGGACGTCGTCAAGGGACACCTCGCCGCCGTCCGGTCGGGCATCGTCGAGATCGCCAATTGGAACAGCGACGACCAGATCGTCATCTCCGGCGACAAAGCGGCGGTCGAGGAAGCGCTGGCCGCGATCAAGGCGCCGCGGTCGGTCCTGCTTCCGGTCAGTGCGCCTTTCCACTCGCGGCTGATGAAGCCGGCCGAGGAGAGACTCGCCGCCGACCTGGACGCCGTGGCGTTCGCGGAGCCGCGCTTTCCGATCATCGCCAATGTCGATGCCCGGCTCGTCCGGACGGGCGAAGAGGCCCGGGGCGCCCTCAAGCGGCAGGTCAGTCACTCCGTTCTCTGGACGAAGTCCATGGGCGTCCTCAAGGAGATGGGCGTCGAGGCCTGCGTCGAGTGCGGGCCGGGCAAGGTCCTGGCCGGCCTCGTCAAGCGCATTGGCCGCAGCTGGCCCAAAATGCCGGCGTTCCACAACGTGGAGAATTGGGAGGGCGCGGAGAAGGCGAAAGCGGCCCTATTCGGCCTGCTGTGAGATGACCCGGGGGCCGAAGCGGATGAAATACTCGATGGCCGAAATGATGGCCAGGGCGACGACCAGCCACAGCCCGACCCTGGCCGCTCCCATGAAGAATTTCCCCAGGTAATTCGGGCCCAGGACGAGGGCCCCGAGAACCCAGGATTCACTGCCCATCTTGGCCTTGCCGAAGGCCGAGGCCGGGATGTTGATCCCCTTCGAAGAGGCCATGGCCCGGAAGCCGGTGACGGCGATCTCCCGGCCGATGATGATGATGGCTGCCGAGGCCGGGACGAGCCTGAGCTCGACGAGGCAGATGAGAGCGGAGGCGATGAGGAGCTTGTCGGCCGTCGGATCGAGGAGCTGGCCGAGGACGGTGACCTCCCCCTTCCGGCGGGCGATCCAGCCGTCGAGCCAGTCGGTTAGCGTGGCGAAGACGAAAATGACCAGGGCGATGATCTCGTGGCCCTTGAAATGGGTCAGCATTGTAGCGACGAGGGCCGGAATGGCCAGAATCCTGGCCATGCTGAGGTAGTTGGGGATGTTCACGCCCTGGAGATTACACTAGGCTTCCCCAAAGTGTCAAATCAAGGGCGGCGTACGAGCGGCGGAGATTGCCCCAGTTGCAAAACGAGAGGGGCCTCGGTATAGTGAGGGTTCGCCGATGGCCAACGACAACTCCCTAACCCCGATGATGGAGCAGTATTTCCGCATCAAGGAGCTCCACCGCGACGCCCTGCTTTTTTTCCGGCTCG
>Ga0316628_100005083_pt1 | contig 10457 bp, 13 predicted proteins | sample OWC_Aug_M2_C1_D5_FD_207648 | JGI IMG/M metagenome (GOLD analysis project Ga0316628, IMG submission 207648) | Wetland soil microbial communities from Old Woman Creek delta, Ohio, United States - OWC_Aug_M2_C1_D5_C | ecosystem: Environmental > Terrestrial > Soil > Wetlands | place: USA: Ohio... | reverse complement strand
CGCATCGGTCAAGGACACAACACACATCCGTTTCGATTGGTAAACGGAAACCTGAGTCGATCGGCACCGATCGCGTTCTGCCTCACAAGCACGGTTACAGTGTTGACCGTATCGAGGCATCCCGGTTGCGCGAGGGGTATTTCCCCTCTCACTGATAGGATGCACGCGCACGCAAAAGGTTTCAAGCGTACGACGCACGCAGGCGGTACGCTCCACGACCTGCCACGCACGCACGCCTAACGCTAATGAGACGTATTAGCGATAGCCGCCCGCACCCCCCCAACCGATCCGCCGAAAACCAAAAGCTGTCTACGTAATCCGCGCAGCATTTTTACTCAACGCGATCCTCGCCTACGGCTCGAAAATAAAACCGCAGAAATGCTGCCGGGGATCGTTTTCCGCTTGACACGACTTTGTGGATGTGGTATCCTCTCCTCTATTATGAGTATAGTACCCACCCCACAGGAAACCTCCCCGAACACACGCATCCAGCGTACTCTGGACGCGACCCCTGACACCACCGATGCTTACATCAAGCAAGACGTATTTGGGCGGGTCGGGGGTCGCCGCTCCACACGGGAGCGTAACAAGGCAGGCGTGTACGCACGCGCCGATGCGGAGGTCGATCTCATTGTACAACTTTACTTCGACGGGATTACGCTTACCAAGATCGCCCGAATGTTGGGACGCAGCATTGACTACGTTAGTAGGGTGTTTCATTCTCCTCGTGGGCGTATGCTGGTTCTCGCGCAGAAGAAGGACCGCAACCAACTTGTTGAAGAGCTACAGGACCGTATCGCATACGCTGCTCAACAAGCCCTCGACAACATCATCGAACTCGCCAACAATGCAGCGTCAGAAGCCATTAAGCTCAACGCAAACGAACGACTCCTCGACGAAGCCCTACCCAAGCAGCGAATTGGTGCGGCTGTTCAGGTAAACATCGGTGACGATGCTATAGCGACTGCCCTCCGTGCGTTGGATGAAGTATCACGTAGACAGGAATCACGGTAATGTCCAACGCTGCGCGAAGGGAGACACTCCGACTTGAGCTACGCGAGAAAGCCCTCAACTCTCTCTATTTTTTCGCCAAAGGTGTTCTTGGATTCGATAAACTCTCTAATCTCCATCTCGAAGTGTGCGAATTTCTGGAGAAGGAAGAACAACGTAAGCTACTCGTTCTCCCTCGCGGTCATTACAAAACAACGATTAGCAGTATCTCATATCCCCTGTGGTTGTCGATTCGTAATCCAGACATCCGTATCCTTATCGCTTCCGCAACTTCTACAAACGCACAGAAAATCATGTCGGTCATCCGGGCGAAGTGGGAACGTTGCGAGATGTTACGTTGGCTCTTCCCCGAACTCGTACCCGACTTCAGTAAAGTGCGATGGAATGATTCGTGTGCAGTTATCAACAGACAGGGAGATTGGCCCGAAGGAACTTATGAAGCTATTGGCGCGGGAGGAACGGCGGTTTCGCGACACTATGATTTCATCATCGAAGATGACTTGGTGAACGACGATCACCTTGTAAACAAGGAACAGATGGATAAAGTCATCGACTGGCATCAGTACAAGGAATCACTCTTCATCTCCCCCGCCAAGGGTAGGGACATCGTTATCGGCACGCGATGGGCTTTCTTCGACCTCATCTCCCACGTAATGGATACGGAACCCGGCAGAGCCAGATACGTGCGCTCAGCCCTTGAGGGAGGTGTACCCATCTTCCCTGAAGAATTTACGCTCCAAGAGCTTGACCGACTCCTCGCTGTCATGGGTACGTACAAGTACAGCTGTCAATACCTCAACGATCCTACACAAGACACCGCACGCAAGTTCGAGGATGGGTGGCTCAAATACTATGACGATCTCCCTGCGGGGCAATACTCCTATTACGTTGCATGTGACCCTGCCGCATCTGTATTCAAAGCTGGTGGCTCCTCTGCCAGAGACTCGGACTACACCGCAATCATTACCATCGCCGTTGACACAGACGGAAACATCTTCGTCGCAGACGTTGTATGTGACCGGCTCGGCGTCGACGAGTTTATTTACGAGATGTTTCGCATCGTTGAAACCTATCACCCTGTTACGGTGGGGATAGAGACAAACGCCTTCCAGCGTGCGCTCCTCTTCCCCATACGGCTGGAGATGAAAAAGACCAACACGTTCTTCCACATCACCGAACTCAAGGCCAGCAAAGCTGCCACCAAACAACTACGCATACTTGCCCTGCAGCCTTACTTCTCCAACGGAGCCATCTTCGTGAAGAAGTCGCACGCGGAACTTCTGCATGAGTATCGGCTGTTCCCCCTCGCCAAGCACGACGATGCGCTTGACGCGCTGGCGTACGTAGTACAAATGCAGCGTACACCCCACAAGGTGCAGTTGCAGGTGGTTGGCTACCCCGATCCCCTGTCGTTCGACTCCATCGAAAAAGCGATCAACCACAACCGTACCTCCGCAAAGGTATCGCCGTTTAGGTATTTCAACCATAACGAACTACGCATGACCAATTGATCCTTCGCTTCTGTTCCATGAGGTTTTAGGTTTTGCCGTTGGTAGATCAGACTGGAGGTAGGAATGAAGAAGCCCCCGATCAAAGGTGTAGCAGGAAAGGCTGTAGGCGTACCCAAGATGCCTGCGGGTGGGCCTGCAAAGTTGGGTGGTGGTATTGGCGGTGGAAACATGTCTGGACTGGCACAGGGACTCGCTGCTGCTAGACCCGCCAAGAAACCCCGTGTGGGTAACATAGCAACCAAGCAGACGCTCATGCGTCAACCGGGAGGTGGTATCTAATGGCTGAGGGACCGAAGGGAAGCAACGGTGGTGGGAAATCTGGTTGGGGTGCAATCGAATCCCCCGTGCAGAAAGCCAACCAAGACGGCACGTACAACGGGAAGTCATCCGGCGGTGTGAAGTAAGGTGAAGAACACGACTCCGCAAGACTGGATCAACGACATCAAGCTAGGCTTGCGTCAGCGCGCTGCCAAGGAACGCGAGAAGCGTTGGGAGCGGAACTACAAATGGTTCAAGGGCGAGTATGACAAGGGATTGATCCCCGTCAACATCGTCTTTGGAATCTGTAGGTCGCTGATTCCGCAGGTGTATTTCAAAGCCCCGAAGGTGATGGTCAAACCGCGCCCCGGTAATCCGCAGGAATATCAACGCAGGACGGCTGCTGCGAAGATTCTGGAATCTGCGGATACGTACCTTATCACTCAGATGGGGTTGAAGAAAACACTCAAGCTTGCTACGCTGGATGCGCTGCTCTTTAATGTAGGTATCCTGAAAGTGGGATACCACTCGGTCTTTTCGGAGTTCTCGGTAGGCCCAGATGCTGAGACTCAGCAGGTGTTGCAGGTTGTGTCGGAATTAACTGGGGAGCCTGCAACCCTGCCTGAGCGTGACGAGAAAGAAATGGAGAAGTACTACAAATACTCCTACCACGAACTTGTCAAGCCGGATCAACCGTGGGTGCTTCGCGTATCACCCAAAGACTTTGTTGTACCTGTAGGCACGAAAAACATTGGCGAAGCCCCGTGGTGTGCGTTCAAGTTCGTGAAACGGCTCGATGAAGTCAAACTCTCGCCCGTTTACAGCAACACAAAGGAGCTGCGCCCCAACGCTACGCTCCGAATCGACGGTGAGGGGCTTGAAACCCCCACAGAGTATCGCCAAACTGGTGGTCAACCGGACGATGACTACGTTGAATGTTGGGAAATCTGGGATAAACGCGACGGAACCATCCGTGTCGTAGCTGACGGACACGACAAATTCCTCCGTAACGAGGAACACGACCTCGAAATGACGGGTCTGCCCGTCGAAATACTGCAATTCAACCCGGATGGTGACGATTTCTGGGGAATTTCGCACGTTGACGCGATAGCCCCACAGGTTGCGGAGTACTGTGAGACACGTACGCAGGAAATGTGGCATCGTAAAATCAACAATTTGAAGATTATCCTCGACAAATCCATGCTCCCGCCTGAGGAAGTAGCGAAAATCGAAGCGGGAACCATCGGTGGCATCGTTTTATCCAACGGCGACCCCACAAAAGCTGCACACGCCTTCACTTCTGCCATCTCGCGTGACTTTTTCAAGAACGCAGAGGATATTTTCGCTGACTTGAAGGTAATTATCGGTTATAATCGCAATCAGGGCGGGGAATTTGAGCAATCTCGTCGTACGGCTGAAGAGATTAAGACGGTACGTAGCAACAACCAGCTGCGCGACGATGAGCTGCGCGACATTATCGCCGATTTACTCGCTGATCTGTTTCAGAACAAGATTCACCCGCTTTTGTTCCAGAATTGGACGGATATGCGCTTTGTTGAGATCACTTCACTGCAGGCAAACGCGCCGTGGATACCCTTCACTGGCCCCAAAATACGTGGACAGTACGATGTTACCGTCGTACCCGATTCCACGCTGCCGTTGAACAAGCAACAGGAGAAGGAGCAGGCTATTGCGTGCTTCCAGATGTTCAAGGGTGATCCGCTCATCCGGCAAGATGTGTTACGCAGGCAGACGATTGACAAGTTTGAGGGTCTGGATGCGGAGCAGTTGATGAAAACTCCGCAGGAGTTGGAACAGGAGCAGCAGCAGAACATGAAAGCGCAGCAAGCGATGAAGCAGATGGAGGTACAGTCTCAGCTACAGCTTGAAGCGGGTAAGGCCCAGATCGAGATGATGAAGCCCCAACCCGCACCCGCTCCTGCGGGACCACGCGCCGTAGGAGGCCCACGTGCTGCGACTGCATGACTTTGAGTGTCCCACGTGTAACCACGTGAAAGAGGAGTTGTGTGACGTTCCTCCCAATATGATGAACTTGCACTGTCCAAAGTGCCGTACGCTCATGGAGCATGTTGTGATGGGTGGGAAAGCGCATGTATTCAAACCGCTGTGGCATCCGCATCTCGGGCATACGCCCGTGTACGTTGACAGTTGGAGTAAGTTCAAGAAAGAGCTGCGTAAAAACCCAAACCAACGGAGCGAGTATGAATAGCTCCGACATCCAAGGAGGATGCGATGGCTGACGAACCGACCACCACTACAGGTGCAGAAACGGATGCTACTGCGACACCGACAGTACCGGAAGTTGTTGAAGCTGCAGCTCCCGATCCGCAGGCGCAAAAGATTCAGGAGCTGACGGAGAAGGTAACACGTTACGAGCAGCTGGTGGTGACACCGGAGTATCAAGCGTTTCTCGCGCAGCGTGGGCAGCAGCCTGCTCCGCAGAAGCGTGAATACTCCGACGAGGAAAAGACGAAGTTTCAGGAAAAGCTGAACAGTATGTCACGTGCGGAGTTCGCTGCGTTCGTGCGTGACTTGACAGTGGAAACGGTCAAGGAGCAGATGTTTCTCCCGATCCAGAGCGCGATGGTTACGGAGAAGGTGAAGGATCAAATCGTGGACGTATCAACGAAGTTCCCTGATTTCTGGGATTATCGCGCAGAGATGATCGGGATTTCCAACAGCAACCCAACGCTCAACGCAGAACAGGTGTATCATTTGGCGAAGGCAGGGCGTGCATCGGCTCCCACAAATACGCAAGCGAAGCCTCCCGCACGTAAACCCGGAGGAGAGACTCCAGCGGGTGTACCGACTACCCGTACGGAGAAAACCTCCCCAGACTTCAACGCTGCCTTTGAGACAGCTTTCAAGAAAGTCGGACTCTAACTACCAAGGAGTAAGTGATGGCTGCAACACCGGAGAATTTAACAGAGAAGCTGGACACGTTATACAGCACTACGTGGCAGATCATGCGCACGAAGGTTGTGGACAACATCTTCAACGCTACCCCGCTGTGGTACTGGCTCAACAGCAAGGGGCGGAAGCGTGGGGAAACTGGCGGTCGGTGGATCGGCTCCCAGCTCCTGTACGGGAAAAACACCACCGTGGATACCATCGGGCGTGGAGGCGCAGTCGCGCTGACCGATGACGAACTCATCACCACGGCGAAGTATGACTGGAAGTGGCTCATCGCCAACGTCATTCGGTACTACGCCGATGACCAGATGAACACCGGGAAACAGGCGATGATGAACATGGTGCAGAGCAAGCTGAAGGTTGCGGAGCTTTCGTTGATCGACAAGCTGGAAACGATGGCGTTCGCGGATGGAACCGGGAACGGTGGCAAGGATTTCATGGGACTGCAGGGACTCATCAAGGCGACGTTCTCCGGCGACACGCTCGGCGGGATCGACGCAAACACCAACACGTGGTGGCAGAACAAGTACAAGGACTGCACGGGTGGCTCCGGCGACACCATCGCGGAGATCAAATCCGGTCTGCTCAACCTGTACAACACGGTGAGTATCGGGAACGACCACCCGACGCTCATCATGGGCTATCAGGCGTTCTACGAGTGGTACGAAACGTACTGCGTGCAGAACATCCTGCGTGTCTACGATACCACGCTCGGCGACATCGGTTTCGAGGCACTCAAGTACAAGGGTGCAGCCCTGACGTTCTCTCCGTCTGCGCCTGACGCGAAGGTGTATCTGCTCAACGAGCGGTACATGGAGTTCGTGTACGACACCAACGCCGACTTCTTTATGACGGAGTGGAAACCGATCCCCAACCAGCTGGATCGTGTGGCGCAGATCGTCGTGCAGGGAAACCTGATCTGCAACAACCGGCGTATGCAGGGGCTGCTCGGTACGCCTGCTGCTGCTTCTCTGCCGTTAACCTAAGGTCGGGGGGCTACTACGGTAGCCCTCTAACTAGCCCAAGGAGGGCTTGACATGTCACCGTTACAGACAACGTTCGGACAGAAAGTTACAACGATCACCACAACCCAAGTGCATCCTCTGGGTACGGTTCGGGTCGAGGGGAACATCGTCTACAAGTACATGAAGGCGGGTGGTACGATCCCAGTACGTAGCGCGTGCAGTCCCAGCGCAGCGGGAACCGTCGTTGTTGGCGCGGCTTCGATCAAGCCGTGTGGTGTGAACAACACGGGTACTGCTCTCGGGAGTGGCGACTACTTCTGGATGCAGGTAAGCGGGGAAATCTCTGGATGCGACACAAGCGGTTCCCCCGGTGCTGGCTATCCTGCAACGTACGTAAACGCCAACGGTACACTGTCGGGTGGCACAGCTGCAGCCACCTACACAACCCTCGGTAACTCCACTGTGGCTGCTACACACGCCTCAGCAGGGGTTATTAACCTCGCCGGACTCTATTAAGGAGGATTCACATGCCACTGCAAACGTCGTTCGGAAGCAAGACAACGTTGGTGGAAACCACGCAGCGTCATCCGCTGGGGACCATCCGCGTTGAGGGAAACAAGACGTACAAGTACATGAAAGCTGGTGGCGCGATCCACGCACTCGACGGCTGCGCGATGTCGGCATCCGGTACGGTGGTGGTGACTGCTGCCAACCTGAAAGCGTGCGGGGTCAACTCCTCTGCAGCTACCCTCGCATCCGGTGACTACTTCTGGATGCAAGTTGCGGGGGAGATTGGGGATGCCACCACAGGCTATCCCGATACCTCCGGCGCGACTGCGGTAGGGTATCCCGCCTACTGCACAGACGCTACGGGCCTTCTGACAGGCGCAGCTGCTGGTGGGCAGATCATCGGAACCTCGACGGTTGCGGTGAAAAACGCCAGCGGTACTGTGCTACTGTCAGGGCTTCTCTAACGTAGTCGGGGGATGGTCGCTACGTATGGGCCATCCTCCGCTTTTCCTTCCAGAAGGTTTTAAGGTTTTGCCTTTACTTCGTCGGAGGTGTATATGGGGAGATGCTTAGCAATTCGTTGGGGTACGTACGGTGACTTAATGTACGCGCTCCCAGCGTTGGAACAGTTGAAGAAGGACTACGGCTATCTACATCTTGAAACCACTTCGCGGGGCTATGAGCTGTTCCGGCATAACCCTACGTTTGACCGCATCAGCTATGCACCGTTGGAGAAATTTCCTTCTAACGAGTGGGATAAGTTGGCAGAGCAGCGGTGGGGAATCCTGCAGCATGAACTGGACTGGGATCGTGCAGTCAACTTCTGGCGATGCTTAGAATTTTCGTGCATACCAGAGGAACATCAAGAAGCGTGGCACTGGGAACGTGAGAGGCGTAGAGCCACCTTTGGTTCCAAGAACTTCTACGACGAACACTGGAACCGTGCTTACGTTGACGTAGCAGCTCCCCCAGAACGGGGATGCGGTACGATGTGGTTTGACGATGACACCGCTGAGTGGATGCGTTACTTCAAGTATCGCTACCCTGACCGCTTTATCGTAGCGATGCCACTCGCTGGTTCAACGGGGCAGAAATGCCCCCATGATGTGCTGCAGATTATCGCGCACAGACTGGAAAAGTTATACCCCGACATCCTACTCGTACAGTTGGGGTGGAAGGAGGAACAGCAATTCCAGTTTAAGTTGGAAGGAAAGGATCGAGTGATATGGGCTGCCCACACGTATCCGTACCTACAGTCCTTAGCTGTTTGCAAGATTGCGGATTACGTTGTGGGACCGGAGACTTCGTTGCTCGTGGGAGCTGGTTTGTTTGGGACTCCCAAGACGATGCTCTGCACCGCCTCCGGTTACGAACAAGCAACGGCGTACCACAAGAATGACTTCTCCATACAGTCTCTTGCACCGTGTTCACCATGCCATAGGGCGATCTACCATAGTAAGATATGCAATCTCTCAGACAGTAGCTACGGTTCAACACAGGCTTGCAACATCCACTTTGACATTACCAGAGTGCTTGAGGGGGCAAAATTTGCTTACGAGATGCGTGGGTTGCGGAAAACCGTTGAAAAACTCGACGGACGGGCTTTTGGATCGTTGCCCGATTTGCGGTCACTGGCAGATCAAAATGCAGTTGTCGACGAAGATTTACGATCAAACGTACCTAGACGAGTACAAACGTCGGGGTGCGACGGAGTTGGGGCATCGGATAAACCGCTTACGTTGGTCCCTTGTTCAGAGGTATATTTCACGAAGGGGGAGAGTGCTTGACTGGGGGTGCAGTGACGGTGCGTTTATCCGTGAAAACCCAGACTCGTACTACGTGGATGGGTACGACATTAACCCCCATGCAGGGTACGAAAACTACGATCTGTTCTTTGAATGGTGGGATGGTGTAACGCTATGGGATGTCATCGAACACATGTTTCGACCGGACATCTTCTTGCGTACGCTGAGATCGAGGCACGTATTCATAGCCACCCCGTGCGTGATGCACGAAACCTTGACGTTGAGCGGGTGGAAGCACTACAAGCCGAACGAGCATCAGCACTACTTCACACCATCATCGCTGTTGTCGATGATGAGTCGCGCTGGTTACAAAGTAGTGGATATGGACTTCAGGGAAGGTAAGTTACGTGATCCAGAACATGAGGAAAGTATCATAACTATGGTAGGACGGAGGGAGTAAAATGGCTATTGTTCCTGATGAGAGTCGTGCGTATCTTGGACTGAAAGCGTTAGCCCAAGCGCACCACTACCTGTCGCTGTTCACGAACAACCAGACCGTTGGCGCGGGTGCTGTCGTTGGCTCCTTTACCAAGGGCGAGACAAGCGTCAGCCCGACCAACGCTACGTTGTACAGTGGGTCGTGGTCGGGTTCTAACTCCAACGGTACGTACACCGCCACGCAGTTGACTACGGGTGGAACGTTCACGTTCACCTATTCCGCCTCTGTTGGCACGATCTACGGCTACGCCATCAGCACGGGTACGGGCTTAACGGGTACGTTGGTGGGTGCTGAGGTGTTCGCCCCGGCACAGGTTATTACCGCCAACGGTGACAAGATTTCGGTTGTGGTTAAACTCGCTACCGTTTAATGGCGATAGCGTTCGTACAAGCAGCCGCGGATGATTATTCCGCTGACTATAACCTTATGGTATTCCTTACTGGGACTACTGTCGGGAACCACATCATTGTGTTCTCGTATTGTGGGACAGGTGTGACTACGAACAGTTGCACCGATAACGGGAGCAACAGTTACTCCCAAGTCCTCGCCGGGATGACCAACCGGATGAAGGTTTACGTTGCCGAAATAACTTCCGGTGGGGATCGAACGGTAACTGTCGCATTCAACAGCAATTCCGATTCTTTCCGACGTATCATCGCTATGGAGTACAGCGGGTTGGACCCCGCTGATCCGTATGACACAGGAGCGATGCCTACTGGCACATGGGCAGGAACAACAGCAACGGACGGGGCGCACTCTTATGAGATAACGCCAACGAACAACGGCGCACTCATTATCGGTACTCAGAAGTTAAACACAAGCGGGACGATAGCGGCGGGTACTGGGTTTACAGAGCGCATCGAACTCACGCAGTATGAAGCAGAAGATTTGGTGCAAGATACAGCTGCTGCGATTTACGCAACTTGGACAAACTCTGCTGCCAACCCGTTTTACCCCCTCATCACGGCGTGGAACCCCGCAGTATCTAACGTAGACTTCACGCACACCGGAGCGATTGTCGGCA
>Ga0316628_100005082_pt1 | contig 10458 bp, 8 predicted proteins | sample OWC_Aug_M2_C1_D5_FD_207648 | JGI IMG/M metagenome (GOLD analysis project Ga0316628, IMG submission 207648) | Wetland soil microbial communities from Old Woman Creek delta, Ohio, United States - OWC_Aug_M2_C1_D5_C | ecosystem: Environmental > Terrestrial > Soil > Wetlands | place: USA: Ohio... | reverse complement strand
GCCCACATCGCCGAAGCTCCCGACCGCCTGACCGGCACTGTAGCGCCGAGAGCTTGAGCCGCATCATCGATGAGTCGGATGTTCCTGCCGCGCAACAGGCCAAGGATTGGGCTGATCTCGGCGGGGTTGCCGAAAAGATGGGGCACGATAACCGCCTTGGTTCTTTCAGACAGCACCGCCTCGATAGCCGCTGCGTTGACATTGAGATTGTCGCCGGCGTCCGCCAGCACAGGAACCGCACCGACAGCCAAGATCGGGGGAATCACGGTTGTGCAACAAAAGGTCGGAACCACCACCTCGTCGCCTCGTCCGACACTGCACGCGCGCAATGCGATCTCGAGGGCTAAACTTCCGGAACCGCAGAGAACGACATCCGCGACGCCAAGTGTTTCGGTCAGCAAGGATCGGAGCTCATTAAGATCCGGCCCATCGATGACGTTTCCTGATGAAAGCGACCGAAGAATAGCTCGGTATGTCTCGCCGTTCCAGTAAGGCACGGCCAGAGGAACGCGTGGAAAGACTAAAGGCATTGAGTGAAAACAGGACGCCAATGAAGGTCGCAAGAATGTGCAATCTCCGAGAGCTTTGATCTTTTCGCGCTCACACTGAGCCGGAATGTGCCAGTCTCGCACGCCAGAACGGGAATAAATTGATCCGGTGTTACTTGCGCTCGGGTGTGACTTCAAAATCGCAACGTCGCGCGTAATTCTCAATGTAAAGACTTGCCGCCCATCGTCGTAACCGTGATATGCGACATCGGCGAATCCGCTTGGGCCCCGTGCCAGTGACGCTCGCCCGCCTTGATATGCACAACCTCGCCGACCGTGATCTCGCGCTCTTCCTTCTCCGTCGCGACCGTGCCCCTGCCAGCCGTGACCACCAGAATTTGATCACAGTCATGGGTGTGCCAGCCGGTAGTGGCGCCTGCGCCGAAGTTCACAACGTTGCAGCGAAAATGGTCTGACTGCCCGTCGCCGATGATCGTCTGACGTGTCCGGCTGACCGGACCACCGGTCCATCCGGGAACCGGTGTGGCACTGTCCATCGGTTTTGCTGCTAAGTCACTGATTTTGAGAACACGCATCGAGTCCTCCTGACTTAAAGTTTTACCTAAAGTGGACTTTCTTACCTTTTGCCTACATCGCTCCGGTTGCGAGCGTCAAGCACAATCGAAAGCTCGCCATTCGAAAATTGGATCGCGGGGCGCACAGAACACAAAGGGGCGACTGTTCACCACAGCCACCCCTTTGTTCAGCAGACGATAGAATCGGCTAATTACGCTTCGATCACTTTCTTCCACTTCGCGCGCACCTTGTCGCGCAACTCCGGTGACGATTCAGCCACCGGCGGGAAATCCTTCATCCATTCGAATGGACGGCAGGCATCAATGACGGCGCGGGAGTTGAAACCCTTTTTACCCGGCTGGATGCGCGGGTCGAGCGGGCCGCTCCAGCAGCGGCGCAGGATCTCGATCGACTCAACGGGGTCCGAGCGGCTGGCCAATGCCCAGAGAACATCGAACGTGTTCGTCGGATCAATATCCTCATCAACGACGATCACATAGCGGCCGAGGTACGCGCCGGCATGAACCTGCGAAGCCGCGAGCATCGCTTGACGCGCATGTCCCGGATAGCGCTGCTTGATCGAAATAATATTGAACAAGCGCCCTCCCCCAGCTTCGTGGCACCAGACACCCTTAACATCGGGGACACCGCATTTTTCAACCTGTTCCCAGATCAACGCGGCCTTCACCATGCATTTGGCGATGGAATAGTCCGACGGCGGACGACCCGGGCGGGCGCAGCACAAAATGGGATCGTTTCGATAGTAAATGTTTTCCACTCGCACGACCGGTTCCGGACGGCTGGAGCTGGCATAGTAGCCGGTCCATTCACCGAACGGTCCTTCGGTTTTTCTGTCGGTCGGATCCATGAAACCTTCGATAACGATTTCAGCGTTGGCCGCGAATGGCAAGCCGGTCGCCTTTCCTTCGATCACTTCGATCGGCGCGCCCTTCAAGCCGCCGGCATAATCGAATTCAGAGACGCCGTAGTCGATCTCATTGCCCGAGACCATAAAGAGCACGGGATCCTGGCCAACAGAAATGATGACCGGACAGGGTTGGCCGCGCTCAAAATACTTGGCGCGTTGAATGCTCCCATGTTTTCCAGGCGAGATGTAAAGCCCCATGCTCTTTTCGTCGTGAACCATGCCGCGGTAGGCGCCGAAATTGACCCAACCTTCGTCTGGATCGCGGGTGGTCACCAGGCAAGCGGTGCCGATGAACCGGCCGCCATCGAGCTCATGCATAAACGGCACAGGGAATTTGAGCAGGTTAACCTTGTCGCCTGAGTCGACGTTTTCAAGTACCGGGCCTTTCGTAACAACTTTGTGTTTAATGGGCTCATGGTTGACAAGCTTTTGACGAAAAGCCCGCACCAAATCCAAGTTCGATAACTCCATCGGCAAGCCGAGGTTCAGCGCCATACGTTTGAACGAGGCATTTTGCGCAAACAAAGTGCGGTAACCTTTTGGATAGCCGGGTACGTTATCGAAGAGCACAGCCGGCACCGTACCGCTTCTGGATTCGCGGGCTAGAAGCTCGGCGAGCGTGCCCATTTCCAGATTCCAGTCGACGCCGTCAACTTTTTTCAACTCACCGATGCTGTCCACAATCTCAAGCCAGTCACGCAGATCGGTGTATTTTGGCGTCTTACCGGCTTTCATTTCATCTTCGGCTAATTTTCTAGCCTCTAATGCTGCCATTGATTAATTCTCCTTTCATTGCATTGGGGCATTCTAGTCCCCGAGCATGGTTTCATCAACACCTTCGGTATCATCGGCTGGAAGGCCATTGCAACTTCCGGGATCGAGATGGAGATACACCTTATCCCCGGGATGCACGGCGTTGAAGGGATGCGTATGCACCGCCAAGACATCGTCTCCAACCGCAACTTTGCATTGATAGGCATCGCCCATAAAGATGGCTTCCTTGACGGTTCCTTCGAGCACATTGTCCAACCCCTCGGGCTTTACTTTGTGCAGAGGGATGTTTTCAGGCCGAATCGAAATCACCGCCGCCTGATCTTTTTTAAGCGGCGTAGCCGGGATAAAGCTTAAAAGGCCTTTCTTGGTTTGCAATTTTCCCGGACGACTGTCGCCATCGACGTCAACGACTTTGCCTTCAATCAGATTGGTCAAACCGAGAAATGTCGCGGTAAATTTTCGCGTCGGTCGAGTGTAGAGTTGATGGGGCGAACCCACCTCGATCAGCTTTCCGCCATGCATGACCGCGATCTGATCCGAGATGGCTAAGGCTTCCGCCTGGTCATGAGTGACAAAGATCGTCGTTATGCTGGTTCTCCGTTGCAGTGATTTAATTTCAGACCTCATCTGCACCCGCAATTTGGCGTCGAGGTTGCTCAAGGGTTCGTCCAAAAGCATGACTTTAGGCTCGTTCACAAGCGCGCGCGCGAAAGCGACGCGCTGTTGTTGTCCGCCGGAGAGTTTCGGGGCCGGGCGATCCTCCAATCCATCGAGACCGACAACTTTAAGTACGTCGGATACCCTCTTTTTGATTTCGTCCTTGCGCCGGCGCTGGATGGTGAGAGGATAAGCGACGTTTTCGGCGACCGTCATATGCGGCCAGATGGCATACGACTGGAAAACCATCCCGATCGGCCGCTTGTTGGTCGGCACATACACCCGCTCCCCTGAGGCGAAGACGGTGTGCCCGTCGATGCTGATGCGCCCGCCGTCGGGACGTTCCAAGCCCGCCACGCACCGCAGCGTGGTGGTTTTGCCGCATCCGCTCGGGCCCAAAAAGGTGTATAGCGAACCTTCCGGAATACGCAGCGTTATCCCCTTCAGAACATGAACTCTGTCTTTGTCTTCGCCGAAATATTTCTCCAGCGATTCGATTTGCACCATGTCTCGCTTGTCTGCCATTCCGCCTCCGAATTGGTCAGCTCTTCGATCGATGACCGGCTATAACGCTTTCGTGGTCGCTACTCCGCAATGCCAATCCTCGCGCCCAGTTTCCTGGCAACGAAAGCCATCGTAATCAGTAAGAGAACCATTAAGACTCCTAGGGCACACACATATGTGTATTGTCCACCTTCCCATAAGTCAAATGCCATGATCGACAAAACCGTGCTGTTATAGGAGTAGAGCAGGATCGAAGTCGATAGCTCGCGTAACGCGATGATGCTGATGTAGATCCAGCCTGCGGTAAAGCCCGGCATCAAAAGCGGCAGGATGACTTTCCTGAACGTCTGAAACCAGGTGCCACCCGCGGCCAGCGACGCTTCCTCCAACTCTTTATTGATCTGGATCATCGAGGCCGAGGCGGCGCGAATGCCGTAGGGCATGAACTTGGTCATATAAGCGAGCAGCAAAACCCAAATCGTGCCGTAAATCTCGAACGGTTTACTGGCGTATTCACCAAAATAGTTCTTTACGAAGCTTGGCAGTGTCAGATAAACCCAGATCAGGCTCACGCCCAGGACGATTCCGGGCATCGCGATCGGGATAAAGGTCATGTTGTCGAGCAGCGCCCGCCCGGGCAGCCGGGTCTTCACCGTAATCCAGGCGATAATCGAAGTGAGAAGCATCACGAGGGTCGCGGAGCCAACGGAAAGATAGAAGCTATTCTTAAACGCGGTCAGCGCTAGTGGATAGTTTAGAATGTATTGATAATTGGCGACGGTCATTTTCGCCATGAGTTCGCGCGATGGCACGCCGTAGTAAGGAATAAACGAGGACCAGAGCAGAACGAAAACGGGCAGGATGACGGCGAGCAAAAAAATTAGAACCGAAATCCCGAGAGTGAAATATTTCCAAGCGCCCAAATCAATGACCCGCGGACGGTACCCCTTTCCGGTAACAGTCGCGTATCGCTCTTCGCGTCGCGTGATCCTGCCGTAAATAATCACTCCCGTAGTACTGATGGCCAGCAACGTGACCGCATAGGCACCCGCCAACCCAAAGTCGGACGGAAACTGGTGGATAGCCAGAAAAATTTTAGTCGTAAAGACGGAGATCTTGGCGGGAACTCCGATCAAGGCCGGAACTTCGAAGGCTTCGATGCCGCGAACGAAATTTATCAGCAGTACGCTGAACATAGCAGGGCGCATCAACGGCAGGGTTACCCGCCACAAAGTCGTAAGAGTGCTCGATCCCGCTGTCAGTGCCGCTTCTTCAAGCGAAGTGTCCATGTTGCGAAAAGCCGCGGACATCAGCAGAAACACCAGTGGGTAAAGGTGGATGGATTCGGCCCAGATCATTCCCCACATCGAGTAGACGTTGAAAGGGGCGGATTCCAGGCCGAGAACGTCCTTAACCACCAGATTGATCAATCCGATTTTGGGACTGAGCAACAAAATCCACGAGATCGTGCTCAATATTCCCGGAATGATGAAAGGGATTAAAGACATAACCACGAAAATCTTCTTGAACGGGGTATTGGTCCGCTCGCTCACCCAAGCCAGATAGGTGCCGATGACAAACGTAAGAGCGCAGGTGCCGAGACCGTAGTAAATGGAATTTAAAAGGAGGAGGTAAAACTCTTTGTCGAAGTAAGCCTTGATGTAATTATCGAGAGTATAGGCCGCGCCTGGCTCGCCGATGGGCGCGCTTCGGATGCTGCCATAAAGGAGCATTAGAAGAGGGACTCCGGCCAGATAGAGTACGAATAAAGTCGCCCCTATCAGAATAAGGGTCTGGGAGTTAAACCTCCTCACCCGATGCTCCCTGAGTAGAATCTAGTCGTTTATATTGTGTATGACTTGATCCTGAATCATTGTCTTTTTGACTTCATCTTCGATCAGTTTCCAGACTTGATCGTAATAAGCGAGAAACCGGGGATCGCGCTTGACCGAAAGTTCGCGCGGACGCGGCAGGTCGAGTCTGATCATCTCCTTCACTTTGCCGGGCCGGGCGCCAAAGATAATGACGCGGTCCGCCAGATAGATCGCCTCGTTGATTTCGTGCGTGATAAAGAGCACCGTCTTCCCGGCCTGGCGCCAGATGCGTAGCAATTCACGCTGCATGATCTCGCGGGTTTGCGCGTCGAGGGCGGCGAAGGGTTCGTCCATGATGAGAATTTTCGGGTCGACGGTCAGCGCCCGGGCCAGATTGCAGCGTTGCTGCATGCCGCCTGAAAGTTCATGGGGGTAGTGATCTTCAAAGCCCTTCAAGCCCACCAGCTCGATGAACTTCCCCGCCCGCTCTTTGCCTTCAGCATTGTCCAACCCCTGGCACTCCAGACCAAAAATGACGTTTTTGAACACGGTCCGCCACGGCATCAGGCAGGAATCTTGGAAGACCATGCCGCGGTCCGTTCCCGGCCCGGTTACCGGCTTCCCATCGATGAAAAGCTTTCCTGCCGTCGGTTTCAACAAGCCGTCACAGAGATTAATAAAGGTCGTTTTGCCGCAACCACTAGGTCCGACGATCGTAACGAATTCTCCCTCATTCACCTCCAGGTTCACGTTGTCGAGTGCCAGGAGCCTTCCGCCGGTTCGCGGCTGATAATACTCATGCCGCAATCCTATCGCCTGTAACTTATTTTGTGCCACAATGCCTCCTTAAAAAATGTTGGTTTGACACGCCGATCGCTCCTCAAGAACGAACTAGGCACTTATCATTTTCATTTGATTTTTCAAGCCTGATTGTGAGTTGATTGACAATGCCTGTGGGATTGGATAGTTTCGCCACAAAAAGTTTGCATAAAGTTTTTCATGCAATTCATGTTTTATGGCCTACAGCTTACGCCATACCAAATCAAGAGCCCGAGGGGCCGAGAACCTATCCGCTCGAGTTTACAATCAGATCAAAGATCTGATTTTGCGCAATGAAATTTTGCCGGGCCAGAAGCTTCATCATCAAGCATTGAGCGAGCAGCTCGGTGTAAGCAGAACTCCCGTCCGAGAAGCTTTGACACGGCTCGTCCAGGAAGGTTACGTTTCCTTTCTACCGAATCGCGGTTTTACCTGCAAAGAAATTAGATTGCAAGAGGCGGAAGAACTTTACGATTTGAGGGAGGCGTTGGAAGCCTTCGCCGTTGAGAAAGCAATCGACAAATTGACTCCAGACGCGCTCGCTGAACTGGCAAAAAAGTTGCATCATTATGGCGAGGACATCGAAAAGCATTTCAGCCGTGACCGTTTGCTCTACGATCAGGACCTTCACTTGGAGATCGCGCGGATCTCCGGAAATGAAACCCTGGTCAAGATGCTCACGCAGGTATTCGAACGCATTATATTGAAGCGACGCACGGACGGCCTCTACGACAGAACACGCGGCAAACTAGCCCATCAAGAGCATCTCAGCCTCTACCAGGCGCTGCGGGAGCGCAATGTAGCGCAGGCTGTTGCGATCATGCGCGCCCACATTCGAGCTGGCCGAGAAAACGTGGTTGCCGACCTGAAGCAGCGCCAGATAAGGCGGGATTTGCTGAGCAATGGCACCGTAACTGACAACTAGAATAAAAAATAGAAAGGAAAAACAATGGCAGCAGACTTAGTGATCAAGAACGGCTGGGTGGTCACGCCTGAAGAAACTTTTAAAGGCGGGATTGCAGTCACAAACCAAACCATTGTCGCGATCGGCGCGAACGACTCACTGCCGCAGGGGAAAGAAGAAATTGACGTCAAGGGCAAACACATTTTGCCCGGAATCATAGACGGCCACGTTCACTTCAGAGAGCCCGGCATGACCCATAAAGAGGATTTCACCACCGGTTCGACGGCGGCGGTTTGCGGCGGTATAACTTCCGTCGTGGACATGCCGAATACTGTCCCGCCGACGGCGGATGCCGAACAAGTCAAAGTCAAACAGCAGCTCGGCGAGGCGAAATCGCTGGTCGATTTCGGCGTCACCGGCGTTGTCGTCCAAACCAACACCAAAAACATTCTCCCGATGGCCGCTGCCGGCGCTATCGGCTTTAAGATTTTTTTCGGTGAAACCATTGGCAACCTTCCCTTCCCCGATGATGGGATGTGCTTAGAGGCGTTTGATTTCATCGCCCAATCCAAATTGCCTTTGGGCATTCACGCAGAAAATCGCCAGATCATGGCCTACTGCACCAACAAACTTAAGACCGAAGGGAAAAACGATCCGCGCTACTGGGAATCTTCGCGCCCGGATATTTGCGAGGCCGAATCGGTGCATCACGCACTCTTCTTTGCGGAGACTTTCGGCACAAAGCTGCACGTTTTCCACATGAGTTCCAAGCAGGCTGCGTACATGGTGCGCGATGCCAAAGCGCGCGGATTAAGAGTTACGGCAGAAACCGGGCCGCACTATCTCTTACGCGAGCCCAACGATATGGACAAGGTCGGTTCCTTGCTGAAAATGAACCCGCCTGTGCGCACGAAGGACCATGCCGAAGTGCTATGGCAAGGGCTACGCGAGGGCTTCGTAGACATGCTGGCAACGGACCACTCACCCCACACGCTCGACGAAAAGGGCTCGGATCTTTACGGTAAACTGACCAAGCCGGTGATCTGGGATTGCATCTCAGGTTTCTGCGGAGTCGAGACCGGGGTGCCACTGATCTTGACCGAGGTTAACAAAGGTCGCTTGACACTCAATCAATACGTTAAAGTGGCTTGTGAAAATCCAGCGAGAGTTTGGCAGGTCTTCCCGAAGAAAGGCGCGATTCGCCTTGGCTCCGACGGCGACATTACCGTTGTCGATATGGATAAGGAAGGCACCATCGACGTCAACAAGCTCCATAGCAAGAACAAGCCGTCACCGTGGCATGGCTGGAAAGTCAAAGGCATGCCGATTTTGACGGTCGTCCGCGGCCACGTGCAGATGAGAGACGGTGAACCTTGCGGCAAACCGGTCGGCCGCATGCTGAAACCCTTGGTTTAACATTAGAGTATTGGAGTCTAAGATTGGAATACTGGAATGGTGGAGTAATGGAGTGATGGGCGTGGAAAAACCCAATACTCCATCATTCCATCACTCCACTACTCCATTTTTCACCTGCACTCAGGATTTTTCTTATGAAGCGCACCGAACCATTTGAGATGTATCAGCCGACTTCTGTCCAAGAAGCGAGCCGGCTCCTTAAGGAAAACGGCCCCGGGGGACGTTTCCTTGCGGGAGGGACCGACTTGGTTATCGCCATGAAGGAAAAGGGGTTGGTGCCCAAATATGTCGTCGATCTCAAACGGATTCCCGGACTAACGGGGATTCGCGAAAACAGCGAGGGCAGCCTCACCATCGGCGCTTTGACCACGATGCGCGAGATTGAGACATCGCCGCTCATCAAAAGAAAGTTTCCGTTTTTAGCGCAAAGCGCGGCAGAGGTCGGCTCCATTCAAATTCGTAATCGCGCCACCGTCGGCGGAAACATGGCGAACGCCACGCCGTCGGCCGACGTAGCGCCAAGCTTGATCGCGCTGAATGCCTCCGTAAGGATAATCGGCGCGAACGGCGAGCGAACCGCCGCTCTCGAAGAATTCTTTCGCGGGCCAGGACAAACCATCATGACCGTCGACGAAATTCTAACCGAGATTACAATTCCAAAAACTTCGTCCCGGCTCGTCGGCGAATATATCAAATTCTCTCCCCGGGAAATGATGGATCTCGCTTATGTCGGCGTGGCGGTCGCCTACACGCTCGACGAACAACAGCGCTGCAAAGGGGTGCGGGTCGTCCTCGGCGCGGTCGCCCCCACGCCCATCAGAGCGCGCAGAGCCGAAGCCGCTGTCGAAGGCCGAGTGCTCACGGAGACGCTAGCGGAAAAAGCGGGAGAAATCGCCGCGGAAGAATCCAAACCGATCAGTGACGTCCGCGCATCGGCCGATTATCGCCGCGCGATGGTTGGGACCATGACCAAGCGGGCTTTGCTCAATGCGGCGGTCGGACCCGCTGATTCGTGGGTTGAACGGCGCGAGCGCAGGTACTAGAAAAACTGGAGTGATGGAGTAGTGGAGTAAGGGAGTGTTGGGTTCGGAATGCCGCCCCATTACTCCAGCACTCCATTACTCCATCACTCCAGTCCCATCTCCGAGGTAACCATGAAGAAGAAAATCCAATTTACGCTTAACGGTAAACTCGCCAGTTTGGAAGTTCCAAGCCATCGCCTGCTGCTTGATTTGCTGCGCGACGAAATCGGAGCCACCGGCACAAAAGAAGGCTGTGGCACGGGGGACTGCGGCGCCTGCACTGTCTTGCTCAACGGTAAACCCGTAAACTCCTGTTTAGTCCTTTCCGGCGAACTTGACGGCGCCGATATCGTAACGATTGAAGGATTGAAGATCGGCCCTGAGTTGCACCCGATTCAAAAGGCGTTTTTCCAGGACGGCGGCGCGCAATGCGGCTACTGCACCCCGGGCATGCTGATGATGTCCAAGGCGCTGCTTGATGAAAATCCTAATCCCACGGAAGAAGAAATTCGCTTTGCGCTTTCGGGCAATCTTTGCCGCTGCACGGGTTATGCCA
>Ga0316628_100005081_pt1 | contig 10459 bp, 7 predicted proteins | sample OWC_Aug_M2_C1_D5_FD_207648 | JGI IMG/M metagenome (GOLD analysis project Ga0316628, IMG submission 207648) | Wetland soil microbial communities from Old Woman Creek delta, Ohio, United States - OWC_Aug_M2_C1_D5_C | ecosystem: Environmental > Terrestrial > Soil > Wetlands | place: USA: Ohio... | reverse complement strand
GAGAACCTTGGTTACACCAATGTGAAGGTCTACCACGACGGTGTGCCGGAGTGGGTGAAGCGGAACTACCTCATACTGTCAACGCAGTTCCTGAAGGATGCATGGATCGAGAAGGACATCCCGCATGTGCTCGTGGACGTGCGGCCCGCAGCGGAAGCTGAAAAGGGATTCATCAAGGGCGCGGTCACGGTCCCCGTCGTAGAGATCGAGAAGGCCATCGCCAAGTTCCCGCCCAAGGACAAGAAGGCGCCCATCATGATCTACGATCAGAAGGGCGGCGATGACGCGGTCAAGGCGGCGAAGGCGCTCATCACGGCGGGCTATGCGCCGGTGGACATCGTATCAGGCGGGTTCGACGGCTGGAAGGCTGCGGGCTTCCCGGTCCAGACGGGCAAGCTCGCGACGAACATCGTGTACGTGCCCAAGCCGCGGCCCGGCGAGATCTCCATCGAGGACTTCACGAAGATCGCCATGAATACGCCTGCAGACACCCTGATCCTCGATGTGCGGAACCGCGACGAGGGCAATGCCGGCATGATCAAGGGCGCGAAGCTCGTGCCCGACGAGGAGATCCTCGACCGGTTCGCCGAGGTCCCGAAGGACAAGAAGATCGTCACCCACTGCTCCACGGGCGTGCGCGCCGAGATGGCCTACCACAAGCTGAAGGAGAAGGGCTACAACGTCCAGTTCCTGAACGCCAAGGTGGAGATCAACGACAAGGGCGAGTTCAAGCTCGAGAAGCTCTGATGTACCGTTGAGGCTCCCTGCGGCATGCTGCGGGGCTCGCCTGGATTCAACACCTTTGCAAAAGCCCCGGGGGAGAACCTCCGGGGCTTTTTTTCAGCACGCTGAACGTCGCCAGACCCGGTCAGGGCGCGCTGGGGAAACGGCGTTTTTCCAGAAGCGTTACCATGCGGTCCAGGTGGACCTTCTCCTCAGCTGCAAGGACCTGGAATACCCGCTTCGCGCTTTCCCCTGCCAGCTCCCGCTCCATTCTGATGTAGAGATCAAATGCGTGCGACTCCAGCGCTATGGACAGGTCCAGGACGTCGTTCACATCCTTGCCCTTCACCCATTCGAGGGCCTTCGCCACCGACATGCCTCCCTCCATCACCTCTCCCGGGACAGCACCCAAAAAGAACGCCGCCGGGACCGCCGAAGCAGCCGTGTCGCCGGTCGCCTCCCGATATACTCCGACCAGGGCCGCCTTGTGATGGTCCTCGGCGCGCACCAGTCCGTCGAAGAGACCGACGGCTTCGCGGTCCTCAAATGCTGACGCCATGCTGTGGTAGAACCGTCGCGATCCTTCCTCCAGCGACCACGCGAGGGCGATCAGCTCTTCGGGCTTTTCCCTGCCGGAGAAAAGGACCATGCCTGCCTCGGGCGGACCGTCGACAACGAGGCCGCGCCAGGCCTGGATCCCGCCCTCCATGCTGAACACGTTCGTAAAACCGGCGTCGAGCAGGATGCTCGCTGCAGCCCGGCTTCGGTTCCCGGAACGGCAATAGAGCACGGTCGGCCGGGAACGGTCGAGCTCCCGCTCGCGCTCATACAGATCTCCCAGCGGGACGAGCGCCGCGCCGGGGATATGTCCCTGGCCGTATTCGCCCGGCTGACGCACATCGATGAGATTATACGCGCCCGGGTCTCTCTCCCTGAGCAGGTCCTTCACCTGCTGGGCGGTCATGGCAGGTATGGGTTTGAACGGGCCGGCGGGTGTCATGATCGCATCGTAGGACGCCAGACACCGGCAAACCGGGTCTGCGTTCCTCCTCCTTTGACTCCAGCTCATACCGAAAAAGCTCCCGGCACATCGGGAGGTGTTTCAGAAGATCTTCCGCTCCGATTGAAGCTCCCTGCAGCAAGCTGCAGGGAATCTTCGATCCTCAAGGCAGAACTATTTATTCTCATCGCTCGCTAACCCCGCAGCAGGCTACGGGGAATGCGCTCGCTCCTGGATTCATTGAGCTTCTCGGTCCGTGGCTTGAGTGCCTCGCACTGGGGCACAAGCCGTGTCAGTTCCTCCACGGTCAGAGACTGCGTATCGGCTGTCCTGCCGGAGATATCGTTGCACTCGCTCGGCCAGTCAGGGGCCAATGTCCGAATGAGGAGTAAAGCGGTTTGTCGCTGCGATCTGTGCGCCGTCAGCGTCTGCGGTCAGCACGCGGAAGCGGACCGGCTACAGGGGGAAATGGCATGCGACCTGGTGTCCGCCTGCGATCTCGTGAAGCCGGGGTTCCGTGGCGGGGTTGGTGCAGACGTCGGGCCTGCCCTGGGACTCATAGACCGGGCAGCGCGGCGCGAACCGGCAGCCCTCGAGCGGCCGCTCGAAGTCGAACACTCCCCACCGACCTACCCGGACGCTTCTGGCTTTGCTGCCTGCCTCCCTGCTCTGCTTCTCGACCAGTGATGACCACAGGATATGCGTGTACGGGTGGCTTGCCTTGTGCGCGATGCGGCCGGACAGCCCCATCTCCACGATCTTGCCCAGGTACATGACCGCAACCTTGTGGCTCATGAGCTCAACGACCCGAAGGTCGTGGGAAATGAAAAGGTAGGATAGCCCAAGCTGCTTCTGGAGGTCCCGGAGCAGATTCACGACCTGCGCCTGGATCGAGACATCGAGCGCGCTGGTCGGCTCGTCCGCAACAAGGAACTGCGCGCCCACGGACAGCACGCGCGCTACGCCTACCCGCCGCTTCTCGCCTCCCGACAGTTCATGGGGGAAGTTCGAGAGCTTGCTCTTCTTGAGATTGACCTGGTCCAGGAGCTCACCAATGCGCTTCTCCACCTCCGCGTCGGTCATCTCGTGGTGGACCGTGATCGCCTCGTTCAGGATCTCGCGGATGCGCATTTTCGGGTTCAGCGCCGCGTCGAGGTCCTGGAAGATCATCTGCATCTTTCCCCGGAGCTGCCGAAGCTCGTTGGTCGAGGCCGCGGTGATGTCCTTCCTGTCGAAGATGATCCTGCCCGACGTCGGCTTCTCGAGCCGCAGGATGGTCCGGCCGATGGTCGTCTTGCCGCAGCCCGACTCTCCCACGAACCCGACGGTCTCGTTCTCCTTGAGGTAGAAGCTTACCCCGTCCACCGCAGGGATGGACCGGTGCTGCTCCCCGAAGGAGAACAGCCGCTTCGGTTGGGCGAAGTGCTTCTTCAGGTCGATGACTTCGAGGATGGTCTTGGTCATAGATCAAATCCCTTTTTCACCGCAGAGGACGCAGGGCACGCGGAGAAGAGCTGGGCAAAGGCCCCGGATTCTCGCTGCTCAGTTCTCGACTCCCTCTGCGATCTCAGCGGTAAGAAATATTTTTTAATCAAAATACAGCCAGCACCGCGCCTTGTGCCCCGGCCCGATCTCGCGAAGGTCCGGCTCCTGACGCTCGCATCTCTCCCGTATCTTGTCCGTCACTCTGTTGCACCGGCCGTAGAACCGGCACCCCGCCGGGATGTTGATGGTATCGAGCACATCTCCTTCGATGGCCTGGAGATGACCCTTCCCCTTGATGTTCTCGGCGCTCGGGATGGACGTGAGCAGCGCCGACGTGTAGGGATGTTTCATGTCCTCACCCTTCGCGAGGATGTCCCTGGCCGGGCCGGTCTCGACCACGGTGCCGCCGTACATCACGGCGACCATGTCCGACAGCCGGGAGATGATGCTGATATCGTGGCTGATCAGCATGGTCGTGATGCCGAGCTCGGCCTTCAGCTCCGCCAGCAGGTCCGCGATCCTGGACTGAATGGTCGCATCGAGGCCCGTTGTCGGCTCGTCGGCGATCAGGAGCGACGGCTCGCAGGACAGCGCCATGGCGATCATGGCCCGTTGGCACATGCCGCCCGACAGGCCATATGGATAGTTTTCGAACCGGAGCCGGGGGCTGTCGATCTTCACCCGGTCGAGCCATGAGAGGGCGCGCTCCTTTGCCGCCGGCTCCTCTTTGATGGACGTATGGAGCTGGATGGCCTCGGTGATCTGCCTGCCCACGGTCATGAAAGGGTTCAGGGACTGCTTGGGGTTCTGGAAGATCATCGAGATCTCCTTGCCCCGGACCTTGGCCATGCGCCGCTCGGAAAGCTCCTGCCAGCCCTCCTCGTCCTTCTGCACGCCCATGATCCTGCCGCCCTCCCTCGTGAGCGTCACATAATCATCGAGGTCCTGCAGGATGTTCTTCTGAACGCGGTCGGACTTGAACCCGATCTTGCCGGTAATGATGCCCGGGCCCGCAGAGACCAAACCCATGATCGAGAGCGCCGTGATGCTCTTACCGCTGCCGCTCTCTCCCACCACGCCGAGCGTCTCGCCCTTTGTTATCTTGAAGCTCACGCCGTCAACAGAGCGAATGAAGGCCTGCTTGCTCTTCGAGTAGAAGTAGGTCCGAAGGTCCTCTATTTTGAGGATCGGCGCCTTCATCACTTGCTCCTCTTGCCTTCGAGAATGTTATTCAACCCGTCGCCAAGGAGGTGGAACCCGAGGATCGTGAAAAGGATGGCGAGGGACGGTGCAGTGGACGGCCAGAACTGCCCTTTCATGAAGTAGTTCGCTCCTGACTGGACCATGTTGCCCCATGACGGGATCGGCTCCTGTACGCCGAAGCCGAGGTAGGAGAGCGATGTTTCCATCAGGATGGCCTCGCCCATGCCGAGCGTCGCCTGGATGATCAGGATGGAGCGGCAGTTGTGCCACAGTATGTGCTTCAGGATGATGGTTCTCGTAGGAAGGCCGAGCGCGATGTCCGCCTCGATGAAGTTCTTCTGCTTCAGGAACAGGACCTTCCCCTTGATGTGCGATGCGACCGCAGGCACGTTCGTGATGCCCACGACCAGCATGATGTAGTAGATGTCCGGCTTGAACGCAGCGATGACGAGCAGGATCAGCACGAGCCGCGGGAAGGAATCGACGAGATTGGTGAAATAGGTGATGCCCGTGTCCCATTTGCCGCCGCGATACCCGGCCAGCACGCCGAGCACCGTGCCGAAGAAGAGCGCGATGAAGATCGCGAGCAATCCCGGAAGGAAGTAGGCCTGGATGCCCACGATAAGGCGCGAGAGCATGTCCCTGCCCATGAAGTCCGTGCCGAGGAGATGCCCTGCCGTCAGCGGCGGCGCCATCATGAGCTCCAGGTCAATGTCCTGGGGGTCGCGCGGCAGGAGGTTGAAGGCGCCGAGGAGATAGGACACCACCACGAGCGTCACGATCAGCAGGCCGTAGCCCACGTACGCGATATCGATGGCGTTCGGCTTCTTCCAGAACGGCAGGTCCGAGAACTCGCCGATCTCACCGGATTGTTGGGTGTAGGATTTCATTCGATATAACGTTCAACGCTTATTGTCGTTTTGTCTGCTTACGAAGCACCCGGAAATATATGGATTCCCAGGCGCCCTTTCGCTTTCAGGCTGAACCGACGGGGGCTCGAACAAAGCATCATAGAGCAGCGGTCCCAGGATAGGTACAAATGGGACAGGCGTCCAGAGCATGCGACGAAGACGCGAAAGCGCTGTTTCCAAAGTATACAATCCCGCTATCCATGATATCGCTGTTAATAGGATCAAGAACGTGTTCATAGTGTATCCTTTATATTTCCGGCCCCTATTCCTTCGACGCTCGTGGGTTCACCACCACATACACCACGCTCTGGAACAGGCTGCCGAGGCGCACGAAGACCGCGGCGAGGATGGCGATGCCCATGATGACCGGGAAGTCGCGGTCCTGCGCCGCCTGCCACGCCATCCTGCCCATGCCCGGCCAGTTGAACACCTGCTCCACGATGACCGCGCCGCCGAGGATGAACGGGATCTTGGCCGCTATGATCTCGGTAACCGGGATGAGCAACCCTTCCTTGAAGGCGTGGCCCATGACCGACGCGCCCTTGGCGCGGGCGGTGCGTATATAGTCCTCGTCCAGCACCCTCGCCATCTCATCACGGAGCGACCGGATGACCTCGCTGATGGTCCCGTTCCCGATGCCCAGCACGAAGATGGGCAGCAGAGCATACAGCCATTTCTGGCCGCCTGTCGCGAACCCGAAGGCCATGGGGAAGAGCCCGAGCTTGTGGGTGAAGAAGTAGATGACGATGTAGCCCAGCCAGAAGACCGGCAGGGCCGAGATGATATATGCGCCGATGGTAAGCGGCCAGGTGAGCCGAGTCATGCCGCGCCTGGCGGAGGAGAGCGCGATGGGAACGGCGAGCGCCAGGGTGATGATGAGGGAGCCGATGGTCAGAAGCAGGGTGTTCAGGCCTGTGCGCAGGACCTCCTGCAACACCGGCTGGCCCGTCCGGATGGAGGTGCCGAAGTCCCCGCGCAGCATGTTCCCGAGCCACGCGAGATACTGACCGTACCACGACTTCTGCATGCCCATTGCCTCTCGGATGCCTGCCCGCGCCGAATCCGTGGGCATCTGACCCTCCAGCAGGACGCTGAAGGGGTCGCCAGGCGAGAAAAAGAGGATGATGAACACGACAAAGCTCACACCCAGGAGGAGCAGACCGGTGATCAGCAGTTCGCGAGAAAGAACAAGGGCTATGGGCCGTATGGCGGTGAATTTCATCGTAATAAAAAAGCTGCCACAGAGGGCCCAGGGGTCGCGGCGCGAATCTTGCTCCGTTCCCTCTGTGTTCCCTGTGGCTGACTGGTTTTTTCGATCCTAAAGCCGTCAACGTTGAAGTTTCAACCTTGAACCTTCAACCTGCTCCTACTTCTGATCCTTCGTCTCAATGAACCACTCGTCGGCAAAGGAGAAGAACTTGTAGGGATGGATGGCCACGCGCCGGACCTTGTCCCGGTACGCCGCATAGTTCGTCAGCGTCCAGAGGAAGGTGTAGGGGCTCTCCTCGGCGAGCAGCGCATGGAGCTTCCGGTTGATGGTGCGCCGCTTCTCGTGGTCCAGCGTGAGCTTGCTCTCGTTGATCAGGCCGTCAACCTCGGGATTGGCATACCCGCCGAAGTTGTTCTTCCAGGGCCCGATCTCGCCGGAATGGAAGAGCGACGAGATGTCCGCAGAGTCGTCGAACACCCACGACGCGAAGATGATGTCGAAGTCATGCTCCAGGAACACGTCCTCCTTCCAGGCCTGCCATTCCTTGAACTCCACCTTGATGTCGGCGCCGATGTTCTTGAGGTAGTTCTTGAATGCCAGCACCACGCGCTTCACGGCCTCGCTCTCCTTCTCGATGGGCACCTTGAGCGACAGGGCAAGCTTCTTGCCGTCCTTCTGCATGAACCCGTCGGCGCCCCGGGTGAACCCTGCCTCCTGCAGCAGGGCAATGGATTTCTGGGCGTCGAAGGCCGCGGGCTGTACGTCCAGGTTATAGGCCCAGCTGCCCGGCGCGAAAGGCCCGGAGATGATGGTCCCCTGGCCGTTGAAGAACGAATCGAGCATCTCCTGCCGGTTCACCGCATGGGTGAAGGCCTGGCGCACGCGCTTGTCGGCAAGGAAGGGGTTCCGAACATTGTAGCCGAAGAACGAATAGGACAGTGCGTTGTAGGGCTTCAGCACGAACCGCTTGTCGCCCTGGATCTCGGGGATGTCCCGCGGGTTCACCAGCACGATCATGTCGATGGCGTTGAACATGAGCGCCTGGGTCATGATGTTCTGGTCGGCGAAGGGCTTCTCCGCGAACTGGTTGATGTGGGGCCGTCCCTTGAAGTAGTTGTCATTGGCGACGAGGACGATCTCACGCTCCGGCGTCACGGCCTTGAACATATAAGGACCGGTCCCGATGGGGTGCTGCACGAAGGGATCGTCCCGCGTCAGGAACTGCTGGTTCGCCGGACCGTGCTTCGGGATGATCTTGAAGCTGAACTTGGCCAGGGCGTTCAGGATGGGCCGCTTGAGCGTGAACTTCACGGTGGCGTCGTCCACCTTCTCGATCGCGTCGATGAACTCGTACCGCACCTTGAGGGGCGTGATGGTCTTGGGGTGCATCATGATCTTGTAGGTGAACACCACGTCGTCGGCCGTGAACGGCTTTGGCGCGGTCTCACCCTCCTTCGGGTGCCAGGTCACGTCCTTCCGGAGGAAGAAGGTGTAGGTCCGGCCGTCCTTGGAGGACTCCCACCGCTCCGCCAGCTCGGGCACGATCTCCTGCTTCTCGTTAATGCCCACAAGGCCGTTGAAGATCAGCTCGGTGATGCGGAGCGAGATCATCTCATTGCTCGTGATGGGATCGAGCGTGGCCGGCCGGCCGTATTCCCCGTAGCTCAGGGAGCCTCCGTCGGGCCTGCCGTCCTTCTTGGGGGCCGCCCCGGCAGGGGCCGTCACCAGCACGGTAAGGGTCATGACCAGTATCAGAACCATCAGCGTCCGTTTCATAGTTCCCTCCTCAAAATGGTACTCATATCAAATCAAGGCGTTCACCGCAGAGCACGCGGAGGACGCGGTGAAAAATCGAGCAAAAATCTATCCTGTTTAGAGCAATTAAATCCTTTCCCGCCCATGTCGATACGTGTCTTCAGCCGTTCTTTGGCCTTCTCTGCGGGCTCTGCGATCTCTGCGGTAAAAAACTAATTGATCTTCACGTCCCCGGCGCTCTTGTGCTCCATGGAGTAGATGCCCTGCAGTGCCTCCTGGATCTGGCGCACCTCGGGGAACTGCTTGCTCATCTCAAAGTAGATCTCCAGGGCCTCGGAAAACTTCTTCGTTCGGTAATAGGCATCGGACAGGTCCACGAGCATCACCGGGTCGTTGGACTCGATCTTGTTCTTGTTCCCCTTGTCCCTCCCCGCCTCGAGATAGGAGACGGCCTTCGCCGTATCCTTCTTCGAGAGATAGTACCTGCCTAGTCCGACGTTCAGGATGGCGAAGCGCTTGCCGTCGCCTGCCTCGACCACGCCCGCAGAGGTCTGCGCGGTGCGGGGGCAGTCGATCCTGAGCCTGCCGCAGGTCGCCAGGATGTCGGACAGGAGCTCAGGATCGCCCGGTTGTTTCTGCGTCAGTTCGTCCCATACGCCGACGGCCTCGGCATGCTTCCCCTTCTGCTGCTGCAGCGCCCCCTGGCGGACCATGGCCTTGTTCTTGAACTGCAACGGCATCTGGGGAGCAGCGAGGAACGCCGCCGTTGCCTTCGCCGCCTGGTCCGTGTTCCCGGCGAGCGCCTGGGCCTCGCCGAGGTAGTAGCTTGCGATGCCCTTGAGCTGCGGGTCCGAGGCCGCCTTCTCAAGCGATGCCAGGCTGGCCTGGAGGTAGAACGCCGCAAGGTTCGGCAGGACCTGAAGGTCGTAGAACGTGATCACCTTGCTCTTGCTGATGGTCTCGCGGTACGAATAGGATTTCATATCTGCGCGCTGAAGCAGGTCGAGACCCTTGTCGAGGGATCCCGCCCGTGCGTAGACGCCCAGGCAGTTCTTCGCAGCAATAAGGGACAGCGGTTTGCCGCCCTTCTTGACGTCCGCCAGCGCCTCGTCGCACAGGGAGACGGGACCTTTTTCAACGAGGCCCGCCCGGCTGTAGGCAGCGGCAAGCTCGGTCTTCACATCGGGATCGGAACTCTTGATGCCGCCCCAGAGCTCTTGCGCCTTCTGCTTGTCCCCTCTCATGTTGGCCGCCGTTCCCAGCGCGATTTTTGCTATGTCCTTGTGCCTGGCATCGCCGCCTCCGGCGAGGAACTTCTCGAGCGGTGCCTGCGCAGGCGCCGCCTTCCCGCCCTCCAACAGCGCGAGCCCGAGATACAGGTCGCTGTACATGCTGCGGCCCGCGCCACGGTCCGACGAGAGCCGCTTCAGATAATCGGCGTTCACCTCCGCGGACATCAGCGCCAGCCCCTGGTGCAGCTCGCCGTTCTTAAGGTAGATCATGCCGAGGGTGAGCCGGGCCGGAGACTGCTTGCTCTGGTCCAGAGACGGGAGCGCTGCGCGGAGGTCGCGCGCAGCGTCCTCGTACCGGTGCTTCTCATAGGCCTTCATGGCCTTCTGGACCGGATCGTCTGCCGCATGGGCCGGACATGCGGCCAGACCCATGCTTAAAACCAGAAAGAGAATCCCGTACATGCAAGCTCCTTAAGCCAAAACAGAAGAAAACCTTGCTCCCGCAGAGTACGCGGAGCACGCAGAGAACTTCTCATGCAGAAGATAAACTGCTCTTTATATTCTTTCCGCCTTCCTCTGCGACCTCTGCGACCTCTGCGGTACATGAAAACTTTCATCTATTTTTTTCCGCTCTCGTATCATTCTTTCATCCTTGCCACGAAGATCTGGTCCCACTGGTCCACTTGCGCCCGGAACGCTATGGTCCCGTCGGGCGAGCACGCCACATCGTGGTTCATCTTGGTGTCGGTCTTGAGGAGCAAGGGCGTTCTCTCCGTTATGTTCACCACATAGAGGGGGTGGTATTCCTGCCGATCGTTCTTCACGTACACGAGCCTCTTGCTGTCGTGCATCCACGCGGGCCCGCGCTCCACGTCGGGGACCACATCGATGGCCACGGCCTTCGCAGCGAGCCCGTCACCCGTTGCCGGGTCCGAGCCGT
>Ga0316628_100005080_pt1 | contig 10460 bp, 8 predicted proteins | sample OWC_Aug_M2_C1_D5_FD_207648 | JGI IMG/M metagenome (GOLD analysis project Ga0316628, IMG submission 207648) | Wetland soil microbial communities from Old Woman Creek delta, Ohio, United States - OWC_Aug_M2_C1_D5_C | ecosystem: Environmental > Terrestrial > Soil > Wetlands | place: USA: Ohio... | reverse complement strand
CAACCAGCTCGCGCCCGGGGTCGATGGTCAGGTGTGGTACGTGATGACGAGAACCGCTGAGGAACACCAACAGGCGAGAGAGGTGCTGGAGTCTGCCAGCTTGCCATGCACAGTCATCGTCTCCGTTTCCGAAGTCCTGCCTGGTCTCGAGGAGGCTGGCCTCGAAGTGGAGTGCCTGCTCAATCTCCAGGGTGACCGCGACCTCTCCGCGATGGACCCGCTTGCGTCCAGTGAGCTCGCCCAACTGTTGGACGACGCCCGCCTGAACCTGGCCCGAATGGTGGACCGCCTCACCCAGCCCTCACCCAGCGGTCCCAAGTGGTGGTTTGACGGGCAGTGGAGGAGGCTACACGCCCCGAAGGCGTTGCGGCGTGAGCTGTCGGCCCTCATGGACCGGGTCTTCCATTCGTGCCCGCGGATCGCTTGTGAAGCGGCAGTGCGCCATCAGCCGACACGCGTAATGGTCAATGCCCGAAAGAAGGTCAACCTCGGGATACTCGAACGCTACGGCGAGCAAGACCTAGGCATCGACGGCAACTTCCCGGACGCATCGATGTTCCGGAGTGTCTTGCTCCACACCGGTTTGTACCGCCCAATTGAGCATGGGCGATGGCGTTTCGTTCCGCCCGAGGAACTAGAGGACCCAGGGTTCGCCGAGGTCTGGGGGAGATTCGAGAAACTCCTGACGGAGCCTGCGCAGCGACCGAAGGCGCTGGAGGTGTTCTTTGCTGGGCTTCAGAGCCCCCCGGTCGGGCTTCGCAGGGGTGTGATCCCAATCCTATTTGCGGCTGCACTTAGAGCCTTCCCGTCCGCTCGGTCCCTTGCGAGAAGGGGCGCGTACGTTGCGGACATCCTCCCTTCGGTCATCGAAGAGGTGTGCAGGAACCCGGTTGACTATGAGCTCGTCATTCTTGAGCTGAAGGCAGCGGAGACTGACTACTTGCGAGGCGTTCTTCGACTTCTGGGTCGGCAACAGCCGGAGGCCGGCGAGGACTTGATTCGGCAGTGCTTCGATGGTCTTCAGTCGTGGCAAGCCGGCCTGTCGGCCGGCGCGCTCAGCACCCGCACGGTTTCGTGGGAGGCGGTGCAGCTCAGGCGATTGGTCGCTCGAAGCACTGATCCTGTTGACCTTCTCTTCCGCCAGCTACCGCAGCAGATAGGCAAGGAGCAGAGTCCAGGTGAGGCCACGATCGAAGCCTTGGGGAGGTGCTTTGAGGAGTTCGGTTCATACCGTGAACGCCGGCTCTCGTTCATTCGGCAGGCCCTCGATCAGGCATTGGCGACGGAGCCTGGAGACGAAGCTCAGATCTGGCAGAAGGCCCAAGCCTGGGCACAGACCCTTCCAAACGGCTTTGTCTGCGCACTTCGCCATCCGCCTGAGAAGGGTCTGATCGTGACCCTCCGTTCGCAGTACGAATCCGAGGAGCGGTTCCTTGAAGCGGTGGCGGCACAGGTCTCGCAGCTACCCGTCGGTCAGTGGACAGACAGCACTGCGGGCAGTTTCGCCGCGGAGTTCCACCGTTTGGTCGACCACATCGAGTGCGCTGCGCTCGATCATCAGTACGGCAACACGCAGTCCGATTCTGCTTCGGAGCTGGAGGGAATCGCACATCGCCGGATTGCCCGCGAGTACCGCCGCATGGTCAGAATCGTCGGCAAGAAGAACGCACGAGCGATGCTCTCCAGGCTGACCGGCCGAGGGGGTAGAGATGCCCACGATCCATGAGGTCCTGTCTAGCTTGGGCAACAACGAGGCGCGCCACATCGTAAGCCTTTCCGGAGGCAAGGACTCGACAGCGTTGGCCGTATACATGCGGGAGACTTACCCGCAGATCCCGGTCGAGTACGTGTTCTGCGACACCGGGGCCGAGCTCCCAGAGACCTATGCGTACCTTGAGCGAGTGGAGGCTCTGCTGGGCCGGAAGATCACCAGACTCAGCGCTCTGGACCTCCCGGAGGTCAAGGCGCGCCGGAAACCCGGCCGGATTGCCTTCGACATCGTGCTCAACGAGGTATACGGGGGCTTCCTCCCGAACCCCCGGGCCCGCTGGTGCACACGGATGCTCAAGATCAAGCCCTTTGAGCGCTACGTGGGTCCCGGCCGTGCCTATAGCTACATCGGCATTCGCTGGGATGAGGACCGAGAGGGTTACAGGCCGTCCAAACCCCCCGTGATTTCGCAACAACCGAACATCATCCCGGTCTACCCCTTCAAGGACGACCGGCTGACTTACACCGACATCGAACAGTTGTTACAGGAGAGCGGCCTCGGCCTGCCAAGCTACTACCAATGGCGGTCGCGCTCAGGATGCTACTTCTGCTTCTACCAGCAGATCGCCGAGTGGCAAGGGCTCAAGGAGAAACACCCAGATCTCTTCTCACGCGCGAAGGCGTACGAAGAGGACCCTGACAACAAAGGGTACCGGTGGGTGGAGCGGCACTCGCTCGGGGATCTCGAGAAGCTTCAACGACGCCGCGAGCTGGTGCGGCCTGATGAGGCGGAGGGATGTGCCGTGTGCCACCTCTAGGCTGCCTCCACCACGGGGCCAGGCGTTCCCCGGCGGGCGGCGTGCAGCCGCAGAGCACCGCCAGGCCTGCTGGCTAGTGCGCTATGGTAGGCTCTGCTGTGGACTGGTGTGAGGTGTCACTCACTACCATTCCAGCCTCCCCATGAGGTGGCAACCGCCGAGGGAACATGGCGACGCCGGAGCAAGAAGCAGCTGAGCTTGCTAATGCGATCGAGGAAGTCCTCAGCACCTCCGCCGTGCCACTGAGTGCTAGGGAGATCTCGATCTGCTTGCGCTCGAGACGGCGACCTGCATCGTGGACACGAAGAGATGTCAACCGGGTCTTGTACGCCCGGAGGTTTGCCGGCCGGTTCTCGAAGATCGACAGGGCCCGGTGGAAACTCGCCTCCCCCCTTGCCCCCGTAGCCGATGCCTCGGTTCCAGCGTGGGCCGACCTGAGGGCGGATTGCGCCGCGTACTATCTAGCTCGCCGGCAGCGGGAAGCGCTCCTTGGCCCGCTTGGAAGACGGAGTCTCTCAGCTGCAATCCGCTGTATTGCCGGCGATGGAACAGACCTCGAGTTTGTTGCGGCGTTCAATACCCCCAAGCGGCGCCAAGATCTGTTGGCAGGCATCCGCACCTGCATGGAGGCTGTGCGAACCTGGCAAGAGGGAACGAGGAGGGACCCGCGCTTCACGTGGATCCTTGGCGCGGGCGTTCTTGAAGGTGGCAGCGACGACCTTCGCCAGTGCATCCTTGACGGCTGCCCCTCCTGTTCGCCTGGGTTTTTCACGTTTCTTGGAGACGCAAGCCACTTGGGCACTTGGGCCCCCCTCTTGACAATCGAGTTTCTCAACGAGGTGCCGCACCTCAAGGAGCGCCACTACTCTCAACTCCGCTTGGCATTGGGGAAAGCCTGCCGATCCGGTGGCTGGGGCGGTTGCGACAAACCATGGGAGGCGGACTTCCCACCAAGTATCGCGAGCCTACCTTTGACGTACCTATTCGCCCTCAGCCCCAACAGCGCAATGGAATCTCTCGTGTCACGCTTTCACAGGGGTGGCTACTTGAACATAGGACATCTCGCCGCTGTTCACCCCGAGGCTTGGCGGGCGCTTCACCTCTTCCCGAGAAGTGACTGGCTTGGGTTGGCAGCCGCGACTAGCGGTTGATGTAGGAAGCGATCCGGGCTCTCTGTTCTTCGGCGACCCCCCACATGTCATCTTCCTCTTGAGCCGGCATGGCCGGTATCAGCCGGGATTTCCACTCCAGCTTCAACTGAGCCTCATCGTCTTGGCCAAGCTCGTCGTGACCCAGCATCCAAAGCACCAGGCGCTCCGCGATCCGAAGTGCCTCCTTCCGGTCCTCATTGCGCATCTTCCAGCTGTGCCGATTCGGGTCGGCGCTGGTGTCCTTGAGCAGCAGGTAGCGCCACGGTGGGTGATGAAGCTCCCAGTCCACCTGACCGAGTCCGCGCAATGCTTGAGCAAGGTTGGGCGCGTCGAACCCCGCTTCGGGGTGTTCTGTGAAATGTCGGTCGACTCGCGTCCGGGCGATCTTCGCCAGGAGTTCCTGCCCAATCGGCCAGAACAGCACGCTGTCCATGTCGCCGCTGTCGTCATCATCTGGGAGATCATGTTTTCTCATGTTAATTGGGTCCTTCTGCAGGCCGGGCATTTCGTGCAGCACCGCATTCCAGAGAAGTACGAGCTCCGCGTACAGGCTGTCGAGGTGCTCCTCATCCGGCCTGAACTTCTTGAAGGTGTTGAAATCCTCACCCTCGCCAGCTCGATCCCACCCCCTGTTCTCGCGCTCTTTGGAAAGGAGTAGGACACAGTTAATCTCATATAGGGCCTCGATGCTCGTAAAGAACGGGTCGCGGGCGCTCAGATTCTTCCCCTTGGTTGTCTTGATTCGGCGAGACTCCATCTGCCGCCCGGACGAACTGAAGAAAGGATGCTCCGTGATGAGGCGCCGCGTGATTATCGCCAATGCGTCATCCTCGTCCATGATGATGTTGGTCGCCTGGTCTGTAGGCTTCGCGTACCTGTTGAGGCTGGAGAAGAGGCGTCTGTACTTCTGCATGAAGAGAGGCTTCTCGTCTGCGCTTGGGACCACAACCAAGACGGTCAACTCATCGTCCCCAAGTGACTCTGGTGTGCCGTCGGACAGTTGATCGTTCTTGTCTAGGACCGTCTTGATCGCCGCGAGTCGGTGTTGACCATCCAGAGCGTAATACTTCTGAGTCCCGTCGAATCGAAGCACCCCAAAGGACTCGTTGAGTTTCTCGTCCTCTGCAAAGATCTGAAACTGCACGTCGTCGGCTATTCGTACGGGGTAGAACTTCGGGTCCCCATCGAGCGCAGCGACAACCAAGGCGGAGAAGAACCGGTCCGCGCGCCGCTTCAAGTAGGTGACGATGTCGCGCTTTACTCGAAGCTCGTTGAGGGCCCGCTGTATCGCTTCATCTAGGGTCCGATCCTCGTAGACCTCATATGCATACCTGACGTTCGAGCTGAGCTCGCGAGCGCTCATCTTCAGGGCATAGTAAGTCCACGAACCCATGCTGCACCTGAGGGCGGGATACAAGTTCACTGTTCGCCTTCCTTTCCTAGGCCGGGACCGGTGGGCCGAGGCGCGCCTGAATGCCCCGGATTCGATTGGCGGGGGGCCGGAAACACCGTATGAGCAACGCTTCCAGCGGCCGGCTCTGCTCAGCGGAAACCGTGACCAACCAGTAGGAGAGGTCGTCCGGCGGGCCGAAGCACTCCGTAATCCTTCGGATCTCCTCCTTGGGGTACGTGAGGTGCTGGAGGAACCTCTCCCTCAGGTTGTCGGACCTACCAATGTAGAACACGTCGTAGAGGCCACGTATTAGGCTGTCTCGGATTTGGAGGGGCGGCCGGCCACATAGGGCGTACACGCCGGGCGATGCGGGCACGCTGTCCCTATCGAGCGCCCGGAAACGCACGCGCTTCCACCTGAGGCCGAGGACGCAGTGGGCCAAGCTCCCCCATTCTGCACTGGCGAGCACCCACCCGTGCTCCATGTCTGCCTTAGCCTCCCCTAGCCTGGCGCTGCCGGCTTTGGCGCCTCTCCCGCAACAGGCACCCGTTCCCAGTCGGATCCTATCAGGTGCCTGAGCTCTGAGGCCAGCTCATGGAATTCATGACTGGATCCCGCAGGCAGCGCCATTCGCTCCACGATCTCCTCGAACATCTCGCTCTTCTTCGCGAGAATTCGCTCTAGCAGTTCCTCGATTGTTCTTCTGCATCTGAATTTGTATACCCGAACACCTCGAAGTTGCCCGATCCGAACCACGCGATCCCTCGCCTGTGCATTGGCCGACGGGTTCCACCACTCATTGAAGAAGACAACGTGGTTTGCCTCCGTCAGGGTAAGGCCCTCCGCAGCGATGCGCGACGAAGCCAAGAGAAAGGGAACCGAGCGGTCCTTCTTGAAGCGCCGCAGCGCGTCCTCCCTAGCGACGCTGCTCATTTCGCCCACCAGTCGCACATACCTGCCCGCGAGCCGCGCCCCCATTATCTCGAGGGGTTTCAGCAAGTACGAGAAAACAACAGCCTTCTCCCCCATGGATTCGATATCGTCCAGCACCTCGGCTATCCTGTCAGCCTTGGAACTCTCCAACGAATCAGGATCATAGTCACAGATGAGGCGACATCGGCCGATCAACCTCAGGAAGGCACTGTCGTCACCAGCACCCCGGGCTTCGTCCAGCGCACTTGAATAGGCCCCTCTTTGACCTGGGGACAGATCGAGCATCTCGATTGACTCGACGACCTCTGGGAGCTGATCGAGCACATCCTTCTTCCTTCTGCGAAGAACGAACGCCCTGGCCCGCGATCGCAGCAGCCCGTGGGGGACCTTCGAGTCAGACTCGGCAAACTCAGTTGGAAACAAGAGCGAGAGGAGCGTCGCCAGGTCGCGGGGATCCCGCTCGATGGGTGTGCCCGTCAGCGCCCAGAAGCGCCTAGCCCTGAGCCTTCGAATGCCTCGGGTGGTGAGCGCGTCCGCATTCCTCAGCCGGTGTGCCTCATCGGCCACTACCAGGTGAAGCTCCCTGTTCCTCAGGGTCTGGGGCACCTGCCGCATATGTTCATAGTTGGTGATGATCACGTGAACCCTTTCCGCCATTGTTGCCCAGGCGGCGTCGCGTGTTTGAGCCCCCGGGACAACTCGCAGCCTACTTAGCTCAGGGGCCCACCGTTCGAGCTCAGCCTCCCAGTTCGCAAGCAGCGACCGAGGACAGACAACCAGGGCCTGCTCTAGGTGGCCACGCTGGAAGAGGACCCTCATCGCCATGATGGCTTGGAGGGTCTTGCCCAAGCCCATGTCATCTGCGAGTATGCCCTGCTCCCTGTCGAGCAGCCAAGCGACACCCACGCTCTGATAGTCCAAGAGGGAAGAGCACTGCGGCGCAGGGAGGAACAGTGGCCGAACAAGGTGGCCAAGTGGCTGCCTTGCTTGCCAGTACTCTTCGATCGGGGCTTCCGGAGCCAGAGGGGGTAGCGGTAGTGGGTCCTGCCCAGGCACGACCTTTACTACCCTCCCGCCCATGACAACGTCGCGAGCTGCGCTGCTGTCCAAGCGCAGAATCCTCCTTGCAGCAATCTCCAAGGCGGAATCAGGGGTGGCTATGGTCTCGGTGTTCGCGTCTTCGGCAGTCATGCGCCGGAGTGAGAGGAGGTGTTCCCCGCAAGGTTCGGGGCCTCTCCGTTCCAGAGCGACGAACAGCCGCATCCCGGGAGGGGAAAGCAGCTCGACAATCCCCCATCTCTCGACCTCACTCATTGAAGCGCCCCCACTGCCCCAGTCACGCAAGAGAAGATAGCAGGCCGGGTGTGGCGCGGCGGGCCGAAGCGCTCAAGGAGGCGGCCCAGGTCGCGCTCGATGTCGATGAAGGGGATGAGGCGCGGCTCGCCGCGCTGGACGCGGGCCAGAGCGTAGAGCAGGAGCAGCGGTTTGTGCGGCGCGCGCTCGTCGCCCCGGCGCCAGACGTTGAGGTTGGCGATGCGCTCGAAGAGGGTGGGCTGGTCGGGCATGGGGGGCTCGAGGCCTCGGGGGCATTGTAGCCCGGCGGGGCGGCGCCTCCAGCCCATGCGGAAGGGCAGCGCCCGTTCGAAGCACCACGCTCGCCCGTGCGCGGTGCGCCGCAAGGGCCGGCTCTCCCACGTCCGTCACCGCGATGCGTGTGTTCAATTGGCCCCCGCGACAGATCTGGACTGCGGCTGGGACGGAGGCTGCCGCGGCGGAGGCGGCGGGGAGATCTCCCACGGCAGGACCCAGCGCTGCACCTTGGCCAGGGCGAGGCGCTCGCGCTCGCAGTGGGCTTTGGCATCCTTGCCCTCGAGCCACTTCACAGTGCCGTCGCTCTGCCTTATTCCCACGCGGACATCATCGGGCACGTAATCCCTGGACCAGCGGTGGGCCTCGCGCAGCTCGCGTTCCCTGTCGTCCGGGTGCACGAGGGTCAGCGTGCCGCCCTCGGGGGCCGTGGGGTCGAAGACCTTGGCGCCGTCCGGGAGGTCGAGCAGTGGCCAGGCCGCGAGCGCGCCGTTGGCCTTGGAGGCGCGCATGGGATCCGTGCCTACGCCCCCGCCGGTGTGGGGGCGGTGTGCCGGATGGAAGTCGGCGCTCCAATGGCCGCCGCGTGAGATGCGCGGCTACACCGAGCAGCAGGCGGGCAGCAAGGGGAGGGTTCTGCCGCATCCTGTCGGCTCGAACCGACGTGGGACCGGAACGCACGCTTTGGGGTGCGGCAATACGCGCTGTCTGGCTCGAGGCCCAATGAGAGTCGCGCCTTCAGGCCCGACCCGGCGAGAGTGCAGGTGCCGGGGGCCGACGGGCAACCAGGTAAGTCCCAGGTTGACTGAGCCCTTGTTGCATCTCGCGCGGCCCCAGCTCGTCGCCTGACGCGCGGAAACCCTGCGAGGACGACAGGCATGAGCCTCGGGTCCGTTCGCTCACTCAGCCGGCCGTTCTGGCTGCGCAGCTGCCTGCCGGGCACCGATGGGGCTCAATGCCCCCTCCGACCTGCTGATCGCCGGCCTACTCTGCGGCGATCCGCTCGGCCTCGTCGAGGAGCCTCGTGACCGCCGCTTCATCTCCCGGGTCGACCGGGATCGGAAAGGTCTGGGCGTCCTCGATGGCGTTGATCGTGTCGATCGTGTGCTCGAGCCTGTTCCTGGCGGCCATCAGCCGGTTGACCGGCTCCCAGTACCGAGAGCGCGCGGCGACCTCGGCGCGCCTGGCCTCGATGTCGGCCATGGCGCGGGCAACGCGGGAGGTGAACGGCCACATCCACGCCTTCGGCTCCGGCGACGGCGGCTCCCCGTCGTCACTCCCTTGCTCGAGGTCGTCACCTGGGAGGGCGAAGACCTCGAGCTCGGCGTCCAGGCGATTCCCGTGTTGCTCCGCTGCGGTCACGCCGACCAGGCGGGCGCCGGCCGATCGGCGAAGCGTGCCGGGCCACTCGGCGAGCTCCCCGATCGCGGCCTGATCCCCACACAGCGAGATCGAGATGGAGCAGCGGACGAGTGGGCCCTCGCGCCGTGTCCCACGCTTCTGGGCGCAGACCTCGACCCCCTGCCGGCAGCACCATTTGCCCAGCGCCTCGTCGAAGCGGTCCAGCTCCAGGTCGTCGGGCAGGATTCGGCGAAGCCGCTCGAGCTCGCGCTCGTAGCTCTCGGTTTCGGCGAGCAGCGTGTCCCAGTCCCGCTCCGCGGCGGCGGCCAGCTCGAGCTTGCGTGCCTGCCAGTCACCGACGTCCTCGATGGCCCGGAGGTCGTCCTTCGAGACCTCATGCTGCCAGATCACCACTGCCGCCATCGCGCCCAGGGCGACGACGACCAGTGCGAGCCGGAAGCGGATCTCGAGGTGGGACCTGACCACGTCCAGCGGCGCCACAAGGGCGCGCAGCACGAAGACCAGGGTGTTGGCGCCGACGAAAGCGAGGGCCAGGCCCAGCAACGCCGCGGCCAGGCTCCCGGTGAGGGTGGGGATGTCGCGGGCGTCGACGTACGCGGCGACCGAGAAGCCGACCGCGACACACCCCCCACCGACCGCGAGCACGAAGCCCACGCCCAGCAGCACGAGCAGCTTGACGATCCGCATGCGGGCATTCTAGCGAAGGAACCCGCAGACAGCGGTGAGTGTCGGCGCGCCGGCTTCCAGCCGGCATCTCCCCGCCGTCGGCGTGTGCTTCTGTGCCGGCTGGAAGCTGGCGCTCCAAGGGTCGCCGCGTGAGGCGCCCGCCGCGACAGGTGATCACGCGAAGCCTCGAAAACGAACGCTTTACGTCTGGATTTCGCAGACATAGTGTGCTTGAATTGTCGTGTGATGCGGGACCTGAGACGACGAGTGGGACGCGAGGAGCTCGACTACCGGGCGCTCATGGCGGCGCTGTCGGAGTACGCGAACCCCCGCGACAAGGTCACTGCCCTGCTCCGCCGCGGCGACATCATCCGGGTCAAGAAGGGCCTCTACGTCTTCGGCGAGGGGCTCAGACGGCGGCCCTACTCGCGGGAGCTGCTCGCCAACCTCATGTACGGCCCGTCCTTCGTGTCGCTCGACTCGGCCCTGTCGTTCCACGGCCTCATTCCCGAGCGGGTCGAGGCCCTGACCTCGGTGACAACCAAGCGACCGAAGAGCTTCCATACGCCGATCGGGTCGTTCATCTACCGGCACTCACCTCTGGGCAGCTTCCATCTCGGAATGGATCGTGTCGAGGAGGGGGACGTTGCCTTTCTGATCGCGACAGCGGAGCGGGCGCTCGCCGACAAGGTGCGGGATGACCGCGGACACGCCTTGAGCAACCGCGAAGAGGCGGCGCGATACCTGTTTGACGATCTGCGGATCGACGAGGAGGAATTCAGGCAGCTGGAGCCCAGCCATCTCGAGGAGCTGGCCAGGGCTCTTCGCTCGGGCAAGGTC
>Ga0316628_100005079_pt1 | contig 10462 bp, 7 predicted proteins | sample OWC_Aug_M2_C1_D5_FD_207648 | JGI IMG/M metagenome (GOLD analysis project Ga0316628, IMG submission 207648) | Wetland soil microbial communities from Old Woman Creek delta, Ohio, United States - OWC_Aug_M2_C1_D5_C | ecosystem: Environmental > Terrestrial > Soil > Wetlands | place: USA: Ohio... | reverse complement strand
CTCGTTTTGGGGGCCTTGGCTGTTTTCGTCCCGGCCCGGGCGGGGAACTTGCCCGAGAACCTGATTCCCGAGGGGACCCGCTGGGTCGCCCACCTGGACATGGAAAAGTTCGTATCGACGCAGCTCTTCAAGCTCCTGGATATGGAAAACGGGCTGCAGATTAATAACCGGGACATCACCCGGATGTTGAAAATCGACTTTTTCAAGGACATCACCGGCCTGACGGTTTTCGGTTTCGGTCCCGAGGGAAAGCGGGGCGTCTTCCTGGCTGCGGGGCGGTTCGACAAGAAAAGGCTTTTAACCCTCGCCGAGTTGTCGGATAACCTCAAAGAGATCGCTTACGGCGGGAACATCATTTATACCACGGACCATAATGAGTATGGGGCCTTCGTCAACGACGGCTTGATCGCCTTCGGCGAGCGCCGGGAGGATATCGAGCGCGTCCTGGACGCGGCGTCCGGCAAGGCCAGGAATTTCGCGGGCTCCGCCTTGAACGCGTCGCTCAAAGCGGCGTCCTCCGGATCTTTCCTCAGCGGTGTTTTTGAAGATTTATCCGGTCTCGACGCGGATTTTAGGGAGTCCAAGTTCATGGGCAAGGCCAAGGGCTTGACCTTCCTGGCCCAGGAGAAACAGGACACGCTCCAGATCCATCTCCAGGTGACGGCGGATTCCCCCGAAAGCGCCAAGGACATGGCCGAAATCGCCCAGGGGCTCCTGGCCATGGCCAGGCTCAGCCGGAATGAAGGGGAAGGCCGCGGTTGGGCGAACTTGGCCAAGGACGCCCGGTTTGAAGCGAGCGGAAACGTGGTCCGTCTCGATCTCAGCCTCCCTTCGAGCGAGGCGGCCAGGATGATGTCGCATGGACGGATGTCCCTGGCCGGCATTTTCGATTGACGTTCCGGCCGGAAGGATTGCGGCCGGAAAATTTAAAATGGGACATGTCGGTTTCCGAGCGGAACGATAGCAAGACCGACGAGGACCTGGCCCGTGAAGCGCGGGCCGGGTCCCCGCGGTCTTTCGAGGAGCTGGCCCTCCGGTACCGTCGCCGGCTCTTTGCCTATTTCCGCCCCCGGCTCGGAAGCGACCAGGATGCCGAAGATCTTGCCCAAGAGACGCTGCTGAAGCTCTACCGCAATATCGGGAATTACGATCCCACCTATCGGTTCTCGGTCTGGTTGTACACGGCGGCCGGGCGTTTGGCGATCTCCGAGTACCGGAGGCGGACGGTCGTCGCGGCCGGCCTGCGTTCGATCGCCCGGGAGGAAGAATCCCGCGAGCCGGAAGATCCGCCGGAGAAGGGCGAGGCCGACCGGCTTTGGACCCTGGCCGAGACGCTGAACGGAAACCAATATCGGGCCTTGTGGCTCCGGTATGCCGAAGAGATGCCCATCAACGACATCGCCGTCTCGCTCGGGAAAAGCCGGGTGGCCGTCCGGATTCTCCTCCACCGGGCGCGGACGAATTTGATGAAGCGTCAAGGAGAAATCAAATGATCTGCCTGTGGACCCGATGGCTGATCTCCCGGTCGCACGACCTCGGCAAACCCCTTCCCGGATTCGCCGCCCGGCACGCCGAAAGCTGCCGCCGGTGCCGGGAATATGCCCGGTTCTGCGGGACGCTTCCCTCTCGATTGTCCGAAAGCCTCCCCGCCCGGCTCGATCGGGCGCCGGCGTCTTCTCCTTTCCGGATTCCCCGCGTTACGGAGGAATCGGAGAACCGGCGCTCCGGTGGGCCCGGCCGCCGCGTTTTCCTGCGTCCCGTGCTCGTCGCCGCCGCGGTCCTGGCCCTGGCGGCCGGCGCCTTCCTGTTCCTGAGAATCGCGAACGGTCCGTCGATGAGCGCGGAGCGGGCCAAGGCGGCCCTGGAAGACTTGAGAAAAGTGACAGCCGCCCCGGGCGAATGGCCTTCGGCCGTGACGACGGCCGAATCCACGTTGGATAAGGAGCGCCGCCTGATCGAAAACGCGGCCAAGTCGGCCTTCGATTATCTTCAGAACCGCTTGAATATCACGATCGTCCGGGCGGACCGGCAATCGACCTGATCGCCTTCGGCCGGCCTCTCCGTTTGCCACCCGGCCGCGTTTCCTGACGTGTCCCCTGTCCGAAAGCGGGCAGGGATTGTTCTCAATTGGACAAGCCCGATCGTCGCCGTTTCCAGGCCGGACTCGTTTTCGTGCCGTACCAAGGGGTTCGACCTCCGTGCCGGAGCCCCCCTCGAATGGCACACAAGTTGCACAGATATTCCATGATGAAGACATGTTCGCCTCCGACAAGGAAACGCGGATTATGATCAAAAGCCATCTTCTCATTCTTCTGCGAAATATCCGCAGGCAAAAGGCCTACTCGTTTATCAATATCGCCGGTCTGGCCATCGGACTGGCTTGCGCGATACTGATCTTGCTCTGGGTTCGCGACGAAATCGGGTTCGACCGGTTCCACGCCCAAGCCGGCCGAATTTTCCGCCTCTTCCGGGACGAATCCGCGACGGCATCCGGGGCCCGTTCGGCCTTGACCTCGCCGCCGATGGCTGCGGCCCTGAAGAAAGACTTTCCCGATGTCCTGAAGGCGACCCGCTTCGGGACTTGGCAGCAGCGCCTCGTCGTCAATGGGGACAAGGCCTTCACCGAGACGTCCTATATGCACGTCGATCCCGACTTCTTTTTCATCTTCTCCTTTCCCTTCCTCAAGGGGGACCCGGCGACGGCCTTGGCCCGGCCGGACGCGGTCGTCCTCACCCGAAGCGCGGCCGAAAAATACTTCGGCGACGAGGAGCCGATGGGTCGCGTTCTGAACGTTGACCGGGCTTTCAACGTCGTCGTCACCGGAGTGGTCCAGGATCCCCCGCCCGACTCGAGCCTCAAGTTCGCCTTGCTCTCGCCGTTCGAGCTTCTTCTCTCCCGGTATCTTGAGAAAGAGACCGGAGAAAACTGGGGATTCAACTCCTTTTCGACGTTTCTCCTCCTCGCCCCGGACGTCCCGGGGGAGAGCTTCTCGTCCAAGCTCAAGGGATATCTCCAGCGCTATACTCCGGACGATACCGACCGCCTCGCCGTCCAGCCCTTGACGGACATCCACCTCCGATCCGACCTCAATCACGACTTCAAAGGTAACGGCAGCCTCGCCACCGTCTGGATTTTCAGTTGCCTGGCCGTCTTTGTCCTGGCGATCGCGGCGATGAATTTCATGAACCTGGCGACGGCCCGCTCCACCAAGAGGGCCCGGGAAATCGGAGTCCGGAAGGTGATCGGGGCCCGGCGCCCGCAGCTGGTCGCCCAATTCCTCGTCGAATCGGTTTCCCTCTCCCTCCTGGCCTTCGTCGCGGCCTTGATCCTGATCGAACTATTCCTGCCCGCGTTTAACCGTCTTGCCGGAAAGGAGATCGCTGCGAACTGGTTTCGGAATCTCCCGATGTTTCTGGGCGCCTTCGGGGTTGCCCTGGCCACGGGCGTTATCTCGGGTCTTTACCCCGCCTTTTACCTTTCCTCGATCCGCCCGATCCGGGTCCTGAAAGGCACCCTCCGCCAGGCCGGGGGTGGAGCGGTCTTCAGGAAAACCCTGGTGATCGTCCAGTTCGCCCTGTCCGCGTTCCTTCTCACCGGTACGCTCGTCATCGCCCGCCAGATGCACGACGTGCGGACGCGGAATCTCGGCTTCGACAAGGAGCGCATCATCCACTTCAAGCTGAGCGGGGAGCTGAAGGACAAATATCCCGCGCTCAAGGCCGCGTTCCTTCGGGATCCCCATGTCGCCGCGGTCACGGCCAGCCTGTCCCTCCCGACCAATATCCAGAATTCTCCGGGAACGCCGGAATGGGAGGGGATGGATCCGAAAGCACAGATGGATATCAGAGCCGACTTCGTGGACTTTGATTATTTTGAAACATTCGGCATCCCCATCGTCGAGGGACGGGGTTTTTCCCGCGCCTTCGCGACCGACCCTGAAGAGGCCTACGTCGTCAACGAGGAGGCCGTTCGGCGCATGGGCTTGGCCCGGCCGGCCGTCGGGAAACGGTTCGCCTTCTGGGGAAGACAGGGACGGATCATCGGGGTGATGAAGGACGCCCACTTCCAGCCCTTCCGGCAGAAGATCGAACCGCTCGTCTTCAAAATGTTTCCGGACTGGCTGAGCGTTGTTTATCTCAAGATCCGGCCCGGGGATATCGCTCCCAGCCTCGCCTCAATTGACAAAACCTGGATGTCGCTGGGCTTCGGCTATCCCTTCGAGTACCACTTCCTCGACGAAAGCTTCGAAGGGCTTTATCGGTCCGAAGCGCGGCTGGGGATTCTCTTCCGCACCTTTGCGGCTCTGGCCGTCCTGGTCGCCTGCCTGGGCCTCTTCGGGCTGGCGACGTTCATGGCCGAGCGGAGAACCCGGGAAATCGGGATCCGGCGGGTACTCGGGGCCTCGATCCCCGGCCTCACGGCGACGATGTCCCGGGAGTTCGTCGTTTCCGTCTTGATCGCCAATCTCGTCGCCTGGCCCGCGGCCTGGCTCATCATGCGCCGCTGGCTCGAGAGCTTCGCCTACCGGGCGCCCTTGAGTCCGCTCTCTTTCGTCTTTTCCGGGGTCCTTGTCCTGGCCTTCGCCCTGGCGACGGTCTCGGGCCTTTCGATCCGGGCCGCCTCGGCCAATCCGGTCGAAGCGTTGAGATACGAGTAAAAGTCAGGGGGGGGCGACACTCCAACCGCTTCGTTTGACCCATCGGCCCTTTTCTGCGAACATATCCGTTTCCCATGGATCATATCCGCAACTTCTCCATCATCGCCCACGTGGATCACGGCAAATCCACCCTGGCCGATCGTTTTCTAGAGATCACCGGCGCCGTTTCTTCTCGTGACCTCAAGGCCCAAACGCTGGACACGATGGAGTTGGAGAGGGAGCGGGGCATTACCATCAAGGCCCAGACCGCCCGTTTGACCTATACGGCCAGGGATGGACGGGAATTCGCCCTGAACCTTATCGATACGCCGGGGCATGTGGATTTTTCTTATGAAGTCTCCCGGAGCCTGGCCGCCTGCGAGGGCGCCCTCCTGGTCATCGACGCATCCCAGGGCGTCGAGGCCCAAACCCTGGCTAACACCTACCTGGCCGTCCACAACGACCTCCATCTGATTCCGGTCATCAACAAGATCGACCTCGTCTCGGCCGACGTCGAAGCTGCCCTCGATCAGCTCGAGCATATCGTCGGCTTGGACCGGAAGGAAGCCTTGCTGGCCAGCGCCAAGACCGGGGCCAACGTCTCCGACATCCTCGAAGCGGTCATCGTGCGGATCCCCCCTCCGCAAGGAAATCCGGACGCGCCGCTCAAGGCGCTTCTGTTTGATTCCTGGTATGACAACTACCGGGGCGTCATCGTCCTCGTCCGGGTGGTCGACGGGGAGATTCGAACGAGCGACGCGATCACCCTCATGGGACTGCAGGCGGATTACCAGGTCGAGGAGCTCGGATACCTCACCCCGAAGCCGGTCAAGCAGGACCGGCTGTCGGCCGGGGAAGTCGGATATCTCATCGCCGGGATCAAGACGCTGAGCCATGCCCGGATCGGCGACACCATCACTCTGAAAAGCCGGCCGGCGGCCTCCCCCTTGCCCGGGTTCAAGGAAGCCAAGCCGATGGTTTTCTGCGGTCTTTTCCCGGCCGGGGACACGCGGATCGAGGACCTCCGGGATTCGCTTGAGAAGCTGCGCCTGAACGACGCTTCGTTCTTCTACGAGCCGGAATCGTCCCTGGCCCTTGGCCAGGGCTATCGCTGCGGTTTCCTGGGGCTTCTCCACCGGGAAATCGTCCAGGAAAGGCTCGAACGGGAATTCGGCTTGACCCTCCTGACGACCGCCCCGAGCGTCAACTACCGGGTGACGACCAAGGCCGGAGAAACGGTGGATGTCCGGACGCCGTCGCAGCTGCCCGATCCGCAGCTGATCGCGACCATCGCCGAACCGGTCATCGAAGCCATGATTCTCACGCCGGACCGGTACATCGGGGCGATCCTGGCGCTTCTGGAAGGCCGGCGGGGTGAACAGAAGAAGCTGGAATACATCAGTCCCAAGCGCGTTCTTCTTCAATATCTTCTTCCCTTGAACGAGGTCGTCTTTGACTTTTTCAACCAGCTCAAACAGGCTTCCCAGGGCTATGCCTCGCTCGATTACGAGCTGGCCGGATACCGGGAAGGCCCCCTGGTCAAGCTCGACATCCTGATCAACCGGGAGCAGGTGGACGAGCTGTCGGTCATCGTCCACACGGACAAGGCCTACGCTTTCGGCAGGGCCCTGGTCGAGAGGATGCGCAAAGCCATTCCCCGTCAACAGTACGAGGTCGCCCTCCAGGCCGCCTTGGGCAGCCGAATCATCGCCCGGGAAACGATCAAGGCCTTCCGTAAAGACGTTCTGGCCAAGCTCTACGGCGGGGATTACACCCGGAAGATGAAGGTCCTGGAAAAGCAGAAGGCCGGGAAAAAGCGGATGCGGACCGTGGGCAAGGTCGATATCCCCCAGGAAGCCTTCCTGGCGATCTTGGAAATCAAATGACCGTCCCGGCGGTTCGCGAGGTCGAAGCCAAGTCGATCCTCAACGCCTCGAAGATCTACGATTACTGCCTCAACCCCTACACCGGCTGCCAGGTCGGCTGCCGCTATTGCTACGCGGCACTGTTCATGCGCCGTTATAGCGGCCATGCCGAGCCCTGGGGCGCTTTCGTCGACGTCAAAATCAACGCCCCGGAGCTTCTGGCCCGGCAGATCGTCCGGACGAGGAAAAAGGGAACGATCTGGGTCGCCTCGGTTTGCGATCCGTATCAACCACTGGAGGGGACATACGGCCTGACCCGCCGTTTGCTCGAAATCCTGGCCGGGTCGGATTTCCCCGTCGTGATCCAGACCAAGTCCGCGCTCGTCCTCCGCGACCTGGACGTCATCGGCCGGCTTGACGACGTCGAAGTCGGATTCTCGATCGCCACGGAGGACGAGGCAACGGCCCGGTTGTTCGAACCAAACGCCGCGCCGGTGCGGGAGCGGATCGAAATTCTCGGACGGTTCAAGGCCGCCGGGATTCGGACCTACGCTTTCGCCGGCCCGCTCCTTCCGGGGAATCCGGAGCGGCTGGCCGGCCTCCTGGCCCCTGTCGCGGATCACGTCTATATCGACCGGATGAACTACGTTCCGGCGATGCGGGACCTCTATGCCCGGCACGGCCTCCTGGAATTCCTCTCGGACGCGTTTTTCGGGAAACAGGAACGGGCCTTGGCCGAGGGTCTCCGGAGGCGCGGTGTGAAAAGCAAAGGAGTCAGGTCTTAGCATAGGAAGATTATTGGTAAGACCTGACCCCTCTGCTTTTGCTTTACGCTATAATAGGATCCCGGAGGACCTCCATGCGACCGACGATCGAGTGGGCCGGCGATAAGATCATCATGATCGACCAGCGCAAGCTGCCCTTGGACGAAGTTTATGTCGAGTGCCGGACGTTTGAGCAGACGGCCGCGGCCATCGAAACGATGGTCATTCGCGGAGCCCCGGCGATCGGCGTGGCCGCGGCGATGGGCGTCGCCCTCGGGATGCTCGCCCTGAAGGATGGGGATGACCGGGACGCGGCGTTCACCCGGATCCACGACCGGATTTTCCGGACGCGGCCGACCGCCCGCAACCTTTTCTGGGCCCTCGAGCGGATGAAGGGCGTCTTCAGGGCCCATCGCGAAGAGCCGCTCGATCGGCTGCAAAAGCGACTGATCGACGAAGCGCTCGAGATCGACCGGGAGGATGAAGAGTTATGCCGCCGGATCGGCCGTCACGGCGCCGCCCTGATCGAGGACGGCGCCGTCGTTCTGACCCATTGCAACGCCGGCGGGTTGGCCACCGCCGGATACGGCACGGCCGTCGGCGTCATCCGGGCGGCCTGGGAAGCCGGCCGCAAATTTTCCGTCCTGGCCGACGAGACCCGGCCGTTCCTCCAGGGCGCCCGGCTGACGGCTTGGGAGCTCGAGAGGATCGGCGTGCCTTACAAGGTCATCACCGACAATATGGCCGGATGGCTCCTTCACCGGGGGGAAATCTCGATGGCCGTCGTCGGGGCCGACCGCATTGCCCGCAACGGGGACGCGGCCAATAAAATCGGGACCTATTCGGTGGCCGTCCTCTGCAAGGAAAACGAACGGCCGTTTTACGTCGCCGCCCCGCTCAGCACGTTCGACTTTTCCCTGGCCGACGGAAGCCGGATTCCGATCGAGGAGCGTCCGGCGGCTGAAGTCCGGGAAATCAACGGACGGTTGATCGTTCCGCCCGCGGCCCAGGTCCGCAACCCGGCTTTCGACGTGACTCCGGCCCGCTATATCGCCGGAATCGTCACCGAGAAGGGCATCGCCCGTCCGCCTTACGATATGAGCCTGGAAGCCCTCCGCGTCATCCCATGAGCGCGCGGCGTCTGTTGGCCATCGAGTCGTCGTGCGACGAGACATCCGCGGCCGTTTTGTCGGAAGACGGCTCGATCCTCAGCAACGTCGTCCTGTCGCAGGACGAGATTCACGCCCCGTACGGCGGCGTCGTTCCCGAGCTGGCATCCCGACAGCATCTCAAGGCCATCACCCCGGTCGTCCGGGAAAGCCTCGCCGCGGCCGGCCTTCCGGTCCAGGCCATGGATTTTTTCGCCGTCACCCAGGGCCCCGGACTGATCGGCTCCCTCCTGGTGGGGTTGTCGTTCGCAAAAGGCTTGGCCTATTATCACCGGAAACCCGTCCTCGGGATCGACCATGTCCAGGCCCATATCGAAAGCGCCTTCATCGGCCGGCCGGATCTGGCTTTCCCTTCCCTGGCCCTTGTTGTTTCCGGCGGACATACCTCGCTCTTCCTTCTCAAGAAAAAGCTCCACTTTCAGGCTCTCGGCCGGACCCGGGATGACGCGGCCGGCGAAGCGCTGGATAAGATCGCGAAATTCCTCGGCCTCGGATATCCCGGGGGGCCGGTCATTCAGAAGCTTGCCGCGGGCGGCGATCCGGCCCGTTTTTCCTTCGCCCTGCCGAAGATGAGCGACCGGAGTCTTGATTTCAGCTTCAGCGGGTTGAAAACGGCGGCGATCAGGATTGTCCGGGAGAACGGTCTTTCCCGCGATTCGGCGGAGCTGTCCGATTTCCTGGCGAGCTTCGAAAACGCGGTCGTCCGGGCTCTTCTCCGAAACGTCGTTCGGGCGGCGGAAGCCTCTCGTCCGGCTTCGCTCGTCCTCTGCGGCGGTGTCGCCCGGAACGCGCGCCTTCGGGCCGCTTTTGAAAAGACGGCGGCCGAGAAGGGTTTTCCCTTCGCCTTCCCGTCACCCAAGCTCTGCACCGATAATGCGGCCATGATCGGGGCTCTGGCTTGGGAAAAAATCAAAGCGAAAAAAGGAATAATTCCGCTCTCCATCGACCTTGACGCTTACCCCCGCACGCCCCGGTAGCGGCCGGTCTTCAGCGCCGGACCGGGACGATTTTCAACAGATAGGGATCGCTCAGCAGGTTTTCGTCCGTGAATTTTTTTAGCGACAGCTCGATCTGGTAGAGATAGAGGTCTTTCAGCCGGTAAGGAGCGCCGGGGACGAGGATCGTTTCCCGCATTTCCCGGTTCGTCCGGACGATCGTGCGTCCGTCCGCTTCCGTCCCGAGGCCGGGAACCGGCAGCGGCGCGTCGAAATAACGCAATCCGACTTCGTGTTCACCCTTCGTCGACCCGAACGTAAGCCGGATCCCTTCGAGCTTCTCCCGCGAGGCGAAGACGAAGCGGTAGGATTTTTCGATGTGAAGGTACATCTCGGCGTCGTTCTTGTTCACCACGCCCCGGCCCATCGGCATCAGGTAGAATCCCAAAGAGCCGCCGGTGGTATAGACGACCGGCCAGGAGGGATAAAGGGTGACCCGGGGAAACAGGACCCAGAAGAACAGCCCGACTCCCAAGAGCCCGGCGGCCGCGAGGCCGTGAAAACGGCCGGAAAGCGGCCGGCCCTCCCTTTTGCCGAAGAGAAGCCAGGCCGCCAGGAAAACGGCGATCAGGACGACCCAGACGAGGTTCGGCGCGTAGCGCGAGTTGTCGACCTTAATGAAGGAGGGAAGAAGCGGCGGCAGGAAAAGACGGACGTTGCCCAGGTAGACGAACAGGTCGCCGGCCCGGGTCGTGTAGTCATGGGTCGTCGGCTGGTAGAGGAAATCCGGGTGGCGGAGCAGAATCCAGGAGACGGCCCCGGCCGCCGCGACGCCCAAGCCGAACAGCCAGCCGAATATCCGCTCTCCCCGTTCATTCAGAAAGTATCCGAGGGCGATGGCGGCGATCCAGGAGACCGGGGCGAGGACGCGGCCCTGGGGACAGAAGCCCTGACGGTGGGTGAAGAAGGCGTAGTTGAGCACGAACGGGCCGGCGATCAGGAGCAGGCCGAGGAGGTCGATCCAGGCTTTTTTCCCCTTCCGGAACAGGACGATGAAGCCGGGGATCATGAATAGCCAGAAAGGGGCGTAGA
>Ga0316628_100005078_pt1 | contig 10462 bp, 13 predicted proteins | sample OWC_Aug_M2_C1_D5_FD_207648 | JGI IMG/M metagenome (GOLD analysis project Ga0316628, IMG submission 207648) | Wetland soil microbial communities from Old Woman Creek delta, Ohio, United States - OWC_Aug_M2_C1_D5_C | ecosystem: Environmental > Terrestrial > Soil > Wetlands | place: USA: Ohio... | reverse complement strand
GGCCCCACCTGTGCTCGCGCAATTCATAAGCCCGTTTGGCAAGGAAGCAACGACTGGGCTTTCTCGCGAAGACTTGACGATCATGAGGAAGGCGATGCGCGACGCGCTCGACGAATATACCGTTGGCGCAACGCGTACGTGGTCCTCGCCGAAGAGCGGAAAAGCCGGGAAAGCGACCGTGACCAAAATCTTCGAGCAGAGTGGGATGAAGTGCGCCCAGCTGGCCCACGAATTCACCCAGGGGCCCGGCAACGATTACACGGCACCCCTATGCAAAGCTGATGACGGCACTTGCAAGATCGCTTTCTGAACGCAATTTCCTGGTCTTACCCATGTCTTACCCAGGCACCATCGCCCGCGTGTCGGTCAACGGGCGCGACGTGGGCGAGACGCTTATCGGGCTAGAACTGGCCCGGCCATGGCGCGGCACCGGGAGCCGTGGTGCTGATTCCTCACCCTCACCACCGGGGTGATCGGGTCGGCCCCGCCCTCACCCGGCGGGGCCTTCCTCAAATCGCTGGTGCCGAATTATGAGCGCGTTGAATAGGGTGCGAAGGTCAATCACCGCGCCGCAATTTTTGCACGAGACCTTCTGCGAGAGCGAGGTGCCCTGCGGAACCTGCACCGTGTCCCGTTCGCAGGCTAGGCACGTGAGAATCTGCATGGATTTAGTCCCCTGTTAGCCAGGCGGCGGCTTCGTTGCTAGGCGGCCGGATGGCAAGTGGTATTAGGCGGGGCTTTCTGCCTAAGCGTCCTCGTCGCCCCAAGCGTCGTGCTCAGTCGTTTCGCTGAGCGGGTCGGTGGGGGTCATCCCGCAGCACTTGAGGACAAGGCCCTGTTTCGTCTGATTGTCGAAAAGCCAAAGCACTTTCAGTCTGCGGCCGTCGATTGCGTGCGCCATCCGGACGCGTTCGAACGCCGCGAAGGCCGTCGCCAAGTCTGGCTGTTCGAACTCGTCGGGGTATGGCTCAGATTGGTTTTCATAAATGGCTTTGAGGAACACCATTCTTTAGCCCCCTGTTAACCTGAGGCCGTTTTGGCCGGCCTCGTCCGCCTCGCACGGGGCTTTCTTTTAGTCGATATCCGGCGCTCGGTTGCGATTCAAGTTCTCCCCAACCAGTTTACCGCCAGGCCGCACAACCCATCTCGCGACTTCCGCTGTTGGCCCGAAGGCGACATTTGTCGTCGCATATAGAACCACCAAGTCTGATCCTTGATGAACGTCTTTCTGCCGCAGCTGCGCGAATTTCAGCCGTGCACCTCGCTTGAGTGAGGGCAGCGAGATGCCGGTATTTGGTGCGCGGTTCCACCCCCTGTTTACCCTTCGTGATTCGATTTCAGCTAGGAGACGAGGGAGTTGGCCACGAACCATCGGGGGCACGACAATGGACACTAGACTGCCATCCCGACACCTTTGGACCTGTGCGCTAACCGCCAGGAACGCCTTGATGGCCAGAGATCTTCCTGATCGAAATCCGAAAATATACCGGCTCGAGCGGGCGTTCTTCACCGTGGTGAATTGCCTTGACGTAGCCAGGCTCCCACCACATCGCGGTATTGGCTAATAGGTCGTGCGCGACCAGTCGCAGCCCACGGAATTCTAGCGTGTCGGGGAGCTCTTGATATCGGCCGAAAATCACGACTGTTTGCCATTCGTGGCGGCTGACAATTTCGTCAACTTCGACGCAGACCAGCGGGTTGGCTCGCATCCATTCGATCTTTTGTCCAATCGTGGCGAAGCTATAGATAAATTCCTGATCGTAGGCCAACGACATAGGAGTGACATAGGGCTGTGAACCCTGGGCGCATCCCAGACGACCGATATGCGTGCGCTTCAATAGATCGACGCTCATCTCGCGGGTCATGTCTTGGATAAGCATATCGGCTCCAACGGTTGCCAGACCGACTCGCCTGCGGGCTCTACCTGCCGCAAAACCTGGCGAGCGGTAGCGGGGCTCTCTATCGACCGCTCGTACTACTTTCTTTGACCGGCCGGTATTCCGCGATTAACCGGCCTTCAGCCCACAGCTCGTAACCAGAGAAGCGTCCGACCCTCACCATAAGGTTCATAGCTTCTCGGCGCGCTTCGAGTTCATCATTGGTCCGAAGAACCTCAGTTCTCACCGTCTGACCATTCTCACCGAGCAAGCAGCATACATATGAGGGCATGGGTCCCTCCGACCGACTTCGGGATGTGTTTTCCTGTTAAAGGTTAGCCAGAAGTGTCCTGCCTCAATTGATGATCCGATTTCATGGCCATTCTCCAACGGGGAATGGGAAAGCATGTTGAATGGGGGCAGCGACGTCAGCATTGACATGGATCAACTGCCGGCCGATGCCTGCCATTGATTGGTGGGAATCATTGCCCGAATTAACACCAACGCTCGCGAGCCGACGCGAATAGTACCTAGAGGGAAGGTGCTGATCCCGAAAGGATGCTCGTGCCGTCCCCGGCCGAATTACGCGAAGCATCGCGTCTGTACATGGAAGCTTCCGCGCGCGAGTGCGCCGCGGTTTGTGCCAACTGCTCGCCGCGCATGCCTTGGATTTGGCGATGCTGGCGGAGAAAATCGAGCGCAACGGATCGGGTGACAACGACCCCATGGGTAAGCCCCGTCGTGGGGCTCCCATGAGCCACATCGTCGAGGTGCGTCAGATCGGGGGGGAGCTGGCCGAGGCCATGGCCGCGATGCGGATTTGGCTGGACCATAACGGGATCGAGATCGCGACCTTCGAGCACTCGCAGGGCGGGCCCGGTATCACCATTCCAAATGGCGACGATGGTCGCACACGAGCTGAACCAGCCGCTTGCCGCGATAAACAATTGCATGGAAGCCGGAGTGGCGCGGCTGAGCCGCGGCGGCGCTCCACCCGTCGAAAGGCTTCGCGTCGTTATGCAACGCGCGGCGGAGCAGGCGATGCGGGCCGGTCAGATCATCCAGCACCAGCGTTCGTTTTTGTCGCGCGACGAAAGCGAAAGGCGGATCGAAGCCGTCCCGCCGCTGATACCGCGCGTTAATCCGCCTGCCGAATGGGTTTGCCGGACCTTCGTATCGTCGATGACGCGCTCAGGCATAAAGCGTCCAAGCGCCTGGAACAGGTTGAGGACTCTCCCCGGGTCAGAAAAATCCGAGATTCAAAATTCTGGGAGCGAAGAAATCCGGGCTACCTACTTACCGGCCTGGTGCGCTGCGGCTGTTGCGGCGGCATCATCACCTCGGTCGGCGGCGAATACCTGGCCTGTGCATCCGCCCGCAAGATGGGCGCCTGCAGCAATCGCCGAGGGCTTCGACGAAAGGTGCTGGAGGACTTCATTTTGGACAACCTCAAGCATCACCTGATGGCGCCCGAACTCGTCCAGGAGTTCAATCGCTGAGTTTACGACTGAAGCCAATCGGCAGCGCCGGGAGGATTGCCAGCGGCTCGTTCAGAAACGACGCGAGCTGGCCGAGACGGCCCGCCGGCTCGATGGGCTTATCGGAGCGATAGCCGACGGGCTGCGCACGCCGGGTCTGCAACAGAAGCTGGAGGAACTCGAACAGCGTAAGGCGATGTTGGAGGGAGAGATCGATAGAGAGCCTGTCCCACCGCCCCTACTTCATCCCAACCTCGCCGAGATCTATCGGCGCAAGGTGGCGCAGCTCGAGCAGGCGCTGCAAGACCCTGCTATGCGTGACGAGGCATTCGCCGTCTTGCGAGGTCTTATCGATCAAATCGAGGTGCACCCGACCGAGGACGGCTTCGATATCGATTTCAGAGGCCAAATTGCAAATATGATCAGCCTGCCGGGGCACAGCGACGACAGGAGCGTTGATCATTTCGTGATTTCGGCAAAGCGGGTAGCGGGGGCTCGAAACCACCGAGAGTTGACCTTGCCGCCTATGGTGATTTGAGGTCGGCAAACATGTCATCCGGGAGAAAATTCGCCTATTTTTGGCTTAAGCTATCTGGCACACCTTCGAGGATTCTTCCGATGACTGGAGTATTAGATCCGCTAACCCTGCGCGGGGTGACCTTGCGCAACCGCATCGGCATCTCGCCGATGTGCCAATACTCATCGAACAACGGCCACGCAACCGATTGGCATGTCGTCCACCTAGGCAGCCGCGCTCAAGGCGGTGCTGGATTGGTGCACGTCGAGGCAACGGCTGTGGAAGCCCGTGGCCGCATCAGCCCGGGCGACATGGGAATCTGGCAGGATTCGCACATCGAGCCGCTGGCGCGCGTGGCGAAATTCGTCAAATCGCATGGTGCCATGCCTGCGATCCAGATCGCCCACGCCGGCCGTAAGGGATCGACCGCGGCGCCTTGGGCGGGCGGCGCCTCTCTTTCCGACGCCGATGGCGGTTACGAGACCGTCGCGCCCTCCGCCCTCGTCTACGGCGGCAACATTACCCGTGTGCCACGACCGCTGGCCGCGGAAGAGATCGGAGGTATCGTTGCGGCCTTTGGCCAAGCGGCAGAGCGCGCGCTTGCCGCCGGTTTTGAGTGGATCGAGTTCCATGCCGCGCACGGCTATCTCACGCACCAATTTCTCTCGCCGTTATCGAATACGCGAAACGATGAATACGGCGGCTCCTTCGATAACCGCATTCGGTTCTGTCTCGAGGCGACGCGCGCTATTCGCGACGCCTGGCCAGAGCGCTTGCCGATGGCGATCCGTATTTCCTGCACCGACTGGTTGCCTGGCGGCTGGGACCTGGACCAATCCATCGAGCTCGCGCGGCGCCTGAAGATCGAGGGGGTCGACATCGTCGATTGCTCCTCGGCCGGGTTACGCGCGGACCAGAAGCCGGCGCGCGGACCAGGTTTCCAGGTTCCATTCGCAGAAGCGGTTCGAAAGGGTGCGGGTATCGCGACCGCGGCGGTTGGCGGTATCGTCGCGCCGAGCCATGCGGACGAGATCGTGCGCAATGGCCGAGCCGATCTAGTTCTGGTCGCCCGCCAATCGCTCCGCGATCCCTACTTTGCGCGCAACGCGGCTCTATCGCTGGGCGCCGGCGACAGCGCCCGGCTGCCGATCCAATACCACCACTACGTGGGCGCCGGCTGACGCAGAGATCCGGGCAACCCTTAATTCACCGCCGAAGGGAGCCCTGCAGAGGTCATATCAAGTTTTGCGAAAATCGATGCCGCTGCGTGGGCGCGTCCCTCGGCCTTGGCGATTTTTTGCAGCGAGCGCGTGAGAGTATTCGATTAGGGTGGCGACCTTAAAATGGAGCAAAAATCATGCCGGGCATCATCGACGTGCATCATCACATCATGGAGCCGAAGTTTCTCGAATGGCAGGAAGCACGCATCCGCCGCACCGGCTATTGGGGCGAAAAGCTGACACAGTGGACACCGCAATGGTCGATCGACGAGATGGCGAAGGTCGGCGCCGAATTCTCTATTCTCTCGATCTCCGCGCCGGGCAGTTGGACCGGCGATGTCGAGCAGAGCCGCAAGCTGGCGCGCATCCTGAACGAGTACAAAGCAAAAATCGCGCGCGACTATCCCAGTCAGTTCGGCTTCTTCGCTACCATTCCCCTTCCCGATGTCGAGGGGAGCCTCAAGGAAATCGAGTACGCCATCGAAACGTTGAAAGCTGACGGCATCTGCGTTCTCACCAATTATGATGGTAAGTATCCGGGCGATCCTGCTTTCGCCCCGGTTTATGACGAGCTCAACCGGCGCAAGGCGGTCGTCTATTCGCATCCCGCAGCGGTCGATTGCTGCGTCAACATGATGCCGGGCGTACCGATGGCGATCCTCGAATTCATGTTCGACAATACGCGGGCGATCGTCAGCCTCTTGCAGAATGGTACCTTCGCCCGCTGCCCCGACATCAAGTTCATCTTCTCGCATTGCGGCGGCGCGCTTGCCGGCGTCGCTGGTCGTGTCAACGGCTGGTCCCGCTCTTTTGCGGAAAAGGCGCCGGGCGGCGCCGTCTCCGCGATCAAGAAATTGAATTTCGACACCGCGAGCATGAACAACTCCGCGACCTTCGCCGCGATGTTTGATCTCGCGGGTCCCAAGAACATCCTCTTCGGCAGTGATTTTCCGTGGGGTACGATGGCGGCGAGCAAGGAGCCTCTGCACGCATTGGGGCTTAATGCCGAAGACCTACACGATATCGAAGAGGGCAACGCTCGGCGGCTCTTCGCGCGGCTGCAGAAATAAGCAATGACCGACGTATCTCGGGCCGATCGTCGCCCGGGACGTCACCGCGATGAGCGGCGCCCCGCTGGAGAATGCGTCTTTGACCCTCTTAACGCCAGGACCGGCCCGGAATGAAGGGACACACGCTCTTCGAGTGGCTGAAGCCGTTGCAGCCGTCCATCCGGTTCATCATCTGCATCGGGTTCTGCGCCCGCGATACCGAAGCTACAGCGTGTGTTTCCGGGATCGACGGGTAAATCCTCAAGCCGGTTCTGCCGGCTGCGCAGTGAAATACCGGTACGGGCGAAAATTCTAGGAAGGGTTAGCAAACGCGCGACAGACTCAGAATCTGTTGCCCACAAGGGCGCGCTGGTTCAAGTCCGGCCAGCGGCACGATATCGCGTTCGTGTTAGGCCCTTTTGGTTTCTCGGACGCATTGTCCGCCGTTATCTGCCGAGCCCGGTCGCGTATCCGCTCGACCGAGGGCGGTGTGTCGCACGTCGACCACCACGCCCCGATGAGATTGAACAAATTATGTTAACTTGACAGCACTCTGTCATTTAACGTCTAATTTCGGCGTTAGTGAACATGTGCGCCGATCGACGACGATGCCGGAAAGACTGGGGCCGCATTTACGATTGTGACGCGTTCGCATGCCGCGACTCACAAAGCAGGGAGGTTACATGTTCTCTCGGATTTTGATGCCTTGCGTAGCCCTACTGGCGGCGCTCCTTCTCAACCGTGCTGCGCCAGCACAGGAGCCCACGCAGCTGAGGCTCGCGACGTTCGGCCCACCGACGAGCTATTTTTACGTGGAAGTGGTCCTGCCTTGGGCGGACGCCGTGAGCCGCGATTCCCAGGGCACGATCGAGATCAAACATTTCGGCGGCGGCGTCATCGCGAACGCCGGAAACATGCTCGATCGGGTGTTGAACGGCGTCGCCGACCTCGGCTGGACGCTACAAGGCTTCACCCCGCAGATCTTCGTCAAGACGACCGTGAACGAGGTGCCGTTTTCGCACGAGACCTCGGAGGAAGGCGCCGTTGCGCTGTGGCGCACCTACGCGAACGGCATCATTGCGAGCGACTATGCGGGTCTCGAAGTATTCGGGACGAGCTCGTTTGCGGGCACGGCGTTCATCAGCCGCCGCCCCGTACGCAATCTCGAAGACGTCAAGGGAATGAAGGTGAGCGTCTCGGGTAAGGGACGTGCCGATATGATCACCGCTCTCGGCGGCGTGCCGCTCGCGATGCCCATCGACGAGGTCTTCATGGCGATCGACCGGAGAACCATAGATGGGACCTTCGGTTCTCTCACGGCGGTGCGCTCGTTCCGTTTCCATGAAGTCGCAAAATATTTTCTCGACGAGTCGTTCAGCGGCGCCGCCGCCATGCTCGCCATGAGCAAGCAGAAGTTCGATTCGCTGCCCGAGCCTGCCCGCATGGCATTCCGGAAACATTCCGGCGAGGCTCTGTCGCGCGCTCTCGGCGTTTCGAACAACGGCGAGATGGACCGTGCGAGAGCCTTCCTCTCCGATCTCGAGCGGCAGGGGAGCATCGCATCCGTCGCCCGCCTTACGCCGGAGGAACGTGAGCGCTGGCGCAAAGCTCTTGACCCCATCGTCGAGGCCTGGGTGAAGAATGTTCCGGATGGCCAGCATGTCCTCGATGCTTACCGCGCGGAAGTCGTCGCGGTACGCGCAGCCAAACAAACGAATCGATAGCGGACAAAAGGGGGACTAGGAGCGGAGGAGGCTGGCGTGGCGGACAAGATCCGATTGTCTTCGACCGAGGGCGGGGGCAACTGGTGGCGTGTGATCACTTGGGCGGCGGACGGATTCAAGAAGGCCGGCTTCGATGTCGACCTCAAGCGCTTCGGCCCACACGGCGACGACACCTGCGCCCGCGTCGCGACCGGCGAGTCCGATATCTGCGCCACGCTGAAGAGCTTTGGGCACCAGGCAGTGCGCGGCACGCCGCCGTTCAGCGAGAAATCCAAGGGCGTGCGCGGCCTCGCCAACGTCATGCACCCCGGCCACATCTTCTACGCCGCGGTTACGAAGGATCTCGGCGTCTCGACCTTCGCCGAGCTGGCCGCGAAGAAGCCCAAGCTCAACCTCTGCGTGCCCGGCGACCAGGCGGGGCAGGACATGGTGTCGGCCATGCTCGTCGAGTACGGCATCGGCGGCCTCGACGAGGTGAAATCCTGGGGCGGCGAGTTCTTCTACGAGTATGCCGAGGCGGGCCGTCTCGTGCTCGCCGGCAAGTCCGACGGAATCATGCGCGAGAACACGCGGCTCGGTCCGGTAGGCCAGGCCTCGAACGGGCGCGACATGGTGCTGCTGTCGCTCGACCGCCCGATCGCCAATAAGCTCGCCGAGCGCTTCGGGCTCGACCCGATCGAGTTGCCCGTGGGGTTCTTGCGCGGCCAGACCAAACCGGTCATCGCGCTTGAAAACGGCGGCTACCCCCTCGTGGTCGGCGGGCACATGGATGAAGGCCTTGCCTATCGTCTCGCCAAGGCGATCAACGAAGCCTTCCCGGCGCACTACACGGGCGAGGACATCTTCTATTCGCCCAAGCACGCTCCGACCACCGGATGCCCATTGCACCCCGGCGCGGCGCGCTATTACCGCGATCTCGGCGTCCTGAAGTAAGATGCGCACGCGGACCGCAGCCGCTTTGCAGGCCTCTCGAGCGTGGCTGAATCCTAAACCAAAGCCATTACTAGGATAGGCGCATGGTGCGCGTGACCGTTTGCAAGGTCGAAGAAGTCCCGGCGGGTACCGCCCTGTGCCGGCGCCTGCCCGACGGGCTGCGCGTAGCAGTGGCGAAGCTAAACGACGGTTTCGTCGCCTTCGAACATCGCTGCCCCCACGCTAACGGTCCGATCGGCGAAGGCGCGATCAAGCGCGGTCAGATTGTCTGTCCGTGGCACTTCTTCCGCTTCGATCTCGCGACCGGCAAGGCTTCCGGGATGGCGGAAGAGAGCGTGATGAAACTTCGGTTATTCCCGGTCGTCGTCGACCGCGGCGAGATTTCGATCGAAACCTAGAGATTCCTCATCCGTGGTAGGACCTTTTCACCGAACAAGCGGATCGAGTTCAGCGTCCGGTCACCGCGCTGAAACGCGGGCGCAAGGTCGAGAATGCCCGGCTTGAGCGGCGAGGCCGCGATATCGCGCACCTGTGCCAGAACGGTCTCCGGCCCACCGATGATGATCTGTCCGCTGGCGATGCGGTCCTTGAGGCTATTGCTGCGAAGCACGCGCGCGCGTTGGTCCTCGACGTTCGAGCCGTAGTAGCCCGTTTCCGCAACCACAGCCTCGAGCGCAAGGTTAGCCTTGATCGGGCTGAGACGCTGGGGCAGAGCCGCACTCTCCTCGAAATCCACCATCGCCTGATCGTCGGTTTCAGCGACGTGGAAGTTAAGACGATAGAGCACGTCGTCCGCACCGGGCTGCCAGCCGGCGGCCTCGGCTTCGGCGCGGTAGATCATGGCGGATTTGCTTGCCGCGGGCACCGTCGTCACGGCCAAACCGAGCCCCACGCGCTGTCGCGCGGCAAAGGTCGCAGCTTCCGGGCTCGAGCCCGACATGTAGATCGGTGGGTGCGGGCGCTGCACCGGGCGCGGCCAGATCGAGATGGAGCGGTACTGGTAATAGCGACCCTGCCAACCGAACGGTTGCGTCTCCAGCCAACAACGGCGGATGAGTTGAAGCGCTTCCTCGAATCTCTCGCGCGACTCGGTCGGATTGATGTCGTAGGTTACATATTCGTTCGGCGTGCCGCGCAGCATGCCGGCGATCACGCGTCCATCGGTCAGCGTGTCGAGCATCGCGATCTCCTCCGCGACTCGAATAGGGTTGAGGATGGGGATGTTGGGACCGAGCAGCGCGATCTTGGCGCGTTTGATCACCTGGCTAAGCGCACCGGCGAATACCATCGGATTGGGCGTAAGCCCGATTGGGCCGAAATGGTGCTCCGCCACCGTCACCCAATCCCACCCCGACTGATCGGCGAATGCAAACTGCTCGAGCGCGGTATTCACCGAACGCTTCGCGTTCTCGACGGAATAGGTGTGGCCGGGCGCGGGCCAGCCGCCCGGCGCTTCGCCGAGATAGAACACGGGGGAGAAATAGGCCGCTTTCATTGCGCTAATTTGACAGCGCACTGTCCACGGCGCAAACTGATCCAACGCATGGGAGATCAGCCATGATGTACGCCGACGTCTATGTCGACGAGCCGCTTCACAAGATCGCCGACGATTGGGATTTCCTGTCCGAGAAGGTCCTGCCGAAATTCCTCGGATTCCGCCCGGT
>Ga0316628_100005077_pt1 | contig 10462 bp, 7 predicted proteins | sample OWC_Aug_M2_C1_D5_FD_207648 | JGI IMG/M metagenome (GOLD analysis project Ga0316628, IMG submission 207648) | Wetland soil microbial communities from Old Woman Creek delta, Ohio, United States - OWC_Aug_M2_C1_D5_C | ecosystem: Environmental > Terrestrial > Soil > Wetlands | place: USA: Ohio... | reverse complement strand
TGGCGGATCATCGGCACGTCCATCAGATTGCGCTTGGCGAGGTCGTGGAACATGGTCTCCTCGCTGGAGGTATCGATCAGCGTGTAGGGGAAGTTGCTGAACATATCCATCACCAGGATGGCGCCCCACTCCTGCTCCAGCCAGGGCATGAATTCGAAGACCCAACCGTACGGCATGATGTCGAACCAGAGGATGCGGATCTTCTCGGGGCAGTATTCGTTGGCGCCCCGGCCTTCCTTCACCTTGATCTCGCCGCACTCGAGCAGTTGCTCGAACCAGTCCGTGCAGCGCGGGTCGCCGGCGACAAAGCATTGGCTGACCGCGAAGGCCTGCGCGCCGCCGATCTCCCAGCCGTGCGGGCAGGGAACGGCGCGGCGCAGCTCATTGTACTCCTGCCACAGCTTGTAGGTGCGGTTCGATTCCTCGCAGACCTCGCGCAGGCGGTGCATGTCCATCTTGCGTCCGGTCTTCTCTTCCAGAAACGAAACCATCGTCCGCAGTTCGTTGGCGAAGTAGCGAATGGCGCGTTCGTCGGACGTGTACGGTGGGTCCGGGGCAAAGAGGGGGACGTTCTTCCACGCCGGGTTGTGCTGCAAGACCTGCTGCAGCATGGTCGTTCCGTCGCACGGGGAGAGCAGGCCGACCACCGCCGACGGGACCGGCATGAGACCCGACTCGATGTAGTACATCGGCAGCCGGATGGCGCTGCACAGATCCGTCCCCAAGCCCATTTCCTCGGCACCGCGCAAATCGTCGAGCAGGTACGGCGCCGACGCCGCCAGGAACGGCGTCTCCATGATCATGAACCACGGCAGATTCATCGCGTTCAGGATTTCGGGGGCGGTGCAGAAATAGGCCGCGACGAAGGGGGTGTCGTTCATGACCGAACTGATGACCTTCTCCTTCGAGTCGAGCAGAATATTGAGCAGCTTGACCTGGAGCTTGCCCTCGGGCGTGTCCATCATTTCCGCCGCCTCGAGCAGGAACGCGAACCAGTCGCGCTCCTTCTTGTACCTCGCCAACGCCTTGTCCTTGCGCTCCAGGGTGGTCAGATCGTGTGCCGCGGTGCCCATGTTGTAGTCTATGGCTTCCATGTCCTACCTGCCCATCGTTTCGAGGAACGCCTGGATCCTCGTCTGCAGTTGTCCCTTGCCGCTGAGGATGTATTCGCGATCGATCTGAATGAACGGGATGCCGGCCTCCTTGAGGTCCGCCTTGTTCATGTAGTGCTCGGCGCACCAAAAATCGCAGAACAGCATGCGCTCGCCGACGACCCCGTCGACGGCGAACTCTTTCACCATGTCCTGCACGAACTTGGCGCGCGCCGGTTGTGCGCCGTTCATGCGCGGGCAGGCGGGGCGCTCCTGGATGTAGTAGCGGGCCAGGGCGCGCACCGGATCGGGCTCCGTCTCGCTGCAGTCCACCCACATCGTGCGGGTGCCGAAGCAGATCGAGTCGGTGACGACGAGCCCGCCCTGGTCTTCGATCACCTGCAAGTATTCGGGATCGTCGAGCTCGCTGCCCACGATCATCAGCCGGGCCCGGTAACCGGACCTCCCCGGCGTGTTTTCGAGATCGGCGAGGAGGGTGCGCAGGAGGTCGTTGTAGCGCTCGCGCGGCAAGGAGTTGCCCGCCACCATCACCGCCAGCGCCTCGGCGCCGGAAATCGGCGGCCGGTCGCGCTTGCGCAACTCGTACATCTGGCGCTGCAGGCGTCTGGTTTCGTTGACCTGCTGGATGGCGCCGCGCAAGCGGTCGTCGGTGATCTCGACGCCGAGAAATTCGCCCAGGCCCGCGCGCAGGATGTTGATCTCTTCGTAGTACCAGTCGACCTGCGCCTGACCGTTCTTCTTCGGCAGGCTCATGACCGTCAGGTACGGTGTCGACAGCTGCTGCTTCCAGTTGTCGTAGATGCGCCGCACGTGATCGCAACTGCTGATGCAGATGAGCCCGTCGAGGAAGTCGAATTCGCCGCGCAGGGCCTGGTTGAACGTGTGCTTCGGGAAGCTGCAGTTGATGCTCGAGAACGACGCGTCGGCGAGCTCGGTGCCGGTGCTACCGGTGCCCCGCATGCGGAAGGGCAAAACCCCGGCCGCCGTCATGACTTCGACCGGTACGTGCGAGCAGAAGTAGCCGACAACCTTCCTGCCGGCGGCCTTCCACGCCTCGATGGCCGGATTCATGAGGCCGGCGGCCGCCCCGGCCAGCTCCTCGAATGCCTTCGACTTGATGTTGGTTTCCACGGATGTGACCCTCTCCCCCGGCGCACGCAGCCGGGACTAGTTGCTCGATTTCTTTTCGCTGGCGATCAGCGCCGCACCCACCGCGCCGGTGAGCTGCGGATCCTGCGGCAGCGTGGTCACGGCGATTCCGAGCCGCTTCTCCAGGGCCTTGGCCAGCCCGTCGTTCTTCGAGCACCCGCCGGTGAGCACCAGTTCCTGTGTCAGGCCGACGCGGCGGACCATGGCGAAGAGCCGGTTGGCCACCGCGCCATTGATCCCCGCGATGATGTTCGTCACGTCGATTCCTTCGTTGATCAGGGTGATGACTTCGGACTCGGCGAACACGCTGCACTGGCTGCTGATGGTCGCCGGATTCGCTCCCTGGTTCTCCAGGGAGGAGATCCCGTCCAGTCCGCAATTGAGCACCCGCGCCATCGCTTCGAAGAAACGTCCGGTCCCGGCGGCGCACCGGTCGTTCATGGCGAACTCGACGACCTTGCCCTTGGCGTCGAGTGATATGACCTTGCAGTCCTGCCCGCCGATATCGACCACGGTTCGCACGGCGGGATTCATCCAGTGCGCTCCGCGCGCGTGGCAGGTGATCTCCGAAACGTTCTCGTTGGCGAACGGAACCTTCAGGCGGCCGTACCCGGTGCCGACGACGTAGGCGAGATCATCGAGGGAGGACAACCCGGCGCCCTTGACGGCCTCGTCCATGGCGAGGCGGGCCGTCGTTTCGGGCTTCGTCGTCGATGGAATGATGAAATGAGAAAGGATGGATGTGCCATCGAGGATGACGGCCTTCCCCGTGGTCGACCCGACGTCACAACCCCCAACGACCATACGCGCTCCCTTTCACCGGGTGCCCCGCAACACGAATCCTGAACACACGTCTATTCGATACGGTCCGCCCCGGCGTGCCACTATGACCTGCGACCACGAACCAGCTGTCCCTCCTCAGCCGCGGTGACGACGTGCGCCGCCATCTACTGCGTCTTGCGGAGCTTGTTGAGAAAGTGCCCGACCAAGCGGGCGACCTCCATACCCGAGCAGGCCGCCTGGTGTGTCCCCATGCCGGCGCCGCCGGCATCGGCGCCGGCGTAGTAGAGGCCCCGAATCGGCGCCGTCGAGCTGGGCTTCATCTTGCCGCATTGGCCGACGATCTGTCCGAGGCCGACGCATTCCCCGCCCTGGCCGGGCAGCACGCTGTCGCGCGTCATGCTGCTGATGTCGCGCGGCCCGGCGTACTCGCGGCGCTCGGTGGCCTCCCAGATCTCGGGGAAGAACCTCACCATCTGCTCGTCCATTCGCTTCCACAGTCCGGCGACCTCTTCGGCCTCGGGGTTCGGAGAGCAGATGGTGCCGGAGACCAAAACCTGCTTGCCCGGCGGCGCCGCCTCTTCGTCGTAGAAGGAGTGATTGCACATGAAGAGGATGACCTCGTCGGGAATATGGCCTTCTTTGACGCGCTGGAAGCGCTCCATGTTCCACCAGCTGTCGTCGGCGTAGGCGACGTACATGGCCACATCCATGACCGGCTTGTTGAGGAAATAGCGGATGCCGGTGAAGCCCCAACCCGGGGCAAGGCCTTTGATGTAGTTCACGTAGCTGCGATCGAACTGATCGGTGCCGACGAGTTTCAGCACCGTCGGTTGAATACCGGCGCTGCTCACCACCACGGGCGCCTCGAAGGTGCCCTTCGCCGTCACCACGCCGGTGACGGCCCCGTCCTCGACGACGATTCTCTCGACCCGATTGTTGCGCACGAGGACGCCGCCGTTCTTCTGGAATTCGCGGGCCATGACGTCGGCGAGCATTCCAAAACCGCCTTTGTATTGGCCGCCACCGCCCTGCAGCATGATCTGCTTGAGAATGCGAATCTGCTCCGAGGCCGCCACCAGATCGATCGGCTCGGCCAGGGAAGCGTTGGCGTGGAAGGCCATGTAGCTGTACAGCGCGTACGGCGTGTCGCGGCGCGCGAGGAACTCGTGCATGCTGACGTTGTCGAGCGCGTCGAGCTGGTCCTCCGGCATCGTGGCGATCTCGGACATGATCGCGATGGTCTGCTGCTGCTCCGCCTCGTTGATCCCCCAGAGCCGGAAGAACGGCGTAGCGTCGGCCATGGCCTGTCCCTGCGACACCAACTTGTAGTCCTTCCAGTCGTGGCGCCGGTAACACATCTTGACCACGTCGCGCGGGTCGTCGGGCTGCAAGGCGGGCTGAAACTCGTCGCCGACCCCGAGCTCGTTGAAGATCGTTTCGAAGGCGGGCTGGCGCATGGGGACCTGCCCGTGCGGGAAGAGATCGTACGCGTAGCCGTCCTTCTTGACGCTCACCATCTTGCCGCCGATGAAGCTGTTCTTTTCGATGAGCAGCGTCTGGATGCCGCGCTTCTGGAGGAGCGCGGCGCAGGAGAGTCCGCCGGGGCCGCTGCCGATCACGATCGCGTCGTACCGTTCTTTCGCCATGAGCTCGTCTCCTCAGCGTTGCAGCAGCTTCTCGACGGCACCGAGCAAGCGATGGTGTTTCTCGCTATCCAACACCATGGCATCCAGCAGGGTGCCGAGAAGCTCGACGTCTTGTCCGGAGAGCTGGGACTGCGCGCCGCGACAGGTGCGTATCGTGTCCAGCTCGTGCTTCTGGAGGGTTTGCGTCAGGCGGAGGAGCTCGGCGCGATTGGCATTGGGCGGAACGGCGCGCTCTTGCTCCGTGGGACGCTCGCGCATCCACTGCGCCAACGTGCGCAAAAGAAGATGGTGCAGCTCTTCCTCCGTGAGGATGTGACTGACCAGGTTGCCGGCGGAGCTGTTTCCCAGCTTTTCTGCGAGGGCGCGGTACTCGTCCAGGATCTTGCCTTCCTCGTCGGCGTGGCGTTCGAACTTTGCCGCGAGAGCCTCGCGTTGTCGATCACTGCTCACTGGCATCTCCTTTATGAGTTCCGCTCCTTAGGAAGGAGGGGCCAGGGGAGGTTGTGCCGACGCGAGCAGCGACCTCCCCCCCTAGCCCCCTCCTTGGCAAGGAGGGGAACCGAATCCTCACTCCAGGTACGTCGCGACGTACCTCTCCATCTCGGGTGTTGGCTTCCACCACTTCTTCACACCCATTTCCTCGGCCACCTTGTTGGCGGCGAGATACCCAGGCCCGCCGAGCACCAACCCACCCGGATAGGTGGAGGCGCCGCACACGTACAGACCGTCAATCGGTGTCTTCGTGCTGGAGCAGTCCTGGTTGGGACGGAAGCAACCGAGCTGCACCGGACTGTAGTCCCCGTGCTTGATTGAACCGAAGCGCATGTTGGGCAGGCGGATCTCGATGTCCTTGGGAGTCTCCATGCTGGTGGCGACGATGTTGTCCCGCGTCATGTTCGGAGCGGCCTTCTGCCACCGGGCCAGCATCGCGTCTTCGATGTCCTTGCGCCGGTCCCAGCCACCTTTGATCCCGTAGGGGGCATGCATCTGGAAGAAGGAGACCTGTCCCGGCTTGCGTGCGAGATGCGTATCGAAGAACGTCTCACAGGTGGAATGGCCGCCGAGATGGTTCAGGTCGAGCTTACCGGCCGTCACGTTGTCCCAGTGCGCGAGCACCTGGGCGGTGCTCTCGAAGCCGAAGATCGTCATGAACGATTCGTTCACCCATGGATCCGCGCACGCATAGCGCGGAGCCTCACGCGAGGCGACGTGCAGGGTATTGAAGCTCCACTTGTCGTACTTCCAGCCGTCCACCGCACCGGCGAGCTCGCCGGGCAGATTCTGCTTGCCGACTAGGTCGAAGAAGGTGCTGTGCGGGTCGAGGCTGGAGATCACGACATCGGCGTGCAGCGTGCGGCCCTCCCACAGCTCGACGCCGGTGGCGGTACCATTGCGCATGATGATCTTGTTGACCTGGGAGGAGTCCAAGATGGTCCCACCGGCGCGAATGAACTCGCGGGCCAACGACGCGGCCAGCTTGTGCGAGCCGCCCTGGCAGTAACACTTGTTCATCCCCCGTTCGATGAGCAGTGGCACGAAGAACCCCACGCCGGTCTCTCGAGGATCCAGCCCCCACATGCAGCACGTATAGAGCAGGAGCGCGCGGATACGGTCGTTCTCGAACGTGTCGGCGATGATCTCCAGCGGGCTGCGCTCGGTAATTTCCATCATCTGTTTACCGAGATCGGTGCGCTGCATGGCAACAGAGATGTCCAGCGGTGACATGGGCGGCAGATAGGTGGCCGGCACCACCACTTCGCGCGCGATGCGACGCCAGTGCCGCATGACCTTGCCGAAGGTCACGGCGTCTTTCTGCGAAAACTTGTGCATGGAATCGACGGTGTCTTCGATCATGCGCGTGAGCTGCAGCGAGTTGCCGTCCTCGAAGACCATGGCCGTCTGCAGGTTCGGCTTGATCCAGACCAGGCCGTGACGGCCGAGATCGAAGTCGCGCAGCACGGGCATGTAATCCACCATCATGTGGTAGATCGCGTGGATGTTGGAGTAGTAGCCTGGATAGAGGATCTCTTCGGTCGCCAGACCGCCGCCGATCTCGTAGCGCCGCTCCACGAGCGCCACCTTGAGGCCGGCTTTGGCCAGGTAGGCCGCAGTGATCAAGCCGTTGGGTCCGGCACCGATGACCACGACGTCCCATTCACTTTCCGCCGGGAACTCGGAGAAGAAACTCTGGGGGTGGGGTTGGCCAACCAGTTCTTTCTTTGCCATGGCATGCCTCCTGTTCGTCCAACTCAACCGAGTGCGGCGGAAATTTTGCCTTCTTGCGGGACGTACCATGGCGACGGGTACCACCACTTGCCGGGTTCAGCGACGCCGTCCTCGATCAGAATGTGCATCAGGTTGTAACCGACGGCCATCAGGCACAGGCCACCGGGGTGCGCCGCCGACTGGTGCGCCAGGTAGAGGCCATCGATGCCCGGGACGCGATAGCGTGCGAGCTCCGGCAGTGGCCGTTCGTTCCACCACTCGTCGCGGTCACAGCGGATGCCGTACCACGAACCGCCCATCATTCCCGTGTTGCGGAGCTCCTGCTCCCACGGGGTCTCGCCGAAGATCCGCACCAGGTTCGGTTCCTCGGCATTCACGGCGACACAGGCAAGGGCTTGGCGCATGTACTCGTTCCACTTCGCCTTCTCCCGGTCCATCGCATCGATGCCTTCGACCTGGTACTCGGGGGTGGGAACCATCATCCACAGCGGTCCGTTGATGACGTAGCCGTCGCGCGTGCACTGCGGGTTGGTGGGATCGTACAAGTTACTGGACACCATACCCCACATCGCCTTGTCCGGCGGCAGCGTGAGGTTCGCTTGGTGTCCCAGTACGTTGCGAACATTCTCGAAGTAGATCTCACGGCTGTCAGAGGGAAAGAAGGGGCCGAGGAACGGGTACTTTTCCGCCGGCTGCCGCTGGTACTTGGGACGGTAGCGCAGCTCCTCACGGGTGAGGAAGTGGGTCATGTAGAGACTGCCGCCCTTGAGGCTGAGGTCCTTGATCCGCTGGATGAAGCCGCTGTCCAGATGCCGCGGTCCGATCATCTTGAGGAAGGTCGGCTTGATGTGCGCCGCGCTGATCACCGCTTTGTTCGCCCAGATCTTCTTGGCGCCCCAGGTCGCGTCGTCGCGCAAGCGGACGCCGGCGGCGCGCCCGTTCTCGATGATGATCTCCTCGACCGGGCAGCAGGCGCGGAACACCGCGCCGTGGGCAACCGCGCAGCGAAAGAGCGCGTGGTAGTAGCCGTGCATGTTGCCGCGCGCGGCGACGGGTTTGGCCACCGCCGGCGGGAACACCGTGGCCACGCTGCACAGCGCCGGGATGGCCACGCCTTCCATGTGGCCGTGTGCGCCCGAGACCAGCGCCGTCCACGCCATGTTCACCTTGAACGGTTCGGTTTCACAGTGCTCGTCCATCAGGTCGAACAGCGTCATTTCCATCAGTTCCCGACTCCACACCTCGGGCAGGTGCTGCTTGTACACCTGCATGTACGGGATGGTGTGCTCGTTCAGCTCGACGCCTTGGGGATGCGGCGGGCACCAGAACGTCGCCCGCATCAGATCTTTGTAGAACGGCGGATCGTTCAAAAGGCCGGTGATCTTGGCCCAGCCCATTTTGTCTTTCTCGGTGATCGGCGACATCCCATCACGGGTGAACAGATAACGATCGAACTCCATTGGGAGCGGCACATTGGGATCCCAGTCCATGCGGAAGCCGTAACGCCAAAGCTCGAGCTGCTCCCATCCCGGAGCGGATCCGCCGTAGTTGGCGATGGCGTGGGGTTGGATGCGCACGCCCGCGATCGGCTCGCAGGTTTCTTGCGCACCGCCGCACTCGGGTCGCTCCTCCAGCACACAGACACTGAGCCCGCATTTGGCCAGATACGCCGCCGTCGTGGTGCCGTTGTGGCCCGCACCGATGATGACTACATCGTACCGTTCTTCGTTGCCCATCGTTTCCCTCCGTTCGGAAGTTTCCCTCCTTGGCAAGGAGGGGACGTCAGATCCTCATTCCAGGTACGTCTTGATGTACCGTTCCATCACCGGCGTCGGCTTCCACCACTTCTGCACGCCGAGATCCTCCGCCACCTTGTTGGCGCCGAGATACCCCGGCCCGCCGAGGACCAGCCCGCCCGGGTACACGGAAACGCCGCAGACGTAGAGCCCTTCGATCGGTGTCTTCGTGCTGGAACACTCCTGGTTGGGGCGGTAGCAGCCCATTTGCAGCGGCCGATAATCGCCGTGCTTGATCGAGCCGCGCCGCATGTTCGGAAATCGGATCTCGATCTCCTCCGGATCTTCCATGGCGGTGCTGATGATCTTGCCCTTCAGGTTCGGCGCGGCCCTCTGCCACTTGGCCAGCATCGCCGCCTTGATGTCCTCGCGCCGATTCACCCAGCCGCCTTCGAGGCCGTAGGGCGCATGGATCTGGAACATCGAGACGAACTTGCCCGGCCGGTCACTGAGCGTCGGGTCGAACAGGCTCTCGCAGGTCGAATGGCCGGCGAAGCTGTTCAGATCGATCCTGCCCTTGGTCACGTTGTCCCAATGCGCCAAGAGTTGATCCACGCCTTCGATCCCGATGACCGTGGCGAACGCCTGATTGATCCACGGATCGTCGGCGGCGTACTTGGGCGCCTCGTCGGCGGCAATGTGAAGCGTGTTGAAGCTCCACTTGTCCCAGGCCCATTCCTTGACGGACTCGGTGAGCGAATCGGGCAGGTGCTGCTCGCCGACCAGATCGAGGAAGGTCGAGTGCGGGTCCAGGGTGGACATGACCGCCCTGGCGCGCAGGACGCGGTCGTCGTAGGCGATGTGCACGCCGACGGCACGCCCGTTCTCCACGATGATCTTGTCGACGGTGGCGGCTTCGAGAATGAGGCCGCCGTGTTTGACCACCTGGCGGGCGAGGGCGCTGCCGAATTTGTGCGAGCCGCCGTAGCAGTAACATTTGTTCATCGCCCGATCGAGCATGAGCGGCACCATGAAGCCGAGCCCGGTCTCGCGCGGATCCAGCCCCCACATGCAGGTGGCGTACAGCAGCAGGGCGCGCACCTTGTCGTGCTCGAAAGTTTCGCTAATCAGCTGCAGCGGGCTGAGCTCGCCCATCTCAAGCATCTGCTGGCCGACCTTGGTGCGCTGCATCGCCATGGTGATCTCGATGGGCGCCATCGGCGGGATGTACGTGGCCGGGGCGATGATCTCGTCAACGATCTTGCGCCATTCGCGGATCACCTTTCCAAAAGTCACGGCGTCCTTGAACGAGTACCTGCTGATGGAGTCCTTCGTGTCCTGCACCATGCGAGTCAGCAGCACCGACGAGCCGTCTTCGAACAGCATCCCGGTCTGGCAATTGGGTCGGATCCAGGTCAGTGCCGGGCCATCGAGCTCGAAATCCTGGATCGCCGGCATGTAGTCGACCATCATGTGGTAGAGGACGTGGGGGTTGGACGAGTAGCAGGGGTAGAGGTTCTCCTCGGTCGCCAAGCCACCGCCCGCCTCGAAGCGGCGTTCGCAAACGGCGACGCTCAAACCGGCCCTGGCGAGATAGGCGCCGGCGATGAGGCCGTTGGGGCCGCCGCCGATGATCACGACGTCGAACTCGCTCTGCTTCGGAAACTCCTCCTGCATGTGCCCGAAGGGATTCGTAGGGTCGTATTGAAAGTCGGAGGTGTATCTGAAGTTGGACATCGCCCGCCCTCGCTGCCGCCCGTTAGCCGCGTCTTGCGGAGATCTTGCCCTGCTGCGGGATGTACCAGGGCGA
>Ga0316628_100005076_pt1 | contig 10463 bp, 11 predicted proteins | sample OWC_Aug_M2_C1_D5_FD_207648 | JGI IMG/M metagenome (GOLD analysis project Ga0316628, IMG submission 207648) | Wetland soil microbial communities from Old Woman Creek delta, Ohio, United States - OWC_Aug_M2_C1_D5_C | ecosystem: Environmental > Terrestrial > Soil > Wetlands | place: USA: Ohio... | reverse complement strand
CTGGCTTCTGTCATTTCGCATCGTGGAGGTCAAACCTGGACTCGTCGCTTTCATCAAGCGGATGCCGGCGCTGTTCATCGTCATCTTCGTCCTCCTCATCGCGACAATCATAGTGCGGATGCTGCACAGGTTCGCACAGTATCTGCGCGGTGAGCTTAAGACGAAGCCGCGCCGTCTTGCCCCCTCCAGGGCGCTTGCCTTCACTGAATTGTTCATGAAGTACCTGATCTACGCGATCGCCGGCGTCGTTGCATTCCTTGGCGGAATAGGTGCGCTCCCTCCGGAGGATCAGCAGTACAAGGACCTGATATTCTCCTACATACAAGTCCCGCCACCCGCCATTGTCCTCGGTTTCGTCGTGGCGATCATCGCGATTTTCATCATCGCCAGGTTCGTCGATTCCGTTTTCGAGGATCTCAAGAGAAGGAGCACGAAGTTCACATCGAAAACGCTGGAGGAAATGAAATCCACCACGAAATACGCCGTCTATGTCTCAGGTGCGGCGATTATCCTCATCATAGTCGTGGATCTCATACTGTCAGCCGAGCAGCTTCTGGTCTTTGTCGTGGCTTTGATTCTTGTGGTGCTCGTCGGGACATTCATCGCCTTTGACACCGTCAGGAACGGCTTGGCGGGAGTCACACTGATGCTCGCGGACAGATTCAGTGTCGGCGATCGGGTGAAAATCGAAGACAAGCCGGAATGCACCGTGGAGGTCATGGGCCTCCTGACGACGCAGCTGCGGAGCATCAACGGGGACAGCGTGACCTATCCGAACTCGCAGCTCCTTAAGAATAGCATCATAAACATCAGCCGGTCCAGGAGTGGAACAATTGTGGTCGAATTCACAATCGAATTCTCCGTGCCGAACCAGAATGTCAGAGCGGCAATCCTCGAGGCGGTCGGAAAGACGGCTGGGATCGAAACGAATCCTCCACCTCAGATTCTTAGCTTGGACATCAAGGGCTCGAGCTTGCAGTACAGGCTCTTAGGGCATACGAAGGACGTCTTCCGATCCGAGGAGATAAGAAGTGACCTGATCTTCAACCTCCAAGATTCATTCCATCGCGCGGGTCTGATTCCCACCGCGCTACATCGCTAGTCCTTGTTTCGCGCCCTTGCGGTAAAGCAAGACCGGTTTGTCAATCACCCTCGCAAGCTTCTGCTCCAAGGGCGAGAGCATCAGCTTCCTCGTTCCCCTCGGGCGTGGAGAGCTGATGAAGACTACGTCACATTCGAGACTTTCCCTCCGAATCTCCCGCTCAACGTCTCTGGCAACGACGACCTTTTGGGTTACGGGCACGCCGAGTTGCTTGCATTTGTCGCAGAAGGGTGCCGTTGTATTGAGCGATGCCTCGACCTCTGATTCGTGACCGCCCAGCACAAGGATGTGGACTTCTGCCCCTTCGTTCTTCGCAACGATCAACGCGAGATCGGAGACGCCCTCGAAGGAGAACGATGATCCGGCGATGAGCAGAATCCTGCGATATTTCTCGACCAAACCTCCTTTCGTCTTGTAAACGACGACGTCGCACGGTGCCGTTTCGACGAGGTAATCGATGTTGCTCCCAAGGATTCGTCCCGGGGCCTCCTTTTCCCCCCGCCATCCTAGCACGAGCAGGTTCACATCTTCTTCGGATAGAGTGTCAATGATTATCTCGTAAACTTTGTGCCCGATCTTGACCGAGGCCCTGGTGTCTACGCCCTCCTTTCGAGTGATCCGGGTGAGTCTCTCGAGTTCCTTTATTCTGTCGTTGACATAGTGGAACCGGATTGCCCTGGGCGGCAGATTTCGGGGTATTTCGACGACGTTCAATAGGCTAAGTTCTCCATTGCGTGCCTTCGCCACCTCGGCGCCAAACCGAACAGTGGTCAGGTCTGAGAACTCGCGGAGCGGGACAAAGACCCTGTATCGTTGCAGGTCTATCTTCGTCTCACCCTCGGCGAGAATCTCGGAGAGGTCCTGACGTTTCTTGTCATCGATCTGACTGGGCAGCTTGCTCCCCCCGGTGAAGTAGTGATAGAAGAGCCCCGCCACGATCCACAGGGCAACGACATCCCACGCAATCCGCCCCGGCGGCAACGTCTCTGGGCCGAGCACGGGGAAATCCCAGAGTGCTGCGGCCAACGCCACGTTCGTGATTATGCCGATTATGGGAATGACGGGAACGAATGGCACCCTGAATCCCACAGCCCTCTCCTTATTTCGGCGGCGGTTCGCGATCAAGGCGGCGTCAACGAAGGCAAACAGGATGAGATAGAGGATACTTGCCACCATCGCGATCTGCGCGATGTCGAGCAAGAAGACAATCGCTACTGCCAGGAATCCGCTCGCGAGGAATGGACGGCTGGTCGCTCCTCCACCTTCAGGCGTGCCGCCCAAACGCCGGGGAAGAGTGCCGTCTTTCGCCATCACGAATGATAGCCTTGCCGCTGAGGATAGATTGTTGCGCACCGCCGTCCCCATCGCGACCAAACCGGCAGCGACCAGCAGCAGGCTGCCGCCGATGCCAAGTTGGTTCAATGACATCAATGGCAGGCTCAGCTCGCCGCGGGGCAGGGCAATCGAACATTGAGACAGGCTCCCGGTGCAGCCGTACCCGGCAAGCAACACGAGAGAAGCCTCGAGTAGGACATAGAGGAGGACCACGAGCCCCACCGAAATGAGGATGCCACGCGGGATCGTCCTGCCCGGGTCCTTGACCTCCAAGGCGGACATCGCTATGATCTCGTAGCCTTCGTACGCCACGAAGGTGAACCCTATGGCAAGAGGTATGCCCGCCAGTCCGCTCGAACCGAAGAGATCAAAGGAGACACTTCCCGTCGATGGAGGGGCAACGAACGAGACGATGAATACGGCAACTAGGAATGCCAATAGCAGGCTCAGTTTCAGAACGAACATGATGGGGAGTCTCCTTGCGCGGAACCTCACCTTGAGACTCCCTAGCGCGATGAAAACCGAGATGACCAGGAAGGCGCCAATCTTCAGCACGACTGGATAGGTGCCGTTCGACAGGACGGAGGTCAAGTCAATCAACCCCGCCCAAGAGAGAACAGCCACGCCACCGAAAAGGGCAAACGCCGCCAGGCTCGCGGCGGACAAGGCGAGGGCCGCAGAATGCCCCGCCCATGCAATCCAGCCGGTAAGGAAGCCTGATGGCGGGGGAAGACCTTCCCTGGCCCAAAGATAGCCACCGCCGGCGCGCGGGAGGACGGTGGCGAGCTCGGCATAGGACGCGGCCGACAGCAGGACAACGACTGCAGCCAGTGCAAGGGCCGCCAGGGTCGACATGCCAGCCATCTGCGTGGCGGGCGCCAGCAAGACGAAGATTCCGGCGCCGACCATCGCTCCGACTCCTAGGCCGACGACGTCAACCAACCTGAGGTCACGCGAAACCTCTACCCTCACTTGTTCAGCGGATGTGCCCGCCATGTTGCCCGACCCACACTTTACCTTTGATTAAAGGATTGCGTGTGCTCTGACACGGCATGGCGCTGGGCATTCACCCCATAGACGCATGAAATCTGCGGGTTTATATTCCGCCGGGCCATCTACTTGTACGCTAGGTGGACTCATGTCAACTGGCCCAATAATCGATGTCACCGACTCAGACATGGATAAAGTCGTCAAGAGCAACGCGAATGTGGTCGTCGACGTCTGGGCCGTATGGTGCATGCCCTGCAAAGCGATTGCCCCGTACATCGACGATCTCGCGAAGAAGTACCAGGGCAAGGTCGTTTTTGCGAAGCTCGATGCGGACACCAGCCCCAAGAAGATGATGGAGTATGGGATAATGGGCGTCCCGACCCTGCTCTTTTTCAAGAACGGGAAACTCGCCGACACAATTGTCGGAGCCGTGCCGAAAGCGCATATCGAAGAGAAGGTGAAGAAGTACCTCTAATCCGTCGATGATGCTATCGCCCGATCACCGATGCAGGTTTATGACATGACCTCGGTTTTTCCACATATGCGACGCGAGGACCTAACCATTCACGGCTCGCTCCTCGTCACCGTAGTCTTATGGGGCCTCGCCTTCACCGCAATCAAGCTCGCCTTGGAACACATGTCCTGGGTGACGCTAACTATCCTCCGCTTTTGCCTTGCTTCAGGCCTTTTCGCCTCATCTCTCTGGTTCTTTCCGCCCAAAGTGCGCATCGATCGTCGCGACCTGCCCATGCTTGCTCTGATCGGTTTCTGCGGTTTCACGGGATACCATCTCTTTTTGAACCTTGGCGAGGCTGACCCTCAAACCACCGCCGGAACAAGCGCAATCGTAATCGCCTCCGCACCGGCTTTCATGGCGATCCTGGCGGTTTGGCGGCTGAAGGAGAAGGTGACCCGAGTCCGAACGGCGGGGATCGCTCTGGCGTTCGTTGGCCTGGCGGTGATGCTCGTGCTCACTGAGCAGGGCAGTGATTTCCGCGTCTCGCTGACCGAAGGTGCGGCCCTCATCCTCCCAGCCGCCGTCTTCGCCGCCTCGTACGCAGTCCTCTCGAAACCATATCTCCGGAAATACTCCCCGTTCCAGCTCACCGCCTTCGCTGTATTCTTCGGGACGTTGTTTACGATACCAGTCGTGATTGTGAATTCACAGGGAACATGGTCGGACCTCACAACCATGGGAATCTCCGGCCTTCTACCTGTGATCTTCCTGGCGGTATTCCCCACGTTCATCGCCTATAGCCTTTGGTTCAGGGGGCTGAAACGAATGGACGCATCGGCGCTCGGCGCGTACGTATACCTCAGTACTCTCGTGGCGGTGGTTGCGGGAATAATCCTTCTCGGTGAATCTCTCTCCCCGCCGGCGGTTGTGGGAGGGGCGATGGTGATTGGGGGCGTTTATCTCGCCCAGCGCAAGACTGAGTGAATCCTTTTACGCCTCACGCGATTGTTCTTCGTGAACGTGTATATGCCATGAATAGACCGAGAAAGAATGTCGTTGACAGACTTGGCCTGACCATCCGCCGCGCTTCCCTACATGACAAAGAGGAGCTTCAGATGCTTTGTGTAGCCGCTGCCGGTGTCGATGACTACATCATCCCGATTCTCGGTGAGGTGCTGCTCGATCATACTATCATGGTCGCGCTCGATGAAGCCGAGCACATCACCGGCATGATGTCACTCGTCCAGAGCGTGGATGGCAGCGGTTGGCTTGGTATGGCCCGAACCCATCCTGACTACCGCCAAAGGGGCATCGCCAGTTCACTTATCGAGCGACTCATCGAGCTAGCCAGAAGGTCGGGCACGCCATGCCTCAGGCTCTGGACAGATCACGACAACGTCGCTGCAAACAAGACCGCACAATCCCTAGGCTTTCAAGAGGCCTCGCGGTTCGTGCGCGTGAACGGACAAACGTCGGGAGAGCCTCCTAGAGCGGAAAAAGCCGAATTCAATGAAAGCCTCTGGACGACCGTGCGGGCGTCGACCATCCTCGCTAAAGGCGCCGGGTACTTCTGCTACGACTGGTGTTTCGTGCCAAGTACCAGATCGACGTTGGCGACGATTTGCGCCCGAGGTCATGCGTACGCTTTCAGCGGCAACATCCTATGCTTTGATCCTTCTCCTGACAGCTTGACCGATGGCTTTGAATTCTCCATGTTGGCCGGGCATCCTTCAGAGATGCTGATTGAGGCGAGGCGTAAGGCGGGAAGCTATGGGTGCGAGACCGCGAACGCTTTCATCCCGAATGACCGGCGCCTGATCGCCATGGCCAAGAAGGCTGGTTTCAGACTGGGACATTGGGGGCGAGTCGCCATTCTTTACGAACTCTCCATCACCCGTTAGATTCAGACTCAAAGAATCAACCCGCAAGAGTTAAGACACCGACCTTTCATACGTTCGAATTTGCCTAGGGGAAGATCACCTGGTCAAGAAAGGTGACAGAGAAAGTTGCCCGGAATGCGGGATGTTCGTCAAGTCCGCCAATCTCCAGACGCACATGAAGAGCGTCCACAAGAAGAAGCTTAAGCCTAAGCACCTTGAAGAGAGCTCCAGTGGCGTGAGTGCGAAGGATGGAACGTCGAAGGGGCGACGTGGCTCTGCTGTCTCCTTCCCCTGGAAATGGCTTGGCGTCGGGATCGTCATCCTGATCCTAGTACTCGCGGTGGTCGTGATTAAGCCTTCATTGCCCTCGAACTCCAGTTCCAACAATAACAACAACACCGCAGCGGAGTGTATCGAGGGAAAAAACATCATTGCCAGGTATACTTTCACGCTCCACATCCTGATAACGGACGACAGCAAAGGCCTGCAGAATTACACCCAGCCCATCAGCTATGGGATTGGCAAATTGCCCTACCTAGGACAGCCATGTACTAGGAAGATGTATACAAGCGACGCTGAACCATATGAGTACAATGTCTCAAGCCAAGCAGCCATAGTCCATGTCGAGTCGCCGACGACAAGCAACACCCTCGGAGACTTCTTCAAGATATGGGACCAAGATCTGAACTACACTCAAGGAGTTGTCATGTCTTACCACAGGACCGCGTACACTATCGTGATGAAGGTGAACGGCCAAACACAGTCCGGGGTCTGGGAACACCTTGCACTCCAGAACGGGATGAACATAGTGTTCTACCTGACGAAGATAAGCTAGCCGGTCGCTATCTCCTCTGAGAATCAACGAAAATAACCATCTCTGGCGCCTTTAATACTCCCCAACCCGATGTTTTTCTCAAGAGGAGGTGAAAGCTCACGGACCCCCTAGAGGCTTCGCGACTTGTCACCGACGAATACTCAGCCAAGATACTCGTAGCGACCTTCAAGAGACCTCGTTCTGCGATCGAGCTGAGCAGGGAGTACGGGATCCCTATTGCCGCCTGCTACAGGCGCATCCACGTGCTCGAGGGCGCTGGCCTCATAAGGTGCGTGGAGAGAGCGCTCACGCAGAAGGGCAAGAGGATAAGCCTTTACTTGTCTCAGCTGAGGAACGCATACATCTTCTTCGAAAACGGGCGACTGAGAGTCCGCTTCCAGCTCAGCAACGGCCTGACAAAGGACTTTGGCGGCGATTGGAAAGCGGTGGACGTGCTTCAGTGATGTCATGCTTAAACCCCTCCTCCACAACCCATAGGCACGGCCGAGCAAGGCTCGGCCTGCCTCTTTATTTCCCTCTGACCCCTCCTCAACCCCAAGGGTTCACTTAGACAGTGAACCCCTCTATTTTTTGACCTAGAAGTGCATGGGGTATCCAAGATGGATAGGGAACGACTCAAATACCTCATGCGAGAGGTTCTCGGTGTTGATGTCGATGCGGTCGTCGGCAGGATCATGGCCGACCTTTCAATAAAGCAGGCCCGTAGGACCGCCGAGTACACAAAGGAATGGAGGAAATACATGAAGAAAGAGGGAGGCCTCGTCGTCATTCCGAATAATGTCGCCAACGTCGGGAGAAAGAGGAAGAAGACGTAGCGCGCTACATTTATCTCCCGCCTGCTGCTACCCGGGGATAATGTCATCGTTCGAGGGAATCGACGTAATCTCGATAGCGGACTTCTCGAAGGACGGCGTGATGAAGGTCCTGAAGATCGCGAAGGAGATGGTACCCTATGCGACCGGCAAGAAGACCAGCCGATCACTCGAGGGCAAAATCCTCTCTGCGCTGTTCTTCGAGCCGAGCACGCGAACTCGACTATCCTTTGAAAGTGCCATGAAGCGGCTCGGCGGCGGTGTTCTCGGTTTCGCGCAGCCTGAGGGCACGTCTGTCATGAAGGGCGAGACGCTCGCTGATACGATCAGGATGGTCGATGCGTACTCGGACATCATCGTGATAAGGCACCCCCAGGAGGGCGCCGCCAGACTCGCTGCGGACTTCGCAAGAAAGCCGGTAATCAACGCGGGCGACGGCGCGGGACAGCATCCGACGCAGACACTTCTCGACCTCTTCACCATTTGGGAGACATTCGGGAAATTGGATGGGGTGAACGTCGCGCTCGTCGGCGATCTGAAGTACGGAAGGACTGTCCATTCCCTGACTTTGGCGCTTTCGATGTTCGGGGCGAACATGCGGTTCGTTGCACCGCCGTCGCTTCAGATGCCGCGCGAGATCGTGGATCAGGTGAAGGAAAGAGGACTTCCTTTGAAGATGACACACAACATCCATGACGTCATAGGCGACGTTGACGTCCTCTACGTGACGAGAATACAGAAAGAGAGATTCCCGGATCCCCAGGAATATGCCAAGGTGGCGGGCAGCTACAGAATCGATGCCCAGCTCCTCCACGATTCGAGAAGGGACCTAATCGTCCTGCACCCCCTGCCCAGAGTTAACGAGATCGCGCCCGACGTGGATGAGACACCGCACGCGAGATACTTCCAACAAGCGTTTAACGGCGTGCCCGTGAGGATGGCTCTCCTCTCGCTCGTGCTGGGGGCGAGGAAATGAAGGAACTTCGCGTGACGCCAATCAAGAACGGGACGGTGATAGACCACATTCCGTCAGGCATGGCGCTCAAGGTCCTGAAGATTCTCGGCATCAGCGAGCAGGTCTCTTCCACGGTCACAGTCGCCCTCCACGTGCCAAGCAAGAAGACGCAGTGGAAGGACATTCTCAAGGTCGAGGACAGAGAACTGAATCCGCGGGAGGTCGACAAGATAGCCCTCATCGCGCCCACGGCCACGGTCAACGTGATCAGGAACTACAACGTGGCGGAGAAGCGGAGGGTCGTCCTGCCGGAAAAGGCGATCGGGATACTCAAATGCGGGAATCCGAACTGCATAACGAACCAGCGGGAACCGATTGAGACGGTCTTCCTCGTGAACAGCAAGATGCCACTGACGCTGAAGTGCAGGTATTGCGATAGGGCGATAGAGGATGTCGCCGCCGCGATCCTGTGAGTAGTCCGGGTGGTCAATGAGCCGACCGAAGCCTTAATCTACCCATTTCGCCTTTCTGGCCACAGGGATGGTGACACTTGCTCGAAGAGGTTTCTGAGCTCATCGGACTCCAGGTCTACACGAACAACGGCGTCTTTCTAGGGAATATCAACAACCTTGTCGTGGACGTCGAGAACGGACTGGTCGAAGGTGTGTTTGTAGGGGAGACAAATCCCCTCCTTGTCGAGGGCTCGAAGGCGGTTAGCATACCCTACAGGTGGGTTCAGAGCGTCGGGGACGTCGTGCTCCTGAGGTACTTCCCAAAGAGGGTCAGCCTCAAGAAAGGAGCGACGGCGTCGAAGTCTCCCGAATCGGAGAAGAAGGTCTCGACTAAGTAAATACGCAACCCTTTTCATCCATCAGTTATTCGTCGCGAACTTGAGCGCAGTCCGCCGGCGTCGGGCAGGGGAGAATATGATGCAGGTTCGCTTTGAACTGGTCGACATCGCCCGTCTCAAGAGTCACGAAGAGATACGTCCTGAATTGTTGGAGAAGCTCGTGGCGGAAATCAAGACCGATGGCTACCTGCGCAAGCCTGTGCTCGTGGAGGACAGGTATTTCGTCATCCTCGACGGTCATCACAGATTTGAGGCTCTCAAGAAATTGGGCTGTAAGCGTGTCCCCTGTTACGTCGTTGATTATTTCGACGAGGCGATCTATCTTACCACTTGGCCAGGCGCCAAGCATACCAACGTGAAGAAGGAAGATGTGCTGAAGATGGCAGCTGACGGCAAGCTGTACCCGCCCAAGACAACGCGGCACATCGTGAGCCTCGAACTGAAAGAGACCAAGGTGAACATAAGCGAACTCCTCTAAGTCCTAGGCGCTCATGCTGGCTTGAAGGGCCATTTTCTCCATTTCCGCCTGCGGCCCGATTTCGAAGACGCAGCGATTGGAGCCACTTGCCCGGCACGCGGTCTCGATGCAGTATATGTCTTCCCTGCCCAGCAATACCCGGCAGAACCCCGAGAACACTCCCCGAGTATAGTCGCAGACGGGAGCCTTGGATGAGGCCTTGTTCTCCCTAAAGGCAAACGCCTCGAAGGCGGGAGGAGAGATGCATTCTATGACTGCGTGCGGCACATCGCAATCTGCTTCCGTGATGCCGAAATTGCCGAAGCCGGCTTGCGAGAATATCTCGATGCAGTCTGCCAAGCCCTCAGCGCGCCTCCTAGTCATCCCTATTCTCGATGCTGAAGTGGCGAAGCGCTTGCCGCCAGCGACGCCTGCCTGGTACATTATGCCCGCCGTCGCGGCGCCAATCGTCTTCTCAAGCGATTCCCGGATGCTGTAGAAGCCCCCGGTGATGTCGAAAAGACACATGCGGAGGCCGCCGACTCTGATCTCTCCGCGCTGGACGAAGTTCGCGATGCCCTCTTCGCTTTCGGGCAATGGATCCACCCTCCTCTTGACGCCGTGTTACTGAAACGCACGCATCGATAATAATGTATCGGCGGCAGACGGCAGATTAGCGGCTATCGATGACTCGCTTTCCGCGCTCGGAAGGGACGATCGAGAATCTGCCCGCAAATGAGCGGCGGATTCCTTCACCCGCCAGGAGTCTATCTAGGAAGACTGCCAAAGC
>Ga0316628_100005075_pt1 | contig 10463 bp, 9 predicted proteins | sample OWC_Aug_M2_C1_D5_FD_207648 | JGI IMG/M metagenome (GOLD analysis project Ga0316628, IMG submission 207648) | Wetland soil microbial communities from Old Woman Creek delta, Ohio, United States - OWC_Aug_M2_C1_D5_C | ecosystem: Environmental > Terrestrial > Soil > Wetlands | place: USA: Ohio... | reverse complement strand
CTCCGGGACCCGGTCGGGGGGATGCGACCCGGGGATCACACACCGCCCTGCTGCCGGGCATCGCCCCGGACGGGCCCCCTTGCCACTGCAACCTTTCAGCGCGCCGGGCGCAAAATGCCATCCCCGCTCATCGTACCGAAACGGAATTTTGATAACGGCTGCAGCAGGCGTGAGAGCCGTGTCATACGCTTGAACGTTGTAGCAAAGAATGCAACAGCTTCGCGAAATTGCATGAATAGGTACAGGATATTCCGCTGATGCCGACTCCCCCCAGCATCTTCAACGACGTGATCGGTCCCGTGATGCGCGGGCCGTCAAGCTCCCACTGTGCAGCGGCGCTGCGCATCGGCCGCCTGGCCCGGGACCTGGTGGCCGGCCGGATCGAACGAGTGCTGCTGGAGCTGGATACCAGGGGATCTCTGGCCACTACCCACGCAGACCAGGGCTCGGACATGGGGCTCTTCGGCGGTCTCCTGGGATGGGAGGCATGGGACGAGCGCCTGGCAGACGCGGCCGTGGCCATCCGGGACGCCGGGATCGGGGTGGACATCCGCCTCGGCGACTTCGGCGACCCGCATCCCAACACCTACCGCCTGACCCTCTCCAACCGCCTGGAGACTCACCGGATGATCGCCCTTTCCACGGGCGGGGGAATGATCGAGGTGACGGCGATCGATGACATCCCGCTCTCTCTCAGGGGCGATCGTTTTGAGACCCTCCTCAGCGTGGCTTCGGTCGGCATGGACCTGCATGAACTCATTCGGGAAACGGTTGCGGCCGACGAGATTCTCCTGCACACTGCAAACGGCAGGACCATGATCGAGATCACGAGCCGACAGCCGCTGCCCGAACCCGTTCTGTCCCGGCTGGCCGCTCAAACGGGAGTCGGCTGGGTCAGGGCGCTGGCACCGGTGCTCCCCATCCTGGGGGGCAAGGACACGCAGGTGCCGTTCATCAGCTGCGGCGGGATGCTGGAATGGAATCGTGACCGCGGGCTCGACCTGGCCGGGCTGGCCGTGGCCTATGAGAGCGCCCGCGGAGGGATCCCGGGGCGGGAGGTTGAAGCCCGCATGCTGGAGATCGTGCGCCTGCTGCGGCGCTCCATCGCCCAGGGGCTTCAGGGCACCCGCTGCGAGGATCGCATCCTGGGAGTCCAGTCAACGGCGTTCCAAGCCGGAACGGAAAAGGGAACGCTTCTGGATGCGGGGATGCTGAACCCCATGATCCTCTATGCCACGGCCCTGATGGAGGTCAAAAGCGCCCTGGGGGTCATCGTGGCCGCGCCTACGGCCGGGGCCTGCGGCGCATTGCCGGCGGCGGTCATTGCCGCGGCGGAGATCATGGGCCGTCCGGAATCCGACATGGCCGCCGCCTTCCTGGCGGCCGGCCTGATCGGCGTTTTCATATGCGCCCATTCCACCTTCGCCGCTGAAGTCTGCGGCTGCCAGGCGGAATGTGGCGCGGGCTCGGGCATGGCCGCGGCGGCGCTGGCCACCCTGGCCGGCGGCAGCGCCCGGCAGGCGGCGGATGCCGCCTCCATGGCCCTCCAGAACATCCTCGGCCTGGTCTGCGATCCGGTGGCCAATCGCGTGGAAGTCCCCTGCCTCGGACGCAACGTCCTCGCCGCGAGCAACGCGCTGGCCTGTGCCAACATGGCCTTGGCAGGGTTCGACGCGGTCATCCCGCTCGATGAGGTCATCGCCGCCATGGACCGCGTCGGCAAAAGCCTGCCGGCCGAACTGCGCTGCACGGGCCTGGGCGGCCTGGCGGTCACCCCGACCGCCCGGGCGATCGCAGAACGGCTGAACCGCAAACCCCCCTCTTGACTTTCGGCGGGAAGTCTGGCTTTTGAGAGATGCTTTAGCCGTTGTCAGAACTCCGTTTCAATGCCCTTCCCCTCCCAGCCGAAAGGAGCCCTGCCATGAAAGGCAAAATGCGCATCATGACGGCCAGGCCCCTGAACGCCGAAACCCCAATAGAAAACCTGCGATCCTGGGTCACTCCCAACTCGGCCTTCTTCGACCGCAATCAGGGGGAAATCCCCGCCCGGCGCATGCCCCTGGCCAACTGGCGCCTGCTTGTCGATGGGCAGGTGGAGCGGCCCGCCACCTTCACGTTTGAGGAGATCCGGCGGATGCCGAAGGCCATCGTGGCGGACACCCTGGAGTGCTCCGGCAACGGGCGCTCGCTGCTGGAGGAGAAAGCGGCCGGCAACCCTTGGACGATCGGGGGAGTGGGGAATGCCGTGTGGGGCGGCGTTTGGCTGAAGGATGTGCTGTCCAAAGCCGGCCTGGCCCCGACTGCCGCGCATGTCGCTTTCGAAGGATTCGACAAACCCTTGGGCTCCGCCGGCGTGAAGTTCATCCGCAGCATCCCGCTGGACAAAGCGCTTTCCTCCACCGTGCTCGCCTACGAGATGAACGGCGAACCATTGCCGCTCAAGCACGGCTACCCCTTGCGGGCACTGGCCCTGGGCTGGACGGGAGCCAACTGCGTGAAGTGGCTGCAGCGCATCGTCCTCATGGATCGGCCTTACGCCGGATTCTTCATGGACAATGTCTACCGGATATTTCAGAAGGGCCAGGACCCCCGGACCGGTGAGGTGGTCACCGGTCTCAAGCTGAAATCCATCATCACTCAGCCGCTACCGGAAGAGTCGCTTCCGGCTGGAAGCGTAGTGGTGCTCGGGGCGGCCTACGCCGGGGAGGAGACGGTAGAGCGGGTGGACGTCTCGGTGGATGGCGGAGCCGCCTGGAAGCCCGCGCAGTTTATCGGGCCGACGGAACGCTTCGCCTGGCGCCAATGGCAGTATGTCTGGGAGGGCGCCGAGCGGGGCGAATACCTGCTCATGTCCCGCGCCGCGGACGCGCAAGGACATTTACAGCCGATGCAGGCCGCGTGGAATTCGCTGGGATACGGGAACAACGGGGTTCGCGAACACGCCGTCAAGGTCAGGGTGGGTTAGCGCGTGCCGATCAGCTCAAGCCGATCGGCTTCCAGGCGCCCGCATCATTCCACAGCCGCGAAAACGGCTCTCCTGCCGGCAGCACGCTTGCCGGCAGCCTTCCCGCGTCAATCCGGATCGTCTCGGCGCCATACATCGGATCCCACGGCTCGATGATGACCGCCCCTGGGTTGCCCTCGAGGGAAATCAGGCGGGGAAAAATCGGCGCGCCCCAGCCTCTGCGCCCCGCCTCGCTCTGGAGACGCTCCAGCGTCGGGTAGCGCAACAGCTCCTGCAGCGTGACCAGGGTCGGCGGGCTGAGGGGGATTCTGCCGTCCAGGTTTCCCGCCAGCGCCTGCCTTGGATCGGTCCAGAGACCTTCGGTGGTCTCACGCTGATCCGGCCGGCAGTCCTGGCCATCCGGCATGGCCGCCATGAAAAAACGCGTGTCGAAGCGGCGCGGCATGCCCACGGGCGTGACCCAGTGGGACCAGGGGGAAAGCGCGGAAAGCCCGAGGGTCCACCGCTCGGCTTCCACCAGTCGCCGAAACCAGCCATGCCGCGGGCTTTCGTTCAGGCGCCGTTCGCGGGCCCGCTCCAGCGCCGCAACGGAGCGCGCTGGGTGCCGCGCCAGCAGGATGCCGGCCTCTTCGAAGGTCTCGCGAATTGCGGCAATTCCGTAGCTGAGCGCATTCGGGAACCCGAATCCTCTGCCCCGTCGATTGATGCCCCCGTGGGGCTCCAGGTCCGCGTGTTTCCCCCAGAAATCCTCTTCGCCGTCACCGCTATCCACCAGGCCGCCGGGAAAAACAAAGACGCCGGGCATGAACCGGGCGGCCGGGCTGCGGCGGAGAAGACAGGCCTGGACCTCGCCGGCGTGCTCCCGCACCAGGATCAGCGTGGCGGCCTGCCTGAGGGATGCCGTCTGGCTGACATCGTGCACCAAGGGCCCCCTCAGGCCGGCGTCATCACATGCAGGCTGATGTTCTTCACGATGTCTTTGACTTTTTCGCGGTAGGCCAGCATGTGGGACGCCTTCAGGTGCACCTGCAGATCATCGAGACTCTCCCAGGCTTCCACGAGCGTGACGACATCGGGCCGCAGGTCCATCTGCACCGGGAGGCCGGACTCGAAGTCCACCGCCGGCGCATATGCGATGCACCCTTTCTCCGCCGAGACTAGGGGCACATTGGCCTTCAGAATTCCCAGGAACTTCTCCCGCATGCCCGGCTTGACCTTGATCGTGGCGATAACGTGAATCATGACCGATCCTCCTAGTAGGCTGTTTCATATATCCAGCGCACATGGGACATTACCCATGTTGCCGCCGAAGGTCAATCCATACCTGCCGGCCCGTTGGGCGAGACCTCCAGGCCGAACCCCGTCTTTCTTTTGCCGTGCATCAATGCTATGATTTCATGACGTGCCCGGAAGACGGGCACGTCGCGTTTTGAATGAAACGCATGCCATGGCGCGCGGCAAGATACCGCTCCCACAGCAATAAGGTCAACTGAATCGGAAGGTATCAATGAACATCCTTAACCTGTTGATCGACTTCGTCCTGCACATCGACCAGCACCTCCAGGTGCTCTGCGCCAACTACGGCCCCTGGGTGTATGCCATTCTGTTTGTGATCGTGTTTTGCGAGACCGGGCTGGTGGTCGCCCCGATTCTGCCGGGCGATTCGCTGCTGTTCGCCGTGGGGTCGATGGCCGCCATCGGCGCCCTCGATGTCACCGGGGTGATCCTGGTCCTGATCGCGGCCGCCATCCTGGGCGACACGGTGAACTATTCCATCGGCCACTTCGTCGGCCCGAAGGTTTTCCACCAGGACCACGGCCGGCTGCTCAACCGGGAGTACCTGCTGCGCACCCATGCCTTTTACGAAAAACACGGCGGCAAGACCATCATCATCGCCCGCTTCCTGCCCATCATCCGCACCTTTGCGCCGTTCGTGGCCGGCATCGGCAGCATGACCTACCCGCGATTTCTGTTCTTCAATGTCTTCGGCGGGGGTCTGTGGGTGCTGGTTTTCGTGCTGGCCGGCTACTGGTTCGGCACCATCCCCTTCATCCAGAAGAACTTCAGCATGGTGATCATCGCCCTGGTGCTGATCCCGGGGATCCCGGCTGCGGTGGAGTTCATCCGCATGCAGATCGCCCGGCGCAGGACGTCGCACAGGCCCATCGAGGGGCGTTGAGACCTCAGCCCACCGGGCGGCCCCGCCGAAAGGCTTGACACCCGTTCCATTCGGGTCTAATTTAGCGCCCGCCTAATTCCGGTCCAGGCCGGAAGCGGGGGACCCAGGTTGTCGGGGCGCATCGCCGCAGGCGGGGGGCAACTTCGTCGGCCCTAGCCCTTCAGCTAACCTCGCAGGCATCGATGAGGAGAACCTTCGGAGCAGACCGGGAGGTTTCTCCCCGAACCCGCTTCCGCAGGTTGGCAGCATGCCAGGTTCAAATTCAGAACGCACAGCGTCCTCTTCCTCCCCTCCTGAGCCGGGGGATGACCTCGCACCCATCCCAATCCACGAAAAAAGGGCCGCGCTGGCTCTGGCGGCCCTCGGTGTCGTTTACGGAGACATCGGCACCAGCCCGCTCTATACCGTCCGCGAGTGCTTCAATGGACCGCACGCCGTGGCCATCACTCCGGCCAATCTTTTGGGTGTGGCCTCTCTGATTTTCTGGTCATTGATCATCGTGGTGAGCATTAAATACGTGGGTTTTATCCTGAAGGCTGACAACCGGCAGGAAGGCGGCATTTTTGCGCTGCTGGGCCTCATCCTGGGGGCCCCCAACCCGCTGAAGCCGAAGCTGCGTTCCGCGATCACGATGGGGGCCATTTTCGGCGCTTCCCTGCTCTACGGGGAAGGCATTATCACGCCGTCCATATCGGTGCTGTCCGCCATCGAAGGACTTGAGGTTGCCACCGAAGCGGCCAAGCCTTTCGTCATTCCCCTGACATGCATGGTGTTGGTGGGATTGTTCGTCGTTCAAAAGCGGGGGACCAGCGGCGTGGGCAAGATCTTCGGCCCCGTCATGATCCTGTGGTTCTTGACCATCGCAGCCACGGGGTCGGGGGCCGTCCTGCAGTCGCCCCGCATCCTCCTGGCGCTGAATCCCTGGCACGCATGGGAGTTTTTCAGCGTGAACCGATTGCATGGATTCGTGGTCCTCGGTTCGGTGGTGCTCTGCATCACGGGCAGTGAGGCGCTGTACGCCGACCTGGGCCATTTCGGGGCTAGAGCCATCCGCACGACCTGGCTGGGGCTGGCATGCCCGGCTCTGCTGCTGAACTACTTCGGCCAGTGCGCCCTGCTGCTGGACCGCCCGGATGCCGGTTTCCATCCATTTTATGGCGTGATCCCCGCCCCGGCCCTGTACCCCATGGTGGCCCTCTCCACGATCGCCGCCGTAATCGCTTCCCAGGCCCTGATCTCAGGCCTCTTCTCTCTCACCCAGCAGGCCGTCCAACTCGGCTTCAGCCCGCGCCTTCATATTGTCCACACGTCGGCGAAAGTGAAAGGCCAGATCTACATTCCCAGCATCAATTATGCCCTCATGATCGCCTGCCTCGCTCTGGTTCTTACTTTCAAGGAGTCCAGCCGGCTGGCTGGGGCCTACGGCATGGCCGTGACCGCCACCATGAACCTCACGTCGGTCCTCCTTCTCGTTGCCGCGCTCCACGTCTGGCGCTGGCCGTTATGGAAGGCCGCACCCCCGGTGGCGCTTTTTCTGTGCTTCGATGCGAGTTATTTCGGCGCCAACCTCTTCAAGTTTTTTGATGGCGGCTGGATCGCCCTGGCGGTGGCAATCCTGATCACCACCATTTTCACCTCCTGGAGACGGGGTCGCGAGGAGGTGAGGAAACAGCTTTATTCAGGCCTTCTCCCGTTGGATGCATTTCTGGCGGACCTGGGGCGGCACAGGCTGGCGCGGGTGCGGGGCACGGCGGTGTTCATGACCATCTCCCCCGAAGGCACCCCACCGACCCTGCTGCACCACGTCAAGCACAACCAGACCCTGCACGAGCACGTGGCCCTGCTGACCCTTCAGGCGGCCGACGTCCCGACGGTGGCGGATGAGGAACGTTTGCGAATCGAGCACTTGACGTCGGGGTTCTTTCGACTGGTAGCCTGGTACGGCTACATGGAAACGCCGAACGTGCTGAAAGTCTTGAAACTGGCGTCCGGCTTTGGCCTGCCCCTGGAGCCCACCCGAACCACATTTTACCTGGGCCGCGAAACCCTCCTGACCAACGGCACCGCCCCCATGCGTCAGTGGCGAAAGACCCTGTTTGCTTTCATGTCGCGCAACGCGGCCAACCCGGCAGGCTATTTCGGCATACCTCCCAACCGCGTGGTCGAGTTGGGAGCTCAAATCCGGCTTTAGCTCGCCATCCCGCGCGCGGAACGCCCCATTCATCCGCGCCCGGATTCACAGGTGAAAGAAAAAGCGTTATGGGCAACGGTATCAAGCCGAGACGTAACGCCCGTGGCCGGCTCGCCATGAGAAGGGGACGCCTCAATCTCTTGCTATCCCGCCATCTGTCCCCTGAGCGGATTTTCATCCTGAGCTTTGCCGGTGTGATCCTCGCCGGGGGGCTGCTGCTCTGGTTTCCGTTTTCGGCCGCCACCACTCAGCTGCCGTGGATCGATGCGCTTTTTCAGTCAGCCTCAGCCGTGTGCGTAACCGGGCTTGCCACCATCGACGTCGGCCTGGATCTCAGCCTGACGGGACAGATCGTCCTCATCTGCCTGTTCCAAGTCGGAGGATTGGGGATCCTCACTTTTTCAGCGGTGTTCTTCCTCATCCTCGGCCGCGGAATGGCCTCAAAGGAACACGACATCATTCAGTCGGCTTTCCTCTATGCCCCGCGCCGGGACCTGGCGCCCATCCTGAAATTTATTGTCATTTCCACGTTGTTATATGAGGGCGCGGGCACCCTTCTGCTTTGGACCAGGTTCTCCCGGGATTTCCCCTGGAGCGAGGCCCTGTACAAGGCCGTCTTCCATGCCATCTCCGCCTTCAACAACTGCGGGTTCACGCTCTTCAGCGACAGTCTCATGTCCTACCAGGGGGATCCGATCGTCAATCTCACCGTGATGGCGCTTATCGTAGCCGGCGGGATCGGGTTCCTCGTCCACTACGAGCTGCACATGCGGGTTTGGGGAAAACATAAAAGGCTTTCGGTTCACACCAAAGTGGTCCTGATCGCCACCGGCGTTTTGATTGTAGGCGGCGCCGTGCTGTTTTTCATGTTCGAGAGCGACCGGATTCTGAAAGGCCTCCCGTGGCAGAACCGCCTGCTGGCATCGATGTTCCAGTCGATCACCCCGCGAACCGCCGGTTTCAACACGGTGGACATCGGGATGCTCAGCAATGAGACCATCCTGCTGATGATCATTCTGATGTTCATCGGCGCATCCCCGGGTTCCACCGGCGGGGGCGTCAAGACCACCAGCGCCAGCCTGCTTTTCCTGATCATGTGGAGTCGCCTGAGGGGACGCGAAGAGGTAAACGTTTTCAACCGCACCATCCCCCGGGAGCTCCTCCAGCGCACAATCTCCATCACGCTGGTCTCCTCGCTGAGCATTCTGGTGGTGACATCGATCCTTCTGCTGTCCGCCTATGAACCGCTCCACCCCACCGCCAGCCGCCATCTCTTCGTCGAGTATCTTTTCGAAACCGTGTCGGCCTTCGGAACCGTGGGGCTTTCCATGAATTTGACCCCGAGTTTGACGACGCTGCAGAAACTGGCCATCATTGTAATGATGTTTGCCGGCCGAGTCGGCCCCTTGACCCTCGCCTTTTCTCTGGCCCGTATGACGGCCAAGAGAGGCTTTGCCTATGCGGAAGAAGGGGTCATGGTAGGATAAGGAGGCTTTGCCATGAAACGTGTGGTGGTGATCGGCTTGGGTATTTTCGGCTCACAGCTGGCCCGGCAGCTATATGAAAGCGGGCTGGACGTCATCGCTGTCGACAAAAACAGGGAGGTCGTTCAGAAAATCAAGGATTACAGTACCAAAGCCGTGCTGGCCGATGCCTCGGACAAGGATGTCCTCGAGAGCATCGGTATCGAGGAGAATGACATCGTGGTCATCTCCTTCGGCGAGGATCTTTCCGCCAGTACCCTTTTAACCCTGCACCTCAAGGAGCTCAAAGTAAAAACCATCATCGTCAAGGTGCCGAACGAGGACCACAAGCGAATCCTGCTGAGGGTGGGGGCCACCGAGGCCATCATCCCCGAGCGCGAAATGGCCAACAAGGTGGCGAGGAGTATCATTTCCCCCAATGTCCTGGAGTACCTGCCGATCGCCGACGGCTACACTATCGTCGAACTGGCGCCGCCGACCGCTTTCATCGGTAAAAGCCTCAGAGATCTCGATCTGCGCAAGAAATTCCAGCTGCAGGTGATCGCCATCCGCGACGTTCTGACGGAGCAACTTCAGCTGGTGCCCCGGGCCACCTCCATCATCAAGGACAGTGACGTGCTGGTCGTTATCGGCAAGGAAGAGGACATCCGCAGAATCAAGTGAGATGACCTTTTACGGGTTCATCAAATAACGGTCGCTGAAAACCAGTCGATCAGCCGACGCGCGATGCTGAGGGGGGGCGGCACTTCCGGTAAGCCGTCCGCTGCAAACCAACCGGCATCGCTGATCTCGGCCGGGTCGATCCGGATCTCGCCCCCGGCATATTCAGCGGTGAAGGCCACCATGAGAGAATCCGGGAACGGCCAGGACTGGCTGCCGAAATAGCGGATGTTCTTCACCTGCAGGCCGACTTCCTCGAAGACTTCACGCTGCACGCACTGCTCCAGGGTCTCACCGGGTTCTGCAAAACCGGCCAACACGCTGTAGAACTTCCCCGTGAACCGATGAGAATGCGCCAGGAGCAGCTGCCGGCCCCTGACCACGGCGACGATGATGGCCGGCGACACGCGGGGGTAGTTCAGCAGGCCGCAGGCCGGGCAGATCTTGGCCCGTTCCGACCGATGGTCTTCGGTAGGGCCGGCGCAGCGCCCGCAGAACCGGTGGTTGCGGTGCCAGTGAACGAGCTGCCCGGCCCGGCCCGCTACCCACACCAGCCCCTCTTCCATCTGGCCGAACATCTCCCTCAGGCCTCGGGCATCAAAGCCCTCGACGACGTTCGCCTCATCGGGCAGGCAGACGGCATAACATCCGGCGCCGTTCCAGGTCCCGAAAAAATGCCTCCACAGCGGCGCGGCGCTGAGCCCTAGTACTTCCGGTAAAGACGGAATACGAAACCCTCCCTCCGCTCGCCGGACCACGAGCTTGGCGCCCTTGAAAGCAAACCCCAGGCCGGGCATCTTTGATGGTACGGGTTCCTCCTTAAATCCTGAAACGAAGCTCATTCCAAAACCTCCAAACCCTGTGATTTGACACTTCTGCCCCTTTTTGCCATACCTTGCCCCCTGAAGTCATGGCGGTTAGGATCCACGGGTGCAGGGAGGAGTCATGATCATTGCCCTCGGGGGAAAGACCCCGAAAATCGGA
>Ga0316628_100005073_pt1 | contig 10464 bp, 10 predicted proteins | sample OWC_Aug_M2_C1_D5_FD_207648 | JGI IMG/M metagenome (GOLD analysis project Ga0316628, IMG submission 207648) | Wetland soil microbial communities from Old Woman Creek delta, Ohio, United States - OWC_Aug_M2_C1_D5_C | ecosystem: Environmental > Terrestrial > Soil > Wetlands | place: USA: Ohio... | reverse complement strand
GGGCCTTGCGGATGACCTTGATCACCTCGTCGATGTTGTCGACGGCGATCTTGAGGCCTTCGAGGATGTGCTCGCGCTCGAGCGCCTTGTCGAGGTCGAATTGCGTGCGGCGGACGATGACCTCGTGACGGTGCCTGATGTAGTGCTCCAGCACCTCCTTGAGCGGCATGACCTTGGGCACGAGGCTGCCGGTCTTCGCGTCCGGCACCAGGGCCAGCATGATCACGCCGAACGTCGACTGCATCGCCGTGTGCTTGTAGAGCTGATTGAGCACCACGCGCGGAATCGCGTCCCGCTTCAGCTCGATCACGATGCGCATGCCGTCCTTGTCGGACTCGTTGCGCAGATCGGAGATGCCCTCGAGCTTCTTGTCGCGCACCAGCTCGGCGATGTTCTCGATGAGCTTCGCGCTGTTGACCTGGTACGGGATCTCGGTGACGACGATCTGCGACTTGTTCGAGGATTCCTTCTCCTCGATCACCGCGCGGGCGCGCATCACGATGCGGCCGCGACCCGTCTCCTGATAATCCTTGATGCCGGCGCGGCCGTAGATGTAGCCGCCCGTCGGGAAGTCCGGGCCCTTGATGAACTTTCTCAGTTCACCGGGAGTGGCGTCCGGGCTGTCGACGAGATGGATGATCGCGTTGGCGACTTCGCGCAGATTGTGCGGCGGGATGTTCGTCGCCATGCCGACCGCGATGCCCGACGATCCATTGACCACCAGGTTCGGAATGCCCGACGGCAGGACCGACGGCTCCTGGAGATGGTCGTCGAAGTTCGGGACGAAGTCGACGGTGTTCTTGTCGATGTCGGCGAGCATCTCCATGGCGATCGCCATGAGACGCGCTTCGGTATACCGATACGCGGCGGCCGGATCGCCCTCGACGGACCCGAAGTTCCCTTGCCCGTCGATGAGCGGATAGCGCAGGGAGAAATCCTGCACCATGCGAACGAGCGCGTCGTACACCGACGAATCGCCGTGCGGGTGATACTTGCCCAGCACGTCGCCGACCACCGTCGCCGACTTCTTGTACGCGCGCCCGGGCACGAGTCCGGTGTCGAACATCGAGTACAGCACGCGCCGGTGCACCGGCTTGAGTCCGTCGCGCACGTCGGGCAGCGCGCGCGAGACGATGACGCTCATCGAGTAGTTGATGAACGACTCTTTGATCTCGTCGTCGATCAGACGCGGCAGGATGCGTTCGCGGTTATTCGGAGCTGTCATGTGCGAGAAGGCGGGCGACTGGATTCAGGGCGCTGGGCAGCGGGAACACAGCGCGAAAACCGCGCGCGACCTGCCGAGCTGGCGCGTGTTTCCGAGTGTGGAAATGTACCCGAAAACATGGCGAAAAGCAATGCACCACGTAGCTTGTAAACCGTGTAGTGACAACGGCTTACATCGCTCACATTCCTGACGTGGCCGCAACGAAAAACGGGCGCCAGTTCGAGGCGCCCGGGGCAGCGAGAAATCGGATTTTGTGGCGCTATCGCGCGACTGGAGATTCCTGGTCGGCCGGCGGAGTGGGCCGTCGTGTTGCGCGCACGGCTTGCTCGTCCTCCGCCTCGGCCTCGGCCTCCTCCTGCTGCTCGCGCGCCAACGCCTCGGCCCGTTCACGGCGGTAGCGCTCGTACCACTCCCGCGTGATCTGCCCGGCCAGCTCCCGGTTGCCGAGCCCGAACGACAGCGCAAGAGCCAACGCGATAGCGCCGAACAGAATCGCGAACGCCGTCGTCACGATGTCCGTCGCGATGCCGAGCTCCTGCAGCGCCATGAAGATCGCGAGCAGGATCACCCCGCCGCGCCCGGTCCTCGCCAGCGCCCGCCCGCCGTGCACGCCGCCAGCCGACGCCGCGATCAGCCCGCCCACGAACCCGCCGAGCACGATCCCGACGAGGATGATCACGATCGCCGCGATCACGCTCGGGATGTAGCTCACGAGCGTCGACACCACGTTGGCGAGCGAGTCGAGCCCCAACGCGTTTGCCGCGAGCAGAATCACGGTGAACATCACCAACCAGAAGACGAGGTTGGCGAGCACGCGCGTCGGGTTGAAGTGCGTGCCCGAGCGCTCCACCGCCTGCGTCACGCCGCCGCGCTCGAGCAGTTGGTTCAGCCGAATGCGGCGCAGGCCGCGCTCGGCGAGGCGCTGCAGCACCTTCGCCAGCAGGTAGCCCGCGAACAGGATGACGAGCGCGCCGAACAGCGCCGGCAGCGTGTGCCGGAACACCTCGTCAAAGCTGCCCTGAAGGCGTGTCGCGAAATCCGCGCTGTCGGCCTGCTGCATGAGGGGAAATCTATAGAGGCCGGCCGCCGCGCGCCGCGCTCAGTTCCGCGTCCCGCGCCTCACGTCGAAGATCGCGCTCCGCTTGCAGACGGGACAGATCAGCCACTCACGCCGGCGCGCGTACCCCAGCCCGAACGACCCCCCGCCGATGCCGCGCGCCGTCATCGTGGTGCCGTCGCGCGGGCAGACCGGCTGCTCGCCGCGCGCGTACGCCTCGCGGATTCTCCGCTCCTCGTCGCCGGTGAAGCGCGCCGTGGCGTCGCTCACGACACGCGCACCACGATCTTGCCGAACTGCGACCCCTGCTCCAGCCGCTCGAACGCAAGCCGGCTCTCGTCCAGTGAAAACACGCTGTCCACCACCGCGCGCAGGCGGCCGGCGCGGAGCTCGGCCACGATGGCGTCGAACTCGGCGTCGTTGCCCATCGTGGAGCCGAGAATCGACCACTGATTCCAGAACAGGCGCCGGACGTCGGTCTCCACCAACGGGCCCGACGTCGCCCCGCAGGTCACCAGCCGTCCCCGCCGGCCGAGCGCGAGCAGCGACTGGCCCCATGTGGCCTGGCCCACGTTGTCGAGCACGACGTCCACGCCGCGCTTGCCGGTGCGGTCGCGGATGATGCGCGCAACGTCCACCGACGCGCGGTTCAGCGTCTCGTCCGCGCCGAGCTCGCGCGCGCGCTGGAGCTTGTCGTCGCTCGACGACACGACCCACACGCGAGCGCCGATCATCTTGCAGATCTGGAGCGCGGCGAGCGCGACGCCGCCGCCGATCCCCCAGATCAGCACGTCCTCGCCCGCTTGCAGGCGCGCGCGCGTGACGATCATGCGCCACGCGGTGATCGTGGCGAGCGTGAACGCGGCCGCCTGTTCCGTGGGAACGGCCGCGGGAATGGTTCGCACGTTCGCGGCGGGCACGACCACGTAATCCGCCAGGGTCCCGGGCAGATGTTCGCCGAGAATGCCGAAGCGCACGCAGAGGGACTGCTCGCCCTGCCGGCAGTACTCGCAGCTGCGGTCGCTGATGCCGGGGTTGATCACGACGTAGTCGCCCACGGCGCAGGCGCCGGCCTCGGCGCCCACCGCGTCGATGATTCCGCAGGCGTCGGCGCCGAGCGGCCACGGCGGTACGATCGAGACACCGGGCAGCCCACGCACGACGAACAGATCGAGGTGGTTGAGCGCGGCGGCACGCACGCGCACGCGCACCTGGTCGGGTCGCCGCAGCTCCGGCATCGGAAGATCGTCACGCAGCTCGATGCGATCGAGCCCGCCATGACTGGATATCGTGAGGGCGCGCACAGGTCCGCTCTATCAGGTCCGCTTATATTGGGTCGGTACGAAAGCTAGTTCGTCAACCGCTCCGCGAGCTCGTCATGGCCGCAATCAAGGTTCCACCACTCGGAGAATCGATCGTCGAGGCTACCGTCTCGCGGTGGCTGAAGCAGGAGGGTGACGCCATCGTGCCCGGCGACACGCTCGTGGAGCTCGAGACCGACAAGATCACCGTGGAAGTTCCAGCGATGACCGCCGGCGTGCTGACCAAGCGGCTGCACGCCGAGGGCGACATCGTGAAGGTGGACGAGACGCTGGCGGAGATCGAAGAGGGAAGCGGGAAGGGGGAAGTGGGAAGAGGGGCCGCGGCGGAAGGGATTGTCACCGCGCCGCAAAGTTCTGCGCAGGCGACTGCTCCGCTCGCGCCCGCGCCCCAACCACAGGCGGTCGCCGCGAAACCCGCCGCGGCCGAGGTTCGCGCGTCGCCCGCCGCGCAGCGCGTGGCCGCGGAGCGCGGCGTCGATCTCGCGACGGTGGACGGCACGGGCCGGGGCGGCGTGGTGAGCAAGCCCGACGTGCTCGACGCTGTCGCTCGTCAGGGCGCGCCGTCCGCGCCGGCGAGAGTCCCGCCGCAGCCGTCCCCGCTTCCAACGCGTCCCCCGTCCCCCGTCCCCCTTCCCGCCCGCGAGCGTCGCGAGCAGATGTCCACGCGGCGCAAGCGCATCGCCGAGCATCTGCTCGAGTCGCAGCACGCCACCGCGCACCTCACGACGTTCAACGAGATCGACATGTCGGCGGTGATCGCGGTGCGCGAACGCATGAAGGAGCGCGTGGAAAAGGAGCACGGCGTGAAGCTGTCGTTCATGCCGTTCTTCGTGAAGGCGACGGTGCTGGCGCTCAAACAACATCCGGTGGTCAACGCCCAGCTCGACGGCGACGCGATCATCTATAAGAATTATGTGAACATGGGGATCGCGGTCGCGTCGGACGCTGGGCTCGTCGTTCCGAACATCAAGGACGCCGACCGCAAGGGGATGCTCGAGGTCTCGCGCGACATCCAGGCGCTGGCCAAGCGGGCCCGCGACGGCAAGCTGACGATGGACGACCTCACGGGGGGGACGTTCACGATCACGAACGGCGGCGTGTTCGGATCGCTCCTGTCCACGCCCATCATCAACTTCCCGCAGGTCGGGATTCTCGGACTGCACAAGACGCAGGAGCGCCCCGTGGCCGTAGCCGGCACCGTGGAGATCCGGCCGATGATGTACATCGCCCTGTCGTACGACCACCGCATCATCGACGGGCAGCAGGCGGTGCTCTTCCTCGTGCGCGTGAAGGAGCTGGTGGAGGATCCGGCGTCAATGCTGATCGACTGAACGGCGCGCGGGTTGCGGTACAGGCGGGCGTCGCCAGATGGGGCGACCACCTTTCCCCCACTCGAGGACTTCAGCATGAGATCACTCTGTCGCGCCACCGTCTCGGGATTCGTGGCTCTGCTCGCCTGCGCGAGCGCCGGCTTCGCGCAGCACCGCTCCGCGGTGGAGCTGGGCGCCGATGCTGGGCTGTTCCACTACTCGGTCAACACCGAAGTTGGGAACGTGACGGTCAATACGACCTTCACGCAGTTCGAGTTGCCCATGCGAAGCATTCGGGCCGCGTTCCCGATCGACGAGACGTACGCGATCGAGCCGGCGGCAGGCTGGGTGTACACGAGCGGTAACGGCACCAGCGCCTCGGATTTCAACGCGGACCTTGGCCTCATCATGAACCTCACGCGCGATCCGCGCGCGTGGAACTGGTTTCTCCGTCCATTCCTCGGCTTTCAGCATTCGTCCACCGGGTCTCGAACGCTCGATCGAGCGACACTCGGCGCCGGGATTGGCCTGCGCGTGCCCGCCACCGACCGAATTTCGATGCGCTACGAAGCCCGATACCGCTACCTGGCAAAGAACGAGGGCACCTCGGCGAACGTCGTGGGACTTCTCGCCGGGATTTCCGTCTACACGCGCTGACGCGCGAGCGTTTGGCCAGTGCGATTAGCTTTCGCGCAACATCGCACCGACCGCTCATGGGCACTTCCGCCAACGCTCCCTCCACCACGTCCGAGCCGCAGCCGATCGACGTCGCCGTCATCGGCGGCGGCCCCGGCGGGTACGTCGCCGCGATCCGCGCGGCGCAGCTCGGTCTCTCCACCGTCTGCGTGGAGATGGACAAGACGCTGGGCGGAACCTGCGTCAACGTCGGATGCATTCCGTCCAAGGCACTGCTGACGTCGTCGGAGCACTACGCGTTCGCGCAGCACTCCGCGGCGGCGCACGGCATCGGGATCGGCGAGTTGAGGCTCGATCTGGCGACGATGCTCGCGCGCAAGGACGACGTGGTGGGCCAGAACACGAAGGGAATCGAGTACCTCTTTCGAAAGCATAAGATCACGTGGGCCAGGGGGCGCGGCACGCTGGAGCCGGGCAACGTCGTGTCGGTGTGGCCGAGCGACGCGATGGGTGGCGCGCCGGGGGGCCCCCCCGCTGAAACAATCGCCTCCTTTCAGGCGAAGAACGTCATCATTGCCACCGGCTCCGTACCGATTCAGCTCCCGTTTCTGACGTTCGACGAGGAACGCATTCTCTCGAACGTCGGCGCGCTCCGCATCCCTGAAGTCCCCAAGCACCTCGTCGTCGTCGGTGCGGGCGTGATCGGCCTCGAGCTCGGCTCCGTGTGGCGGCGCCTCGGCGCGAAGGTCACCGTCGTCGAGCTGCTGCCCGCCATTCTGCCCGGCATGGACGACGACGTGGTGAAGGAAGCCGACCGCGTGCTCCGCAAACAGGGCCTCGAGATTCGAACGGGTACGCGTGTCACCAACGGCGGCCGCACCGAAACCGGCGTCTTCGTCGACGTCGAGAAGAACGGCGCCTCGGAGCGAATCGAGGGCGACTACGCGCTCGTCTCCGTGGGGCGCCGGCCCGCCACCCTCGGCATCGACGCCGCGCGCCTCGGCCTGGACGTCGGCAAGCGCGGCGAGATTCTGGTGGACGACCGCATGCGCACCAACCTGCCGAACGTCTACGCGATCGGCGACTGCGTGCCCGGACCCATGCTCGCGCACAAGGCCGAAGAGGAGGGCGTGGTCGCGGCGGAGGTCATCGCCGGCAAGCCCGTGCACATGCATTACACGTCCATCCCCAACGTGGTCTACACCTGGCCCGAGATCGCGGCGGTGGGACAGACGGAGGCGCAGGTGAAGGCGAGCGGCCGCGAGTACCGCGTCGGCAGGTTTCCCTTCTCGGCCAACGGACGCGCGCGCTCGATGGGCGAGAATGCCGGCTTCGTGAAGTTCGTCGCCGACGCGAGGACGGACGAGCTCCTCGGCGCGCACATGATCGGGCCGAATGTGTCCGAGCTCGTGTCCGAGGTCGTCCTTGCCTTCGAGTACCGCGCGTCGGCGGACGACATCGGCGGCACGGTCCACGCCCACCCGACCCTCTCAGAGGCGACGAAGGAGGCCGCGCTGGCGGCGCTCGGGCGCGCCCTGCATATCTGACGGCGTGTCCGGATATTTCGCCCTCGATCCGCGGCCTCTCCTGCCCGAGGATTCGCCGGGGACCCGCGTGCTGCTCATGGGCTCCCTCGGCGTGACGCCGTACATCGATCGCGCGCTGGAGGTGTTGGAGCTCGCCGAGCGCGGTCACGACCCCGAGCATCGCGCGCTGGTCATCGCGCGGGACGGCACGGTCGCCGGACTCGCGTTGTTCGGCAAGATCGCGGGCACGCGGCATGCCATGCGGCTGCACACCGCCGTGCTCGCGCCCGGCGTGCAGACCAGCGACGTGGGCGCGCGCCTCATGCGTTCGGTGAACGACGCGGCGCGCGAGGCCGGCGCGAAGTTCATCCTGGCCGAGATGCCGGACGACCCGGCAATCGGCGCCGTGCTCGGGCTGCTGCGCGAGCACGGCTTTCAGGAGGAGGCGCGCGTCCCCGACTTCTATCGCGAGGGCGTGGCGCTCACCTTTCTCCGGCTGGAGCTGTAGCTGTAACTGTAGCGCGCGGCGGACTACGCCTTGCCGATCACGGCCTGCACACGGTCGAGAAACAGTTTCTCGAACCGGCCCGTGGACGCGCACACGATGCGATCCGTCGCGCTGCCGGTCAGGTCCTGGCCCATCGGCACGAACGTCGTCTGGATCTTCGTCCCGCCCTGGCCGTCGGTGACGATGTCCGTCAGCAGCGACATGTAGATCCGATACGTCGACGCCTTGGGGCCAGTCATGCCGGAGCCGCAGTCGACGAACTCCGTCATCGGCTGGCCAGCCATCTGGCGCGACTTGTAGAAGTTCGGATTCCCCATCTGGTGCGCAGTGGGGTTCTCGACCGCGAGCGGGATCTCGAAGTCGGCATAGACCCTCTTGGCCGCGAGCCAGACGGCCGCCGGCGCGGCGGTGATCGACGTGCCCACCGCGCGCGGACGCTCGGCAAGCAGCGTGGGGTTCGACGCATCGCCGGCAAGGATGGTCGCCTGCCGGGGCGTCGTGTCGTCCGGATCGGCGCCAGCGGTGGCGCAACCGCACAGCGCGAGAAGTAGCAGCGCGCGACGCATAGGAGCTCCTGTTGTCGGATCTATAACATGCCGGCCGAACATCCGTATGCAAACCCCGGCGAACGCGGCGATGTTCCCGGGCCGCGCATCACCGCGCGCGAAGGGCGTCGATCGCCGCGGGGGCGATGGCGTCGGCCCAGGCCTCGTACATCCGGCCCGACGGGTGCAGCCCGTCGGGCGCCACGAGGTCCGGCTCACGCGCCGCTCGGCGGCTGAGCGCTGTGACGTCGACGTACGGCGCCCCGGCCCGGTCTGCCTCCTGTCGGTTCACCGCGTTGAACGCGTCGATCTCGGCGGCGATTCGCGCGCGGTCGCGCTCCGCGGCGAACGGCGTGACGCTCCAGTCGGGGATGGAGACCACGATCACCCGGTCCGGCGCCGACCCGGCGAACTCGACGGCGCGTGCCAGCAGCCGGCGGAATTGCCAGCGATACTCGTCGAGCGGACGGCCGCGGTATTGGTCGTTGACGCCGATGAGCAGCGTCACCGCGCCGAACGGCCCGCGCGGGCTCGCCGCGTCGATGCCGGCCGAGAGCTCGCCCGTGGTCCAACCGGTTCGCGCGACGATCTCCGGATCGGCCACCCGCGCGCCGTGCGATCGAAGCGTCGCGGCGAGCCGCGTGGGCCAGCGCTCGCCGTCGTCCACCGCCTCGCCGATCGTGTACGAGTCGCCGAGGGCGAGGATGCGGATCTCCGGCGGCGCGCCGGGGGTCACGGCGTCACGTAGCGCTTGAAGACCAGATCGGGGTACGTCGTCAACTCGCCGGCCGCGTACGCGTGGAGGAACGAATCGATCCGCTCGATCATCGACGTGCTGATGTTCCCGAGCGACGGCACGTACAGCGGGTGGGTCATCCCGAACCGGCCGAAGTAGCTGCGGATGATCACGCTCCCGCTGTCGTGGGGCAGCAACTTCACATTCCTCGCATAGTCGTCGAACCCGCCGTCCCTCGTCATGAGATATTGCTCGACGTTGGACAGATAGAACGCCGAGACGCGCAGCCCGCGCGCCGACACGTACGCCGCCACGGCCCTGAGCGCCTTGTCGCCCGCGACGTTGCCGACGACGGGAATGATCCGGTCGGCGAGCTGCATGGAGCGCACGTACTGGAATTCGTCCTCGTCGGCGACGTAGCTGATCAACCGGCCGGCACGGTCGGTCTCCATGATCAGGCGGCCGAACGACGGGTAGTCGAAGCGATTGTTGCGCCCGAGACTGGAGTAGCGGGTGTCGAGCCCCTCGGCCACGAACTGCGCGCGATAGCGGTCGAGCATCGACCGGTCGCGCGCGTCCAGGGGAACGCCGAACTTCGCGATCCGATCGTTGCTCGCGCGCCGCGCCGCGGCCACGGCCGCCGAATCGGTGTGCGCCTCGCCGATGTAGGCGAGTACCGCGCTCATCGGTCGGCCCGTCCAGGCGTCGATGTCCGGCGGCACCGGCTTGCCGAGCAGCAGGCAGAGATACTCGAGCCGGTTCCTCGACATCATGAAGAGCGACTTGAACAGCAGATGCTCGAGCAGATTGTCGCGCCGAATGTCGAACATGAACGCGATCTTCGGCCGGATGAGCGCGATGTACGAAAAGTTCTGGTCCGGGCCGACGCCGATGTACGCGCCGCCGTGCGTCCCGACCTTGGCGAGCTGGCTGGCGACCTGAAGGTACGACGCCTCGTTCGTGATGATGTTGTCCGAGTCGAAGTAGCCGGGCGATTCGGACAGCCGCGCGACGAGGCCCGCGAACGACGTGTCCTGGGCCCGGTGCGTGAAGGCCCGCGCGGCCAGACGCGCCGCATCGCCGGCGCGGGGCACGGCGGCGGCGAACGCCACGACGATCAGAGCGGCGAGCGTCGCTCGCCGGGTGTGTCTCACGCGCACGGTGCTACTACCGGGCACACGCCCTCCGGATCCCACTTCGGCTCGTCCACCACAGGATGATAGTCGAGACCGGCCGCCGCGGCGCCTACGCGCGCAATGCGGTCGTGTCCACCGAGAAAGCAAACGGCCGACCCCGTTGGGGGGTCGGCCGCCGGCATTCGGAGCTGGAGCGGACTAGCGAACCACCGCCATGACCACCGCGGTTGCGGCCGCCGCCACGACGATCAGCGCCGCGGCGCCCGCGACAGCGGCGGCCGGCGTGATCACGAACTCTCGGCGATACCACGGCGTGATGACCTGCGGCGCCGTTTGCGGGAGAGCGGACATGATCCGCGACTCGAGGTACGTCGGCGTCACCATGCGGCGACGACGCTCGACCTCGACGTTGATGTTCTTCCAGAACTCCACGTCGCGCGCGGTGTCGCCACGGCGAACGCTG
>Ga0316628_100005072_pt1 | contig 10464 bp, 9 predicted proteins | sample OWC_Aug_M2_C1_D5_FD_207648 | JGI IMG/M metagenome (GOLD analysis project Ga0316628, IMG submission 207648) | Wetland soil microbial communities from Old Woman Creek delta, Ohio, United States - OWC_Aug_M2_C1_D5_C | ecosystem: Environmental > Terrestrial > Soil > Wetlands | place: USA: Ohio... | reverse complement strand
AAGGGGGGATTAGTGAATCAAAAAAAAGGGAGGTACCATGACCTCCCTTTTTAAACCGGATCGATATAGTCATGGAATTATCTCTTCGAGTACTGCGGTCTTCGCCTGGCTCCTCTTCTTCCATATTTCTTCCGCTCTTTGACCCTTGAATCACGTGTGAGAAATCCGGCTTTTTTCAGAGCATCCTTAAAATCGGCATTGTATTGGAGAAGCGCTTTAGCAATCCCATGGCGAATGGCAACCGACTGCCCGGACTCCCCTCCTCCATGGACGTTAACAGTGATATCGAATTGATTTCGGGTTCCTGTAATATCCAGTGGCTGAAAGATGACCATTTCGCTGGTTTCTCTCCCAAAATACTCTTTCAGTACCTTTTCGTTAACAACGAACTTCCCTTCTCCGGGTTCAAGCCAAACCCTTGCGATGGAGGTCTTCCTTTTGCCTGTAGCATAAATGGGTTCTGTCACTTTGTTCTCCTCATATGTGCGAATAATTCGAATGATAGCGAACTTTACGAAAAAGAATTCATTTCATTCGCTCTCATTCGTTCCATCCATATTTCTATAGTTCAAGAAAAATGGGCTTCTGTGCCTCATGCGGATGATTCGGGCCAGCATAGATCTTCAGCTTCCGGAGCATCTGACGGCCCAAACTGGTCTTCGGAAGCATTCCCTTCACCGCTACCCGGATCATCTCTGTCGGTTTTTTTTCTAAGAGCTTCTCAGCATTGATTTCTTTGATCCCACCGGGATGACCTGTATGATGATAATAGATCTTGTCTTTCATCTTCTTTCCGGTTAAGGTGACTTTCCCTGCATTCACTACGACCACGAAATCCCCCGTGTCCAGGTGGGGAGTATAAGTGGGTTTATTCTTCCCCTTCAAAATCTTTGCTAACTCAGCAGACAGTCTCCCCAAAACCTTCCCTTCGGCATTTACCAGATACCATTTAGGGTCCAGCTCTTCCTTCGTGGCTTGATAAGTTTTCATTCCTTCACCTTAACCCTATTTAATTTAAGACAATGATCTCATCAGTGTCAATTGGGTAAATTGCTCTTCCCTACCACCGCCAAGCGGCAAGAAAAACAGGTCGCCTATCGGCTTCTTCCCTTCCCTTTTGAAACATACTTCTCCCAAGCAAGAACAACAGGGCTCGCGATATAGACAGTGGAATAAGTCCCGGTAATCATCCCGACAATGAGGGCGGTAGCAAAATCATGGATGACCGCTCCTCCAAAGAAGAAGAGTATCAGCACAACGATCATCACTGTTCCATTGGTGAGGATGGTTCTTCCAAGGCATTCATTGATACTGACATTGAAAATCGTTTCGAGGTTTTCCTTCCTCATTTTTTTAATGTTCTCTCTGACACGATCAAAAATGACAATCGTATCATTGATCGAGAACCCAACAATCGTCAGGACGACAGCCAAAACATTTAAAGAGTATTCTATCCCGACGAGGGAGATGGCGCCGTAGACCACAATGACATCGTGAAACAATGAAATAATCCCGCCGAGGCCGTAGGAAATTTCGTGAAACCTAAATGCGACATAGATCAATATTGCTACAAGTGAAAGCCCTACGGCCCATAGGGCTTTCACCTTCAAATCCCTTCCAACCTTTGGACCCACGACCTCTGCCCTTCTAATCTCCAAGGGTATATCCTTAAATTGTTGCTGGAGGGAGGCTTGGATCGTTTTCGACATCGCTTCCAAATCTTCAGAGCTTTTTTCAACACGAATCAAAAACTCGTTTTCCCCTCCAAAGGCTTGAACCATTGCTTCTTTTGAGCCCATCACATCTAATGCACCTCGAACTTCGGAGATGTTGACAGGCTTTGAGAATTTGACCTGGATCAATAGGCCGCCTGCAAAATCAACCCCATATTTCAGACCACCATGATAAAAAATGGAACCGAGGCATATCAGGATCACAACAGTTGAAATACCTAAGGTGATCTTCTTTATACCTATAAAATCAAAATGGGTACCTGGCCGAATCAATTCCATGAAACCAATCCACCTCAACCATTAAATACTCAATGTCTTGACCTTCATTTTAAGGCTCCAAAAATCGAAGATCCACCTTGTGATGTAAACAGCAGTAAAGATATTCGCCAAAATTCCGATGCTCAGCGTGACCGCAAATCCCCTCACCGGCCCGGTCCCAAATTGATAAAGAAGGATGCCCGCGATAAAAGTTGTCAAATTGGAATCAATAATAGCAGAAAAGGCCCGATGATAACCTTGATCGATTGCTGCTCGAATCGTCTTTCCCAACCTTAGTTCCTCTTTGATCCTTTCATGAATCAAAACATTGGCGTCGACCGCCATACCGATCGAAAGAACCAAACCGGCAATGCCGGGAAGAGTGAGGGTTGCTCTAAATAATGCAAGGGCTGCTAACGTCAAAACAATATTGAGGATTAGAGCGGCATCAGCAATCAATCCTGAAAGCCGGTAGTAAAATATCATAAAGAGAACAATAAAGGCCGCACTGATCAAGGTGGATACGATACCCTTGTGAATCGAGTCCTGCCCCAGAGAGGGTCCTACCGTTCTCTGCTCAAGGATTTTAACGGGCGCGGGCAGTGCACCTGACCTAAGAACCACGGCCAGATCATTAGCCTCTTCCGTGGTAAAACGGCCGGTGATCTGGGCCCTGCCGCCAGCGATCCTTTCCCGGATTTCGGGCGCCGAATAGACATTGTTGTCAAGAATGATGGCCAAACGTTTCCCGACATTTGCACCGGTGATTTGCTCAAAAAGCTTTGCCCCAACGTCCGTAAACTCCATCGATACATGCGTCTCACCAAACCCTGACTCGAGGGCGACGCGAGCATCCTTTATAAACTCGCCTGTCATCAAGGTCTTCTCTTTCAGCAAGAAAGGAACCCTCCTCGCGGCCCCTGTCCTCGGGTCCACGGATCTCTGGTACAGGATCATATCTCCGGGAGGGACATTCCCTTTTAATGCCTCGTCAATGTTTCCCTCTTCATCCAACAGCTTGAATTCCAACAAGGCTGTCTGGCCAATGAGGTTGATGGCCCTCTGGGGATCCCTGATACCAGGAAGTTGGACCGAGATCTGCTGCCCTCCTTGAAGGGTAATTTCGGGTTCTGAAACGCCGAATTGATCGATTCGATTTCGAATGATTTCGAGGGCACGATCAATGGCATCCTTCTTAGTGCTTTCTGTAATTTTGCTGTCAAGAACCAATTGAAACTTCCATATTCCCCCCTCCTGAGAAGACGGCATCTGTGTGAGCATGGAAAAATCCCTGCTGCTAAGAAGGTTATCCACCTTTTCCTTGGCTCCTGAGAACTCTAATAAGATTGCCTCTTGCTTTTCTCCTTTAACATCAATTTTTGCTCTTTCAATCTTTCCAACCGGAACCCCCTTTTCTTTCAGGTTGTCCGCTAAACTACTCCTGATCTGCTCAAGATAGGTCTCTACCGACTTATCCGCGTCTACACCCAATAGGAGATGCATGCCTCCCTGGAGGTCGAGACCCAGATGGATCTTGTCGGTGGGGATGACCTTCATAAACCACGGGGGCAACTGGGAAGTAAACGTGGGCAAAAGAAGAAGAACCGCGAATGCCGTGATTGCCGCATAAAGGATCAATCTCCATTTCATATTGCTCAACATATAAAATCCTTCTTGATTGGCCTAACAAAATGAAACCAAGGGCCTTCTTTCTCCCTTGGAACGTATTAACATAGCTTATTGGAAACCATTTTGCAAGAAAAAAATTAGGAAAACCCAGTGCTTATTCACTTGGGCGGCTGTGTTCTAATAATGATCTTGATAGAAAAAAGGCTATTTCAGATCACTCCACTTTCCATATCTCTCCCTTAAGATCCGATGGAGGATTTTTCCGGTGGGGGTCATGGGCATTTCTTCATCCTTGATGAAATCGACCGATTTTGGAATCTTATATCCCGCGATCTTCCCTCTGCAATGGTCGATGAGCTCTTTCTCGGTGGCTGTCTTTCCTTGATGCAGGGTTACAATAGCCTTTACTGATTCTCCCCATTTTTCATGGGGGATTCCAATCACTGCCACATATTTAACCGCAGAATGGGATCCCAATACATTTTCAATCTCTGAAGGAAAGACATTTTCACCTCCGGTGATGATCATGTTCGCTTTTCGATCCACTAAAATGAAATATCCATCCTCATCCTGATAAGCCATATCCCCTGCCGAGAACCATTCTCCCTGGAAGACTGATTTCGTCTTTTCGGGATCTTTCCAGTACTCCCTAAAAACGGATGCTGTCCGTGAGTAAAGCTCTCCGACCTGACCTCTCGGCACTTCATCTCCGTTTTCGTCCAAAATCTTGATCCGGTCCGTTCCCCAGATCTCCCTCCCGATGGAGCCCAATTTCTTAAATTGTTCTTCCGGCCTGAGTAGTGTGACGAGTCCTGCTTCAGTTGAACCGTAGGCCTCCCAGAGTTCCGCATTTTTGAAATATTCCATGATGGCCGACTTGGTATCCTTCCGAGCAGGTGCGGAGGAGATTAAGAGTTGCCGGATGGAGCTGACATTGATGTTCTTTTTAATCTCGTCGGGCAGGGAAAGCATCATGATATAATGCGTGGGGACAAGGGAGGTAAAGGTAATTTTCTCCTTTTCAATCGTTTTAAGCAAATCCTCCGGATCAAAGCTGACCATGTTATAGACGAAGCACTTCGCACTTACGTAGGTATAAGCAAAAGAATAAAAAATTGAGTTGACGTGGCACATGGGCATAACGAGCATAACGCAATCACTGGGCCTAACACCCATACAGAGATCACTCAACAGGTACTGACCGAGGTTGCTTTCGTGGGTCCGAACCACCCCTTTGGGTTTACCAGTGGTTCCCGAGGTGTACATGAAAACCCAGATATCGTCACCGTCCACGACAATATCTGGTTCGGTAGGGGATGCTTCTGCGACGATAGATTCGTAGTGCCGGTATCCTTCTGGCGTTTTATCGTCTCCCCAATAGACAAAATTTTCTTTAGGAATGGTGGTCAGTTTTCCGCGAATGGTATTCGCTGTCTGAACAAAATCCTTTGCAACAAGAAAGGCCTTGCATTCTGCGTGGTTGATTACATATTCCATTTCGGGAGGGGCAAGGCGAAACATAATTGGCACACAGATTTGCCCTCCTTTGGCAGCGGCCGCATAGATCTCTAACCATTCGACACAATTATAGGCCAATACAGCAAAGCGATCTCCTTTTTTCACGCCTAATTTATTCAGTGCGTTGGCTAAACGACAGCTTCTCTCATTCCACTTTTTAAACGTCAACCTCCGAAATTTGTCTGCAGCCCCTTCCTTATCCGGGTAATGCATCGCCATCATTTTAAGGACTGTTCCTACCGTCATCCATTTACTAATTGTCATAGGAATCCCCTCCTTTCGATTCGAGGCTCTTTGTGTGCCTTTGTGTTAGGTTTATTATCACTAATTTAAAGACGGTGTCAAGAAAAAGGTTGCTAAAATGACTTGTTATTCGATCAGTTTTATAGTACATAGCATAACATAACATACAAGGTTTGAAAGGAGCGGGCAGAATGGAAATCGAAGGATATCTTTTTCCCGATAATTTATACTATCATAAAGAGCATTTTTGGGCCAGAATTGAAGGGGACACTGTCGTCATGGGTACAAATGATTTTGCTCAAAAATTGGCGGGGCAGATCGTTTATGTCGAAATGCCTTCCGTAAATAAGCCGGTCGAACAGGGAAAGCCCTGTGGCTCGATGGAGTCTGGCAAATGGGTCGGGAGAATCTATGCTCCGGTTTCCGGAAAAGTGCAATCGGTCAATCAAGACCTTGAGGAAAACCCTGAGTTGATCAATGAGAGCCCCTATGAAAAAGGATGGATATGTAAGATCAGTCCCTCCAACCTTCAGGAGGAGCTTAAAAATTTGTTAAAAGGTGAAAGCCTTGTGGATCATATAAAGTCTGAAATCGACCGCGTTAAAAAAATGAAAAAATAGGTCGTCATTGGACTATCATAAACGAAGGGCTGGGTTTGTTAGCCTTCACAAACGCCTCGCTTGTATCCTCGACCTCTCTTCCCCTTGAAGCTTACATTTCAAGCCAACACTTTCTCCCCTAATTCATAAAAGCGGTCTCCCTATCTTAGAAAATCACCGACCACAATTTCATAAAAAGCAAATAATTACAATTGGTTATTTGATTTTATTGCCGATTTTTGTATTATTTAAGAAATCTTCTTAAAAAGATCTTGACAAAGACATCGTTCTTTTCTAAAATATGTGAAAAATTGAACAGGATTATGGTCACCAAGCGTTACCGTGAACACAACTTACCTTCATCAACTAATTGTCACTGGGTTAATTTCCGAGCAGTGAATATGTCGCACACACGGATATCCTGTACTTTCTGTGGCGTCGGGTGCGGAATCTACCTGGAAACGCCGGGTAATAAAATCAACGGTACTTGCCTGTCCAAACTACCAGAGCATGAGACAGGAGAAAGCCTAAGAGAGTCATTGCAAAACGAATAAGCTCATGTTATACGCCATTTAATTTGTCAACAACTATACAAAGTTTTTCTTGAATACACTGCTCAGGGCTTTACGAAATTCTTGGGGTAGAAGCAATGAAAAATAAGGTTAGGTCAGGATCAGGATCAAATGAAAAAGGGCAAAACAGGTCCAAGTTGAAAATGGACAGAAGGAAATTTCTTAAGTGGTCTGCCTTCACGGGGGCAGCAGTGGGGGCGAGTAAGATCATGGGGCAGTTTAACGTCCCTGAGGCCTCCCCTCTTCAAAAAGAAATTCAGAAAAGCTTTGAAGAGAAATGGGTTGCCACTTCCTGTTTGAATTGTCCGGCCCGTTGCGCCACACGGGTAAGGGTGGTAAACGGCAAAGCAGTCAAGATAACCGGAAATCCCCTTTCTCAGGTTTCTGAAGGGAAGATCTGTCCGCGCGCCCACGTCGGTCTTCAGGTATTATACGATCCGGAACGGATCATCACCCCTTTTAAAAGAACAAACAGCAAAAAGGGAAGAGGGGTCGACCCTAAATGGGTTCCGATCTCCTGGGATCAGGCGTTGAGTGAAGTCACAAACCGATTAAGAAAACTGAGGGAGAATGGCGAACCCCATAAACTTCTCCTTTTTTACGGATTGAATACGGTCAGCACAGAAGACATGATACTCCGATTTGCAGAAGCCTTCGGAACCCCTAATCTTATCTCGGGAGACGGACTTGACAGTGAGGCGGAGAAATCGGGCAACTGGATGGCCGACGGACACTATGCCCATACGGCTTGCGATCTTGATCACACCAATTATATCCTGGCCTTTGGCGCCGATATGGTCGAATCCTCCAAGCCTTTGTCTCGATTTTTGAGGAAGTGGGGAAAATTCCGGCGTGAAAAGCCAAATCGCACAAAAGTGGTGGTCATTAATCCGAGGTACTCTGTGACTGCAGCTAAAGCGGATGAGTGGATACCCATCAACCCTGGCGCAGACGGCGCCCTGGCGATGGCCATCGCCCATGTCATCATCAGCGAAGAACTTTATGATAGAACCTTTGTTAAAGGCTGGACCGTGGGATTTGATTTCTATAAGAATTTGGCGCTCAATCAATATGCGCCAAAAGAGGTATCAAGAATAACCGGCATCGAACCCGAAGCCATTCAAAGAATAGCAAGAGAATTTGCCCGAACCCAACCCGCCCTTGCCCTACGAGGTAAGGAAGCAATTGACTGGCCTGAAGGATCATTTACCAGCTATGCCATATTCTGTCTCAATGCCTTAGTGGGCAGCATCGATGTGCCAGGCGGGGTCATCTATCAGGAGAGCCCCCAATATAATCAGATGCCCCCGTGGGTGGAGGATGACATAGCCAAAAAGGGAAAGGCCAAGCCAAGTCTCGATTTACACGGATCAAACAAATTTCCTGTGGCCAAGGTCGTAACAAATCAAATTCCAGAATCCTTGTTGGAAAATGTCCCCTACCCCATTGAGGTCGCCATCGGCTTCAATAGCAATTTTGTCATGTCCTCCCCAGGAGCAGATCGATGGGATCAGGCTTTGACAAAATTGCCCTACTATGTCCATCTTTCTCCGTTTATCAGTGAGATGGCGCTCTACGCCGACCTGGTTTTGCCATCCACCACTTTCTTGGAGGAATGGGGTTACGATCATTCCCCTCCAGGATCAGGTTTTGCGGAGGCTAAGATTAAGCAGCCAGCCGTTTCACCTCGGGGCAGTGCACGCGCGATTACAGACATCCTTTTCGAAATAGCGAGAGGGCTTAAGGGAGCCGTGGCCCAATCTTTTGCCAATATAGGGGACCATGCCGAAGGATTTGTTAAATTCCGAACTGAAAAACTAATTCCCTGGAAAGAGTTGCTCAAAAAGGGAACCTGGATAGGAAAAAACTATGAATATAAAAAGTATGACCGTATTTTCCAGACCCCTTCCAAGAAATTTGAGTTTTCCTCCGGAAACCTAAAAGCCGTGCTTGCCAAGACGAAAAAAGAAAAAGGTAACGGTTGGGACTTCTCGCCGCATTACAAAGAGGCAAAATTCTTAGGGGATCAAGAAAAATTTCCTCTGATATTGCTTCCTTATCAACCTCTCCTGGCCGTAGAAAACGGAAGCCAAAATTATCCCTGGGCCCAGGAAATATTTCTACCCATGCATGGAGTCGGCTGGGAAACCCTGGCGGAGATAAATAGCGAAACCGCAAGAAACCTAAAGTTAAAGGATGGCCAACTGGTATGGGTGGAGTCTCCGTTCAAAAAGATTAAGGTAAAGGTCAAGTTTTCCGAAGGGGTTCATCCAGGTGTGGTGGCCATTCCTTCTGGGCAGGGACATTACTCCTATGGAAAATGGCAAAAGGGAATCGGTGCGAATCCCAACGAGATCATCGGCGTGGATTACGACTCCATCAGCGGGCAAAGCGCCTTTTTTAACACACGAGTCAAAGTCTATAAAGCCTAAGTTGGAGATGAGGAAATAGGGGGATCGGGAGATGACGTCGGGCAACGAAGGGACACGAAGAACGGACACGAGGTGAACAATGCCAAGATGGGGAATGGTGATAGATCAGGATAAGTGTGTTGGCTGCCAGGCATGCTCGACCGCCTGCAAGAACGAGAACAACGTTCCACATGGTTCACCCGATGACCAAAGAATGAGAAGGGATATTTTCTGGAACAAAGTCATTGCAGTAACCAACGGGAAATATCCTCGGGTGAATACGGAAATCATCTCCATGCCGTGTATGCATTGCGACCACGCTCCTTGCGTAACCGTCTGCCCGGCCAAGGCCACTTATCGTCGTGAAGACGGTATTGTCGTGCAGGATTTCAGAAGGTGTATCGGATGCAAATATTGTATCGTCGCCTGCCCTTACGGGGCAAGGAGTTTCAATAGCAGAGAGCAAGAAGAAAAAGAATATCTCCGTCCTGATTTGGCGCCGGAGCGAAGTGTTTGGGGACAGTGGCCGTTTCCAACCAGGACCCACGGCGTGGTCGAAAAATGCACCTTCTGTTTTCATCGAATCGATCGGGGGGTAAAGGAAGGCAAAAAAATAGGGATAGAAGTCGTGCCGGCCTGTGTCGAAGATTGCCCTGCAGGGGCCAGAAAGTTTGGAGATCTGGATGATAGCACCAGCGAGGTATCTCGCCTGCTGTCTTCAAGAGGATGGATCAGATTGCGGGAAGAGCTGGATACGAAATGTAAAGTATACTATCTTCTCAGATGAGGTCATTTCAGATGGGATTAACTTATTCTAAATTAGACGGTAAATCGAGAGAGTATTATATACTTCTTGTCCTCTTTTCGATCTTCACGCTCATTGGTTTTATCTGTTTCATGGTGAGCTATATTTCAGGCCACCATGTCCTCGGGTCGAGCAGCATCATCCCCTGGGGATTGCCGATTACGATCACCATTTATTTGATCGGGTTGAGTGCCGGTTCCCTTATCCTTTCTGCCTTGACCTACGTGTTTGGGAAGGAAGAGTATCGCCCCATCGCAAGACTCGCGGTCTACCTCGCCATCATTCTTATTCTGGGCGCAATGATCGGAATTGCTCTGGATCTGGGAAGGCCCGAGAAAACCTGGCGGCTTTTTATGTTTTTCGTATTGAACAATATGCGCTCTATGTTTGCGGTCAATGGAATTCTGTACGGAGGTTATTTCCTGATCGGGATCGTTTACCTCGGGGCCATCTTTGCCGAGAAGTACAAATTCATCACCCTGATGGGAAAAATCGCCATCTTTTGGGCGGCTCTGGTCCATATGGGTACAGGAGCCATCTTTGGATTCATTGCCACCCGGCCTATCTTCTTTTCCCCGATCAAGCCTTTTGAATTTCTGGCTGCGGCCATGGTCTCCGGGCTGGCCCTGCTGATGATCATTGTGGTGGCCACTTTTAAATTTACGAAAAGGAATTTAAATCAAGAACTCATTTTTT
>Ga0316628_100005070_pt1 | contig 10466 bp, 8 predicted proteins | sample OWC_Aug_M2_C1_D5_FD_207648 | JGI IMG/M metagenome (GOLD analysis project Ga0316628, IMG submission 207648) | Wetland soil microbial communities from Old Woman Creek delta, Ohio, United States - OWC_Aug_M2_C1_D5_C | ecosystem: Environmental > Terrestrial > Soil > Wetlands | place: USA: Ohio... | reverse complement strand
ATAATCGTCAGCTTCCCGCCCAATTCGGACGCACGCTGCTCCATGTCGAGCAGCCCCATCTTGCCCTCCTGGCGTGCCCTGGCGGCTTCGAAGCCCACGCCGTCGTCGGTGATCTCCAGGGAGGCGACCGCATCGTTCCGCAGCAGAGAGATGACAACCGACCTGGCACGCGAGTGTTTGAGGGCATTGTTGAGCGCTTCCTGTGCGATGTAGTAGAGGCCCTGTTCGACGCCGGACGGCAGGCGGTCGATCACGTCGGTCTTCAGTTCGATCTTCAGCCCAGCCCGCGACTCCACGGCGGCCAGGCGCGCCCGCAGGGCCGCCGCCAGCCCCTCTTTCTCAAGCACCGGCGGACGGAGTTGGTAAATCAGCAGGCGCATCTCCGCCATGGCCTGCTCAGATGTGTCACTGATCTCAGCCAGATACTTCGCTGCCTGCTGCGGATGTTCCAGGCCTAGCTCACGCGCCGCAGCCTGGGCGTGCAAGCCCATCCCATAGATTGATTGGGTGACAGAATCGTGCAGATCCCGCGCCAGCCGCTGGCGCTCCTCCACGATCGCCATGCGCTTCTCCTGCTCGTGCAGGCGCACGTTCTCAATTGCCACGCTCGTCTCGTTTGCCAGCGTTTGCAGGATGACCTGGTCGCTCTGATCGAAGGCCGCCTCGCGGTCGCTGGCAGCGCTGATCACGCCAATTACCGTCTGCTGCACCTTGAGGGGCACACAGACATGCGAACGGACGTGCACACCCTGGCTGTGAGCAGGCTCGCCATGCTCGTCCATCGGCCCGGAGATCAGAGGCTCGCCGCTTTGCGCCACGCGCCCCCAGATGCCTTCCCCTAGCGGGATCCGGACAGAGTGATAGGCCGCTTCGAAAGCGCCGGCCTCCGCCCGCGAGACGACCTCCTTCCCCTCCAGCAAGCCGATGCCGACGTGCAAGTAGCCGAAGGCCCCCTTGACCGTCCGGGCGATGTTATCAAGCAGCTCTTCCAGGCTCGTGAGCGAAATGATGTGTTGGCTCACTTCTGCCAGCACGCGAAACTGCTCCGCTCTTCGCTCCAGGCTGGCGAACAGGCGGGCATTCTCGATCGCCACCCCTGCCTGGCTGGCAAGCGCCTGCATCAGCTCCAGATCCGCCGGATCAAAGTCATTCAGCTGCTCGCTCTGCAAGTCCAGCACACCAATGGTCATCCCCTTGACCGTGATGGGGACAATCAGCTCCGAGCGCGTCAGGCTGCCTTGCATCCAGACGTAGCGGGTATCCCGCGTCACATCCGGAACGAGCGCCGGCTGGCCGGTTGCGGCAACCCAGCCGGTGATCCCCTGCGAGCCAAGCTTGAGACGCGACGGCTTAAACGCAAAACCGGGCTCGTCCCACAACTGTCCCGCGCCCAGTCGATACACAACTTCATCCCCCTCGATCAGACCAATTCCAACGTGGTAGTAACCAAACGTTCTCTGGATGAGCCGGACGATCTGCTCAAGCAGCTCGTTGATATCCAGGATGGACGTGATCTGCTGGCTGACCTCTGTCAGGATGCGGAAGTGCGTGTCCTCATTCTGATTGGCCCGGTTTGGCTGCATGGCATTCCTGCACTGGTAGGCTTTGACGGCTCAGGCAATATCATTGTATATCGGTTGCCCCCCTGATTCAATCGGCACATCAAGGGTCTTGGCTGACGGAGCATATTTCCCGAGATCAGTTGGTCGTCCAAGTCTCGCAGCTTGCTGGTCAAGTCAGAGAGTCGTCTGGGCTAATACCTTGCCGGCCAGAAATGCTGTTGCGCCTCGAATGGTCCAATGGAGTTGGTGGAGAACGTGCAAGGATGAGATACGAAATGTGCCGGCAATAGTGATTGCTGGATTTACTGTTCCAAATGCTAGGCTGGCGCGGAGATTTCACTCTCCACTGATCTTCACCAGCACGCGCTTGTGCCTGCGTCCGTCCAACTGCGCGTAGAAGATCTGCTCCCACGTTCCGAAATCGAGCTAGCCTTCTGTCGCAGCCACAACCACCTCGCGCCCCATGATTTGCCGCTTGATGTGCGCGTCGGGATTGATCGCCGGTGGGGCTGCATCAATATTGGCTTGCTGATGATGAGAGTCGAAACGAAAAGCGCCCTCCGAACGGAGGGTGCCCTGCTCCTATTGCGGTTTTCTCAAGCCCGAGGAACCGGCCTAAACTTATAGCCGGACATCCGATTTGGACGCGGCCTTTCTTGTCATGGTAATTCTCTAGGACGCTGGATAGCGCTATGAGCCTTCGGTCGAGCCAGCCGGGCGGTCAGCCTTGACTTTTGTGAAGCCCAGGCCCTGACCCAGATCCTGCAGCTGACGTTGGATCTCATTCGCCGGCTTATTCAGCAGCTTGCCGAAAGGCATAAATAGGGCGGAGTCGATGCCTGCTTTGACCCACGGAGAACCTTGCAGCTCTGTGTCGAAGCGGAGGAGGTCGGGGTAGCCAGCTGGAAGAAGCCCGGCTGGCGCGTCAAGGCGCCGAGACTTGCCGTGCAACCCATCGAGCCGACCGGGCTGGCTGATATATGCGCCCTCGCCGGCATATGCCTCCATGCTTGTTCCGATTCCCGTGACACGGCCTTGATCCTTGGCCTGCTGGACATCGGCGCGCGGGTAGTTGAACGCCCACAGGCAGGACTTTTCGGCCCCCAGCCCCTTTGCGATTCTCTTCGTGATAGAAGGCAACGGTTCGCGGAGAGGCGAGAATAGCATGAGGAGAAGCTCCGTCCCCACAGGAATGCTGCACAAAGCTGGCGCACAGCAAGAGAGCGGAGCTAGACTGCTCCGCTCTCTGGTCTTATCTTGACGGAGTATCTTATGAAGCGATCACTGGCAATAGATGGTGGCGCTGCTCGATGATCCACCAGCCACCACAAGGGTCACGGTGATGTCGTCGGGGTGCGGATACGGGCCCACGAAGCGCAGCGGCACGGTGATCGTGCGCGTCCCGCCCTGCTCGAACAGCACTGGATCGAAGTCCACGATGCCGTTCACGACGGTCAACAGGTCGTTCTCACTTGTGCCGACGAAGAATCCGGCGGGGACCTGCCCGGACGTGCTGGATGACACCTGGTAGCGGGCGCTCAAGGGACCGTCGGCGGTGATGAAAGCATGTACCAGGTAGGTGGCGCCGGGCGTGCAGCTATCGCCTGAGCCTTGCTCGAGATCGATCTTGATCGACTGGTCCACGATCTTACCCATCTGCAGGGTCCCGTCGTCGACCCGGATCTTGACGAAGAAGGAGTTGCCGCGTGCGCCGCCCTGGATGGGGATGATCTCTCCATAGCGGCCTTTCAGGCCCCAGAACGAAGTGTAGAGGCCGATCTTCGCGGGAGCCGTCATGCCAACGCTGATGTCAACGCTCTGGCCGGGCTCGACCCTTTGTCCCGAGCCCACGATCTTGTAGGCCGAATACTTCGTCAGGTTCGCGCCGGACATGTAGAAGACCTGGTAGTTGCTGTTCCAGTCGCACGAGCCGGTGTTCTTGAGTCTCCAGATCTTGGTGAACGGCGTGTTGGGAGCAACCACAAAGCCATCGGGGATGCTGACATCCGCGATGAAGGCGGCGCGGTCGGTGCAGGCCTGTGGAGTGGGTGCAACGGTTGGGGTTGCCGTGGGAACGGCGGTCGGGACTGTGGTCGGTGTGGCGGCCGCGGGCGGAATATTAAAGACTGCGCTGACGCCGTTGGCGATCACGGTATAGGTGCCCGCCGGAAGTCCGGCCGTGTTGAGCGGGATGGTGGTCTCGAACGGCGTGACGGCTTGCGCACAGCCACGATCGACCGGGCTCACCGCCAGGACCTTGATCTGAAAGGTGTTGGCGGCATACTGCACCTGGCTTTGGCCGAGGACCGCGCAGGATTCCGATAGGTTGCCGCGCACGATGGCATTGACCGGTGGGTGCTCGCCGCTGCCGACCTGCAGCTGGACGCTTATCACTTGCGCTTCGCGGCTGGCGGTCTGTGGCGCGGGAGTCACACCAAGGTTGGGGACGCCTCCAAGGCTGAGGACCGGCGAGCAGCTGGTCAGGATCAGGCCGATGAGGATTGCTAATAGGGTCACGAACCGAAGATTCTTCATTTCATTATCCTTTACATTTAACAGTACGTCTGATTGACCTTCTTTCGATGCGAAATGTTCCCGCACCGGCAATAAGACAGGCTGTCAGGCTGGATGATTCAATTCAGAAGGCTCAATCGCTGAGAACATGCTTAGAACGCGGGCGAAGTAGCGGCGTGGCGATGCCCTAGGCCCGCTCATTGCTCCACCGATCACGCGGGCAAGGAGAAAACAGAAGAAACCTCACCACAAACCGTGCCTGCGGCCTCCTCCGCATCGCTACGGGGATCCCGCAGGGACAAGAACGGGGATCGTGTCTTTGAGAGGCCTGTGATGGGAAGAGGCACGAAGGGAATACAGATAGTGCCGGTATTCCGCGCAAGATTACTTGGTCGGTTCGGAAGATGTATCAGGCATCGCGAACGCTGGATGCGCTGCAGGCATCTCTGACGAGCGCTCGTGTTTATAGAACTCGATCGGCGTAGGGTGACTTGCGAACCAGGTTGCCGAGCACAAAGCACAGCGGGATAGCCGCCAATGCCACCAACGCCCACTTGACCAGCGGATAGAACGCGATATCCCGCACCGCATAGGCAATAGCGACAATCACCACCTCGTGAATAAGATACGCAGCATAGGCATTGCGTGAAAGGAAGCTAACCAACTTCCCCTGGGAATCAGCAACGCGACGGTATGCGTAGACAAGGCCAATGGACATGCTGACGCCCAGAAGAGATTCCCACAGAGCATAGGCCAGGGCCTGCCAACGAAGGCCCCCGCGAAAGGGGTCAAGACCCTGCTGCAAGGCGCCCCCGCCCAGTGCAAGAGGCCAGAACAGAAGGATCGAAACTAGGGCGATCCCCAGCCAGAGGCGCCCCGTTTTTTCGGGCAGATTGAGTAGCCAGTTCCGCCGATAGGCGATCAACCCGACAACGAACAGCGCGATGTATTGCACGAAGAACGGGAACTGCAGGTTGAGCGGCACGAAGTTCCAGCCCAGGGGGAGCCAAATGCGGACCAGGAAAGCTGCCACTCCCAGGATGATTGCGAAGAGAACGATTGAACTGTTGCCAGGCAGGCGGCTGTCTGTAGCCTGCTTGCCCGCGCGACCCGGCGTCAGCCTGCGCCACAGCACGTACAGGACCGAGAAGATCAACAGCACCTCAATGAACCAAAGCGGCCCGGCGCCAAGGATGGGCTGCTGCTTGAAGTAAGTTCCGGTAATGAAGCTCCAGAACGGCGGGCGCGAAACCGGGAACTTGATGGGGTCCAAGTAAGCCAGTATTGGTCGGACGATCCAACTGTAAAGTGCGACCGGAATGCCGAGGCGGAGGAAACGGTCTTTCAGGAAGCGAACGGCTCCTTTGCGGTCGTAGGAGCCGGGCACGAAGTAAGCCGAGATGAGCAGGAAGAGGCCCATGAAGTAGGCCTGCGTGACCGTCAGGAACCATGCACCGACGACACCTGTGACGAAATCCTCCCGGCCCTCCGTGTAGTACCAGGATCCCGTGCCGGCATACGTGATCATCAGATGGAACAGGATCACCAGGATGGTCAGGAAAACGCGCAGATTGTCGATGAAGAGCAGGCGTCCGGTTGCCGCGGGCCGGGCCTCTGCCACAGTAGGTATAGAACGGGAGGTGGTCTGACTGTAGGCTTCCATCAATGTCATCCTCTCTCTAAAGTGGTTCTCTCCTAGATAGACGCACGCCTCCACCGGAAGGACGCGAGAACGCGCCGCTCTCTCGGTCCTGGCATGGTTATCGCCATCCGGTTGAGACTACCTAAGCCCGCGGTTCTGCCAAGACCGACCAAGAAGTTTAGCAGTTCACTGCTCTCTTGCAGCCACAACATGGGGGTTCGCGGCGCTCTTGATATATCGGATCACACCTTGGCGATCCACAACCGCGGATGCCGTGCGCTGAATCACCAAAAGGGACCTTTCCAGATCGTAGCTGTGATAGATCGACCGAGCTGGATCGGCCACCACCGGGAACGGTGACTTGAGAAGCTCAGCGTATTTGCGAGCATGTTCGGGGGTGTCCCCCACGATCACGAGTATCTCTGCGCCCGCCGCCCGGAACTCCTTGTAGAGTCGCCCCAACTGGGCAACATGCGCTCGGCATTGCATTCAGTTGTATTCGCGCACAAAGAACAGCACGACGAGCGCCCTGTCCCGGTAATCGCTCAATCTGATTTCGCGGCCATCGTGCGCAGATAACTGGAAGTCGGGCGCTTGTGAACCAACATCCATTCCGTTCTCCTCCCGAAGATTGAGCAGACTAAAAGCAGCGTTATTGCACTAATTCCGCGTCAATTCCGCCTCGCCTAGTTCCCATTCCTGGCGCAGAGCCTGTATAGCTGCCCGCAAGCGCGTTTTAACGGTGCCAAGTGGCCAGCCCAGTTCAACCGCAATTTCGCTCTGACTGAGACCCTGATAGTACGCCAGCTCGATTACCAGCTGTTGGTTGCGCGGGAGCGAATGCACGGCAAAGTAAAGGCTTCTCCAGCGTGCCTCCTCCGCATCCTGGCTTTCGTCCGGCAGCAACGGCCAGATATCCTCGGGATCGTTCGAATCCGAAAGGAGCGGACGCCGCGCTTCCATGCGCACCCTGTCCAGAGCAGTGTGTCGGGCTATGGCCAACAGCCAGACTGCAAATGAACCAGACTCAGAGCGGTACAAATGGGCGCGTCTCCATAATTTCATGAATGTGTCCTGCGTGGCCTCTTCAGCCAGCATGGGATCATTCAATACACGTAAGGTCAGCGCATGGACCTGGGCAGCATAGCAATCATAGAGCGCCAGGAAGGCTTGCTGGTCGCCATGAGCCAGGTGTTGGACCAGATCATTCGTTTTGCGTGCCTGACAATGATTGCTAGTATTCGGAGGTGATGACATTCTCAGATCTCCTGGTGTTTATTACTATCCCGGTTCATCATCAGCACGGCCAAGCATCTTAGCCAACCGATAGAGTAGACTCGCTCCGGCCTTGCTCTTATTCTCGGTGATATTTCCACAATAGCTTTCCTCTTCTGGGAGTGCCTCAACGATTCAGGTCATTGCCGTGGGCAGGATCGTCTCATCGGTTGCCATCCAGTCGCCGCACGGAAATCAGCTCCAAGCCCAAGTCACGGATCCTTTCTAGCACTCCCTGCAGAGCCGTTTGATCCCGTAATTCACCCAGCAGCACCGTTTCCCTGTTGTCTTCGTGCGTGAGCGCCATGCCGCCAAGCCATTCTGACCATCGGTCGTCGATCAGGCCTTCAACCCTGATTTCATACATCATCACTAATTCCTTCACAATCCCTCTCTCTTCACCACGCTTGCACCGTGAATTTCTCTGCATAATACCCAGCGACAGGATGATACGTCATCACCCTTCATGGGTGATCGCCGGGATGATAAGCTCCGAGCCTAACGATTGGAGCTATAATTACGACCGATTCGCTCTCAATTTCGGATTGAAAGGCTGCTGCATATGGCGATGCCGCTCCTGCGAACCAAGTTCTATATTCCCCCTACGCAGCCCGCTCTGGTGCGTCGGTCCCGCCTCACGAACCTCATCAACGAAAGCCTGGGAGGGAAGCTGACGCTCCTCTCGGCCCCTCCGGGATTTGGCAAGACGACTCTGTTGAGTGAATGGGCTCCCTCGAGCCAGCGGCGTGTCGCGTGGCTCTGCCTCGAGGAAGCAGACAATGACCCAATTCGGTTCTGGAGCTATTTCATCGCTGCGCTCCAGACACTCCAGGAAGATCTCGGCCAGGACTCTCTCACACTCCTCCACGCAGAAGGCCGGCAGCCGGTATCGCTTCAATTTGAGGCTGTCATCACCGCCTTGCTGAACGATATTTCCGATTTCCCCAGCGAGTTCGCTCTCGTCCTCGACGATTACCACCATATCAATAACCCGGCGATCCACCAAGGCCTTATCTTTCTCATCGACCATCTCCCACCCGGGATGCACATCCTCCTCACGAGCCGTGTAGATCCCCCTCTGCCGCTGGCGCGTTTGCGCGCTCGCAGGGAACTGCTCGAGCTGCGGTCAGAGGATTTGCGGTTCACGTCAGAAGAAGCAGCAGCGTTTCTCAACCAGATGATGGATCTGGGCCTTACGAGCGGCCAGGTTGCTGCTCTGGAGGCGCGTACGGAAGGCTGGATTGTTGGCCTGCAGCTCGCCGCAGTTTCCCTGCAAAGGAATGAGGATGCCGGGCATTTCATTGAATCCTTCACAGGCAGCCACCGGTTCATCCTGGATTACCTGCTGGATGAGGTGTTGAACCGCAAGTCGGAAAGCGTCCAATCGTTTCTCCTGGAAACATCCATTCTCGAACGTCTTACGGGCTCCCTGTGCGATTCATTAACGGGTACGAACAGTGGGCAGGAGATGCTCAGGCAGCTCGAGGAGGCCAACCTCTTCATCATCCCCCTGGATATCGAGCGCCGCTGGTATCGCTACCATCATTTGTTTGCCGATTTGCTGCGAAGCCGCTTGCAGGAGTTGAAGCCAGATCAGGTGTGGGGGCTGCACCAGCGCGCCTGTGAATGGTTCGAACGCGAGGGGCTGTTGCCTGAAGCGATTGATCATGCGCTTGCCATGCATGATTTCGAGAAAGCCGCCCAACTGGTGGAGAGCGCCGCAGAAACGCAAGGGCAGCGGGGCGAGATCGCCACGCTGACAGGCTGGGTGAACGCTTTGCCGCGTAACATCCGGCGCAATCACCCGGCGCTCTGTCTTGCATATGCACGGGCGCTGGTCGACACTGCTCAGAACCTGGCGGTTGAGGCATATATCGAAGACGCGGAAACTGGCCTGGAAGTGGAGGGTTCTTCCAGCGATCGTGCATCCGATTCCCTGCGGGGGCAAGTGGCGGCTTTGCGAGCTTATCTCGCGATGATCCGCCACCAATATGCAAACACCATTGATCTTTCACGCCGTGCCCAGCAATTACTGGGCGAAGGCGATGCACGCTGGCGCAGCTTCGTGGGATTAATCCTCGCCGGAGCCTATCGATTTACCAACGATTGGGCCGCAGCAGCCGATACCTATTTGGAGGCCAGTGATCTGAGCCGGACCGTCGGGGACAAGGTCAACGCATTGTTGGCTCTTGGCCTGCGAGGCGAGGTACTGCAGGCTCAGGGTCATCTGCGCCAGGCAGCCGAACAATACAAGCAGGTTCTGCAGCTCGCTGAGATACTTGCGATTCCCGCGGCTCCTGTAACGGGCTATGCACTAGTGGGGCTAGGACGCGGCTCCTGCGAATGGAATGACCTGGATACGGCAGAGCGTTACGTGCAAGAGGGACTCGAATACGGCAGAAAAGCAAACGTCCAGGATCTAGCTCTGAGAGGTTATCTCGCCCTCGCGCGCATCCGGCAAGCCCGTGGTGACCTTGATGGGGCACTGGGGGCGCTGGATAGGGCAGAACCGGCTGCGCGCCAAATGGGTATGACCGAAATCAAAGATTGGATCCAGGCGCTCCGGGTCGAAGTCTGGTTGGCGCTTGGCGAGACCGAGGCGGCGGTTGGCTGGGCCACGTCGTATGCCGGTGATCTGTACGATACCATCTACCCGTCCATAGCGATCGCGCTGGCAAGGGCACGGCTCGTCCAAGGGCGGCCAGAGGTGGCCTTGGAATTGCTGGAGCATGCTCTGCAATCGGCTGAGGCCGTTGGACGCCTGGGAAATGCGATCCAGATCCGGGTCGTCAGGGCTTCCATCCAGCAGGCTCATGGAGATCGTAAGAGCGCGCTTTCCACAATATCGGTGGCCCTGAACCTTGCCGCACCAGAAGGATACATCCGTGTGTTTCTGGATGAAGGGGATCCGATGCGATCGTTGCTTTCGGAATTTCGAACCTCAATTGACACTCGTTCGCGCGGGGCCATGCCCGCTAGCCAGAGAACGATATTGGATTACACCGATCGACTATTGAACGTGTTTGAGGCATCTAGGACCTCGCACTCCAGCCAATCGATCACCCCTGCTCCGCAGAGCACTATCGCGGATCCTCTCACAGAACGCGAGCTGAAAGTGCTGCGCCTCATAGCTGCTGGCCTGTCCAGTCGAGACATCGCCGATAAGGACATCGTGTCCATCAACACGGTCAAAACCCAGGTCAGGAGCATCTACGGCAAGCTGGGGGTACATACTCGAGAAGATGCGCTCGCGGCGGCTCACATGCTGGGCTTGGTCTGATTCCCTCCTGCCTCTCTGGCATCAAGGTCCGGTTGTGGTCCGATCACCCTGCTTTTCACCCTGAGCAGGGTGATGACATTTCATCCCGTCGGCAGATATAGTACCCGTGCGGATCAGGCCGAATGGCCTGACGACCGAGATAAGGAGTCCTTGACTATGTTATCGGTGAATAATGTGACCAACTATCCGAACC
>Ga0316628_100005069_pt1 | contig 10467 bp, 10 predicted proteins | sample OWC_Aug_M2_C1_D5_FD_207648 | JGI IMG/M metagenome (GOLD analysis project Ga0316628, IMG submission 207648) | Wetland soil microbial communities from Old Woman Creek delta, Ohio, United States - OWC_Aug_M2_C1_D5_C | ecosystem: Environmental > Terrestrial > Soil > Wetlands | place: USA: Ohio... | reverse complement strand
CCACCCCGGAACAAAAGAAGGTGCTCGAAAGACTGTCTCCCGAACGCATCCGGTCCACAGAATTGGCGGGTGAAAAAATCCTGACACTACTTACTCATGCGCCGGGCAATGGCGCTCCTTTAGGCGGGATAAAGGTAGTTGCAGAGAATGGCTGGTTTGCGGCGCGCCCCTCCGGAACAGAGGAAATTTACAAGATCTACGCCGAGAGCTTTCGCGGAGAAGATCACCTGCGCCTCATCTTGGAGGAGGCGCAGGCGATCGTGACCAATGCCCTGGAGGCAGCAGGCTCAGGGTTTAAAGCTTGAAGGAGATCGGGGATGGAGCCGAGTGATACGTGGGCCGTCGGGGTTGATCTGGGAGGCACGAAGGTCGAGGTTGCCCGTGTCGATTCGGCAGGCCGGGTGCATCAACGGCTCAGACGCCTCACCAACGTAAAGGAGGGACCGGAGGCCGTCAAAAAAGAGATCGTCGACCTGGCCCGCGAATTACAGAAACTCGCAGAATCTTCTCCGATCCGAGTTGGCATCGGCCTCGCTGGCCAGGAGAGCCTACCAGCGGCTACAAAATCCCTCCAAGTGCTCCGAGCCAAACTTGGAAGCGACGCAGGCGTGGTGGGTGCTGCCACACTCGCATTACAGACATTCAAAAACGAAGACCGCCCGGGAGGATGATTATAACTTAGAAACCTCCGGCAGTCGCTGTACGACGGGGCAGTCACCCCCTAAATGGTTTTATCCTTCATCTCTCCATGCCTCAATATACAGGATTTCCGCTGTAAAAATGGGGTCTTTACCTGATTCAATTCTGTACAGGAATGAGAAACCATAGTCAGAGAACGGCGACTGGGCAGTTTGGAAGTCGTCACAGAACGATAACGGAGACTTGCCACGATTCTTTAAGAGGAAGGGGATCATGAGGGATGTCGTAGCCATCATTCTCGGGGGCGGGCGAGGGACCAGATTGTTTCCACTCACGCTGGAACGGGCTAAGCCTGCCGTCGGGTTTGCTGGCAAGTACCGGTTGATTGACATTCCGATCTCCAATTGTATCAACTCCGACATCAGGCGTGTGTTCATCCTCACCCAGTTCCTTTCCACCAGTCTCCATCGGCACATCATGCAAACCTACCAGTTTGACTGGTTTACGGATGGATTTATTGACATCCTCGCCGCGGAACAGACCCCCCAGAGTTCAGACTGGTTCCAAGGGACGGCGGATGCTGTCCGGGCAACTCTCAAACATACAACCTACTATCAGTCAGATCAGATGTTGATCCTCTCCGGGGACCATCTCTACCGGATGAACTACGCTGACCTGATCAAGTTCCATCGGGAGAACCAGGCCGAAATCACCCTCTGCGCCTACCCGGTGACTCGTGAGGAAGCCCCTCGGATGGGGCTGATCAGAGTGGATGCCTCTGGGGCTGTGAAGGAATTTGTGGAGAAACCCAAAGACCCCGGGGTCATCGATCGCTTCCGTGCGCCGGTCGAGCTCTTTGAATCGAAGACCTCGGCCTTCGATTCAGACCGGTTCTTGGCATCGATGGGGATCTATGTCTTTCACTCCGATGTTCTCGTCCAGTCCCTGACCGATTCAACGCATGCCGATTTCGGCAAGGAGATCATCCCCCGGGCTCTCGGTCGTTTTCATGTTCTGGCCTATCCTTTTGCAGGCTACTGGAAGGATATCGGCACAATCCGTACCTTCTTTGAGGAGAATATTGCCCTGGCCCATAAGGAAGCACCTTTTCAGTTGAACTCGCCGGGATGGCCTATTTATACTCGAACCCGTCCCTTGCCCCCTGCACGCATCATCGAGTCCGAGATACGTGACACCCTGCTTGCCGAAGGCTCTGATATCGTGGGCGCCCGCATTTCGGACTCCGTGGTGGGAGTGCGCAGCATCATTTGTCAAGACACGTGTCTCAAAGAAGTGGTCATGCTGGGTTCAGACTTCTACGAAGGAGAAGAGCTTTTGACTAAGTGGGAGCTTCCGCACAAAGAACTGCCTCCCCTTGGCATCGGGAAAAATTGCTTCATCGAAAGGGCCATCATCGACAAGAGCGTACGGATCGGTGACGGAGTGGTCATTCGTTCAAAGCCTGTTGTGAAAGAGTTTCAAGGGAAAACTCATTGGATCCGGGATGGAATTACCGTCATCCCCAAAGGAACGATTATCCCTTCCGGAACAGAATTTTGAAGGGAGACTGCCAAAGCGCATCAAGACCGTAACTTGACGGAGGAGTGGTGCAGGGACTTGAGCTGGTGAAGGATCTTGCCGAACTTGAGCGCGAGCTTGCCAAAAAGCTCGACGAAGCTCGGCGGTCTGCCGAGCAGAGGATCGCGAAGGCGGAAGAAGAGGCACGGCGAATCTTGGCCGAGGCCGATGCCCAGATTGATCAGTTGGCAGATGGCTTGAGGGCCCGGATTGCCGCGGAGAGCGAGAAACTTGGGAAAGAGACGCGCAGCCGGGCTGAAGCAGAGGTAGAGCGAATTCGGCAGAAGGCCGATGCAAATATGGGCCGATGTGTGGACTTCGTTCTCTCAGAGGTACTGCCGTGATCGGACGAATGGAAAAATTATTTATGATAGGCCCCAGGAAACTCGCTCCCGCGATTTTGCTCAATATGCAGCGCGCCGGGGTCATCCAGATCGATCCGATGCGTACTGAAGAGATCAAAGAATACCAACTCAATCGAGATGAGGAGGATCGGCACAGGCGATGGGATGCGGTGGCAGCCTCGGCAGACCATGCCCTGGGACTCCTTGCGCTCGAGCCCGATCAATCCGTGCAACCCTTCGGCGGCGACCTGGAAGAGGCTGAAAGGGTTTGTTCACCCTTCGAACAGAGGGCGGCTGTGCTGGTAGAGAAACGGGAGCAACTCCAGGACGAACTCGAGTTGATCGAGCAGTACCGGGAGGTCGTAGAGGCGCTGGCAGAGGCCGGACAAGGTCTGGATGAAAGCCAATGGCTTTCGGTCCTGCCTTTAGTGTTGGAGAAACAGACAGACCTTGCCTCTCTCGAAGAGGAATTAGCATCAACGCTCGAGGGCCGTTTTCTTCTTGCGGGGAAACCCGTGGGTAGCAGGATGGCTGTCGTGATCATCGTCCTGAAGCGCGACGGAGAAAAAGTGAAAGGAGTCCTCAGCCATCAGGGTCTGGCTGAACTCCCGCGTACCGGCGAATACGTCCGGATGAACCTTGGAACGATGGTATTGCACCTTGCGGAGCGTTCGCGGGAGGCTCCCGAACAACTGGCTGCCTCGGAGGAAGATCTGAGACAGCTGACCAAGGAAGCGGCCGAGGGGCTGCAAGGGCTATGGAACCGAGCAAGGGACGAATCGATGCGTCTCCATACCCTTAGGGAGATGGCATCCGGCCGGTACGGCTTTGTCCTGTTCGGTTGGGTGCCGGTCAGTCTGAAGAACAAGGCCATGGAGGTAACAAACCGATTCGACAACCAGGCACTCCACGCATTCGAACCAGCAGACGAGTACCACGAAGCAGATCGGGTTCCGGTCATGCTGCAAAATCCGAACTGGATCAAACCCTTCGAGCCGTTGATTACCTTTCTGAATACGCCGCGCTATGACGGCTGGGATCCAACGTGGATCGTCGCTTCGTTCTTTCCGTTATGGTTCGGGATGATTGTCGGTGACATCGGCTATGCCCTGATGTTTGGTGCGCTGGCCTGGTATCTTTCAGGCCATATCAGACAGAATCGGACGCTGAAGGTGGATTTCTTCAAGATGCGGCTTTCACCCGGAGCCCTTAGACAGCTCGTGGCCGTAATGAAGCCGATGATTGCATGGACAGTAGTCTGGGGTTTCCTGCATGGGGAGTTCTTCGGCAATCTCCTCGAGAGGCTCGGCGTCTTTAGAACCGCGCAACACCCTGGACTGGTCCCGGTCTTGATTCCGCGTACCGACACCGTCGCCACCGCGAACCAGTTGATCCTGGTTTCCATTGGCTTCGGCGTCTACCAGGTGCTTTATGGATTTTATCTCAAGGGGTTCTCGGCGCACCGCCAAGGAGAGAAGAAGCATTTCTGGGAGGCGAGTGGCTACTTCTGTGGCGTTGCGGCCTTGGTCCTGTTCGCCTATGCCTTCATGACAGGAGATTTCCGGCTCTGGCTCCTCATCCCGGCAGCGGTGGGTGCGGCTCTCTTTTTTGTTGGAATGATTCGATCCAGGATGCCTCTGATGATCGCTGAATTGCCGACGCAGGGAGGCCATATCCTGAGTTACATCCGTATCTACGCAGTGGGACTGGCCTCGGCCATTCTCGCCAACCTCGTGACGGACATGGGTTTTTCTCTCTACCATATGTTAGGGGTTGTCGGCTTTGTACTTGCGGGACTGGCCAGCGTGTTGATGGGTCTTCTCATGCATGTGCTCCTTATCGTTGTGTTGACGGTGAGCCATGTCCTGCAGCCGATCCGTCTCATCTGGGTCGAATTTTTCACCAAGTTTGATTTCTACAAAGTCAGGGGAAGGCCGTACCGTCCTTTTAAATCGGTCTGCAGCTCATCGTGATATAGGTTGTCGGATAGTTGACGCATATACTTTCAAGGAGGAGAGATGATGAAGTTCAAGGTTCTTTTCATTTTGGGGCTGTTGCTCCTATGTGCTTGGGTGTTCTGCCAGGAGGCCGGCGCGGCTGGTGAAGGGGACGCCAATTCAAACAAGGGCCTGATTGCGCTCGGGATGGGTCTGGCCGTGGGACTGGGTGCTTTGGGCACGGGCATAGCGCAGGCTCGCATCGGTGCAGCAGGCCTCGGCAGTGCCGTGGAGAAGCCTGAAGCGCTTGGCCTGGCTCTCATCTTCCTTCTTCTTCCAGAGACCCTGGTGATTTTCGGCCTGGTCATTGCATTCATCCTTCTCGGGAAGTTGTGATGTCGAAGCTCGGGGACATCCTCCAGGAAGAGGCTCTTGCGGAAGTCAACAAGATTCTGGCCGAGGCAGATTCCAAGGCCGGGATGCTCATCGCAGAGGCGAAGAGCAAGGCATCCGAACGAGTCGGAGCATACCGGAAAAAAGCTGAAGCTGAACTCCGTGGTGCGACTCGCAGAGCGGAGAGCGCCGCCGAGCTTACGCTCTCAACGGCCCGCATGAAGGCAAGGGGTGAGGCGATCGACTTGGTGCGAAAGAAGGCCTTGGCTGCCTTTGAAGAGATTGCCGGCAGGCCGGACTACGATAAAATCCTGGAGACCTTAGCCGAAGAGGCCATGAAGGCGATTGAAGCGGCGGAGGTATTGGTCGTGCACCCGGACGACGAGGTCAGAGTCAGGGCTTGGGCTGAGCAGAAAGGGCTCCAGCTGCGGACAGACCCCGGACTTTACCTCGGGGTGCGAATCAAGGCCCGTGGAGGCCAACGCAGTGTGGAGAATAGCCTTCCGGAACGTCTCGAGCGCGCATGGGAGACGCTCGCTTCTGGTGTTACGCAGCGCCTCTGGGAGTGAGTTAGAAGAATTTCGGCGGCGAACCAAGGGAGATATCTCCCAGCAAAGCCGTGAGCCAACAACTTACGTGAGGAAAGAGGTTGTCCGACGATTTCGGATACTTAAACGCCCGCATCCGGTCCAGACGCAGTCAGCTGCTGCCGGAAGGCTTCTTCCACCAGGCGCTGAGCCTGAATTTCTCTGAGCTGCTTAGGGTCCTTGGCCAAAGCATCTACGGCCCAGATCTTACAGGGGATGGCCTTATTGACATCGACCGCGCCGTGACAGTTCACTTGGACCGGACAGTAGCCGACCTGCCGCGATTGGTCTCGGGTGAGGCACGCGAGGCCGTGAGCCTGCTGCTCATGCAGGCCGACCTTGCCAACGTGAAAACGATTCTTAGGAGTAAGTCCGCAGGGTGGACAGCCGATGAAACCATGGGGCATCTGGTCGGCGGTACGCTTCCTCGAGGCCTGTATAGTGTGATGGTGGAGGCCCCCGACGCCGCATCGCTCGCCCAGGTACTCGCGTTGCCGAATCATCTGCTCGCAAGAGCCCTGCGCGAAGCATATCGGGTCGGGCATGAACAGATCGAAGCAGAGGTGTTACTTGACCAGGTCTTCTATGCTGCGGTATTGCGTCGAGCCCGTGAGCTGGAACAGCCGTACCTTGTCAATTTTATCTGTTTCGAGATTGACGCGTCGAACCTCTCAACCGGTGTCAAACTATTCACCATCGGTTTCGAAGGGCTCCCAGACCGTTTTTTCGTGAAAGGAGGTCGTAGCATCGACCTTTCCCTGTTTCGACGTCTGGCAGACGGCGAGGTGGCCGCGTTTCAGGAACTGAGTGGCACCGATTTCGGCCGGCTGGCAGAAGTGCGAGATCTGCCGGTCCTCGAGCGAGGCCTGCGTTGCACCCGCTTGGCAAAGGCACGTGAGGAGGCCAAGGATGTCTTGGGTGCGGGTCTTGCCATCGACTACATCAAGCGTAAGGAGTGGGAGGCAGGCCGGCTTAGGCTTCTGGCGCGGCGAGCCTATTATGACCTGCCGCCTGCTTCAATAGAACAGGACCTTTTCTGCGAATGAAGATCGCTGTTCTGACCGATGCCGAATCTGCCGCAGGATACCGCCTTGCGGGTTTGAATGTAGCCGTTGCCGCTGATGCGGCAGAGGCCCGGAAGGTGCTGGCCCGCATGATTCAAGAGGATGACTATATCCTGATTGGAGTGAGCGAGGCACTCCTGCCTGACCCTTACCAGGCGGTCAAGCGAGAGATGCGTGGCCGCGATCTCCCGGTTCTCCTTGCGATCGCGTCACCCCTTTCCGCAGCCACAGGGAGAGCGGAAGATGCTGAGGCGTTTATGCGACAGCTGATCCTGTCGACGATGGGGCATGAGATCAAACTGTAGACCCGTCCTGGTTACAACCGGAAGGACGGTCGGGCTTCCGAAGTTTTAGAATGCGCACATTTGGGTATGGGTAAGTGTCCATCGGAGGAAAGCCAAATGATGATAATTCCTTGCGACGCTTTGCTTATGTTTTTTAAGAGGTGGCGCTCTAAAACTTCTTCACCCCGACCATCCTTCCGATTTGGGGCACGGAATCAATTTTTTCACGCCTTCGGGGGGAAGGGAAGATCTCGGCATAGGATTATTCTGAATCGGGAGGGTAAAGCAATTTGAAGGGTGAGTTGCAGAAGATGATCCGAGGAACCATCTGGAAGATCACAGGTCCAGCGGTTATCGCTAAGGGAATGCTCGGTGCCCGCATGTACGACATTGTCAAGGTGGGTGACGAGGGGCTCGCTGGTGAAATCATCCGGCTGGACGGCGACACGGCATTCGTTCAAGTCTATGAGGATACTTCCGGGCTGGTAGTCGGTCAGCCCGTGGTCTCGACGGGCATGCCACTTGTCGTTGAGCTGGGGCCGGGGCTTCTAAAATCCGTTTACGATGGTATCCAGCGACCGCTCGAAAAGATCCGGGAGAAAACCGGAAACTTTATCACCCGTGGGGTGGAGGCAGTGGCGCTGGACCGTCAAAAGAAGTGGGATTGGACGCCGGGAGTGAAGGCCGGAGACTCGGTCGCGGCCGGCACGACTTTGGGTACTGTTCAAGAGTTCAGGTTCCTTCATAAGATCCTGGTCCCTCCGGAGGTGACCGGCACGGTCGGGAGCGTAAGAGAGGCCGGGGCTTACACCGTCGAGGAACCATTGGTGGTTCTTGAAGATGGCCAGGAACTCAAAATGTTCCACCTCTGGCCGGTGCGACGGCCCCGTCCTATTCAGGAAAAGCTTGACCCGAAGGAACCCTTCCTCACCGGGATGCGGGTTCTGGACGTACTCTTTCCCATCGCCATAGGCGGGACCGCGGCGATCCCCGGGCCATTCGGCTCGGGCAAGACCGTGGCTCAGCAATCACTGGCAAAATGGTCCAACGCCAATATCGTGGTCTACGTGGGTTGTGGCGAACGAGGCAACGAGATGACCGACGTTCTCAAGGAGTTTCCTGAGCTCCAAGACCCGAGGACTGGTCAGCCGCTGATGCAGCGCACCATTCTCATTGCCAACACCTCCAACATGCCAGTGGCAGCCCGGGAAGCAAGTATCTATGTAGGCGTTACCCTCGCCGAGTATTTCCGAGATCAGGGTTGCACTGTGGCGCTGATGGCTGACTCCACTAGCCGTTGGGCTGAGGCGCTGCGTGAAATCTCCTCACGACTCGAAGAGATGCCGGCCGAAGAAGGGTACCCGCCTTACCTGTCTGCCCGTCTCGCCGCGTTCTACGAGCGTTCCGGCTTGGTGACCACTTCGGCAGGAGAGCGCGGCGCGGTCACCGTGGTGGGAGCTGTCTCGCCCGCCGGCGGCGACATGTCCGAACCCGTCACCCAATCGACGCTCCGAATCGCCGGCGCTTTCTGGCAACTGGATGCCTCACTGGCCTACCGTCGCCACTTCCCGGCAATCAACTGGAGCGGTTCCTACTCCCTGTATATTCAACTCTTGGATCGTTGGTATCGCGAAAACGTGGACCCTGACTACCCCCAGACGCGCGATTCCATCCGGGAGCTGTTGCAACGGGAGGCTTCCCTTCAGGAAATGGTTCAGCTGGTAGGTCCTGACGCCCTGCAGGACCACGAGCGCCTTATCATCGAAATCGGCCGAATCTTACGGGAGGACTTCCTTCAGCAGAACGGTTTTCACGAAATCGACGCCTACTGCTCCATGAAAAAGGCCTACGGCATGATGGGGATGGTGACGGCCCTTCACCAAGCGGCCGAAACAGCACTGAAAGAAGGGGTTCCCATCGACGAGATCATCCAGAATCTCGTACTGCAGAAGATCGCCCGTGCTCGCTACACACCGGAGAAGGATTTTCAAACCTACCTGGAAGACGTGCTGAAGGAGATCAACGGAGCCTTCAAGAAGGCTGGCTGAGGAGTTCGACTTCATGGATCTTTTGAAAAGAGAGTATCACTCGCCGACTTACATTTCCGGTCCGCTGCTTTTCCTAAAGAATGCCGGAGACCTGGCATATAACGCAATCGTTGATATCAAGGATGGGATGGGCAGAGTGCGCGGTGGTCAGGTCATTGAGGTTTCGGAAGAATACGCTGTGATCCAGGTGTTCGAGGAAACAGCGGGGCTGGACTTAGCACGGACGTCGGTGAGCCTGGTGGAAAATGTGGCACGCCTGGGCGTATCGAAAGAGATGCTGGGCCGCCGCTTCAATGGCGTTGGGGAGCCGATCGATGGGTTGCCGGCAGTGGTTCCGGAGAAACGCCTGTCCATCGCCGGAATGCCGATCAACCCGGTCGCGCGGCTCAAACCCGAGGCGTTTATCCAGACCGGCGTTTCCACCATCGATATCATGAACACTCTGGTGCGAGGGCAGAAGCTTCCCATCTTTTCGGGCCCTGGCCTTCCTGCCAACGAGCTGGCGGCGCAGATCGCGCGCCAAGCCACCGTGCCCGGTGAGGACGTACAATTCGCCGTGGTCTTTGCCGCCATGGGCGTGACGCAGCGAGAGGTGAGCTATTTCACCGGGGAATTTGAGAAGACGGGCGCCCTCTCGCGCTCGGTCCTTTTTCTCAATAAAGCGGACGATCCCACGATTGCGCGCATCCTGACACCCCGCATGGCGCTGACCGTGGCGGAGCATCTTGCCTACAGCCACGGCTACCACATACTGGTCATCCTCACGGACATGACCAATTACTGCGAGGCGCTGCGGGAAGTGGGGGCCTCACGAAACGAGATTCCGGGCCGGCGCGGCTATCCGGGCTACATGTACACTGACCTTTCTACGATCTATGAGCGGGCAGGCGTAATCCAGGGCAGCCCGGGATCCGTGACACAGATCCCGATTCTCTCGATGCCGGGAGGTGACCGCACCCATCCCATCCCCGACCTCACGGGATACATTACCGAGGGTCAGATCCAGCTTTCGAGCGAACTGTTTCGAAAAGGCTGCCTTCCACCGATCGATCCGCTACCGTCTCTCTCAAGGCTGGCGAACAGCGGGATCGGTAAAGGAAAGACCCGCGAGGATCACAAGCAAGTCTCCGACCAGCTCTTTGCTGCTTACGCCAACGGCGTGGACATCCGGAAGCTGGTGGCGATCATCGGTGAGGAGGCTCTGACCGAAAACGACCGTCGCTATCTGGAGTTCGCGAATGCTTTTGAGAAGAACTTCATTCATCAAGGCGAAGAGAACCGGGATCTGGAAGAGTCGTTGAATATCGCCTGGGCATTGCTCTCCAGGCTTCCTGAGTCCGAGTTAAAGCGGATTTCCGCTGACCATATCGGTAAATACTACGGCGCAAAACTCAGGGAGTTTTGGGATACTCGCTAGCAGACCTGAGGAGGATGATGAACGGAACGAGCCCTACCCGGATGAACTTGCTTGCCCGGCGCAGCCAACTCAGGCTGGCGCTCAGGGGCGTTGATCTCTTGCAGAAGAAGCGGGACGCGCTGGTGAGGGAGTTCTTCAGCCTGATTCACGAGACCCTCGAGGCCCGCAGGCAGTTG
>Ga0316628_100005068_pt1 | contig 10469 bp, 6 predicted proteins | sample OWC_Aug_M2_C1_D5_FD_207648 | JGI IMG/M metagenome (GOLD analysis project Ga0316628, IMG submission 207648) | Wetland soil microbial communities from Old Woman Creek delta, Ohio, United States - OWC_Aug_M2_C1_D5_C | ecosystem: Environmental > Terrestrial > Soil > Wetlands | place: USA: Ohio... | reverse complement strand
CGATAGATGCGCGCGGATTCGGACCAGGTAGGCATCGTCTTCCAGGGCCGCGACGGCGAGGAGAACCTGTTCCTCGCGCTTGCTGATGTCCATCCGACGGCTCCTTTCGATATATTATTAATAAGTAGAACTAATCTCACGATAGAATACGCAAGGACGGCCGGAAAGGTTTCAACCGGAGAAATGAAAAAAATCCGAAAATTCAGCGAACCTTTTATGTCTACGAACCGTATAGTAATTAGGGAGCGAACACATGAGGCTTTTAACCCGAATGGAGGAAGTCATCCTCATCGCGATCTGGCGCCTGAAGGATAACGCCTACGGCATCACGATCCGGGAGGAGGTCGGCAAAGCGACCGGGAAGGAATGGGCCTTGGGGGCCATCTATCCGTTCCTGAGCCGGCTTCATCAAGGGGGCTACGTCACGACAGTGACCAGCCAGGCGACGCCGGAACGCGGCGGACGGCATAAGATTCTGTACCGCCTGACGGAGACGGGCCGGGAAGCCCTGGCCGAAGTCCGGCAAATCCACGAGAGAACCTGGGATGGGATCTCCGATTGGGCGTTCAAGAAGGCCAAATGAAGAACGCGGCCTCCCCTCCCCGCCTCGCCCAGCGGCTTCTCAATCGATTCAGCGGCTGGGGAGACGACTACGGCGCCGCCGGCGATTTCGAGGAATTCTACCGGGCCGTCGCGGCGGACCGGGGAGTCCGGGAAGCCCGGCGGGCTTGCTGGAGGCAAGTCGGCGCCGCGCTCCCCGGCTATCTTAAAAATGTCGTCCTGTGGAGCGATGCCATGCTGAAACACTATCTCCGGGTCGCCGGCCGGAATCTCTGGAAACATAAGGGCTATTCCTTCATCAACATCGCCGGATTGGCGGTGGGGATGGCCTGCGCCCTTCTTGTTCTCCTCTATGTCCAGGATGAGCTGAGCTATGACCGTTTCCACGCCAACGCCGGAACCCTGTATCGGCTTGAACAGGAGCAGGATACCGGGCAGGACATCATGCGGCATTATTCCATGCCCTACGCCCTGGGGCCGATCCTGAAAGCCGAGATTCCCGAAATCCTGGACGCGGTCCGGCTCGCGTCGCCGGGAAGCCTGCTCGCCCGCTCCGGGGAAAAGGCCTTCTTCGAGAACCGGATCTACGCCGTCGACCCTCAAATTCTTCACATGTTCACCTTTCCCCTGATCAAGGGCGACCCGGCGACCGCCCTCGGCCGGCCGGGGACATTGGTCGTGACCGAAGAGACGGCCCGCCGGTATTTCGGCGAAGCCGATCCGATGGGGAAGACCGTGATCTTCAATGATACGCACGCCTTCACGATCACCGGGGTCATGAAAAGGATTCCGCCGAATACATCGCTGTCCTTCGAGATGCTCGTCCCCTTCGATTTCGTCAAGACCCTCGGACAGTACACCGATTCCCTGACGGCCAACGACATCATGACCTTTGTCCAACTCCGCCCCCGGAGCGACGCCGCGGCGGCCGCTCCCAAGATCACCCGTCTGGTCCTGGACAGGGCCCTGAGCGAAATCCAGGCCAACCCCGAAATAGCGGAACATTTGCGGAAAAATCCCGAAACGCTTCGACGATTCAAATCCCGCACGTTTCTGCTCCGGCCGCTCGTCGAAATCAACCTGAAAGGCGAGCGTCGGGCCGTCAAGAACGTAACGGCGTACGTCGCCCTGGCTTCGTTTATCCTGCTGATCGCCTGCATCAATTTCATGAACCTGGCCACGGCCCGGTCGGCGGGCCGGGCCAAAGAGATCGGGCTCCGGAAGGTCGTCGGCGCCCAACGGAAAAGCCTTGTCGGCCAGTTCACCGGCGAATCGCTCCTGACCGCGTTTCTGGCGGGGACGGCCTCGCTTGTTTTCGTGCTTCTTCTGCTCCCGGTCTTCAACGGCCTTACCGGGAAAACATTCGGCCCGGACGCCCTCTTGAAACCGAGATTCCTCCTGGGGACGCTGGCCGTCGTTCTCGCCACCGGAATCATCGCCGGCAGCTATCCGGCCCTCTTCCTTTCCTCCTTCCGGCCCGTTAAGTCCCTTCAAGGGCGTTTGACGGGCCGGGCCAAAAGCGCGTTCTTCCGCAAAACGTTGGTTGTCGTCCAGTTCGGCCTGTCCCTTCTTTTCCTCATCGGCCTGGGTGTCGTCGTGCGCCAGGTCGACTACATGAGGGCCAAGAATCTCGGTTATGACAAGGAGCGGATGCTTTACCTGCCGCTGCGCGATAAAGCGTCCAGGTCCTACGCCGTGTTCAAGGAACAACTCCTCTTAAACCCCCGGATTATGGGCGTAACGGCGACCCGTCATCCGCCGACCTTCATCACCGCCGACGACACCTTCGCCGATTGGGACGGGAAGAATCCCCAGGCGAAGTTCAGGATCAGTTTCGCCTCCGTCGATTTCGACTTTCCGGAAACGATGAAGATCGAGATGGTCGCCGGCCGATCCTTTTCCCGAGCCGTCGCCTCGGACACCCGCCGGGCTTTCCTCGTCAATGAAGAAGTTCCCAAGCTGATGGGGCTGGACGCCGGCTCGGCGGTCGGCCGGAGATTCGTTTTTCGAGGGTACGAAGGGACGATCGTCGGCGTGATGAAGGACTTCCATTTCCAGCCGGTCCGCCTCGCCCTGGCGCCCCTGGCCGTGGTGGTTGATCCGAAGGACTTCCGCTACGCGGTCATCCGCCCCGCCGCGGGAGAAATCTCCGCTGCCCTGGAAGAAGTCAAAAAAGTCTGGCGGCGGATTTACCCGCAATACCCTTTCGAGTATCGATTCTTCGATCAGGATTTCGACCAGATGTACCGGCAGGAAGAGCGATTGGGAACGTTCCTGAAAGTGCTTTCCGCCGTGGCGGTCTTCATCGCCTGCCTGGGATTGTTCGGGCTGGCATCTTATATGGCCGAACAGCGGACCAAGGAGATCGGCGTGCGTAAGATCCTGGGCGCGTCCTCGTCGAGCCTCGTCCTTCTCCTTTCCAAGGAATTCGCCCGGTGGGTTGTGGCGGCGAATCTTTTCGCCTGGCCCGCGGGTTATCTTCTCATGAGACAATGGCTCCGGCAGTTCGCCTACCGGCAGGGAGTCGCCTGGTGGCTTTTCGCCGCGGCCGGAGCGGGAGCCCTGGCCGTCGCCCTCGCGACCGTGAGCTTCCAGGCGGTCCGGGCCGCCCGCGCCAATCCCGTCAAAGCCTTGAAATACGAATAGAATCCCTTGTTGAAATCGAGGCGGCAAAATATCTTCTTGCATCTTCCGGAATAATCCGATATTTTTCCCCTGGAAGCGGATCGGAAGACGCTCGTCCCGACGGCTTCCCCGGATCTCCGGCCATCCAAGTCCGGGCGGCGCATCGCAGACGGTATCGGGAAGAGAGGAGTGCCGTCATGAAAACCCGCAAATCCATCCCCCCATCCCGTCGGAAGGCGGCCGCGGCTCCGGCCGCGGGCAAGGCCCGACCCAAGGCGCCCTTAAAGCCCGGCCGGCCGGAACGTTCGGACCTGAAGGCCATCCGCCAGAATCAGCAATTCCTGAAAGCCCTGCTGGACAGCTCCCCGGATTATATCTATTTCAAGGATAAGGACAGCCGCTTTCTCCAAATCAACGCCGCCCATGCTCGCGCCTTCGGGTTGAAGGACCCGGCCGCCGCCGTCGGGAAATCGGACTTTGACTTCTTCACCGAGGAGCACGCCCGGCCGGCCTACGAGGCCGAGCAAGACATCATCCGGACGGGCCGTCCGATTGTCGGCTTGGTCGAGAAGGAAACCCGCGCCGACGGCCGAGTCACCTGGGTCTCGACGACCAAGCTTCCGCTCCGCGACGAAGCGGGACGGATCATCGGGACGTTCGGCATATCCCGGGATATCACCGCCCAAAAGATGGCCGAAGAAATCCTCGAGCAGGAGCGAAGCCTTCTCAACGCCCTGATGGACAACGTCCCCGATTTCATCTATTTCAAGGACGCGGACAGCCGCTTTATCCGGATCAACGCCGCCCATGCCCGCGCCTTCGAATTGAAGGACCCGGTCGAGGCCGTCGGGAAATCGGACTTCGATTTCTTCACCGAGGAGCACGCCCGGCCGGCCTACGAGGCCGAGCGGGAAATCATCCGGACGGGCCGTCCGATCGTCGGCCTGGTCGAAAAGGAAACCCGCGCCGACGGCCGGGTCAATTGGGTATCGACGACAAAGGTCCCGCTTGTGGACAGCCGCGGACAAGTGCGCGGGACATTCGGCATCTCGCGGGACGTGACCGAACAGAAACAGGCTGAGCTGGCCCTGCATGACGCCTTGGAGGACCTGCGGAAGGCCAATGACGTCGCCGAAGCCGCCCGCCGGACCGCCGAAGCTGCCAGCCAGGCCAAGGGGATGTTCCTGGCCCGGATGAGCCACGAAATCCGGACGCCGATGAACTCGGTGATCGGGTTTTCCGACATGCTCCTGGACACCGAAATGACCGAGGAGCAGGTCGAGTTCGTCCGGAACATCACGAAGAGCGGCGAGGCCCTTCTCTCGCTGATCAACGAGATCCTAGATTTTTCCAAAATCGAAGCCGGGCAGCTGACCTTCCAGAATATCGACTTCGACGTGGAAATCACCGCCTTTGACGTCTGCAGCATCATCCAGCCCCGCCTCGGCAACAGGCCCGTCGAGATTCTCTGCCATGTCGGCGACGCCGTTCCGGGATTCATCAAGAGCGATCCGGCCAGGATCCGGCAGGTCCTATTGAACCTGATGGGCAACGCGGCCAAGTTCACCGAAGAGGGCGAAATCGAGATGTCCATCGACGTCGAGGAGGAGACCGCGGACCGGCTGAAGTTGCACGCGAAAGTCCGGGACACCGGGATCGGCATCCCGGCGGACAAGCTCGAGACCGTCTTCGAGCTGTTCCAGCAGGCGGACGGTTCGGTCACCCGGAAATACGGCGGGACCGGCCTCGGCCTGGCCATCTGCCGGGAAATCGCCAAGATGATGAAAGGCGAAGTCTGGGTGGAAAGCGAGCTGGGCAAAGGCAGCGTGTTCCACTTCACGGCCTGGGTGGACAAGTCGGAGAAGGTTATTTCCCGCCAGCCTCTGGTCAAGGCCCTGGTCGGCAAAAAGGCCCTCTTGATCGACGACAACGAGAGCAACCTCGTCGTCCTGGCCCGCTCCTTGAGCGTCGTCGGAATGCGGACGGTCCCGGTCCGGGCCGGAAACGAGGCCCTGCCGACCCTCCGGCGGGCAGCCGAAGAAAACGATCCCTTTGACGTCGTCATCCTTGATATCCAGATGCCCGACATCAGCGGATACGATGTCGCCCGTCAGATCCGTGAGAACGAGGACCCCCGGATTTCCCGGGTGAAAATCATGGCGTTTTCCTCTTCCATGACCCGGCGGATCAAGGTTTACAAGGAATCGGGCTTCGACGGATTCCTTCCCAAGCCCATCCAGCGGCCCAAGATGGTCGCCATGCTCAAGCGGCTGATCGGGGAAGCGGCCGAAGGGGCGGAAGCGGAGGAATCCAAGGACAAGGAGCTGGTCCTCACCCAGCACGCCCTGGCCGAGGAAGTCAAGCATTCGGTCCGGATCCTGCTGGCCGAGGACAATCCCATGAATCAGCGGCTGGCCCAGGTGATGCTGGCCAAGGCCGGCTACCAAATGGAGATCGCCGACAACGGCCGGATCGCGGTCGAAAAGTACACGGCCGACCCGGAACGTTACGATTTGATCTTCATGGATCTCCACATGCCCGAGATGGACGGCCTGGAATCGACCAAGGTGCTGCGGCACCGCGGATACAAGGAGATTCCCATCATCGCCATGACGGCCGACGCCATGAAGGAGGACCGGGACCGCTGCCTGGAGGCGGGGATGAACGACTACATCGCCAAGCCCATCCGCCGGGAGGAAGTCTTCGCCCTGGTCAAGAAGTGGGTCTTCCGGGAGACGTGAACGGAGCCCGGAGCCTTCGGCTCAGCGGATCGCCGCAACGACGAGTTCTTTGTACCCGGAGGGCTTCTCCCTCAAGTAATAAATCTTCCCGTCTCCCATTTTGACGAACATCTCGCCGTCGTTGAAAGCGGCGTCGAGATAGGCGATACCCAAGGGCTGGCCGTCGCCGGAAAAGAAAAGATACTTGAAGCCCTTCTCGCCCTCGTTCCATTCATAGGTCATGACGGCCAGCTCATCATTCGGTCCGGCCGTGAACGAATGGTACGGAGGGAGGGATTTCGGAAAAACGAGCTTGTCCTTGATCATCTCGTAGATAGGGGCGATAATCTTGATGAAGTCGGACTTGTACTTTTCGGTCATCCCCGCGTCCCGGACCCCGGCCCGAATCTCGCGCACGAGATTCCCCGATTCATCATACTGCCGGATGATTTCATCCCGCCCCGGAAAACCGAAAAATGCGCGGTGACTTCCCCAAGCCAGCGTCCATAGATTAAAACGCGCCTCGATGGGATTGCTGTAAAAAATATTGGGTTTGGCGACTTGGTCGATGGCTTTTACTTCGCGGTTCTCCCCATCACAAATCCGAAGTGATGCGGATACGCTTTCGTTCGTCATTTGAGAGGTGCAAACGAAAAAACGCCCGTTATCGAGCGGGATGATCCTACTCCCATCGTCCGGAATGCGCTTTTCCTTGATGAACGCCCCATTCGTGTCAAAAAAGATTAGCTTTTTCTCGTTGACATCATTGAGGATCAAAACGCCGTTATTATCGACCATCATATCGCCGACAAGCTGGATTTCGCCCGGCCCCTGGCCTCGTTTGCCGAAGGCTTTAATAAAGGCCCCTTTTTCGTCGAACAGAAAAATCGCTTGATCCTTGTTTTTTGGGTCGAAAATATAGACCTGGCCCTTCCGGCCTACGGTAAAGCGCGTGATATCGGACAAGCCCCGAGCGGCATTCTCCGGCGCTTCCGAATCGATTTTCAAGACCGTTTCCAGCCGGAGGACTTTCGGAATTTGGGCGGAGGCTTGAGTCGAGACAAGCGACAATCCTGCTAAAACGACGGAGAAAACAAGTCGGACGCCGTTTTCCATAATCATCATTCCCCCCATGATTGGATCTTTCTATTTTTGACGGGGCGGATAATTCTTCGCCGCGCCCAGCTCGGCGTCATACTTTTCGTTCACCCACTTACCATACATCGTTCCGTTCGGTTCGTTGAGCAGGATTCCGGCTTCGTAAAGAACTTCCTTGATGATGAGCTTGGCCGAATGAATCTTTTCATTGGTTATGGGAATCCTCATCTCTGCCTTTCCGCCGGGCGGGATCGAGGAGGAACCGTTATAAAAGGCCGGCTGCGTGGAAATGACCAAACCGTCTTCCGTGAGAAAAACGATCGCGCCGGTCATATACTTGACCGGCGCCGCGGAAACATTGGTCATTTCGACGCGAAACGCCGAAGACTCGGGAGTCGTCTCGCGGACGAAGGCACCGAGCCGCAAGGGCGGCTCGGTGATTTTTATCATGGGGAATTTGAATTTTGTTGTCTTTTGACACGCCGCAAGCCCGCCTCCGATGAAAATGACAATCAGCAGCAAGATCGACGTTTTCCCACCTGTCCATCGTTTCATGGAATGACACTCCTCTCCTGCGAATTGAAGCCTGTTTCCCTTTCCGCTTCGGAATAAATAATATCCGTTCGAAATACGGACGTCAACCGACAAAAAGAACGTCCACCAATGAAATTTCTGATATCGCACAAACCGTAACGCTCAGCCGTCAAGCCGCCCGTTCGATTCCCGGCCGAAAAAAGAATATTTCAAGAGCAACCTTTTCGAACTCGTTCGTGTATGTAATAACGGAATCCGTTATTACGACCTTTAGCGACCGGATTCCAAGGAAGGCGGCCATGAACCTTATATCGCGCGCCGAAGAGCTCATTCTCCTCTCCATTTTGAGCCTCGGGGACAACGCCTATGGAATCTCCATCCTGGAGTTCCTCCAGGAAAAGACCGGGAACGCTTGGTCCTTCGCCCAGATTTATGACCCTTTGGACAGGCTGACTCGAAAGGGATATGTCCGGAAACGGCCTGGCGGCTCGACGGCGGAGCGGGGCGGCCGGCCCAAAACCTTCTACGCGTTGACCGGAGACGGCCGGGAAGCCCTCCTTGAAATCCGCAAGGTTCAGGAAGCCGTCTGGGCTTCGATCCCGGAAAAGTCCTTGGCCTGAGAGTTTAACCATGCCCGACCGGTCCTTCGTAATCCCTCCTCTGGCCGAGCGCCTGGTCCGCCGGGCCCTGGAGGGAGAGGAGCGGGACGCCCGTCTGGGCGATCTCCAGGAGCGCTTCCAATATCTCGCCCGGGAGCAGGGCGGACGGCGGGCCCGGACCTGGTATCGAGGACAAGTCTTATTGCTTGTCGTATTGGCCTTCATCAATAACGCCCGCTGGAGCTGTATCATGTTTCGAAACTACATCAAGACCGCTTTTCGGAACATCAACCGCCAGAAAAGCTATTCATTCATCAATATCGTCGGTTTGGCCCTGGGGATGTCCTGCTGCGTCCTGATCCTCCTTTGGGCCAAGGACGAATTGTCGACCGACGGCTATCATGCCAAGCTGGATTCCCTCTATCTTGTCGAGACCGTCAGTCATTCCGGCGGCCAGACCGCCCGAAGCCGCGGCACTGTCCCGGCCTTAGCCCCGGCCCTCAAAGCCGAATATCCCGAAGTCCGGAACGCCGCCCGTTTCATCAACGGACAAACCGAGCACCTGCTGGCCTCCGGCAACCGGCAATTCCGGGAGCTCGTCCAACTGGCGGACCCGGAGATCTTTCAGATGTTCACGTTTCCGTTTGTCCATGGCCGGCCCGATGATGCATTCGGAGATCCCTATGTCCTGGTTCTTTCCGAAAGGATCGCAGCCAAAATCTTCCCGGGCCAAAATCCAGTCGGGCAGGTCCTCACCGTAAACAACAAGGACGAATTCCGGGTTGTCGGAGTCATGAAGGACATCCCCCACAATTCCAGCCTCCGCTTTGACGTCTGGGCCCCCTTGGAGCTCAACGACAAATGGATACGGCCGACATTCAATCACTCCTGGTCGAATCACGTTTTCCATTCCTATGTGGAAATGGCGGGGGGCGCGGATATCGAGGCCTTCGAGGCCAAGATCTTCAACCGGATCCGCCGGGCGAATCCCACCGACGATTCCGAACCCATTCTCTTTCCCTTCGGCAGGGTCTACCTGGAATTAGCCGGCCGCCTGGCCTCCATTCGCGTCTTTTCCCTGATCGCCTTGGCCATCCTGGTCATCGCTTGCATCAATTTCATGAACTTGTCGACGGCCCGCTCGGCCCGACGGGCGAGGGAAGTCGGGTTGAGAAAAGTCGTCGGCGCCCGCAGGCAGCAGGTCATGCGCCAGTTCTTCGGAGAATCCCTGATCTTCACGTTCCTCTCTCTCGGTTTGGCCATGCTCTTGATCATCCTGTTCCTGCCCGCCTTCCGCAATATCACGGCCAAGCCTTTCCCGGTGAAAGATCTCGCGGACCCGGGCATCATTCTGGGAATCCTGGCCGTCAGTATTGCGACAGGCGTCTTGAGCGGCAGCTATCCGGCCCTTGTCCTGTCTTCGTTCCAGCCGGCCGCCGTCCTCAAAGGCGGCCGTCTCTCCGGCGCCGCCCGGGGCCGATTCCGCAAGGTCCTGGTCATTTTCCAATTTTCGATTTCGATCGTCCTGATCATCAGCACGCTGGTCATCTTCAACCAGGTATGGCTCATCAAGCACAAGAGCCTCGGATTCGATCGGGAGCACCTCTTGTACGTCCGGTTGGAAGGAAAGCTTCCCGAGAGCATCGTCTCCCTGAAAAATGAGATCCTCCAGTTTCCCGGCGTCGCAAGTGCGACGGCCGCGACATACTCGCCCCTCGGCATCTACAACAACGGAGACGGTTGGGACTGGGACGGCCGCGATCCCAAAGTCAATCCTGAGGTGACCTATTTAGGCGTGGATTCGGATTTCCTGAAGACATTCAAGATGGAGCTGGTCGAGGGAAAGACCTTTCTTCCGGCCATGGGCGATGTCGCGGATTCCGTCATCATCAACGAATGCTTCGCGGGCATCATCGGCCGGCCGGGCGCGATCGGAGCCAGGCTTTCGCAACCCTCCTTGAAGTTTCGGGTCGCCGGCATCGTCAAGGACTTTCATTACATGTCGCTCGCCTACGAAATCGGGCCCGTCATGCTCTTTTACGACCCGACGTATAAGAGTTTTGATACCTACCGGTATCTTTTTGTGAGACTGAACCCCGGATCCGTTCCGGCTGCCATCGCCCATATCGAAAAGGCGGTCAAATCCTTCAATCCCGAATTTCCTTTCGCCTACCGGTTCCTGGACGACGACTACGACCAAATGTACCATGCGGTCGAGCGGGAGATGTTCGTGGTCCGCGCCTTCGCCATCCTGGCGATCCTGATCAGCTGCCTGGGGCTCTTCGGTTTGGCGGCCTTTACGGCCGAGCGACGGACCAAGGAGATCGGCATC
>Ga0316628_100005067_pt1 | contig 10469 bp, 9 predicted proteins | sample OWC_Aug_M2_C1_D5_FD_207648 | JGI IMG/M metagenome (GOLD analysis project Ga0316628, IMG submission 207648) | Wetland soil microbial communities from Old Woman Creek delta, Ohio, United States - OWC_Aug_M2_C1_D5_C | ecosystem: Environmental > Terrestrial > Soil > Wetlands | place: USA: Ohio... | reverse complement strand
TCATCGCGCCCGTTCTCCGCGCCCTGGACCCCTGGCTCGGATGGCGGCTTCTCAACCTCAGCGCCTCCGGCGCCCAGGCTCTCTACCAGACGGTCATCACGCTCACCCTCTCGTTCATGGTATTCACGTTCGGCTCGCTGCTGGTCGCGATCCAGATTGCCGGCGGGCAGCTGACTCCGCGCATCATCGCGACGACCTTGCTGCGCGACAACGTCGTCCGATACTGCGTCGGTCTGTTCGCTTTCAGCCTGGTGTTCGCCGTAATGTCGCTCAACCGGCTCGAGTCGCAGGTCCTGCAACTCGGCGTGTTCATCACCGGCATGCTTGGCATCGCGTGCATGGCGGTGTTCCTGTTCTTCATCGATTATGCCGCACGGCTGCTGCGGCCGGTCAGCATCCTCGCGCGCGTCGGCAACGACGGACTGTCGGTGATCGATTCGGTCTATCCTGATCCGGCGACGGCCGAACCCGATGTCAGTGGTGGCGCTTCGGCGCGGCCCGTGTCCCCACGCAGGATCGTCGATCATGCAGGCGAGGCCGGGATCGTACTCGCCGTGAACCTCGAGACCCTCGTGCGCGAGGGGCTGCGATTCGACGGTGTGATCGAGTTCATTCCCCAGGTCGGCGACTTCGTCTCCCGTGAGGAGCCCCTGTTCGCCCTGTACGGCGGTGCCGAGGGGATCGACGACCGGAAGCTGCGGGCGGCGGTCGCGTTCGGCGCGGAACGGACGCTGGAACAGGATCCGATCTTCGGCTTCCGCATTCTGGTCGACATCGCGCTCAAAGCCCTGTCGCCGGCGATCAACGACCCGACGACGGCGGTGTGCGCCATCGATCAGGTCCATCGCCTGCTGCGGGAGGTGGGCAAGCGCCACCTGCGGAGCGAGGAGATCGCCGACTATGCGGGCCACACGCGCGTCATCTACCGAACGCCGAACTGGGAAGACTTCGTTCACGTCGCCTGCAACGAGATCCGGAGCTGCGGCGCAAACAACGTGCAGATCGCGCGCCGCCTGCGGGCGATGCTCGACAATCTGGTCGCATCGCTGCCCGATTACCGCCACCCGGCGTTGACCGAGGAACGGGAGCGGCTGGACCAGGTGATCGAAACGTCGTATAGCCTGCCCGAGGACCGGGCCCTCGCCCGCATCCCGGATTCGCAGGGGCTGGGAGGATCGACCGGCGCACGGGCATTGGGCTGATGCCGATCTCGGGCCCGATACCGGAGTGGCTGCTGACGGCGGTCGCGGCGGCGACCATCTTCACGGTCATGCTCGACGTTGGCCTGGGTGTCGTGCTGCGCGAGTTCCGATGGGTCTGGCGCCATCCGGGTCTGGTCGCAAGGAGCCTGTTCGCCGTGCTGATCGCCGTGCCTGCACTGGCGCTGCTCGTCTGCCGGCTGCTCGGCATTCCGCGACCCGTCGAGATCGGCATCGTGCTGATGGCCATTTCACCGGGCGCGCCAGTGGCGTTGCGCAGATCGCTCGGTGCTGGCGGCCACCGTTCTTTTGCGCCTGCGCTGCAGATCCTGCTGGCCTTGATCGCCGTCGTCTCGATGCCGTTGTCCATTGCGGCGCTCGACCATTACTACGCGGGCCACGCGAGCGTCGCGCCCGGGCACGTCGCGCGACAGGTGTTCATCGCGCAACTCATTCCCCTGGGAATCGGCATCCTGACCCGCAAGGCGTTCCCGACGCTGGCGTCGTCGCTCTCGCGCTGGATCGGTCCGTTGGGAACGATTCTGCTCGTCGTTCTGGCGACCCTGGCGATCGTCGACGTGTGGGAGGTGGTGGCGCATGCCGGAGCGCGAGTCGGGCTCGCGATTGCCCTGACCACCGCCAGCGCGCTGGCGGTCGGACACCTGATGGGCGGGCCGGACGAGGGAACGCGTACTGCCGTCGCGATCTCCAGTGCCGCCCGCAACCCCGGGCTTGCGCTGCTCGTGGCCGCCCTCAATGCCGCAGAGCCCGCGGTCGGCGTGACGGTGCTGGTCTACCTTGCGATCTCGGCGATCACCGTGCTTCCCTACGTCCTGTGGCGCCGGCGTGCACGCCCCGCTGCCGAAACGGCCGAAAGCTGAGGGCCTCCCGGGAACCCCTCGGGCGCGTGATTGTCCAGATTCGCAAAGACATCCCGAGGGGGATTGGGCACCATGGCCCCATGACGGCGCGGTCCGGCACGCACCGTCGCGCGACGTACATCACCCAAGGAGAATTTCATGTTGCGACAATGGTTCCGTTATGGCGGCGTCGCACTCGCCGCCGCCACGCTCTGGATGTCTTTCCTTCCGGTGGCGCAGGCACAGTCCGACCAGCAGAAGCTGGTCAATCAGGCAGAGGCGACTCTGAACAATTTCGTGCGCGATCCGGAGATGAAGTGGCTGCAGCAGAATCTCCGCCGCGCGAAGGCCGTGCTGATCGCCCCCGAGGTCGTCAAGGCCGGGTTCATCTTCGGCGGTTCCGGTGGGCGCGCCGTGCTGCTCGCCCGCGATGCCAAGACCGGACAGTGGCGCGGCCCGGTCTTCTACACGATGGCGACGGCCAGCGTGGGCTTCCAGGCCGGTATCGCCGCCTCCGAGAACGTCACGATGGTGATGACCGAGAAAGGTGTCAATACGCTGCTCGCGACTTCGGTCAAGCTCGGCGGCGATGCCAGCGTCGCGGCGGGTCCCGTGGGTGCCGGCGCGTCGGGCGACGTGACCACGGATTTCGTCGCCTTCGCGCGTTCCAAGGGCGTCTACGGCGGCCTGAATCTCGACGGCACGGTCATCACTGCGAACGACGACTGGAACAACGCGTATTACGGCAAGAAGGTTCTCGCTCCCGACATCGTCGTGCGCGACGCCGCCCACAACAAGGGCGCCGACAAGCTCCTCGCCGACATCGCCCACGCGGCGAAGTAGCGTAACGGTCTGCTGCCACGCCGGTTGCCCTGGCGTGGCAGCGACACGCCCCTGCCCGCATCCACCGACTCACGTGGTCGATGCGCGGAATTACGTCACCGAACACACGCTACGCAACGGCAGCCGTGTGACGGTTCGTGCCGTCCGGTCGGATGACCGGGCCCGGCTCGTAAAGGCGTTCGGGCAGCTCGACCCCGACTCCGTCTACACCCGGTTCTTCACCTACAAGAGCGAGCTGAGCGACAAGGAGCTCGACCGGATCGACACCATCGATTTCGTGCACGACGTCATGCTCGTCGCGACGGCTTGCCCGGCAGGCGACGAAATCGTGATCGGCAGCGGTCGCTACGTGGAGACCGATGCGACCGACGGCGTACGCAGCGCGGAAGTGGCGTTCACCGTCGAGGAGGACTACCAGGGGATGGGGGTCGCGGGGCGCCTGCTCGCATCACTCGCCGCGATCGCGCGGGAATCCGGCTTCGGGCGCTTCGAGGCCGACGTGCTGCCCGGCAACAAGTCCATGCTCGCCGTGTTCTCCCGCAGCGGCCTGCCGATGCACGAGCGGCGCGAAGGCGGCGTGGTTCACGTCGCACTTGCGCTGGCCGGATAGGCGCGTCACGCCATGATGTTCACGCCGCCGTCGACATAGAGCGTCGCGCCCGACATGCGTCGCGCGTAGGGTGTGGCGAGAAACGCGCAGGTGAAGCCGACGTCCATGATGTCGACCAGCTCGCCGAGGGGGGCACGCTTTTCGGCCTCGTTCAGGAGCAGATCGAAGTCCTTGAGCCCCGACGCCGCGCGGGTCTTCAGAGGTCCGGGAGAAATCGCGTGCACGCGGATGCCCTTGGGCCCGAGCTCATAGGCGAGATAGCGGCAGGAGGCCTCGAGCGCGGCCTTCACGGGCCCCATCACGCTGTAGGTCGGCACGACCTTGTTCGCGCCGTGATAGCTCATCGCGAACATCGTCCCCCCGTCCGTCATCAGCGGCGCAGCGAGCTTCGCCATCCGCACGAACGAGTGGCATGACACGTCCATTGCGATCGAGAATCCCGCGCCCGAGCAATTGAGGAGCCCGCCCTGCAGGTCCTCCTTCGGCGCGAATGCGATCGAGTGGACGAGGATGTCGAGCTTGCCCCATTGGGTCCGCACCGCGTCGAACACGGCCTCGAGCGATCCCGGGGCGCTCACGTCCAGGGGCAGGAAGATCGGCGCCTCGAGGCCGCGCGCGAGCGGCTCGACGTACGGGCGCGCCTTTTCGTTGAGGTAGGTGATCGCGAGGTCGGCGCCCAGCTCGCGGAACGCCTTGGCGCAGCCGTACGCGATCGAATGCTCGTTGGCGACGCCGATCACCAGCGCCTTGCGGCCCTTGAGTACCGGTCGTGGAATATCGATAGCCATGCTTCTTTCCTCTCTAGATTTGCATCTGCGGCACCTGCGAGGGCACCACCAGGTCGGCCTCGGTCGCGGCGAGCACCTGCTCCACCGTGACGCCCGGCGCGGTCTCCAGCAGCCTCAAGCGCCCGTCGACCGGGGCGATCACCGCCAGCTCGGTGACCAGGAGATCGATCGGTCGCGCCGAGGTCAGCGGCAGCGTGCATCGCTCGACGATCTTCGCCTTCCCCCTGGCGCTGTGCTGCATCGCGACCACGACGGTCTTCGCGCCGGTGGCGAGATCCATCGCGCCCCCCATGCCGGGGACCATCTTTCCGGGGATCATCCAGTTGGCGAGCAGGCCACGCGCGTCGACCTGCAGCCCGCCGAGGACCGTCACGTCGACATGGCCGCCGCGGATCAGCCCGAACGACATCGCGCTGTCGAACGTGCAGGCACCGGGAATTGCGGTGACCGGGCGCCCCCCGGCGTCCGTGAGCCGTGGCTGCGCCATCGCCTCCTCCGGAATCGGGCCGGTTCCGATCAGCCCGTTCTCCGACTGGAAGAAGATGTGCACGCCGGGGGGAACGTAGTTCGCGACCAGCGTCGGAATGCCGATGCCGAGGTTCACGAGCATGCCGTCGCGCAGCTCGAGCGCGATCCGCCTGGCAATGACGGTCTGGGCATCCATGGTCAGGCCCTCGCCACGAGGTAGTCGACGAGCGGCGCCGGGGTCATCACGTGGTCCGGCGAGATCATCCCGACCGGAACGACATGCTCGGCATCGACGATGACCGTCGTGGCCGCCATGGCGATCACCGGGTTGAAGTTGCGCGCAGTGAGCACGTAGGTGAGATTGCCGAGGTAGTCGGCGAGAAACGCCTGAACCAGCGCGAAGTCGGCGCGCAGCGGCAGCTCGAGCAGGTAGTCGCGACCGTCGACCTCGATCTTGCGCTTGCCCTCCTCGACCACCGTGCCCACGCCCGTCGGGGTCAGGATGCCCCCGAGCCCGTAGCCGCCGGCGCGGATGCGTTCGATCAGCGTGCCTTGCGGGATGAGGTCGACCTGGATCTCGCCCGAGATCATTTTCTTCTGCGTCTCCGGGTTGAGACCTATGTGGCTTGCAATCACCTTGCGCACGGCTTTGCCGCTGACGAGCTTGCCGATTCCGATACCCGGCATTGCGGAGTCGTTCGCGATCACCGTGAGCTCGCGCTTGCCCTGCCGCAGCAGCTCGTCGACGAGGCGCTCGGGCGTACCGACGCCCATGAAGCCCCCGATCATCAGGCTGGCACCGTCGGGTATGAGTGCGACGGCGTTTTCGAGTGACGTGGTCTGCATTCTCGAACCCGGCTATTGCGCCAACCAGCCGCCGTCGACCGCCAGAGCCGCGCCGCGCATCTGCGCGGCGGATTCCGAGCACAGGAACACGGTGAGTGCGCCGATCTGTTCCGGCGTGGCGAATTCCAGCGACGGCTGCTTCTCTCCCAGCAACCGCGATCGGGCCTGCTCGTTGGACAACCCTTCGCGCGCCGCAAGGTCGTCGATCTGCTTCTGCACCAGCGGCGTCAGCACGAAACCCGGGCAGATCGCGTTGCAGGTGATGCCCGTCGTCGCGGTCTCCAGCGCGACGACCTTGGTGAGCCCCAGCACCCCATGTTTGGCCGCGACATAGGCCGCCTTGTGCGTCGATGCCACCAGGCCGTGCGTCGAGGCGATATTGACGATGCGCCCCCAGTTCCGCTTTCTCATCTGCGGCAGCGCCACGCGGATCGCGTGGAACGCGGCGGAAAGATTGATCGCGAGGATCGCGTCCCACTTGTCGACCGGAAACTCCTCGATCGGCGCCGTGTACTGGATGCCGGCGTTGTTGACCAGGATGTCGATGTGACCGAATTCGCGCGTCGCGTCCTCGACCATCCTGGCGATCTGGTCCGGCTTCGACATGTCGGCGGCGCTGTAGCCGACCTTCACGCCCTCCGCCGCGATGGCCTTGCGCGCCGCATCGATCTCGGCCGGATTGCCGAAACCGTTCAGCACGACGTCGGCACCCGCGGCAGCGAGCACCTGTGCGATGCCGAGGCCGATGCCGCTGGTCGAGCCGGTCACGATCGCCGCCCGGCCCTGCAGGCTGCGCTGCGATGTCGATGTCATGCGACCACCTCCGTTCCGGTGAGCAGCCTGCGCGTGTGGCGCGCGATCATCAGCTCCTCGTTGGTCGGGACGACCCAGGCGGACACGCGGCTCGCCGCCGCGCTGATGCGCGCGACGCCGCCCGCACTCGCATTCGCCGCGGCATCGAGCTCGATCCCCAGCCATGCGGCATCGCGGCAGACCCGCTCGCGCAGGCTCGCGCTGTTCTCGCCGATACCCGCGGTGAAGACGATCGCATCGAGACCGCCAAGTGCGGCAGCCAGCGAGCCCAGCTCACGCGCGATCCGGTAGACGTAGAGATCGATCGCCGCTTTCGCCCCCGGCTCGCCACTTGCCTCGAGGGTCCGCATGTCGCTGGAGATCCCCGATACCCCGAGCAATCCCGATTGCTGGTAGATCAGCTTCTCGATCGCTCGCGCGTCCATCTTCAGCTCGTCCATCAGGTAGAGGACGACTCCGGGATCGAGGTTGCCGCAGCGCGTGCCCATCGGCAGCCCGTCGGCGGCGGTGAATCCCATCGTGCTCGCGACACTGCGTCCACCCGCGAGCGCGCACATGCTCGACCCGTTGCCGAGGTGCAGGACGACGGTCCTGCCCGCCGCTGCCCGTGGGTCGTGGCGCGGCAGGACGCTTGCGATGTACTCGTACGACAGGCCGTGGAAACCATAGCGGATGACGCCCAGGTCGGTGATCGACCTGGGCAATGCGAAGGCCTGTGCGACCGGCGGCTGGCCGCGATGGAATGCGGTGTCGAAGCAGGCGACCTGCGGGAGCTGCGGCTGGCGCTCGAGCAGGGTCCGGATCGGCGAAAGATTGTGCGGCTGGTGCAAGGGCGCGAGCGGAACGTATTTTTCCAGCGCGGCGAGCACCGCGGCATCGACGCACACCGGTTTCGTGTATTCGAGGCCGCCGTGGACGACGCGGTGGCCCACGCCGATCAGCCGGTGCTCGCTCACGTACCGCCGCAGAAACCCGACCAGGTGCTCGAGCGCTCCGGTGTGGCCGAGCGACGCCCCCTCGCCCCACGACTTCTCGTCCAGGACCTTCCCGACCCCATCCCTGGCGACAAAGCGCGGCGACGTATAGAGGCCCTCAGCCTGCCCGCGCGCGACGAGCGCGATCTCTTCCGCCTGTTCGGCGAACAGCGAGAACTTGAAGCTCGACGAGCCCGCGTTCAGTACGGCGATGGCGTCGCCCATCATCAGGCCACCGCCTTGCCGGCCGCTTCGCGTCGCGCGAGCGCGACCAGCGCCGCGATGCCGCAGGAGGCGAGCCGCGTCATCACCGAATCGGCGCGGCTGGTCAGGATGATCGGCACCCGCGCCCCGAGGACGATCCCGGCGGCATCGGCCCCGGCCAGGAACGACAGGCTCTTCGCCAGCATGTTGCCCGCCTCGAGGTCGGGCACGACCAGCACGTTCGCGCGCCCCGCGACCGGCGAGTCGATCTTCTTGATCTTCACCGATTCGAGGCTGACCGCATTGTCGAACGCCAGCGGACCGTCGAGGATCGCGCCGGTGATCTGGCCGCGGTCGGCCATCTTGCACAGCGCAGCCGCCTCGACCGTCGACGGCACCTTGGGGTTGACCGTTTCCATCGCGGAAAGAATGGCCACCCGGACCTCGGGCATGCGCAGCGCGTGCGCGAGGTCGATCGCGTTCTGCACGATGTCGACCTTGTCCTCCAGCGTCGGCGCGATGTTGACCGCGGCATCGGTGATGATCAGCGTCTCGGCGTAGGACGGGACGTCCATCACGAAGCAATGGCTGACGCGCCGCGCGGTCCGCAACCCGGTCTCGCGCTTGACGACCGCCCCCATCAGCTCGTCGGTGTGCAGGCTCCCCTTCATCAGGGCCTCGGCCTTGCCTTCTCGCACCAGCTCGACCGCCTTGGCGGCGGACGCCTCGCTGTACGGCGCTTCGACGATCGGCAGATTTGCTATGTCGATCCCGTACTCCCTGGCCACCGCCTCGATGCGCTCGCGCGGCCCGACCAGGATCGGCGCGATCAGCCCGAGCTTCGCCGCGTCGACGGCACCGCGCAGCGAGCTCTCGTCGCAGGGGTGGGCGACGGCCGTCGGGGTCGGCGGCAAGGCCTTGCAGAAGTCGAGCAGCCGCTGGTACTTCTCGTGTTTGCGCTCCATCGTCGGGGTCCTACTTGCCGTTCCCGCGCTTGCCGGCGGACTTGCGGACGGACTTCCGGGCCTGGGGGGCTGGAACCGATCGGCGGGATGCCCCGTCCCGGATGTCCAGGGCGTCGCCGATGTGCTCGATCATCGCGAGCTGCTCGGTCGAGGGCTTCGCGCGCTGCACCCGCTCGTCGGCCAGCAGTCGCCGCACCAGCGTCACCAGCTTCTCGCGGTCCTCGCGCTTCGCCAGCAGCTTCGGCAGCGTCGCGAGCGCCTTCTCGGGCTCGTAGCGGACGATGATCTCCTGCTCGCCACGGACCCTGCGCCACTGGTCCGACGGCATCGCCGGCAGCAGGTCGCGGTATTCCGAGACCAACTCCGTCTTCATCTGCAACCGTGAGAGCAGCACCGGCTCGCCCTTCTTCGCGAGCAGGCAGGCGACGCGCGCAAGCGCCTCGGGGTAACCACCCTCGGCGATCGATTCGAGCGCATCCTTGACGAACGGCAGGTCGCGCGGCTCGGCCATCTGCTCGGTCGCCTTTTCCTCGGCTTCCCGCCTGTCGGCGATGTAGAGCGAGAACACGTTTCCGTAGGTCTGGAAGAACGCGCCTTCGCTCGCCGCATCGCGCACCGCGCGGTAGTACTCGAGCGAGGCGCTGAGCGTCCCCGCCATTGCTCTCTCGATCTTGAGCGCGGCGTTGTCCGGTTCCACCCCCTGACGCTGCGCCTTGACCATCTCGGCCGCCGGACCCAGCCAGGCGAGCCAGGGATTCAGATCCGACATCGACCATCGTTGAAAGCGCAGCGGATGGAACTGGCGGCCGAGCTTGGCCGTGTACTCGTTCGACGTCGACTGGACGAGCGGCTGCAGGAAGAGCTCGTAGGCGCGCTGGTTGAACTCGGAGATCGCGGCGACGGCCTCGAACGGCTTCTCGTCGGCGCGCTCGAAGCGGTTCATGCGCGCGACGATGTCCTCGAGTTGGCGCTCGGCAAACTCCACTTCATAGGCGACCTTCCCGTCGACGCCCTTGCGCTCCTTGATCGACATCGCGTACAGCCCAGGCGTCAGCGTCTCGATCGACTTCAGCACCGAGACGATCTGCGCGTGCTCCTTCTTCGCAACCTTGCCGGACACGAAGATGCCGAGGTGGCCGATGTCCTCGTGCACCAGCCCGACGATCACCTGCCCCCGTGCCTTGATCTCGTCGGTCGAGCCGTAGATGTCGGCGACCCAGTTGAACGCCTGCTGCGGGGGCGTGATGTTGTCGCCCATCGACGCGAACAGGACGATGGGGGCCTTGATGTTGCGCAGGTCGAACGCCTCGCCGGTGATCGACTTGGTGTCGCCCGACCACAGCTTGTTGCCGACGAACAGGTTCCCGGTGATCCACTCGATTTCTTCCTTGTTCATCAGGTAGAAGCCGCCCCACCACCGCTCGAACTCGAGAAATCGCGGCGGCTCGGTGTCGACATTCGCGTACAGGTGGTAGTACTTGTCCCAGAACGTGTTCGCGGGATTGAGGTTTTCGAAGTTCTGCACCAGGTGCGCGCCGTCGAACGTCCCGTCACCAATATCCGAAGTCAGCGAAGCGAGCCACGTTCCGCCCAGCATGCCGCCCGCGTAGCGCATCGGGTTGTCCCCGGCGCCCGCCTGCCACGCACCGCCCCAATACGACATCGGCGCACCGTTGATCACGATCGGCCCGGTGTCCTCGGGATCGGCGGCGGCGAGCATCATCGCGGCCCAGCCGCCCTGGCAATTGCCGACGATCGCCGGCTTGGAGCTGTCGGGATGCAACTCGCGCACCTTGTGCACGAACTGCCTTTCGGCCTCGCAGACATCGAGCAGCGTCTGACCCGGTTCCGGATCGCGGAAGAAGATGACGAAATAGACCGGGTGCCCTTCGCGCAGCG